>Ga0075428_100003098_pt1 | contig 18143 bp, 16 predicted proteins | sample RhiMetdeltSRZDD2_FD_75291 | JGI IMG/M metagenome (GOLD analysis project Ga0075428, IMG submission 75291) | Populus rhizosphere microbial communities from Tennessee, USA - Rhizosphere MetaG P. deltoides SRZDD2 | ecosystem: Host-associated > Plants > Roots > Rhizosphere > Soil | place: USA... | reverse complement strand
TACTCACCTTCCGGTCCCGGCATAGACGACGGCCTCTCCGTCGCCGCCCAGTTCGAACGCGTCGTGCACCGCCCGCACGGCCTTGTCAAGCTCGGTGTCCCGGCAGACTACCGAAATCCGGATCTCAGACGTAGAGATAATTTCGATGTTCACCCCGGCGGTCGCCAGCGCCTCACAGAACGTGGCGGTGACACCGGGGTGGGAACGCATGCCGGCGCCCACCAGCGACACCTTACCAACATGGTCGTCGTAGAGCAGCCCTTTGAAGCCCACGCGTTCCTGCACCTTTTGCAGGGCGGCCATCGCCACCGGGCCGTCGGACTTGGGCAGCGTGAACGAGATATCGGTGCGCCCACTTGACTCGGTCGACACGTTCTGCACGATCATGTCGATGTTGATCTCGGCGTCGGCGACGGCGCGGAAGATCGCGGCGGCCTCACCGGGCTCGTCCGGGACCGACACGATCGTGATCTTCGCCTCGCTGCGATCGTGCGCGACGCCGGTGATCAGGGCTTGCTCCACGGGAAGATCCTCCATCGATCCGGACACCATCGTGCCCGCCTTGTCCGAGTATGAAGAGCGCACATGGATCGGGACGCCGAACCGCCTCGCATACTCCACGCTGCGCAGATGCAGGATTTTCGCGCCACAGGCCGCCAGCTCCAGCATCTCTTCGTAGGTGACCTGCTCGATCTGGCGCGCGTCCTTGACGATCCGCGGGTCGGCACTGTACACGCCATCCACGTCGGTGTATATCTCGCAGACGTCCGCCTTCAACGCCGCGGCCAAGGCGACCGCCGTGGTGTCGGAGCCGCCGCGGCCCAGGGTGGTGATGTCCTTTGTGTCCTGAGCCACGCCTTGGAATCCGGCGACGATGGTGATGGCGCCCTCGTCGAGCGCGCCCCGCAGGCGGCCCGGCGTGACGTCGATGATCCTCGCCTTGCCGTGCGAGGAGGTCGTGATCACCCCGGCCTGCGAGCCCGTGTATGACTTCGCCTCGTAACCCAGGTTGTGAATCGCCATGGCCAGCAACGCCATCGAGATGCGCTCGCCCGCGGTCAGCAGCATGTCGAACTCGCGGCCGGGCGGCAGGGGGCTAACCTGGTGTGCGAGATCGATCAGCTCGTCGGTGGTATCGCCCATCGCCGAGACCACCACGCAGACGTCATTGCCCGCCTTGCGGGTCGCCACGATCCGCTCGGCCACACGCTTGATCCGTTCGGCGTCGGCGACCGAAGAGCCGCCGTACTTCTGCACTACCAGAGCCACGCAGACAGCTTAACGGCGACGGCCGGGCCGCTCTCCGTGTCAATCTCACCCTTCGGGCTGCTCAGGAAAAACCATTCTGCGGAGGTACCCAGCTAGGCGCCCCCTTTCGTGGAGGCGGACTCGAGCGCCGCAAGATTTAGGCCAAGATTTAGTTCTGTGACACGCGACACGTGAGCGTCGACGGGTTGCCGCCAGGCGAGAATGTCCCGATGGTGAGCCGCCTCGTCCTCCCCCCGGTGCTGGTGCTGGTGCTGGCCGCCGTTTCGGGCTGTGGCGGCGGCTCCACCCCACCGGCATCGGCGGATCCCAGCCCAAGCGCGGCTTCGGCGGTACCAAATAATGACCCAGCGCAACCAAGAGCAAAGCTCGCGGCGCGCGCCGCCGCGGCCAAAGATCTGCGCCAGGCCGTGTCCTATGCCTGGAAGGCCGGCGGCCGTCCGGATAGGACGGTCTCGGTGCAGCGCGCCGTGGATGGATCGTGGCGCGTCGACATGCAGGGCGCGGCGCACGGCGGCGCGGTGGACATCGCACTGGTCTTCACCGGCGGGGCACTGCACCAGTGCGCGCTGTCCACCGGCGCCGAGCGGCGCACCGGATGCGTACGCCTCGACGGCCCGCTGCCCCGCACCGCCGACCCGAAGGTCTGGCACCTGTTCAGCGACTGGCTGGACCTGTTCACCGACCGCGCGCAAGCGCTGGAGGTGAGTATTGTGGCGCCGTTCTCGGGGGCCGGCGGTGAGTGCTTCTCGATCGAGTCGTCGGCGGTGTCGATGCAGAGCCCACTTGACGCCGGAATCTATTGCTACGAAAGGGATGGCACCCTCGCCGCGGCCCGCATGAGCGCCGGCACGCTGCTGCTGATCGGACAGCCCGCTTCGGCGCCGCCGGCCCTGCCGCTGCCCGGCCCGGTGGTGGCGGGCGCGCCGCTGCCGCTGGCCGCACCGCCCCCACCTTCGGCGGCGCCGACTCCGTCTCATTAATCGGACACTTGCCCCCTTTTTCGGGACGGGCAGCGTAGGGTGTTGACCATCATGTGGCAGTCCCTGCTCCTTCGCTGCCGCGACGAGGTCTGATCAGACCGGCCCCTCGTCGCGGGTAGTGGTGCTGGTCACTTTCCAGCCGTCCACCTTCAGCCAAGAGGAGCATAGATTTATGTCTGCCAATGGCCAGCGCCCCAGTCGCATGCCGTTTCATCGATACGAGCCCTATCCGTTCGCCGTACCGCTGTCCGACCGCACCTGGCCTTCCAAACGCATCGAACAGACGCCGCAGTGGTGCGCCGTCGACCTGCGCGACGGCAACCAAGCCCTGATCGACCCGATGTCCCCCGAGCGCAAGCGCCGCATGTTCGAGCTGCTGGTGAGGATGGGGTACAAGGAGATCGAGGTCGGTTTCCCGGCCGCCTCCGAGACCGACTTCACGTTCGTGCGCCAACTGATCGAAGAGGATCTTATCCCCGAGGACGTGACGATCCAGGTGCTGGTGCAGTGCCGCGAGCACCTGATCGACCGCACGTTCGAGGGCCTGCGCGGCGCCCGCAAGGCGATCGTGCACTTCTACAACTCCACCTCGGTGCTGCAGCGCCGGGTCGTCTTCGGCCTGGACAAGCCCGGTATCACCGCGATCGCCGTCGACGCCGCCCGCCTGTGCCAGAAGTACGCCTCGATCCACACCCCCGACACGCAGATCCGTTACGAGTACTCGCCCGAGTCGTACACCGGCACGGAGCTGGATTACGCGCTGGAGATCTGCTCCGCCGTCATCGACGTCATAGACCCCACCCCCGACTGGCCTCTGATCATCAACCTGCCGGCCACGGTGGAGATGGCCACCCCCAACGTTTACGCCGACTCCATCGAGTGGATGCACCGCCACCTGCCCCGCCGCGACTCCATCATCCTGTCCCTGCACCCGCACAACGACCGCGGCACCGGTGTCGCCGCCGCCGAGCTGGGCCTGCTGGCCGGCGCCGACCGGGTCGAGGGCTGCCTGTTCGGCAACGGCGAGCGCACCGGCAACGTCGACCTGGTAACGCTGGGCCTGAACCTGTTCAGCCAGGGCATCGACCCCATGATCGACTTCTCCGGCATCGACGAGATCAAGCGCGCCGTGGAGTACTGCAACCAGCTGCCCGTGCACGAGCGCCACCCCTACGCCGGGGATCTGGTCTACACCTCGTTCTCCGGCTCGCATCAGGACGCCATCAAGAAGGGCTTCGAAAAGCTCGAGGGGCCTTACTGGGCCGTGCCCTACCTGCCGATCGACCCCAAGGATCTGGGGCGGACCTACGAGGCCGTCATCCGGGTCAACTCGCAGTCCGGCAAGGGCGGTGTCGCGTACATCATGAAGTCCGAGCACCACCTCGACCTGCCGCGCCGCCTCCAGATCGAGTTCTCCGGCGTCATCCAGAAGTACACCGACGTCGCGGGCGGCGAGGTCACCCCGGCGCAGATGTGGGAGATCTTCTCGAAGGAATACCTGCGCGAGTGGATCGACACCTACAACGTGTCCACAGTGGACGGCAAGGTCGAGCTGGCCGTCGTGGTCGAGGGGCGCGAGCTGACCGGGGTGGGCAACGGCCCGATCGACGCCTTCACCCACGCGCTCGGCCCGGGCGTGCGCGTGCTCGACTACGCCGAGCACGCCCTGACGGCGGGTGGTGACGCTCAGGCGGCCGCCTATGTCGAGGCCGAAGTAGATGGTGTGGTGCGGTGGGGTGTCGGTATCGACGCCAACATTGTGACCGCGTCGCTCAAGGCGCTCGCCTCCGCGGTACACCGCTAAATTCGAAACGAACTTCGCGCCGCCCGACGCCGAATGCACCCGGCGGCGCGAAGTTCGTTTTAATGTCGGGTGTGCTTAACCCCCGAATCCCCGCCATCGTCCTCGCCGCCCTGCTGCTGTTGAGCGCGTGCGGGGAGGATCCCCTCTCCAGGCCCTCCGGCCCGCCGAAGGCCAACGCCGGCAACACCAGGGCCACGCTCGAGTCGCTGACGATCGGCGAGCACCACTCGATGACCGGCTACAGCCGTGACCGTTTCCCCCACTGGCGCAAGGCCGGATCCAACTGCGACGTTCGCGACACCGTCCTCGCCCGCGACGGCAAGGACATCAAAAAGGACGGCTGCAACGTCACCGGCGGCGTATGGGTCAGCGTCTACGACAGCGTGACCGTCACCGTCACGACCGAGGTCGACATCGACCACATGGTGCCGCTGGCCAACGCCTGGCGATCCGGCGCGGACAAGTGGGACGACGACAAGCGCGGCGACTTCGCCAACGACCTCGACCGGCCCCAGTTGCGCGCGGTCACGGCGTCAAGCAACCGCAGCAAGGGTGACCAGGACCCGTCGCAGTGGAAACCGCCGTCGCCGACCTACTGGTGCCAGTACGCCAAGGACTGGATCATCGTCAAGAGCTACTGGCAGCTTTCCGTGACCAAGGCCGAGAAGAGTGCCCTGGCCGAAATGTTGGGTACATGCGTGTGATGAGAAAAGACATCGTGGCTCCCCCGGGCGGCGTGATGACCGACGAGGTGGGCGTGGTCACCGGCGATCTGACGCTGGAAACCCAGGTAAGCCCGGACTGCGTGGTCAGCCTTCGGGTGCAGTACAAGGGCGCGGACGAATGGTACAAGGTCACCGACGCCGAGATCAAAGTGGACGACCCGGCCAAGATTCCGGAGACCGAACAGGCTCTGCTCAACCGGTTTGGCTGAGCAGAGCCCGCGGTTACGCGCTCAGTTCCTCGGCGAAGTGGCACGCCACCTTGTGCCCCTCCACCAGGCGCAGCTCGGGCCGCTCCTGCGCGCAGCGCTCCTGCGCCCACGGGCAGCGGGTCCGGAAACGGCATCCCGAGGGCGGGTTGGCCGGAGAGGGCAGGTCACCTTTGAGCAGGATGCGCTCGCGGTGGTCCTCCAGCTCCGGGTCGGGCACCGGCACCGCCGACATCAGCGCCTTGGTGTAGGGGTGCAGCGGCTTGCGGTAAAGGTCGTCGCTGGGCGCCTCCTCGCAGAGCGCGCCCAGGTACATCACCCCCACCACGTCGGAGATGTGCCGCACCACCGCCAGGTCGTGTGCGATCACCAGGTAGGTCAGGCCCAGCTGGGACTGGAGCTCGTCCAGCAGGTTGATCACCTGAGCCTGGATCGAAACGTCCAGCGCCGACACCGGTTCATCCGCGACGATCAGCTCGGGGCTCAGCACGAGCGCCCGGGCCAGGCCGATGCGCTGCCTCTGCCCACCCGAGAACTCATGCGGGTACCGGGAGAGAGCCCACTGGGGAAGGCCGACCGAGTCGAGCGTGCGTGAGATCAGGTCACGCCGTTCGTCGCGGTCGGCGCCGATGTTGTGCGCCTTCAACCCCTCCGACAGGATCGACTCGACGTTTTGCCTCGGGTCCAGGCTGGACATCGGATCCTGGAAGATCATCTGCATCCGGCGGCGCTGCGCACGCATCTGCTCCCGCGGCAGCGAGGTCAGGTCGACCCCGGAGAAGCGAACCGTCCCGGAGGTGGCCGGGGTCAGCTGGATCAGCGCCCGGCCCAGTGTGGACTTGCCGCAGCCGGACTCACCGACAAGGCCGTAGGTCTGCCCCTGCCCGATCGAGAAGGAGACCCCGTCGACCGCCTTAACGTAACCGATCACACGGTCGAAGATGATGCCCTTGGTGATCGGGAAATAGACCTTGAGATCCGACACCTCGACCAGCGACGAGTTCGACGTCATTCCTGCTCCAGCAGATGTTCCGGCCCGGCGCTCTGGCCGAGCACCGGGTTGACGCAGCGGTATTTATGAGGCCCGCCAAGCAGTTCCGGCGTCGCCTCGATACAGGTCTCGATCACCCGCTCGCAGCGCGGGGCGAAGGCGCAGCCTTCCGCCCACGGCAGCAGGTCGCGCACCGAACCCGGGATCGGGTTGAGCGGCTCCCCGCGCACCGAGTCGAGCCGGGGGATCGAGCCCAGCAGGCCCCGCGTGTACGGGTGGTTGGGCGTGGCGAACAACGGCTTGCGCGGCGCGGACTCCACGACCTTGCCCGCGTAGAGCACGTTGATCGTGTCGCACAGCCCGGCCACGACACCCAGATCGTGAGTGATCATGATGAGCGCCGTGCCATCCTCGTGCACCAACTCCTTGAGCAGCTCGAGGATCTGCGCCTGGATCGTCACGTCAAGCGCGGTCGTCGGCTCGTCGGCGATGAGCACGCGAGGCTTGCACGCCACCGCCATAGCGATCAGCGCACGCTGCCTCATGCCGCCGGAGAGCTGGTGGGGGTACTCCTTGAGGCGCCGGCGTGGATCGGGGATGCCGACCCGGTCCAGCAGCAGCTCGGCTTCCTTGGTGGCGACGTCGTTGGCCATGCCGCGATGCCGGGTCAGCACCTCGGTGACCTGCTTGCCGATCGGCACCACCGGGTTGAGCGAGCTGAGCGGGTCCTGAAAGATCATGCCCAGTTCGCGGCCGCGCAGGTCGCGCATTGTCCGCTGGTCCAGGGCGAGCAGGTCCATGCCGTCGAACTCGGCGCGGCCCTTGACCACCACGCCTTTCTCCGGCAAGAGCCCCATCAGGGCCAGCGCCGTGACCGACTTGCCGCAGCCGGACTCGCCCACCACGCCGACGATCTCGCCCGCCCCGACCCGGAACGAGACTCCGTCCACCGCCTTGACGTCCTCACGGCCCCGCTGCGTGAATACCACCGAAAGTTCTTGTACATCAAGCAAACTCATCGCATCACTTCCGCAGCTTGGGGTCGAGGGCCTCACGCATCGCCTCGCCCAGCAGGGTGAAGCCCAGTGCGGTGATGATGATGCCGAGCGCCGGGAAGACCGCCAGCCGCGGCGCGAACTCGAAGACCTGCAACGCGTCGTTGAGCATGGTCCCCCACTCCGGCACGGACGGATCCGGGTTGCCCAGCCCCAGGAAGGACAGGCCCGCCACCTCGATGATCGCCGTGGCGAGGGTGAGCGTGGCCTGCACGATCACCGGTGCCGCCGAGTTCGGCAGGATGTGCGTCAGCGCGATCTTCCGGCGGGACACGCCGAGCGAGGTCGCCGCGACCACATACTCGGCGCTGGCCTGCGCGATCATCGACCCGCGCAGCAGCCGGGCGAAGGTGGGAATCACGATCACACCCACTGCGATGATCACGGTCGGCAGGCTGGGCCCGAGGATGGTCACGATGCTCACCGCCAGCAGGAGGCTCGGCATCGCCAGCAGCATGTCCACGAAGCGCATCAGGACGTTGTCGAGCTGCCGCCCGCGCTTGCCGCCGAGCCCGAACGCGGCCCCGCTCAAACCACCCAGCAGGCAGCCGAAGATGAGCCCGATCGCCGTCGCCACCACGCCAACGAACAGCGTGTTCTGCGCGCCCACGATCATCCGGCTGAACTCGTCGCGCCCGTTGTGGTCGATGCCTAGCCAGTGCTGCGCCGACGGGCCGGGAATGATGTTGTCGCGGGCGCTGACCTGGCCGATCCAGTGCGTGTCCTTTTCGTCGTAAGGAACGAAGAACGGCCCGATGATCGCAATGAGGATGAACAGCAGCAGGATGCCGGCGCCGATGATGGCGGTCGGGTTGCGCCGCAACCGTTTGAACGCCTCGCGCCACAGGCTCTCGCCCCGCTCGCCGGCGTTGATCGCCGATAATTCGGCGAGGCGCTCAAGCTTCTCAAGCTTCCGCTTGCCCAGCTGGGTCATCGCACACGCACCCGGGGGTCGATGAGGCCGTAGGAGACGTCCACTACCAGGTTCACCAGCACGTAGATCAGCGCGATGATCATGATGAAGCCCATCAGCACCGGATAGTCCAGGTTACTGATCGACTGCCGGACGAACTGGCCGATCCCGGTGAAGGCGAAGACGGTTTCGGTGAGCACCGCGCCCGACAGCAGGCCGCCGGTGAGCAGGCCCATCACGGTGATGATGGGAAGCATCGCGTTGCGCAGGATGTGCCTGCCCCGGATGCGCCGCTCGGTGAGCCCTTTGGCGCGGGCTGTGCGCACATAGTCCTCGCCGAGCACCTCAAGCACGCTTGCACGGGTGATCCGCACGATGATCGCGAGCGGGATGGAGGCGAGCGTCAGGCCGGGCAGGACAAGGTGCATTATCGCGTCCCAGGCGGCGTCCCATTCGCCAGTGAGTATCCCGTCCACCACATAGAAATTGGTCACGTGGGTGGCGCTGATCGTCACATCCTGCCGGCCGGCCGGCGGGAACCAGCCCAGGTTCACCGCTAAAAGCTGTTTGACGAGGTACCCGAGGAAGAAAATCGGAACACAGACAGCGACCAATGATCCGGCCACGCTCATATTGTCCAGCCAGCTGGCGCGCCTGCGCGCGGCCAGGTAGCCCAGTGGGATGCCGATGCCGATCGCGAAGATCATCGCGGTGATGGTCAGCTCGACCGTGCCCGGGAAGCGGTCGAGGAACTCCTGCATGACCGGCTGCTTGGTGTCGATTGAGTTGCCCAGATCGCCCGTGAGCATGCGTTTCATGAACCGTCCATATTGGACCAGGATGGGTTGATCCAGACCCAGCTGCTTGCGCACCATCGCCCGGGTCTCGGGCGTGCCGCGCTCACCGAGCAGGGCCGTCTCCGGCCCGCCCGGCAGCCGGTGCAGCCAGACGAACAGCAGAAGCGACAGGCCGAGCAGCACCGGTATCAGCTGCAACAGCCGTCGCACAACGAATCGAAACATGCGAGTGGCCCTTTTCGGGGATGGATGAGGGGCGGCTGCAAGGAATTGCTGCCGCCCCCCATTGTCGTCGCTTTCTTGCTTAGCCGGTGTACTCGGCCGTGTAGTAACGCTCGTCGGTCAGCGGGCTCGCCTTGACCCCGCCCACGTTCTTGGCCAGCACCAGCGACGGCGGGCCGTGGGCGACCGGGACACCCGGCAGGAAGTCAAGGAGCATCTTGTTGAGCTCCTTGTACAGCGCGTACCGCTTCTGCAGGTCGGCTTCCTTGTCCGCCTCGGCGAACTTCGCGAACAGAGTCGGGTTGTTGAAGCCCCACTCGTCCTTCTGCCGGTCGAAGAAGGTCCCAATGAAGTTGTAGGCGTCGCCGTAGTCACCGGTCCAGCCGAGCAGGTGGATGTCGTGATCCTTGCCCGTGGTCATCTTGTTGAGGTAGTCCGGCGTCCACTTGAGCGCCACCGGCTCGATCTTGATGCCCGCGGCCTCGAGGTTGGTCTTCATCAGCTCGAAGATGCCCTTGGGGTCCGGCATGTACGGCCGGGTGACCTCGGTCGGGTAACCGAACCGCAGCGTCAGACCGTTGGCATAACCCGCCTGGGCGAGAAGCGTCTTGGCCTTGTTGACGTCGTAGTCGTACTTGGTCACGGCGTCGTTGTAGCCCTCGAGCGAGGACGGGTGGAAGTTGATCGCCACCGTGGAGCCCTCGGGGTACTTGGAGTCGACGATGGACTTGCGGTCCAGCGCGTAGGCGATCGCCTGGCGCACCTCGAGCTTGGCCAGCGCCGGGTTGCCGCTCTGGTTGATCGCCAGGTAGAGGATGTTGAAAGCCGGCCGGGTCAGCACGTTGAAGCCCTCACCCTTGAGCACCTTGACATCCTGCGGAGCGACCAGGTCGTAGCCCTGGATGCTGCCGGCGCGCAGCGCCTGCTTGCGAGCGTCCAGATCGGAGATGGTCTGGAAGTAGAGATCCTTGATCTTCGCCTTGGTGCCGTTGTAGGCGTCGTTGCGGGTCAGCTTGACGACCTTGTTGGGCCTGTCCCACTCAACGAACTTGTACGGCCCGGTCCCGGTCGGGTGCTTCATCGCGTACTCGGGATAGGTCAGGCTGTCCGCGGTCCCGCCGACCTCGTCCGCCTTGAACTCCTGCAGCGCCTTCGGGCTGGAAATGGAGAACGACGGAAGCGCGAGCGCTGCTGGGAACTTGCTCGTCACCTTGGTGATCGCGATCTCGACGGTGGAGGCGTCTTTGACCGTGCACGACTTGAACAGGCTCGGCCCCAGCTTCGGGTCCTCGTTCTTGGCGAACCCACCCCAGATGTCCTGCCAGTACGAGGAGACGTCTTGGCTCTGCAGCATGCCTTTCCAGTTGTACCAGCGGTTGAAGTTGAAGCAGACGGACTCGCCGTTGAAGTCGGTGCCGTCGTGGAACTTCACACCCTGCTTGAGCTTGAACGTCCACACCAAACCGGTTGAGTCCGGCTTGAACTCCGTGGCGAGACCCGGGACGATCTTCGCTGTCCCAGGCTCCGGCTGTACCAGCGTTTCGTAGACCTGACGCGCCACACGGAACGACTCACCGTCGCTAGCGAGAGCGGGATCGAGGGTCTTGGGATCGCCGGCCACGCCGAAGACGAGCTTCTCCGGCTTATTGGAGGTTGTCTCCTGGTCGCGCTTGCTCGCGCAGCCCGCGGCCGCGAGGGCGAGCGCGGCTACCGCACAGACCGCCGCGGCGGTCCTTAGCCGTGGTGCACGCATTGGGCTTCACCTTTGTCTAGGGGTCCTAGGCCGTCATAGACGGCAGGTGACTGTGGTCACCATTTGGCCGAACACTAATGGCACAGGAGTATTAAGCTGCACCTTTGATCTTCAGTTGATACCGAACCGTTGTGCGCCGTCAGAGTGAGAGAACGTCGGACGGTCGCGGTACGGTTTCCGGCGTGGCACTGGCGCTCTACCGCAAATATCGGCCCCGCACGTTCGCCGAGGTGATCGGGCAGGATCACGTCACCGAGCCCCTGATCCAGGCGCTTTCGAGTGGCAGGCTCAATCACGCTTATCTGTTTTCTGGGCCCAGGGGCTGCGGAAAGACATCCAGCGCCCGCATCCTGGCCCGCTCGCTCAACTGCGAAAAGGGTCCGACCCCCACACCCTGCGGTGAGTGTGAGTCGTGCCGGACCCTGGCCCCGGACGGACCAGGGTCTATTGACGTCATTGAGATCGACGCGGCCAGCCACGGCGGCGTCGACGACGCGCGCGAGCTGCGTGAGCGGGCATTCTTCGCCCCGGCCATCAGCAGATACAAGATTTACATCATCGACGAGGCGCACATGGTCTCGTCGGCCGGGTTCAATGCGCTGCTCAAGCTGGTCGAGGAGCCGCCCGACTACGTGAAGTTCGTCTTCGCCACCACCGAGCCGGAAAAGGTGCTTGGCACGATCAAGTCACGCACCCACCATTACCCCTTCCGGTTGATTCCGCCCGGCGTGCTGCGGCCCTACCTCGAGTTCCTGGCGCAGTCGGAGGGGATCAGGGTCGAGCCGCAGGTCTTTCCGCTGGTGGTGCGGGCCGGCGGCGGGTCGGCCCGCGACGCGCTCTCCGTGCTCGACCAGCTCATCGCCGGTTCCGGCCCCGAGGGGGTGACCTACGCCCGCGCCGTCGCCCTGCTCGGCGTGACCGACGTGGCCCTGATCGACGAGATGATCGACGCCATCGCCGCCGGCGACGGCGGGGCGGCTTTCGCCACGATCGACCGCGTCGCCGAGGCCGGCCACGACTCCCGCCGCTTCGCCGGCGACCTGCTCCAGCGCGTGCGCGACCTCATCATCCTGCGCCGCATCCCCGAGGCTCCCGAGCGCGGCCTGATCGACGCCCCCGATGACGAGGTGGCCCGGATGCGCGTCCAATCCGGCCGCCTCTTCGACGCCACCCTGTCCCGCTGCGCCGACATCCTCCATGAGGGCCTTGTCGAGATGCGCGGCGCCACCTCCCCCCGCCTCCTGCTCGAGCTCCTTGTCGCCCGCATGCTGCTCCCCGCCGCCGACGAGTCCTCCTCTGCGGTGCTACAACGCTTGGAGCGCTTGGAAAGTGGCGCCTTTACGCCATCGTCTAATGTGGACCCAGCCTTCGCCGGCGGTCGGACCCACTCCGGCGCAGCAGAGCCAATCGGTGCCACGAGCGGCCAGGCGGCGGCCGGCGATGAGAGGGGCGATAGCGCGGCAGGCCAACGGGCGGCGGCCGGCGATGAGAGGCGCGACAGCGCGGCAGGCCAACGGGCGGCGGCCGGCGATGAGAGGCGCGACAGCGCGGCAGGCCAACGGTCGGCGGCCGGCGACGAAGTGGACACCGAGGCGGCAAGTGGCCGCGGAGCAACGGGAAGGGCGGCAGGCCGGCGCGCAGCCGCGGGCGACGACGACACAGACGCCGCGTCGACCAGCAGGCGCGCAGCAACAGGCAGCAGCGCGACAGGCCGGGGGCCGGTGGCTGGTGACGAAACAGACGCGGGCGCGGCGGGTGGCCGCAGAACACCGGGCAGCAGCGCAGCAGGCGAAGACATGGGCGCGCCAAGCGGATCAGCGGATCGGCGCGCAGCCGCAGGCGATGGCGGGCAAGGCGATGAAGACTCGGGCGGGTGGCCCGGCGACTCCGAGGCGGACTGGCCCACCGACTCTGGCGGCGGCTTGGGCGGTGGGCGGGCCGCTGCACACGAAGCCGCCTCCAAGGCCGCCAGCCGCGCCACCGCAAGCGAAGTCACCAACCGCGCGGTGCCGGCCCCGACCCGATCCCCTGAATCCGCCCCACCTCCCGCTGCCTCCACAATGGACAGTGGCATCGACGCGGCCTCGGTTCGCCGAGTCTGGGACGAGATAGTCCGCCACGTCGGTCAGTCCAGCAAGAAGGCGGCGGCGTTCGCCCGCGAGGCGGTCGTGCGTGAGGTCGAGGGCGACACTCTGATCCTGCTCTTCAAGCACAAGATTCACGCCGACGGCGTCAACGCCGATCCCGCTCCGCTGCTCGCCGCCGTCTCGCAGGTGATCGGCGGCTCGTGGCGGGTGCGCTGCGAGATCGGCGGCGACCAGCGCGGCGGATCGGCTTCGCGCCCCGCTTCCGCGCCGACCGCCTCCTCCCGCGGCGGCTCCAGATCGTCCACCGGCGGCAAGGCGGGCGGGGGCGCCGGCGCCAGGATGTCATCGGCGGCCACGAGCGCGGTGTCCGCGGGCACCGCCGCGACCGGCACAACCTCCAGGGTAGGCGGCACAAGGACAGGCGGCACAAGGACAACGGCCCCGAACGGCGGTGCATCGCAGGCACCGGACGAGGACTGGCCCACCACCGCCAGGATCGGCGGTGCAGCCGCCCATGATGACGAGCCGCCCCCGACCGACGAAGATGTTCCCTATGACCCCGACTTCGACAGCCCGCCCGCCCGCTCGACCCATGAGCCGATGCACGAGGGGTTCGACCCGGGTGACGAGCCCGACTTGGACACTGATTCACTGGCGGTGAGGCAAACCGGCGAGGAGCAGGCGCTCGAATCGCTGAAACAGAGCTTCAACCTTGAGAAGATCGCAGAAAAAGGCAGCTGACCTTCAGGGAGCGACTATGCGTCCGGGTGGACATCGTCCAGGTGGACAGCCCAACCTTCAGAAGTTGATGAAGCAGGCCCAGCAGATGCAGCAGCAGTTGGCCGCCGCCCAGGCCGCCCTCGCCGAGGTGGAGGTGACCGGCACGGCCGGCGGTGGTCTGGTCACCGTCACCGCGTCCGGCTCGGGCGAATTCCGCCGGGTCACCATCGACCCCAAGGCCGTCGACCCCGACGACGTCGAGACGCTGGAGGACCTGGTGCTCGCCGCGATCACCAACGCCTCCGAGGAGATCCGCAAGGTCACCGAGGCGAAGATGGGCCCGCTGTCCGCCGGTCTCGGCGGCGGTGGCTTACCGTTCTGAGGCCGGCGTGTACGAGGGAGCGATCCAGGATCTGATCGACGAGCTGAGCCGGTTGCCCGGCGTCGGCCCCAAAAGCGCGCAGCGCCTTGCCTTCCACGTGCTTTCGGCCGACCCCACGGACATCAAGCGGCTGGCCGCGGCGCTGATGCGCGTCAAGGAGGAGGTGCGCTTCTGCGTCACCTGCTTCAACGTGGCCGAGGCCGAGCAGTGCCGCATCTGCCGCGACCCGCGCCGCCGCGATGACTCGCTGTGCGTGGTGGAGGAGCCCAAGGATGTCATCGCCATCGAGCGCACCAACGAATTCCGTGGGCGTTACCACGTGCTCGGCGGGGCGATCAACCCGCTCGAGGGCATCGGCCCCGACCAGCTGCGGGTGCGGGAGCTGATGTCCCGCCTCGGCACCGGCGACGTGGGTGAGCTGATCCTCGCCACCGACCCCAACACGGAGGGCGAGGCGACCGCCACCTACCTTGCCCTGCTGGTCAAGCCGATGGGCATCACCGTCACCCGGCTCGCCAGCGGCCTGCCCGTCGGCGGCGACCTCGAGTACGCCGACGAGATCACGCTCGGCCGCGCCTTCGAGGGACGCCGAAAGCTTTAATAGCGTGCGATCGTGAATGCGGCCTTGCCACCATGGCCGCGATGCCGACCTATCAAGAGGCCATGCGCGACCGCCACCGGCCGGCGCACGCGCAACGCACGGCCCAAAGCCAGGCCGCGTTTCTGCTGCCCCACCTGAGGCCGGGCATGACATTGCTCGATCTCGGCTGCGGCCCCGGCACCATCACCGTCGGGCTCGCCGAAGCCGTCGCCCCCGGCCTCACCGTCGGGGTCGACCTAGATCCGACACTTCCGGAGGGAACGACAGGCGTCTCTATCGTCGCCGCCGACGTTCACCGGCTTCCGTTCCCCGACGCCGGCTTCGACGCCATCTACGCCAGCGCGCTCCTGCAGCACGTGCCCAAACCGCTCGCCGTCCTGCGCGAGGCGCGGCGGGTCGCCCGGCCGGGAGCCGTCATCGGGGTCGTTGATGCCGATTGGGGCGCTCAGCTGCGGTACCCGGAAAATGAAAAATTGCAGAAAGCCGATGAAGTCGCCCTCGGCCTCAGGCAGGGAACCAGCCCGGAGGTTGGCCGCCGGCTGCGCTCCCTGCTCGTCGAGGCGGGTTTCAGCCGCTGTGTCGGGTTCGCTCGGGTCGCGTGCGATGCCAGCCCCGAAGCGGTCGAGGCGCTGGGCGAGCAAACGGCGTCGACCTATGAGCATCCGGCCACGCTCGAGCGAGCCGCCGCGGCGGGGATCGCCACCGCCGGGGAGATGGCCGAGTATGCGCGGGCCTGGCGCGAGTGGGGCCGGCACCCCGGCGCCTATCTGACCCGGCTGTGGTGCGAGGCGATCGGCTGGGCCGACTGAGCCAAGCGGATACCCAGAAAATCAACGCCTGGCCGATCGATGCTCGACTGCCAGGCGTTGCCGTGCTGGAAAAGCGGAGGATACGAGATTCGAACTCGTGAGGGTTTTATCCCAACACGCTTTCCAAGCGTGCGCCCTAGGCCTCTAGGCGAATCCTCCGTCGAAAAGGATAGCGGCCGCTTGGGATCTCCGCGCAACCAGGTATTGTTGCCGGAGTCCCCGTGCGGCGGCACCCTGTGAACCTCCCCAGGGCCGGAAGGCAGCAAGGATAAGCGGGCTCTACCGGGTGCACGGGGGCCCAGACCCCAATCCCCCATGGGTTGGGGTCTTTGTGTTCTCAAAACGGGGTTTGTGTGCTCTAACGGGGGAGGCACAGATGTTGATGCGAGCTTTCACCCTCGCCACGCTTTTCATGATCTCTGCTTGCGCCCAGGTCACCACGGCGCCCCACCAGTCACCGCCGAGCGAGGAAATCCGCGCCTCGGACACTGTGGTGAATCTCACCGGGATTGGGGAGATCAAGTTCGGGCTCAAGCGCGCCGACCTGGCTCGCTACCTCAACACCGACTTACCCGGCTGCAACACCCAGCTGCGCTCATACCCGCAGGGCAGCTTGGTTTTCACCCAGGACGATCAGCTTGTCCTGATGTGGTTCAACGCGCCGCTGCGGACCGCCGAAGGGATCGCCACCGGCACCACGCTGGACGCGGTCAAGGCCGCCTACCCCAAGGCCACCGATGTCAAGGCGCCTCAGGGCAGTCACCGCTTCGACGGCGTGATGGTCTCCGAGGGCGAGTACGGGTACCTCTTCCTGCACAACGGCAAGACGGTGCAGAAGGCGATCGCGGGCTACACCGACTACCTCCACCGCCTCTTCGAATCTGGTTTCGGGGTCTGCTGACCTGTCGTGTACCCTCTTCGACGGTGGTGTGTCCGAGTGGCCTAAGGAGCACGCCTCGAAAGCGTGTGAGGGTGCAAGCCCTCCGCGGGTTCAAATCCCGCCGCCACCGCTCACCTCCTTCCGTGCGAAGATCGCGCTATGAGCATCCATATCGGCGCGAAGCCCGGCGAGATCGCGGAGCGGGTGTTGATGCCCGGGGATCCGCTGCGGGCGAAGTGGATCGCGGAGACCTACCTCGAGGATTCGAAGTGCTACTCCGCGGTCCGCAGCATGTTCGGGTTCACCGGTGTCTACAACGGCGTGCCAGTATCGGTGCAGGGCTCGGGCATGGGCATGCCTTCGGCCTCCATCTACGCCCACGAGCTGATCAACGACTACGGCGTCAAGACGCTGATCCGCGTCGGCTCCTGCGGGGCGCTTGCCGACTCGCTCAGCCTGCGTGACGTGGTGGCGGCGATCGGTTCGAGCACCGACTCCAACATGAACCGCATGCGCTTCGACGGGCTCATTGACTATGCGCCGGTGGCCGACTTCTGGCTGCTTCGCACCGCTGTTGACATGGCGGAGCGCCACGGGATCGAGATGCACGTCGGCCCGATCTTCGCCGCTGACGCGTTCTACACCGACCGACCGGACCTTTACGACGCGCTTGCCGACTACGGCGTGCTTGCGGTCGAGATGGAGTCGTCCGCCCTCTACACGATCGCCGCCCGGTTCAAGGCGCGGGCGCTGACGATCCTGACCGTCAGCGATCACATCAAACGCGGCGAGGCGACCACCCCGCAGGAGCGGGAGCAGACCTTCTCCCAGATGGTGCAGATCGCCCTGGACACGATCGTGGCCCCGTCCCGTTAGGCGAAACGGGGCCACAACCCTGATTTACGGCTTGTTTATGGCTTGGCGAGTGTGATCCGCAGGTTGGGTGCGTCGAGTGCGGGCGAGTCCACCCATACCAGCTGGATGTCCGGGTCCGTGAAGAACACGAACGGCAGTGGGATGGGCGGCGGGGGTGTGTCCGGCGTGTAGTCCACCGGGATCAGCCCGAACAGGTTGCCCCTGAACCGGGTGGTGAAGAACTGGACGCCGCCCCCGCGCACGGTCAGCTTGCTGCTGCGCAGGTCGGTGTCGAACGTTCCGCCGCTGGTGTTGTAGACGTGCAGCAGGAAATCGTTGGTATCCGACGACGTCATGGTGAACTTCAGCACCCGGAGGGTGCCGTCGACGGTCGGCATGTTGACGATGCCGTCGAACACCAAATTGTTCATCTGCACCCGGCTGCCGGTCATCTTGGACGGCCGCTTCGCCACCGGCACCTGGTCCGGCGCGGCTGCCAGCACCTTGGCCTTGGGCGTCGCCGGTTTGGTGGTGCCTCCCCCTCCTGGGTTCCCCGGCGGGTTGCCCGGGCCACCCGGATCTCCAGGGGAGGTCGGGCACGGCGACGGGGTCGGCGGGGTTGTGGGGCTCGGCGTGGTGCTTGGTTCGGGCTGCGCCTGCGAGGAGCCCCCGCCGAGCAGCCGGCCGAAGAGGTCGACGATCCCACCGAGGATCCCGCCGGAGCCCGAACCCGAGCCGCCGCCGGTCGCGGTGGCCGATGGGCTCGGGCTCGCGGACGGGCCCGGTCCGGGCTGACCGCACGGGTCCGCCGCTTCAGCTCGCGTCTGTGCGCCCATCACCGCCAGCATGCTGACGCTCAAAGCCACGACCATGATCATCATGGCCGCGTGCCGCGGTGATGACGCTTTTGGGTCTTGGTCCTGCTCCTCCCGGGGTGTTGGCACACCGTCGCGAAGATAGACCGCCGGCAGTTCGCCGGTGTCCGGTTCTTCATCTGGTACCTCATCGGCCTCCGCTTCCTCGGAGGAACCCTCCGGATTCCAGGCGAAGATCAGGCCGCCACCGGCCACGCCAAGCAGCATGCCGATGAAGAA
>Ga0075428_100003097_pt1 | contig 18144 bp, 12 predicted proteins | sample RhiMetdeltSRZDD2_FD_75291 | JGI IMG/M metagenome (GOLD analysis project Ga0075428, IMG submission 75291) | Populus rhizosphere microbial communities from Tennessee, USA - Rhizosphere MetaG P. deltoides SRZDD2 | ecosystem: Host-associated > Plants > Roots > Rhizosphere > Soil | place: USA... | reverse complement strand
GGCCCTGCTGCTGCTATATGCGTGGTTTTCCAATGCGGACGCGTTCGTTTTTCAAGCCGTCAAGAAGCCGGGGCAGAGCGGAGCAGTTACCGGGACGTACAAGTTTGTGCTCAACTCGGTCGAAGTCGTCGAGCTGCCTGAAAACAAGGTCCGAATCAGGTTCGCGGGCTTCTACCCAAACGACCGGAAGCGCGTCGAGACCAGAAACTCGGGAGGTTTCGACGAGATAGTACCGCTCGAAGGCCAAACGGCTAACGTAAAGATCCAGTTTGGCGACAATCCCTGCACGATCAAGCTGGAATTCCGGCCGGGCAAGGTAATAGTGGAACAGGGCGGCTCGTTGATGGGTTGTGGATTTGGTTTCAACGTTGAGCCGGATGGAACTTACGTTAAGGTGAGCAGCAAGCGCCCGAATCTTCCACCGCGGCAAGACTAACAGTGGAGCAAAAACTCATCGAATACGGAATCACGGAGAGCACGCTCTCGCAGCGCGAGCGTGAATTGCTCGATAGCGAGGGCTATGTAGTGCTTCCCAATCTCATCGACGCCGATTGCCTTGGACGGCTCAGAACGGCGTTCGAGACAGAGCGTGAGAGAGATGGCCACGCTCCGGTTGCGAAAGAGAGCGGGACCCGTCAAATCACCGATCTCGCGAATCGCGATCCCGTTTTCGAAGTGACTTTCACTCACCCGCGGGTGCTTGCAGCCGTTCATCACGTTCTTGCGAATGAGTTCAGGGTTGGACAAATCGGCGGGCGGGATCCGCTGCCCGGTTACGGACAGCAAGGCTTGCACGCTGACTGGAGCGCTCGATCCAAAGGTGAGCCATTTCGAATCGTCACGACAATCTGGCTGCTGGATGACTTCACAAACGAGAACGGCGCTACGCGAGTCGTGCCGGGAACACATCGGTTGCTGGGTCCACCACCAAAGAGCTTCGCCGATCCGGCAAGCCGTCATCCTGATCAGGTGAGCATCATTGCGACAGCAGGCTCAGCGCTGGTGTTCAACGGTCATCTCTGGCACAGCGGAACGACAAACCGATCGGGCCGCTCGCGACGTGTGGTGCAGTGTTCGTTCGTCGGGCGTGACGAGCTTCGTTTTAGCAAGGTGAACGTTAGACAGCCTGATCGATTGTCAGCTGTAGGTCGCTCAGTCCTGGGCTGAGGGCTAAGGGCAAAGAGCAAAGGGCGAAGAGCTCTTAGCCCTTTGCCCTTTGCTCTTAGCCTACTGCTTTGGGAACTTTGGGTCCGCTTTCACCTCAAGCAGCTGCTTCGTGTGACGCTCGCTATGCGCGGCGACGAACAGAATTCGCTCGAAGCCGTCGATCTTCCCCAACAGCCCGCTATCGACCACGTGTTCCCTGAGGTCAGGGGTGTTCTTCATCAATGCGACCGTCTTCGCCCGGCTCTCGATAAAGTGCTTCAGAGCGGCTTCCGGTGAGCCGAACTGATTCGTTGGGCGTAGCTGCTCGGGTGCCTGAAATTTTCTGGAGCGGTCGGGAATTACCTCCAGCACCCGGTCATCCGTCTTTTTGAGGTCGCGATCGGGAACCGCCGGAGCCGTCTTGATCTGACTCTCGGCCATCTGTCGCAGCAAGTCCTCGCTCGCGGCGATGTGCTCCATAACCTGGGCGATCGACCATTTGAAGGGGGAAGCCTTGAAGTTCCACTGAGCCTCGGATAGACCTCGGGTTGCGTCCACGATGTTCTTCTTAGTGGTCTCCAGATACTGAAGCCCCCGGTCGAGATCGGCCTGCGAGAGGCTCTGCGCATTCGCACTTGCTCCGCTCGCGATCAACACAAGAGTTGCCAGAGTGGCGCCAAGCAGGTTTTTCATAGCTCTTCCTTTCGCTAGAGATCTTGGTAGCCCAATGCTACTACACTCCACCTGAAGTCTTCCAAGATTACGCGACTGTCTACGAGGGTGATGGACGGCCGGACTTATCAGGGGCGCGGATAGAGGCCGTTCTTCAAACCGTGAGCGCGAAGTCCGCAACGCTCCCAATCCCGGCTGGGCGTGGTCATCAAGGATCACAATTGTGCTTGTTTTAGCCGAGGACGGTAGTATCATTTTGCCTGCGACCGTCGCGGGACAGATCGGAGGTCACTCCGTGAGGATACTGTTGTTGATTGGGTTATTGGTGTTTTCCTGCGTTAACTTTGCAGGTCAGTCGCCTTCATTCAATGCTCGCGCGCAGAACGGCAATCCGCCAACGGCCAGAGAGCAACTTACAGTAAACGGAGTGCAGCCCGAAGAAGTGACCTTCCCGGGGCCCGAGCGTATGACGCTTCACGGATTTCTCTATAAGCCGGCGGGCAAGGGGCCGTTTCCCGCGATGCTTTGGAATCACGGCAGCGAAGCCAAACCCGGGTCGCGACCTGACTTGGGAGAGTTTTACACCAACCAGGGTTTCGTTTTCTTTGTCCCTCATCGACACGGTCACGGGAGATCAGCAGAAGCGGGTCCGTACCACGCTGATCTGCAGCGCGAATGCAAGTCGCAAGACTGCGTCATTCAACTCCACGAGTTATACAACAGGGATGTGGTCGCGGCGGTCGAATGGCTGAAGGATCAACCATTTGTCGACAAACAGAAGATTGCGATGTCGGGAGTTTCGTTTGGCGGCATTCAAACGTTGTTGACCGCAGAAAAGGAACTGGGCATTCGGGGCTTCGTAGCGTTCGCTCCGGCGGCGATGTCCTGGAACAGTTTCCCGGAACTTCGCGCCAGATTGCTACGGGCGGAGGAGAAAGCCCGGCGACCAATCTTCCTGATACAAGCTGAGGGTGACTACAATACCGGGCCGTATGAAACGCTGGGCACATACCTGTTGAAAAAGGGCGGGATGAACAGGGCAAAGCTATACCCAAAGTTTGGGACAACGAATCAAGAAGCCCATGGCGGTTTTGCGACCAGGGCCCTGGGCATCAAGGTGTGGCAAGAGGATGTGCTGTCCTTTCTGAGAGCCGCGCTAAAGTGAGCCCAAGCGCAGGGGATGCTTCGACTGTTGATTATCTAAAATCGGTTATCTCGACGATGTCGCTGGACTGTCTGCCACGTGCAACAGCAAGTTGCTTCCCATCCCTCGACCAGTCAAACGAGAAGATTCGATCGGTCTTGAAGTCCGTGATCTGAGTAGGCGCCTCTCCACTGAGCGGCTGACTCCAGATATTCGAAACGCCGTCCCGAGTATCCAGGTAGAGCACCGCCGAGCCGTCAGCGTTCCAACGAAGATAGTTTGGAGCAGGAACCGGCGGAAGCGCGGAACGCTGCACCGGAAACACCTTGATGGGATTCCCCCCTTCAAAAGAGAAGATCCCCATCTTGATTTGTGAGCTTTGCCCTTGATCATCGCGGTACCAACAAACCATGAGTTTTCCATCGGGTGATATAACTGCGCCTCTGGCCCATCTGTTTGTCAACTGTGCGGGTTGCCCGCCATCGATCCCGACCTTCCACAGAGTGACTCCGGTGACCAGAGACGTATACACGACCCATTGGCTATCCGGGGAACAGGAAGGCATAACTTCAAAGGTGCCCTCAGTTAATCGTTTGAGGTTGCGGCCGTCGATATCCATCCTCCAGATATTTGTATAGCCGGACTGGTCGGAACTGAAAAGGATGTGACGACCATCTGGGGAGACCGTGGGCCGGATTGCATAAGATTTAGCATCCGTCAGTTGTTTTCTACGCGATCCATCTGCTTCGGTTATCCAGATGCACGGTATGCCCCCGTCCCTGGACTCGTAAACCAATTGGCCACCTCGGGTCCAGCACAAACCTCCCGCTCTATCTTGTTTGCCAAGCCCCGGTGTTATCTGCCTGGCGCGCGATGCGTCTCCGTTCGGCGCAACCCAGACGGTTGAAAACTGCTCGTTGCGCACGGTTACCAGCGCGCTCGAAGTAGCTGTGAGGCTTACATTATGATAGTCATTCAAATCGTTTGTTATTCTCGTAACCTCACCTTCGGGATAAGAGATATGCCATAATTGGTTTGGGCTATGGATCTCCTGTTCACCTACTGCGATTAGACCACTCGAATCTGCCAGCCAGGCTAGCTGGTCGACAGCCCACAACTCGCGAGTGCGAATCAGTCGCTGTTGACCGTCCGACACGCGCACTTCCATCACCACGGCCGGACGTATGCTCTCGCGGTCCCTGGTTCCGCACACAATGATCTTTCCATCGGGCGACCAGGCAGGGGGACCGAAATACCCATCTGCGAGTCGCCTTTCTTCGGTGCCGTCGGCGTTCGCAATCATTAGCATATAGTCTCTATTGCTAACGCTACGCCGTAGAAAGGCAAGCTGCTGTCCGTCGGGGGAGAATGATACTGACCTGAAGACATTGTCGATGACCTTCCGCGAAGGTCCTCCGAGGACCGGACCACGAAATAGCCCACTCGATCCCTTTTCCGATTCGACATAGTAGATGTAATTGCCATCAGGAGAAAACGTAACCGCTTGATAGCGAACGTCGGCAGCAGGAGCGATTTGTATATCGCTGCTCGCTACATCAACCTGTCTCAGCCAAAGACTCTCTTCGCCGCCCTCGTCAACTGAATAGGCAATGTATTTGCCGTCGGGCGAAATGATGGCTTCAAGCACGGTGCCCGTGGTAGTCAGCTCTTTGAGCTTCATCGTTTGAAAACGCTGAGGAGCGCCCGATGCGAAATAGCGATAAAACCCGTAGATGATGGCGGTCGTCGCTAACAGGAGTAACACCAAACCACCAGTGACTACTCTTCGCCGCTTAGTTGCGGGCAGGTACTTCGCATTGGATAGGTGAGATGCAGTGTATGTCTCGCCCTCACTGCCTTCCTCATCGATGATGACATCGGTTGTCACGTGTTCAACCAGCATGAACTCAGGACTATCTTCCAACAGCTCCCTCACAGGCGCCTTGAATCGATAGCCTCTTCGCGGCACGGTTTCGATGTACTGATGCTCGTCAGCGCCTGGTTCCAACGCCTTCCGGAGCATCGAGACCGTGACTTTCAGATTTCCTTCTTCCACGAAGCTGTCGGCCCACACGCGTCTCATCAGTTCGTCCTTCTCGACGATGTGCCCGCTCCGCTCAACCAGCACCAACAACACGTCAATCGCTTTCGGAGGGAGTTGCTCAGGTTTGCCATCGCGCACCAGAACACGCTCTCCGGCGTCCAGACGGAAAGGGCCAAATTCGAATATCCGCTTTGTTTCGGTCGGCATAGGTCGTCCTGACAACTCTTTAACCAAATCTTAACCGCTTCTAAAGGACTCGCTAACCGGTTCCACAGTATTGTCCGCTGCGAAGTAAGTAGGTGACCGAGGGCTTCACTTCAGACTGAGTGAACCGCGCTCATTCTATCGTGAGGCGAAAAGGCGGGCAACAGGAGTCTGGACACAAGAATCCTGCTAATCACTATGACAGTGCTCTTAGTGTTAGCGACCATATTCGAGCGTGTCTCGTTCGGGATGGTACCCATCACAAAAACGCGGGGCTTGCGCCCCAGAATCGAATGAAAGGATGAAAGACAATGAGAACTCTAAACAGAGAATCAAAGCTGCTCGGTACCGTTTTCGCTATCAGCGGGCGAGAACAATACAAAGGACAAGGAGTAGAACGGGTTGGATTAAGAAAGATAGTGACGATAATAGCGTTGATGTTGACCGCCTTCGCATCGGAAGCGTCGGCGCAGGATTGCAAAAAGATTCACTCGCTTCCCTACATCATAAACGTTGCCGGTCATTACTGCGTATCCGAGGACCTGAGCACGTCAATTTCGTCGACCACCGGCGCTGCCATCGAAATCAGAGCAGACAACGTGTTGCTGGATTTGGGCGGATTCACGCTCACCTACATTCCGCCCGATCCCACAGCCGTTCTCAGGGGAATTAGAACTGTAGGCGTTCGGCGCTCCGTTACCGTCCGAAACGGGACCATAAAGGGCTTCATCCTGGCGGGCGTCTATTTGGGCAGCGAGGTCGATAACGCTGGGAACTTAGTAGAAGACCTTCGCGTGCAGGATTGTGTCGGTCTTGGCATCGGAGTTTGGGGCAAGGGAAATATCGTTCGCGACAACCACGTTGTGAATACCGTTGGAAATGCATTTTTCTCCGGGGCTAGTGCTATTGGGGCCTTCGGATCAGACAATATGGTTATCAACAACGACCTGATAGGGACGACTAGCGCCGTAAGCGACGACGCCAGCGCTTCAACAGGGATTCTATTCAACGCCTGCAACCAGTGCGTCGCTGAGAAGAACCGCATTGTGGATACTGAGAGTCCTAACCCGAACAGTGCCCGTGCTATCCATGTCCTAAATGGTTCCGACGTTCTGGTTGTCAACAATCGCATCATAAAGTCGGTTTTCGGAATAGTCTTCGGCATTACGGCTAGCGGACTCTACCGAGACAACATAGCAAATGCTTGCACCGTGCCATACTCTGGTGGAACCAACTTAGGTAACAACCAGTGAGCCAAGCTCAGCCCGAACGCGGTTCATCAGATGCGGCTTTTTCTCCTATATCCGCTCTGTTTTCGCACGTCAGATACCGTCTTAACAGCCCTTTGACGAACTCTTGACCGTCTCTAACGGACTCTTGGACCCGGTAGAGAATATTGTCTGCGGTGAAGTGAGGAGGTGAACGACGGCTTCAGCTCAGACTGACCGAAACCGCGGCTCATTCTATCGTTTGGCGAAAAGTCGGGCAACAGGAATGACAAAGAAGACGCGAACGAGAATAACGATCCAGACTGAGCGCGTCGTGGTAATGAGCCACAGACGAAGTCTCTACAGTCTGTGCGCGGGATGTGGAGATGAGGTCCGCATGGTCACGATTGATCAGGCGACAACACTCTTGCGTTCCAGCTCGCGCGAGATCTTTCGCGAGATAGAAGCAGGAATGCTGCACTTCATCGAGACGACTGAAGGGTCGGTTCTCGTCTGCTTCAACTCCTTGAATGCTTCGAATCTTAAACCAGAAAGGATGTAAGGACTATGAAAACTGTGAACTACAAAACGACGCTGTTCGCGATCGCCGCGCTCGTTGTGATCGGCAGCCTGAGCGCGGCTCAAACCGTTTTTGCGCAGACGACATTGTTCGCCTATCAGGGAAAACTCGAGTTCGATGGCGCGCCGGCGAACGGGAATTACGATTTCCAGTTCAAGCTCTTCGATGCCGCCGTTGACGGCATTCAGCAAGGCTCGACTCTCGAGCAACTCAACATCACAGTGACCAACGGAGCGTACACCGTCAATCTCGATTTCGGCGCTGCGGTCTTCTCTGGCGCAGACCGTTTCCTTGAGGTCAGCGTCAGACCGGCCGGCGGCAGCAACTATTCGACGCTCACGCCCCGCCAGCAGGTCACTTCAACTCCGTATACCATTCGCAGTCTGGTGTCGACGACCGCCGATGGCTTGACTGCTGCGTGTGCGAATTGTGTGACCAGCGGCCAGATTCAAAGCGTGCAAGGCGCGCAAGTGACCGGGAGCGTTTCAGGCAGTCAGATCAGCGGGACGATACCGGTGGGGAGCGTGCCTGCGGGAAGCGGCAGCTACATTCAGAATACTCTGAGCCAGCAGCCAGGCAGCAATTTCAACATCGCAGGCAACGGCACCGCAGCGGGCACTCTATCAGCCAACATTGTGAATGCGACGACGCAGTACAATCTCGCCGGGCAGCGAGTGTTGAGCGTAGCGGGAAGCAGTAACCTCATGGTGGGCGCGGGCGCAGGTTTGTTAAATTCAGGCACAGACAACGCTTTCTTCGGACGCAATGCAGGCGTTATTAACACAACGGGCAGCAACAATTCTTTCTTAGGCAGCAATACTGGCTTCAAGAACACTACTGGACAAGACAACACTTTCGTCGGCAACCGCGCCGGTGTTAACAACACGACCGCTTTCGCTAATACCTTCGTCGGCAGCCTTGCCGGGCAAGCGAATACCACCGGCTACTACAATTCCTTCCTCGGCAAGGAGGCTGGGTCATCTAACACAACGGGCGGTTTCAACTCCTTCTTTGGCGCTGGTGCTGGCTTCAGCAATACCACGGGGTATCAGAACGCCTTCTTCGGCACTAGTGCTGGCTACAGCAATACCACGGGGCGAGATAACGCCTTCTTCGGCCTGTTTGCCGGCCACAATAGCACGACTGGCGAAGCAAACTCCTTCTTCGGAAGCCAAGCCGGCGACGCCAATACGACTGGCGGAAGTAACTCTTTCTTTGGGGCATTCGCCGGCTTAAATAATACGACAGGCGGAAGTAACGTCTTCGTCGGCGGGGGCTCAAGTAACACGACAGGGAGCCAGAATGCTTTTTTCGGCGCCGCGGCCGGCGCATATAACACGACAGGTTCGAACAATACTTTCATCGGATATTTCGCGGGTTCCGATACTCAAAACCCAATCGGCAACAACAACACGTTGCTCGGTTACAACAGCAAGGTCAACTCGGGAGTGAGCAATTCGACTGCCATTGGAACACTCGCACAAGTCACCACCAGCAACACCATCGTCCTCGGCACTGATCAGGAAACTGTCATCGTGCCCGGCAAGCTCCAAGTTGACACCCTCGGCACTATCGGCCACGACAAGGTGTGCCTGAACAACAACAATCGCCTAGCCGCTTGTTCATCTTCCTTGCGCTACAAGACCAACCTGCAACCGTTCGCTGCCGGAATGTCAATCATCAACCGCTTAGAACCCATCAGTTACACCTGGAAGGACGGCGGCCAACGCGATGTTGGCTTTGGAGCAGAAGATGTCCATAAGATTGAGCCCCTGCTGGTTACCTACAACGCCGAGGGGCTAGTCGAAGGCGTCAAGTACGATCGCATCACAGTCGCGCTGGTCAATGCTATCAAAGAGCAGCAAATGCAAATCGCGGCCCAACAACGCCAGATTTCAGAATTCAGTCACCTCCAATCGGAGAATGCAAGACTCAAGGCTCAGCTTGCCGACATACTCGCACGCCTCGAGCAGTTAGAGAAAACCAGCGGCAACCGAAAATAGCCGTGTTCTCAATCCAATCAACACTCGGCTTCGTGTGTTGCTGTGATCGAGGCTGCAAACCAGACGCTCCAAGACCCGCAGGCGATTGCGCGGGCTCGAGCACGAATCGTGTGATCTCAACCTGAAAGGAAACAACATCATGAATAGCAAGAGACTCGACAACAGCCGGTGCGGTCGCCATCTCATTTGAAGTCGGTTATCACGACTATGTCGCTCGTCTGTCTTCCGCGAGCAAGAGCCAATTTCCCGTCCTTTGACCAATCAAACGAGAAAATCCGGTCAGATGTAAATTCGGTGATCTTTGCAGGTGGCCGGCCGTCGGCCGGCTGGCTCCAGATATTTGAAACCCCGTCACGGGTGTCGATGTAAAGCACCGCTTTACCATCCATTGTCCATCGAAGATAGTTGGGCGCGGGAGAAGGGGGGTGGGCGGATCGATCCACGTGAAAGACTTTAACCGGGTCTCCGCCTTCGAAGGGGATAATTGCAATCGTCAGTTGCGCGTTCTGCTGTCGTTCCCCGCGGTACCAACATACCATGCGCTTCCCATCGGGAGAAATAACCGCTCCTCTTGCCCATGTGCGCGTTAGCCGCGCAGGTTCTCCGCCGTCAATCGACACTCGCCAGAGATTCACGCCGGATACCAGGGAGGTATAAATTACCGATTGACTATCCGCAGAACAGGACGGCATGCCTTCAAAAGTGCTGTCAGTCAATCGCTTGAGATTGCTGCCGTCAATGTTCATCCTCCAGACATTGGGATACCCGGACTGGGCGGATATGAATACAACGTATCTTCCGTCCGGCGACACCATCGGTCGACTTGCGAGGTAGCTATCATCGGACAGCTGCTTTCGCTCGGTTCCCTCGGCAGTCGTAATCCAGATGCCGGGTTCGCCGCCCTCGCTTGACTCGTATACCAATTTGCCATCGGGCGTCCAGCATAAGCCGCCCGCCAAATCCTGTCTGCCAAGCCCGGGCGTGATTTGTTTAGCACGGGCAGCGTCTCCGTTAGGCGCGACCCAGAGGGTGCAGAACTCCTCGCTTTGTACCGTCGCAATAGTGTCGTAATTCGCAGTGAGGCTTACGCCACGATAGTCATTGAGGTCGTTTGTTATTCTCCGCAGCTCGCCGCCCGGGTAGGAGATCTGCCAAAGCTGGCTTGTGGCAAACCCATCTTGGCCTGCAACGATCAGGCTCGAGTTTTCCAGCCATGCAACCTGCCCGATACTCCAAAACCTGCGAGGCCCAATCAATCGTTGCTGATGATCTACGATGCGCACCCCCATCACGCCAGCAGGAGGCACGACGTCGCGATCTATGCTACCGCAGGCGATAATTTTTCCATCAGGTGACCACGCCGGGGGGCCGAGGCTTCCGGTTGCGAGCTTCGTTTCACCGCTGCCATCCGCGTTTGCGATAAGCAACGAAAAGTCTCGATTCGGGTCGTTCCGGCGCAGAAACGCAAACTGCTTTCCGTCAGGAGAGAAGGAGATCGGTCGAGCCACGCCTTCCATCATCTTTCTCGAAGCGCCTCCGAGGACCGCCGTTCGAAAAAGTACGTCAGAACTGTTGTCTGACTTTACGTAGTAGACGTAGTTGCCGTCAGGAGAAAACGTAGCCGCTTGATAACGAACGTTGTCGGCGGAAGCTATTTGCGTGTTGCTGGCGCCGACGTCTACCTGTCTAAGCCAGAGACTCTCCTGACCACCTTCATCAACTGAATAAGCGACGTACTTGCCATCAGGCGAAATGCTTGCCTCCAGGACCGCACCACTGCTGGTCAACCCCTTGAGCTTCATCGTTTGAAAGTGCTGGTTGGATTTCCCGGCCAAGAACCGGTATAAGCCGTAACCAGCGCCTGCGGTTACCACCAACATTGCCACCAGAGCGACCGCCGAGGCTCGTTTATGCCTCTTGATTGCAGCTAATAGAGATTCTGTGCCTGGTGCAGCGCGTAGCACTCCCGCCGTTTGAGGTGGTCCGAGTTGGCCCACACCCTCTTCTCCCTCTTCAATTATGACATCTGCTCTTGAGCGCTCTAATAGCATCAACTCGGGTCCGGCATCCACTAACGCCCTGACGTCTGCGGTGAAGCGATAGCCTCGACGGGGCACCGTCTCTATGTACTGATGCTCACCCGCGCTTTGCTCGAGCGTTTTTCTCAGCACTGAGACCGTGGCTTTCAAATTGCCTTCTTCGACGAAGCTGTCCGACCACACGCGATTCATCAGTTCGTCTTTTTCTACAATGTGCCCGCTGCTTTCTACCAGCATCAGCAACACGTCAAACGCCTTTGGCGTGATTGGCTCGGGCCTGCCGTCGCGCAGGAGCACGCGCTCCGCCGCGTCTAAGCGGAAAGGTCCGAATTCGTATATGCGCTTTGTTTGGGCCGACATGACAGCCTTTACAACTCTTTGACGAATCCTTGACCGGGTTTAAAGGACTCTCTGACCGGTTATCGAGTATGGTCTGCAGCGAAGTGAGGAGGAGACCGAGTCTTCAAACTCAAACTTACTGAAACCGGGCACATTCTATCGCGAGGCGACTAGGCGGGCAATAGGAATGACAAAGACCAGGCGTATGAGGATCACGATCCAGACCGAGCGACTTCTTGTGATGAACCAGGGCAGAAGCCTCTACAGCATGTGCTCGACGTGTGGCGATGAAGTACGCATGGTCACGATCGATCAGGCAGCTACGCTGGCGCGCCTCAGTTCGCTTGAGATCTATCGCGAGGTAGAAGCCGGAGTACTTCATTTCATAGAGACTGCCGAAGGGTCTGTACTCGTCTGTTTCAACTCCCTGAACGGTCTCGAACCCAAAAATACGAAAAGTTGAATAGACAATTAACTGCTAAACACCCGTAAAGGAGAACGTTGATGATTAAACGATCAATCCCAGTCGCAAGCGTATTGATTCTGTTCCTGATCTCGACCATGACGCAGGCGCAGACTAATACAACTAACAACAACAGGAATGCAAAGCATCGCTCAAAACAGAAGGTCGATAGGACCACGATACAAGTGCAGCCTGCTGCTTCCACGCCAGTAACAGGCAGTGGCACGGCGGGCCAGATAACCAAGTGGCTTGGCTTTAATGGAACCTCTTTCACCATCGGCGATTCTGCGATAACTGAAGACAAATTCGGCAACATCGGCATCGGCACCGCTCTTCCGACTTCGAAGCTTACAGTTGCCGGGATGATTCAGACGACGATGGGCGGGCTTAAATTTCCCGACGGCACTCTTCAAACCACAGCATTCTCACCGAGTCAGGTCGTGAGCAGCCTTAACGGGTTGACAGGCAATGTGAGTCTAGCGGCGGGAGCAAATATCACGATCACGCCTAGTGGAAACACGCTGACGATAGCAGCGTCGGGCGCGTTAACCGCAGTGGCGCACGACACGACTCTTCAGGGCAGCGGCACTGCTGCATCTCCGCTCGGTGTTGCGGTTCCGCTCAGCCTGAGCGGATCTTTGCCGGACGGCGTTCTCGTCAACATTTTGAATACTGGCCAAGCCGGCACCGGCGTGGTTGGAACGGGCGGAGACAGTAATGTTGACAACTCAATTTCGGGCTACGGCGTGCGTGGATTCGGCGGCAAAATCACCGGGACAGGCCAAGGTGGCGCGGGCGTGTCTGGAACTGGCGGCGACGGCAACTCCAGTAATTTCTCAAGGGGCGGCGATGGCGTGCTTGGTATAGGCGGCAAGATCAACGGCAGCGGTTTCAGCGGTGCTGGAGTTGTAGCACTGGGCGGAACGAGCACCAGCGCGTCAGGAGGCACCGCCCAAGGCCTGGTTGCGAATGGCGGCTTCGGCATGGTCTCCTCCGGCGGCATCGGCGTTTCTACTAGAGGCGGCACTGGCAATGGCGCTGGGAACAGCGGTGGCGATGGCATAGTGGCCGAGGGAGGCGATGGCGATGGTGGCGCGACTACGGGTCGTGCGGGAACCTTCGAGGGAGACGTGCAGGTCACAGGCAATCTCTCGAAGGGCGGAGGCTCCTTCAAGATAGATCATCCGCTTGATCCTGAAAACAAATACCTCTACCACTCGTTCGTAGAATCGCCGGACATGTTGAACATCTACAACGGCACTGTAAGGTTAGACTCCAACGGAGAAGCAATAGTCGAGCTGCCTGAGTGGTTCGGAGCGCTTAACAAAGATTTCCGCTATTCGCTCACGGCCCTGGGCGCTCCCGGGCCAAACCTCTACATCGCGGAAGAAGTCGCCGCGAATCACTTCAAAATTGCCGGGGGCACACCCCGCGCGAAAGTTTCGTGGACAGTGACAGGCATTCGACAAGACGCTTGGGCCAATGCTCACCGTATCAAGGTGGTCGAAGAGAAGTCCGAGCGTGAGCGTGGCCACTTCGTTCATCCCGAACTCTTCAGCCAGCCAGAAGAAAAAAGCGTCGAGTGGGCGCGTCATCCCGAGCTGATGAAGCGAATGAAGCTTGAGCGCGAACAGATGAAGCAGAAGCAACAATGACCGCTTCCAACGGAGGCTTGCGAGTATCGGGCCTCCAGACTTCGGAGCCACCCAAGGCACGGCGCTAGAAACCGCAATATTTGAGTGGGTCCGAGCGCGAATAATGTGATCTCAACCTGAAAAGGACAAAACATCATGAATAGCAAAAGATTCTCAGCGACTTTGATCATCGTGACGATTCTCGCCCTGATTGGACTGCTAGGTACTCAGTTCAATGTCAAAGGAGGAGCCTCCGCTCCGGATTTGGAAGGCTCATGGGAAATAACCGTGCTGCCAACCGGCGGAGACCCAATTGTAGACTTCTGTACCTTTACCAAGGGCGGAGGCCTTATCAACATTGATCCTGATCCAAATTTGAGCACCGGCATTGGGACTTGGGTCAGAACCGGAGGCCTCCAGTTCGCCGGGACGTTCGTTCACTTTTTGAGTGATGCGGGAGCCCCTCTGGGAACGTTGAAGGTCCGAGCCGAGGTTACGTTAAATCCCCATACGGATACATTCACCGGGCCGTTTCAGACCGACGTGATAATTGGAGGAGATGTGGTTCAGTCAATTTGCGGGACTGTGCAGGCCAGGCGCCTCAGCGTCGAGGCGCTCGAGTGCCCATAAACTCGGCTACCCGCAAACAGATTTGAACGCGAATTGGAGTTTGTAGAAACAGGAGCAAATCAATGAGAAGCTTAAACCCAAGAATAAGAAAACTGGTGATAAAGGGATTCCTCTTATCACTCTTACTGCTTGCGACGGTTGCCATACCGTCGCAGGCACTCGCCGACTGCAATGGACAGTCTGAACAATACTTGACCTTCATCGTCACGTATTACCAAACTGCGGATTCTCCTTTTGACGCAACCGCCCCCACCGATTCGCGCTGCAGTCGGTACTTCAAGAATGGGCAACTTGTCTGCCGTATTCGACTGCGCGGCGTGCTCTACTATCCTAAGCCAACCCCTGGACAGCCAATACCTCCGGTTGCGCCCAAGTTCCCCGCGATTCTGGTTAACCACGGAAGCGGTGCGAATTTCGAAGCCTTCAGGAAAGACTGCGAGATCGCCAATTACTTCGTGCCCAAAGGCTATATCGTGTTTGTGCCGTTTCGCCGAGGGTATGGAGACAATGACCCGCCATATCCATACGAACCGGATGACCCGAACCACCCCAACAATATTAGCGATAAGTCAACTGGCATCTACATGGAAGATTTTGTGACGGACTTTCTAAAGGCAAACCCAATTTACATTCACCAGACCACCTGCCCAGCCGGAGACGCAGGCTGTTACAGAGCCCAACTCTTTGAACAGGAGGCCCGAACGGAAATCGCCGACTACGCGCTGAACTACCTGAAAAACCGTTCTGACGTAAAAAAAGACGCTGACGGTTCTCCCGTCGTCGCGATCATGGGTAACTCATATGGCGGGGCGGTGACGGTGTTAGCAAATGAAATCTCCACAGCCCACCGGGCCGCCATCGGGTTTTCCGTCGCTTCGCAACAATGGGAGGCCGCGGATTGTCCGCCCAACAATCAAGCATGCGGTAAGGCGGTTCAGCGAAGGCTTCTTACCGCGGCAGGGAATGCCCAGAAACCTGCTTTTTACCTTCAAGCGAAGTGGGACTACGACACACGTCCAACGATCGACCTGGCATACGCGCATGCCTACGGCGGCGACGACCATAAGCACGGCCAGCGGTTTATGGCGTCGATTTTTCCGTTCACGAACCCCTGCCCTGACGGGAATTGTACACGCGAGCATTATCAAAGTGTGCACACAGGTTTCTTTGATGACACACACCGTTGGGGACCGTATGTTTTGGAATTCATTAGGGAGTACGGCGTGAAATAGCACCCGGTGAGGTCAGTATCGTCAGCGAGTACCGGCGATACTGACCACTCTGTGAGGCAAAGTTCAGAATCACGATCAACTGCTACTTCTCATCAAGCTTTCTTCCCGCATTCAGATTGTCGAAATTCAAAATCGCGTTGAACACCAAAAAGTAGCTCCCCTGTGTTTCGCCTCTCCAGATCGGGTTGTTCGAGAACACCACTACGTGACCTCGTCCAACCGGCACATCGATCACCGCCGGGTGTTGAGCGATCTCCGCGCCGCCATCCAGGAGTCCGGAGACAAGCAGATCACGTGCGTCGCCGTACCTGAGCACCACTCTCGGGCGGTACTGCGGCGGAATAATGTTGATGCCGTTGCGACGCTGTTCCTCGGATATTGGAACTGCCTGCCAGGTTTCCGAGCGAGGCTCTTCCGGCGCCTCCACAGGAGCTCTCCCCTGAGGCGTGTCGGGATCGTCAGCCGTTCCGCGCCCCGTGACCCGTTGGCGATCTTCAGTCGAGGGACGGCGGCCGCGGCCCCCCCCAACCATATTGCTCACGTTGAAGATCGGGCCTTCATACGTGTATATGGAAAGCCCGTCGCCGTAACCGTATGCGATTGGGCTTGTCGAATCTACGAACTTCGACCGCAGGATGCTGCCCGTAGCCTTCAATCGCTGCGCAGGCGTGATCGAAACACCCGTCGCGAACCCAAGCGAAACAGCAAAGTTCGCGGTGTCCATCACGCTGATCAATAGTCCGCCGTTTTGAACAAAGCTCTTCAAATTCTCGACGCCGGACCAGCCCAGCCCGGGCCGCATATCATCGGTCTGATCGGTCTTACCCAGGTTGGGAGTCTGAGGAGTAACCTTCCACGGTAACGGATTTCCCCACATCGGCATGCCTTCGATGATGCTCATGGGGTTCCCGCGTCCCACCGGCGCGAACAGGATCACATCGTACTTTGCATTTAACTTGTCGTCTTTTGCGACGTCCTGGGTGCTGATGTAATCAAAGGGTACCTTTACACTGTCAAACGCCAGTCTCCACCAGCCCTCGTCTTGTGTGCTCAACCAGGTATGCATCATCGCGATCCGAGCTGCTTTGATCGGATGCGTCTTCACTGTGGGCGCCGATTCGACGGCAACAACCTTCAAGCCAAGCTCTGACGAAGCCTTATCAAGTTCGGAAGCATTTATGTTGCGAATAACAAACGAGCCGCGATTGAACTTCTGGCCAGCGATTTCAAAGGGCTCTTCGGCGGCGTCCATCGACGCGCCCTTGAATCTGTAGCGCAGGGTTGCAAGCGCGTTGTCTGTGTTGTGATTCACAATATAAACGGAGCCGCCTCCCTTTATTCCTCCGGGAGCGCGCACGTCACCGGTTACCGGTTCCATCGCCGCGTCCAAAGCCTTGACGTCGGTCACTCGCACGACCTGAACGTTGCCGAGCTCGCCAAAGGTCCACGCGGTGTCGTCGTAGATACTCTTCTGCGGATCGTTCGGGCTCCAGTATTGATGGTCCAGCAGCATATCGGCGATCCTGCTATAAGGCTGATCCATTCGAATAACGTAACTGCCCGCCGGAAACTGCCGAGTCTCGGTTGTGGGTTCGGGCTTCTTCGGATCTTCGGCAGGTTTCTGATCCGGCGCGGCTGCGCCCGCGGTTCGGTTTGCGGGTGCCGGTTGAGGTTTCTTCTTCTTTATGGTGACCGAGAACGGCGCGGTGGCTCGAGAGATTTCACAACCCTGAAGCTGCATCGTTCTGAGCAGCTCAGCCTGACCGCCCGGTCTTGGATCGTCGGCTGGAAAAACATACGCCGCCGGTCCTTCAGTCTTTGGCTTTAGGATCGCGCGTTTACTCTTCAGATAGAAGTTGTGCAGGAAGAGCTTGCTGTTGGAGTTGAAGTACGAAAGCGCAGTCAGAAGCCCCGTTTGCTGGTAGTTGTTGTTATTTCGCTGTGACCATTTAGTCTTTGGCAGCGGCGGGTTCTGTTTGTACCAGGTTCGTGAGTACTCTTGCGGGGACAGCGTGCGCTCGACGGTGTCGGCTCCGCCGTTTCCGAATGTTTCGTACAATCGGCTTATTCCGTTATGAGTTGCGCCGAAGAACATCAGATAGCCGGGCGTCCAGGTGTCGAAGTTGCCGTGGGTAAAGACGCCGGGCATTCCGAGCTTGGTCATCTCGGACACGTTGTTCCATCCCATCAACTGCCACTCATCCGTCAAAATCGGATCGAGCCACGCGTTGTAAGGCTCGGCGCCCACGGTGTTGTCATAGAGATAAGGCACCGACTCGTGCAGGTCGTGAAGCACCTGGGCTTTCCATGAGATAAAGGTCTTGCCCACGTTTTGTGTCAGCTTTAAGGTCATCGCCATTGCGTCGCGGTTGTTGTCGTGCGCGACGTAGTGTCCCCAGTAGATCAGCGGCGGCCAGTTCTGACCCGGGTGAGCGAGATGCCAGTTGTAGATATCAACCTGCCGGTCGCGGCCGTCGACCTCAACTACCGGCGTGATGAGGGTGATTACGCCGTCGCGGATGGCCTTAACGTAATTGCTCTCATCCACGGCCAGGCGGTACGCCAGTTCCATAAGTGCGGTTGGTGATCCGGTTTCGGGTGAATGAATCGCGCCGGTTATGTAATAGATCGGCGTTGACGCTGCGACAATCCGGTCGGCCTCGGCATCATTCATGTTTATCGTGCGTGGGTCGGCCAGCCTGGCGAGACGCGTTCGGTTTTCCTCGAGCTTCGCCATGTTAGCTTCCGAAGTTACCGCTACGGCAATCATCTCGCGTCCTTCTTCGGTCGTTCCGATCGAAAAGAC
>Ga0075428_100003096_pt1 | contig 18151 bp, 13 predicted proteins | sample RhiMetdeltSRZDD2_FD_75291 | JGI IMG/M metagenome (GOLD analysis project Ga0075428, IMG submission 75291) | Populus rhizosphere microbial communities from Tennessee, USA - Rhizosphere MetaG P. deltoides SRZDD2 | ecosystem: Host-associated > Plants > Roots > Rhizosphere > Soil | place: USA... | reverse complement strand
ACTGAAGGATCTCATCCGCTACGCCGGCGTTCGCCCGAATGCGGAGCCGCCAATGCAGGCGGCCGCGGTCGATTTCGTACTCGAGGGCCTGTACGCGCAGAAGAAGATCACGCGATCGGATGAGTTCCAGTACCAGGCCACCGAACAACCGCGACGGCCCGCCCGGCCCGCCGCGACCGAATCGATCGAGGATTTTCAGATGCCGGGACAGAAGAAGAAGTATTACAACTGATTGGGTGCCAGGGGTGCCAAGGGTGCCAGGGGTGCCACGCTGCTGAAACAGGTTACATAAATGGATACCTCCCGTTTCTCTCGTTTCTCCTGTTCCGAAATTCGTTCATGAAATATCGGTACTCCAAATTCACCGGCGAGGATCTCGACGGGATCGATCTCGAGGAGCTGCTATCTCGACTCTCCGATCTCCTGTTGTCGAGCGGCTTCGATGATGGCTATTCGATGCCGGGCGAAGACGGCCTCTCGATGCAATCGCTGCACGACGCGATCATGGAGGCGCTGCTGAATGGCGGGCTGCTGTCGGACGAAACGCTCGAGCGGCTGCTCGGAAAGGACTGGCAGACGAGCGAGGACGCCGAGGAGCGGCTCGACGAGCTGATTCAACGAATCATCGAGAAACTCCAGCACCAGGGCTACGTCTCAACCTCACCAGACCTCGAGGCCGAGCGTGAGCGGCGCGAACGCGGGTTCGGCGGCTCGGGTCGTCAGGAACAACAGTTCAAGTTCGAGATCACCGATAAGAGCCTGGATTTTCTCGGATACCGCGCGCTCCGCGATCTGCTCGGCTCGATTGGCAAGAGCAGCATCGGCCGCCACGACACGCGGGAGATGGCGACCGGTGTCGAGGCCAGCGGCGCACCGAAGCCGTACGAGTTCGGCGACACCATGAATCTCGACGCGAGCGCGACGATCCTGAATGCGGTGATGCGCAACAACGCGGCGCGCGCCGGATCCGGCGGCGCCGGCGGACCGCTGCGCATCGATGTCGATTATGAAGATCTGATGGTGGCGCAAGGCGAGTATCAAAGCTCGTGCGCGACGGTGCTGATGCTCGACTGCAGCCACAGCATGATCCTCTATGGCGAGGATCGCTTCACGCCGGCCAAGCGGGTGGCGCTTGCGCTGGCCAATCTCATCCGGCTCCAGTATCCGGGCGACGCGCTGAAGGTGGTGCTGTTTCATGACTCGGCTGAAGAGATTCCTCTCAGTCAGCTCGCGCGCGTCAAAGTCGGTCCGTACTATACCAACACGCGTGAAGGTCTTCGACTCGCCCGGCGTTTACTCGAGCGGCAGCAGAAGGACATGCGTCAGATCGTCATGATTACCGACGGCAAACCGTCGGCGCTCACGCGCCCCGATGGCCGCATTTACCGCAACGCGTTCGGCCTCGATCCGTTCATTGTCTCGGAAACCGTGGCGGAGGTGGCCGCGTGCCGGAACGCGGGGATACTGATTAACACGTTCATGCTGGCGCGCGACTACGATCTCGTCAGCTTCGTTCGCAAGGTCGCGGAGATTTGCCACGGCAAGGCGTATTTCACCACCCCGCGCACACTCGGGCGTTACGTGCTGATGGACTACATGGATAAAAAGACGCGGACGGTGCACTAAATCGATTGCGGAGTGCAGATTGATGATTGCAGAATTGTGGATTGTCGATTGTCGATTGAGAGTGGCGATTTTGGAATGTGGCGCCAATCATCAATCACCAGTCTCAATCCACACTCCGCAATCACAAAATCGGCACTCATCAATCACCAATCCGCAATAAGCCATGTTGCCCGCAACCATCCCGCTGTTTCCGCTGCCCAATGTCGTGCTGTTTCCGAGCGTGTGCCTGCCGCTGCACATTTTCGAGCCGCGCTACCGCGAGATGGTCGCGGACGCCCTCGACGGCGATCGGATGATCGGGATGGTGCTGCTGCGCCCGGGATGGGAGGGAGAGTACGAAGGCCGCCCGGCGATCTACGGTGTCGGCTGCGCCGGGCTCATCAGCCACGCCGAGCGGACAGACGACGGGCGCTACAACATCGTGCTCAGGGGATTGCACAAGTTCCGGGTCGACAGCGAAGACCACTCGCGGCGGTATCGAGTCGCGGCGATCGAGCCCATCCTCGAGCCGTTGGCCGAATACGAACGGCCGGCAATTACCGCCGAACGGCGGCGGCTGGAAGCGCTGCTCGTTCCTCAGCCCTCCGGCCGTGGCGTCGATCACACGATGCCGCCGTCGATGCCCGACGAAGAACTGGTCAATGCGCTCGCGCAGTACCTCGATCTCGAGGTCGTCGAGAAGCAGGCGCTTCTCGAGCGCGACGGCCTGGTCGAGCGCTGCCGCTCACTGATCGAGCTGCTCGAGATGAAGATCCTGAGTGCGCATCACACCTGGGGCGCGGGCAGACATTGACATTGCTGATTGTTGATTGCTGATTGCTGATTGTCTTGATTGACGATTGGTGATTGTGATTGACGATTGGTGATTGTGATTGACGATTGGTGATTGTGATCGCCGATTGGTGAGTGTTCTGACTCACTTCTTCACTGGTTTCGTCGTCTTCGCGGGCGCGGGACGATATTCGACGCGAACGTTACTGATCACCGCGACTGTTCGCCCCGGGGTTGCTGTTTCCCGGCCCGCGGCCGTCGTCGCATCGAGTATTTCTCCGAGAATACTGACCTCGGTCACGGCGGCAGGGATCGTAATGCTGATCTCCTCTTTTCCCAGCGGCGCAACCGCTTTGACGCCACCAGGGCCGGCCCCCCCGGAGATGCGTTCGTAAAGGTCGCGCGCCGTTCGGAACTCGGTCTGGACCGCGCCGCGATCCAGCAAGTCCCCGTTCATCGACAGCACGGCGACGACCGCCGTGTATTTCGCAAAACCGCGGCCGGCGCGGATGTCCTCATCTGAGTAGGTGTGCCGGTTGTGCAGATCGAACAGCAGCGTCGCGGTGTTCACATGCGGCGGAATCGTGATGCGCACGCCCGCGGCTGGATCGTTCCCGGCCAGCACAAAGCAGTACGACACGCCCGTCTTGACGCCAACGCCGAGCGTTTCGGGGCACTTGATCTGCGCCGGTTCGACTTTCGGCGGCGGAGGCGGCGCCGGTTTTCGCGTCGGCGTGCGGGATCGCTGCGCCGCGAGCTCGGAGGCCGCGACGAGCATGATCAGGGCCGCGATCGCAGTCAGATGTCGCATGATCGAAGTATACGTTGTCCGGGATCCGGGATCCGTTGTCCGGGATCCGTTGTTCGGGATCCGGGATCCGAGAGTCCACATGCCGACTATGTATCCTTCTCGTATTGTCTGTCTCACCGAAGAAACAACGGAGACCCTCTATCTGCTCGGTGAAGGGGACCGAGTCGTCGGAATCTCAGGTTACACGGTTCGGCCGCCGGAAGCCCGCAGCAAGCCAAAGGTGTCGGCATTCATCAACGCGCGGTTCGACAAGATTGAAGCACTGAAACCCGATCTGATCCTCGGCTTCTCGGATCTGCAGGCAGACATCGCCGCCGAACTCATCCGCCGCGGCTACAACGTCGTCATCTTCAATCAACGCACAATCGCCGAGATTCTTCGAATGATCCGCACCGTCGCATCCCTCGTCGGCCGCCAGGCCGCCGGCGAGTCGCTCGCGACCGATCTCGAGCGCGGTTTGGACGATGTTCGACGCCGGGCGGCGGAGCTTCCCCGTCGTCCGCGGGTGTTCTTCGAGGAGTGGGATCACCCTCTGATTTCAGGCATCTGCTGGGTAGACGAACTGATCGAAATTGCCGGCGGCGATTCCATCTTTCCGCAGCTGCGGCACGCGGCGCTGGCGAAGGATCGCATCGTGAGTGGCGACGAGGTGCGGGCGGCGGATCCAGAAGTGATCATCGCGTCGTGGTGTGGGAAAGCCATGAAGAAGCGCACGATCGTGGAACGTCCGGGGTGGTGCGACATCCGCGCAGTTCGAGACGAGCACATCTACGAAATCAAATCGACCTACATACTTCAACCCGGCCCGGCGGCACTCACCGAGGGTGTCACGAGACTGCACGAGTTCATCGCGCGCACCGTGTCTTCGTAAAACGCCCCTACGATCCCGTTTGCGACTCTATCTCTTGATCAAGTTCAAGAACTCCGACCGCGTCCGGGCATCCGCACGGAACGCACCGAGCATAGCGCTCGTCACCGCGACGGAATTCTGCTTCTCAACTCCGCGCATCGCCATGCAGAGATGCGTCGCTTCCGTGACGACTGCGACGCCGAGCGGATTGATCTTTTCCAGCAGGGTGTTCGCGATCTGATTGGTCAACCGTTCCTGCACCTGCAGCCGGTGCGCATAGATGTCGACCAGCCGGGGAATCTTGCTCAGACCGACGACCTTGCCGTTCGGGATATAGGCGACGTGACACTTGCCAAAAAACGGAAGCATGTGATGTTCGCAGAGGCTGTAGAAGTCGATGTCCTTCACGATCACCATCTCGTTATAATCGACAGTGAACAGCGCGTTGTTGAGCGTGGCGTCGACGTCGGCCGCGTAGCCGCTGGTCAGAAAGCGAAGCGATTGCTCGACTCGCTTCGGCGTGTCGCGCAGCCCCTCGCGCGCTGGATCTTCTCCAAGCCCTGCCAGGAGCTGTTTGATGATGTCCTGCATCCTCATATTTTATCTCCTGGCATTTTCCGCGCCGCCGTCGGCGCAAAACGACATCGCCAATCCAGACGCCCTCTACGCCAGGCGCGACGATGTCGCGTTCGCACAGCAGGCCGCGGCACTCTGGCAAACACGGCTGCAGAAGAATCCGAACGACTTCGAATCCGCATGGAAGCTTTCGCGCGCGACATACTGGATCGGCACGCAAGCGCCGGCTGCCGATCGCCGGCCGGCACTGGAGCAAGGCATCACCGCCGGACGAGCAGCGACCCGGATTGAGCCGAATCGCCCGGAAGGACACATGTGGCTCGCCGCAAATATGGGCGCCCTGGCGGAATCGTTCGGTCTGCGCCAGGGACTGAAATACCGTGGCGAGATCAAGAACGAACTGCTGACCGTCCTCCGCCTTGATCCGGCGTACGAACAAGGATCGGCGGATCGCGCGCTCGGACGCTGGTATTACAGAGTGCCGGGGCTCTTCGGAGGGAGTGACGAGAAGTCCGAGGAATATCTCCGTCGCGCGCTGACCTATAACCCGAACAGCACGGCATCGCTCTATTTTCTCGCCGAGACTTTGATCGCGCTGAAACGAAAGCCGGAAGCGAAACAAACGTTGGAGCGCGTGCTCTCCGCGCCAATCGATCCCAACTGGGGGGCCGAGGATCGGGATTTCAAAGCCAAGGCGAAGAAGTTGATCGAGACGCTGAAATGAGTGCTCAATCAACATCTTTCACAGTCGAACTGCGATCGTACCAAGAGATCAAAAGGAGAAAAGAGAAAAGAGAATTGTTCTCTCTTCTCCTTTCTCCTTTCCATCTCTTGGTACAGATGCAGCGTCAGTGGAGGATGTTCACTGACCTTCCCGATATTTCTGCCGCATCTCGAAGGTCGGAATACGGCGCGCGAGATCGCGGGCAACCGTCTCGTTCCCTTGCCGCTCAGCGAGTGCGAGCGCCTCACGCCCGACCGTCACGGCATCTTCGAACCGACCGACTTCCGCATACGCGGCTGAGAGCGTCTCGAGCGACATGATGTCTTGACGCCCGGTGATCGAAACGGCGCGCTCCGCAAGTCCAACGGCGCGCGTTCCGTCGCGAATCGAGTCTTCGGGCGACGTCGCGAGCAGCCAGGCCAGCCGATTCAGCAGAAACGGTCTGTCGGGTGCGGCTTTCACCGCGAGTCCGAACTGCTCGGCCGCGAGGGCACGATTCCCGCTCGCGCCGTAGGCCTCGGCGAGGTTCGCATGCGCCGGCGTGTAATCCGGGTCGAGTTCCAGCGCGCGAGTCAGATGAAAGATGCACTCGTCGAACTTGCCCGTCGCGCATAGGATAGGACCGAGGTTGGCGTGCGCCGCCGCACTGGCGTCCTTCAGTCGGACGGCTTCGCGCAGTTCCTGCTCGGCATCAGCCAGTCGGCCCGCGGCTTGTAGATCGATCCCGTAGTTCACACGTGCGCGCGGGTTGTTCGGCCGCTTGGCGACGGTGTCTTCCCAGATTCGCTCATCGCTCCAATAATCACGATTGCGCGCGTAGGTCGCGGAGCCAAGCGTCGCGGCGACGCTGCCAACCACGATGATCGCTGCCCCGACACCAACGAATCGGCGCCGTCGCACATCAGCGACCACCAGATCGAGAAGCTTCCTCCCGACGAGATAGACGAGCACAACGGCGGCGACAACGAGTGATGCAAGCGGTAAATACATTCGCCGTTCAGCGGCGATCTCAGTCGCCAACGGAAGCACACTGGACGAAGGGGCCAGGGTCACAAAAAACCAGGCACTGAGAAAGGCCCAGGGCTGACGCCGAAGGATCGCCAGGAAGGTCACGACGACAACGATCGCCAGCGGCACTGCGTACCGTGCGACCTGCAACACAGAGCGCGCCATCGGCCAGCCGTCGTAGTCCAACACGAGTGGCGACCCGGTGATCGCCAGTCGCGCGTAGTGAACGATGACTCCGCTTTGTGTGAGCAGGTAGGTCCACGGCGTCCATCCCTCGCGTGCGAATCCAATGGAATGCGGCCAGCGCTCGGCAGCGACAAGCGCGGCAAGAATGATCCACGTCGCCGCGAGCCCCGCATACAGCCATCGCCGGTTCCGTATCCATGAACCACCATCCGCACCCGGCGCCTGCACGGCGAACAACCAGTCCCACAACACCACAATCAGTGGTGCGCTGATCATCGTCTGCTTGCTGCCCATCCCGAGCGCGCACGACGCGACCGCGGCGGCGGTCCACAATCGCCGCAAGTTGACGTGTGTCGCTTCCACCCACGCCCGTATCGAGCAATACAGCGTTAGAAAGAAGAACAGCCCCATCATCACTTCGGTGCGTTGAGTGATGTAGGTGACGGCGTCGGTCAAGAGTGGATGGACGATCCAGATCAGCGCCGCGCTGAACGCGAGCGGTGTTGCGACCGCGGCGAATCGCGAACGCAGCCGTGATGAACACAGCGTACGCCGGACGACCGCGAACATCGCGAGCGCCGCAAGCACGTGGAGCAGCAGATTGAAGAGGTGATAGCCCCAAACGTTTCGCAGAAAACGTTCCCGCACGTCCGGGGGGGCGGAAGGTTCTCCCGGCGACAAGACATCGCGCAGGTCGCGGGGCGCCAAGGCGTAGTTGATCGCGAGGGTCAAGCTCGCAATCGGACGCGCCGAAACCGGCGATTCGTCGGGCGCGGACATGGACTGCGTGAGCGGCCACAACGCTTTGATGTTCGGGTTATCCGCGATGGCGAACTTGTCGTCCATGACCAAGACGCCGGCAAAACTCGTGGAGTACGCCCAGCCACCAGCCGCCGCCAATAGCAGCGCGACCAGCCACGTCGACAGCGCGGTCGAAACATGCGGTACGCGCCCCGGAAGCTGCGATTTCGCAGGGTGCGATCGGGATTTTTTCGGAGCCAATTGTGGATCAGTGTACAGAAATGACGGACTTGGCCTCGGGCGACCCGTCAGGCGCGGCCGTCAAGTCAGCGGCACGCGCTCCCGACTCCTGCTGCGCGCGCTCGAGCAACCAGGTGAGCGTCGGCTTTGGCCGGACGACGGCGAAGATCTGGTAAGCGAACAGCGAGCGGCTGATCGCAATCAATACCTTGTTGATGGCGATGAGCAGGCGGCCGAACAGGCCGTCGCCGACGGCAAGCGGGAAAGGCGCGGGTACGCCACGCATCTCGAGGACCTCGAATCCCGATTGCTCGAACAGCCGCCGGAACGTGGCAAAGGTGAATAAGCGCGTGTGCGTGAGATCCAGGATCCCGCGTTTGCCGTAGTTGAACTGACCGAGCAGCAGCATCAGGCGGACGATGATGAAGGCGACGTTGCCGGTGCTGACCACGAGCTGCAGGTCCCGATTGCGCGACGCGGCAGCAAGAAAATCGTCGACGAAGTTTTCCGGACAGCCGAGATGCTCGATCACGTCGAGCATGATCGCGTAGTCGAAGTGCTCGAGATCGAGTGGAAACGGGCGCTCGTTCAGATCGTGCAGGTAGAAAGCATCGACCGAGTGCTTCTCACCGAGCGGCACGGCATCAATTCCAGTGGTGTGACAGCCGCGAGTCCGTAAGGCTTCGCTCAGATACCCGCCGGCGCAGCCGATATCGAGCACGCGAGCATTCGGCGCGATTCGGTCTCTGGCCAGCGTGTGCGTACTCTCGAACTCGAGCTTCGCCGTGTATGGACTTCCAGCCGTGCCCGCAGGACGGCAGTCGAACTTTCGGTCGTAAAAGATTGACAGTTCCTGCGCCCGTGCCTTGACGCACGCCATGACGACATCTTTCGCGTACACGATTCCGTTCACGCGGGAAATCTCGTCACCGTAATACGTCGGAATCGGAAGCTCGTGAATGCGCAACCGTGCAAGGAGGAGTTGAATGATGATTTCCGTATCGAAATGAAAGAGGTTGCTGTTGAGATGAAATGGAATCCGCCGCAGCGCGGCGGCTGAATAGAGCCGGTATCCCGAATGCCATTCGCTCAGATGCGCGCGCAGCAACCGGTTCTGCGTCCAGGTCAGAATTCGGTTGCCGACGTATTTGTAGAGCGGCATGCCACCGCGGCGCGCCTCCCCCTTCCGCATCATCCGCGAACCAAACACCGCATCGGCTTGATCCGTGGCGAGCGGCTCGATCAACTCCGCCAGGCACTCCGGTGCGTACTGCCCGTCGCCGTGAATCAACGCGACGAAATCAAACCCGCGCTGGATCGCGTAGTGGAAGCCGATCTTCTGGTTGCCTCCGTAGCCCTGATTTTCGGCGTTGCAGAGGACCGTCAGTACGAAGGGAAGCGTTGCATGACGACGCAGCAACTCGCTGCGATCGAATGTCTGGTCAGTCGAACTGTCGTCGATGACGAGCACCTCGACGTCGTAATCGTGCAGCAGGCGCGCGGGGATTCGGCCGAGCGTCTGCTGGATTGTCTTCTCGGCGTTATAGGCGACGATGAAGACCAGCAGGCGCTGACGGGGGGTGCCGGTCATGAATACGTGTAAAAGCCCCGCCCGGATTTCCGGCCGAGACGGCCGGCAAGGACCATCCGCTTCAACAATGGCGGCGGCGCGTATGCGGGCTCTCGATACTCGTCGAACATGATGTTCGCGATGTAGTAAGTCGTGTCGAGACCGACGAAGTCGAGCAGCGTGAACGGCCCCATCGGGTATCCGCACCCGAGCTGCATGCCCTTGTCGATATCTTCGAGCGTGCCGAGGCCATGCTCGTACGAACGAATCGCATCGAGCAGGTAAGGAACGAGCAGACGATTGACGATGAAGCCGGGCTTATCGGGCGCCGTGATCGGTTCCTTGTGAAGCGATTTCGCGAACTCGAATACGGTGTTGTAGGTGTCGTCGCTCGTGGCCAGGCCGCGAATCACTTCGACGAGTTTCATGATCGGAACCGGATTGAAGAAGTGCAAGCCGGCGAACCGATCGGGACGCTTGGTCTTCGACGCCAGCTCGGTTATGCACAGCGACGACGTGTTCGAGCAGAAGATCGTTGCGTTTCCGACGATCACGTCGAGCGCGGCATATGTCCTCGCCTTCTCGTCGACATTCTCGATGATCGCCTCGACAATGATGTCGCAGCCCGCGAGCTCCTCGAGTCTGGTCGTCGCTGACAGGTTGCCAAGCGTGCGCTCTTTATCCTGAGGCGTCACCTTGCCTTTCTCGACGCCGCCGGCAAGGAACTTCTCGATGCGTCCCATACCTTTCTTGACCAACGAGTCCTCGACTTCGCGAACGATCGTCTTGTAACCCGCCGCCGCTGAGACCTGGGCAATGCCTGCTCCCATGAGGCCGCAACCCAATACACCTACTGTTTTGATCTGCATCTTGTGTCTCGCAGGCGCTTTCACCTTACAAAGTTTCAACGATCGCAGCGATGCCTTGTCCACCGCCAATGCATGCCGTCGCCAGCCCACGCTTCAAACCCCGTCGGCTGAGCTCCAGCGTCAGCGTGAGCAACAAACGAGTGCCCGTCATCCCGAGCGGATGTCCGAGCGCGATCGCGCCGCCGTTGACGTTGACGCGGTCGCGATCGAGGCCCAGTTCCTTCTCCACCGATAGATACTGAGCGGCGAACGCCTCGTTGACCTCGATGAGATCGATACCCGACAGCGACAAACCAGCGCGCTCGAGCACGCGACGGGTTGCGGGTACAGGACCCATCCCCATCAGCGTGGGATCGACGCCGACGACCGACCAGTGCGTCAACTTCGCGAGAGGCTTGAGAGCGTGCGACTTGATTCCGGCGTCCGACGCAAGCAGCAGCGCGGCGCCGCCGTCGACAATTCCTGACGCATTGCCCGCCGTCACGCATCCGTTCTTGCTAAACGCCGCCGGGAGTTTCGCAAGCCCTTCCATCGTCGAATCGGGACGCATGTGATCGTCGCGGGCGAAGACTTCGACCCCTTTACGCGACTTGATCTCGACCGGCACGACTTCGTCTTTGAATCGGCCAGCGTCCCAGGCCTCGGAGGCGAGCCGTTGGCTCCTCACCGCGTAGCAGTCCTGCTCCTCGCGCGAGACGCCGTACTTCGCCGCACAGTTCTCGGCGGTGGCTGCCATCGTGCAGTTGCAGTGGGTATCGAGCAACGCTGACCACAAGGTGTCTTCGAGCTGACCCTGTCCAAGCCGCAAGCCGCTGCGCAGCCCCCGGATCACATGCGGTGCCTGGCTCATGCTCTCCATGCCACCGGTCAGGACGACATCCGCTTCGCCAAGCCGGATCATCTGTCCGCCGCTGATCGCTGCCTGGATACCGGATCCGCAGAGTCGATTCACTGTCAGTGCCGGGACCTCGATCGGCACGCCCGCCTTGAGGCCGACGTGCCGTGCGCCATACACCGCGTCGGAACTCGTCTGGAGAACGTTGCCGAACACGACATGATCCACGTCCGCCGGCGCGACGTTTGTCCGCTCCATTGCCGCGCGGGCTGCGATTGCGCCCAAGTCGATCGCCGAGAAGTCCTTCAGCTTGCCGGTGTATTCCGCCATTGGCGTGCGGGCGCCGCCGAGGATGTAAATGTCGTTGGTCATGGGTTGCTGTCAATTATCGATCGCGGAGGTGACGGAGGCCACGGGACAAGATCAACGCGGAGACTCGGAGGCACGGAGTCATTTCTTTTTGATTTCCGTGTCTCCGCGCCTCCGTGTCAAAGCTTGTCCCGTGGCCTCCGTCAACCGCGTGTCTCGCTACGAATGCACCACACGCTCCGCGATCCACGTCCCCGTCTCTCGCGTCCCCAGCGTTCCTCCAATATCCGGCGTACCTTGCCGCGCCGCCACGGCCGCAAGCACGGCGGCATCGATCGCTGCAGCCTCGTCGCGCAATCCGAGATTCTCCAGCATCAGTGCCGCCGACGAGATCGCACCCATCGGATTCGCGATGTTCTTTCCGGCGAACTTCGGTGCTGAACCGTGCACCGGCTCGAACATCGACGTCCGGCCCGGATGAATGTTTCCAGACGCCGCCATGCCCAGGCCACCCTGAAACGTCGCCGCCAGATCAGTAATGATGTCGCCGAACAGGTTGTTCGTCACGATGACCTGAAACTGGCCCGGGTCGAGCACCATGTACATCGCGAGCGCATCGATGTAGTAGTGCGTCGCCTCGATCGCCGAGTACTCGGCGCTCACTTCCTTGAATACACGCTGCCAGAGCGCGTGGCCATGCGTCATGGCGTTACTCTTGTCGGCCATGCAGACCGTCGACAGCCCTCGCGATTTCGCGAACTCGAACGCATATCGAATGATGCGGTGCACACCTCGATACGTGTTGATTTCCTCCTGAGTGGCGATCTCTTCCTCGGTGCCGGCTTTGAACCGGCCGCCAATGCCGACATAGACACCTTCGGTATTCTCACGGAACACGACGAAGTCGACGTCCGCCGGTCCACGTCCTTTCAGCGGACAGAGTCGCTCGTGCAGAAGTTTGACAGGGCGATAGTTGACGTAGAGATCGAGCTCGAATCGTGTGCCCAGCAGAATGTCGCGCGCATGACGATTGTCCGGAACCCGCGGATCCCCGAGCGCACCAATGAAGATCGCGTCAAAGCTTCGTAGTGTGTCGTACCCGTCCGACGGAATCGTGACACCGGTCTGAAGGTAGTGGTCGGCACTCCAGGGCAGGTGCTCGAGGTCGAAGGTGCGTCCAAATTTCTGCCCGACTGCTTCGATCACCTTGACGGCTTCGGCAGTGACTTCTTTGCCAATACCGTCGCCAGGGATCACTGCAATACGAAACGACCGTTTTGAAGTCAACATTCAGTCTGCATTTATTAGTGCGCTTGGGCCCCCCCAAGCGCTGCCGCCTCGCGCGTTCGCGCTCAGCGGCGGCTGAAGGCTCCCGCTCGCTCGGGCCGCAGGCGCTTTTCCCTTTTCCCTTTTCCCTTTTCCCTTTTCCCTTTCTTTGGCCTACTGCGTCAGCTCCAAGGCCAAAGCCATCCCCATCCCGCCACTCACGCACAGCGTCGCGAGCCCACGGCGCGCGCCGCGTCGGCGCATCTCATATAACAAGGTGACGACGATACGTGTTCCCGTGCAGCCGATGGGATGACCGAGCGCGATGGCGCCCCCGTTGACGTTCAGCTTCTCGCTCGGAATGGGTTCGTCACGCAACACTGCAAGCACCTGGGGCGCGAACGCTTCGTTCAATTCAACCAGATCGAAGTCCGCCATCTTCAGTCCGGTCCGCTGAAACAACTTTCGCATCGCCGGCACCGGACCAATCCCCATCGTCCGCGGATCCACGCCGGCAGACGCCCATCCAATGATGCGTGCGAGAGGCTTGATGCCGAGCGATTGGGCACGCGACGCGGCCGCCAGCACGACGGCGGCACCCCCATCGGTGATGCCAGACGATGTGCCCGCAGTGATGATTCCGGGCTGCCCTTCGACGTCTGGAAAAACTGGCCCGAGCTTTTTCAGTGACTCCAGCGTCGTGTCGGGACGCGGGTGTTCGTCGGCGTCGACCTTCGTCGTGCGCCCTCTCGAATCAGTGACGTCCACCGGCGCGATCTCGTCGCGAAAGCGTCCTTCCGCGACCGCGCGTGTCGCGCGCCGCTGCGTTTCCACGGCATAGGCGTCGGACGCTTCACGCGTGATCCGGTAATCACGCGCCAAGACCTCGGCAGTCTCACCCATGATCATTCCGCAAAGCGAACAGGTGAAGCCGTCTCGATACATCGCGTCAACGAGGGTGAAGTTGCCCATGCGATGCCCCCAACGCGCATCTTCAGAGTCGATCAGATACGGCATTCGACTCATCGACTCGATGCCACCCGCGACCGCAATCTCCGATTCGCCGAGCATGATCGACTGTGCCGCGTTGGCAATCGCCTGCATCCCGGAGGCACAGGCTTTGTTGATCGTCTGCGCCGGAACAGCGTCCGGGAGCCCGGCGCGCCTCGCCACCTGACGGGCGGGGTTCGGCCCGGACCCCGCCTGCCGCGCATGGCCGACGATCGCCTCGTCGACCGCCGCCGGTTCGACTCCGGCCCGGTCAAGCGCCGCCCGTGTGGCAACTGCGCCAAGTTCCGCAGGGTGGGTATGCCGAAAAGCACCCCCATAGCGGCCAATCGGCGTGCGTGCAGCGCCCACAAGGACGACTTCTGGAAGAGCCATAGGGGCAACACTATCAAGCAATTGGTGAATTGGTGAATTCGTGAATTAGTCCCACGATCCATCCCCTTGGATTCAAAAGCGCGGATTTATGTGACGAAATGCGGTGTGAGAGCCGTTAAACCGTTGCGTACGGTGATATATTCCCCGAGCCCAACAAGGGCACACCGCGTGCTTGGGTTGGACTGTGGGCCGAAATGCATTTTCGGCCTTTCCCTGCCAGGACGGACGTAGGACTCCCCGGAGCTCTCGATCGCTGGCCTTGTTCGTTGTTATCAGGAGGATGATTCAGCAATGCGTCTACTACGCACATGTGCGGCGCTATTCGCCGTGCTGCTGCTTGCGCTTCCGGCCGTAGCGCAGGAGCAGACCGGCTCCATCCAGGGCGTCGTCAAGGACTCGTCGGGAGCTGTGCTTCCCGGCGTGACCGTTGAGGCGCGCAGCCCGTCGGCAGTCGGAGTCAGCACTGCGGTGACCGACGGCAGCGGCATCTACCGATTCCCGGCACTGCCGCCCGGAACGTACGAAGTCAGCGCCTCACTTCAAAGTTTTGTGCCGGCCAAGGTCGCCGACGCCGTCGTGACGCTTGGCAAACAACTCACCATCGACCTCGTTCTGAAACTCGCGGGGGTTTCGGAGACGGTAAACGTCGCCGGTGAGTCACCCCTCATCGACGTCAAACAGAACGCGGCGTTCGCGACGATTCACCGTGAGACGATCGATCGCATTCCCAAGGGGCGCGACTTCCAGTCGATTCTGAAAACCGCTCCCGGCGCACAGGAAGAATCGAAGTCCGGCGGTATTCAGATCGATGGCGCTTCCGGGTCCGAGAATCGCTGGGTCATCGACGGCATGGACACCACCAACCTGCAGACTGGCGTCTCGGGAAAGACCATGCTGCTCGACTTCATTCAGGAAGTTCAGGTGAAGTCATCCGGCTACAACGCCGAATTCGGCGGCGCGACCGGCGGTGTCGTCAACGTCCTGACCAAGTCCGGAAGCAATCAGTTCCACGGACAGGCCGGCACGTATTATCAGAACGATGGCCTGCAGGGAGACAGACGGATTACGAATCGCTTCAACCCGCAACACACCAATATTGCCGAATCGAACCTGCTCAATCCCGACGACGACTGGACCTATTGGAGCCCGATGGGCGATATTGGCGGGCCCCTCTTCAGAGACAAGCTGTGGTTCTACGGCAGCGCCGCGTACACGAAGAACGACTACGCACGCGATGCGACGTTCTATACCGATCCATCGAAGACGAAACGTCACTTCACCTGGTGGGACGACGCAAAATACTTCAACTACAACGTCAGTTCCCAGTTGTCGACCAATGTGCGCGTGAAGTTCAACGCGTCGAACCAGCGCAACGCCAACCGCCGAACTGCACCGACGCTGCAGCCGGACAACGCGCTCGACCTGGATCCCAGCACGATTTATCCGAATGGCGTGCCTAGCAAAGGCATGTCACTGTCGACGTTCGATCGGAACGCTGACGGCACGATCAACCAGGCCGCGTTCGATAGCCGATGGATCAAGAGCAGCAACAGCGGCAACTCGACGAACGACACGTACGCAGGGAATGTTGACTGGGTCGTCAGGCCAACATTCTTCGTAAACGTTCAGGGCGGCACCTATCGGACCAATCAGACGACGCCGCCGGAGTACCGCGGCGACCAGGTCCTCCATATCTTCAATGGATCGAACAGTGATTCTTCAATGACCGCCCTCGGCTACCCGACCGTTCCGACACAATTCCAGAACGTCAATGGGTTTCAGGACAACATTCCGTCCACGGGAAGGGTTCGAAACATCTTCACGCGCTATTTTGTGAACGCGAACACGACGTTCTTCCGCAATATGGGCGGCCAGCACACGTTCAAAGCGGGCATGCGCTTCGAGCGGTTTGGCAACGACGTGCTGGACGGCAACGCTCTGCCGCGCGTCACGCTCTTCTGGGGCCAGACGTACACGAACCCAGACACCAACAAGATATCGACCGGCAAGTACGGTTACTACTCGTTGGAACAACCCGGCACGATCGGTAAGGTGCACTCGAACAACTACTCGTTCTGGGTGCAGGACAGCTGGGAAATCACGCCGCGCCTGACCGTCAATGCCGGCGTGCGCACGGAGAACGAGCACGTCCCGTCTTACAAGGACCAGTCGCAATTTCCTGATGCACTGAGCATCGAGTTTGGCTTCAAGGACAAGATCGCGCCGCGCGCGGGCTTCGCCTACGACGTGAAGGGTGACGGCAAGTGGAAGGCCTACGGCAGCTACGGGTGGTTCTACGACATTACCAAACTCGAACTGCCGCGCGGCTCGTTCGGCGGCGACCACTGGATCCAGTACTTCTGGACGCTGGACGATCCGAACTACACGGGGATTACCTGCGGTGAAGGCACGTCCGGTTGCCCCGGCGCGTATATCGGTCCGGGCAACGGGTACGACCTCCGCCACAGCTCCAACCAGGTGGACGAGTTCTTTGAGGAGTACTTCAACCGGCCGGGCATGACCGGCATCGATCCGGATCTCAAGCCGGTCAAGTCGGGTGAGTGGACGGCTGGACTCGATCACGAGCTGAACCCGACGATGTCGCTCGGCGTTCGTTACGTCCACAAGTGGATGTTCCGAACCATCGAGGATACCGGCATCCTGTACAAGGGCACCGAGGACTACCTCATGGCAAACCCCGGCGAGGGACTCGCGGTCACCATGGAGCCGGCGTATCCCGGCTTCCCGACGCCCAAGCCGAAGCGGAATTACGACGGACTCGAGTTTCGCCTCAACAAGCGGTTCTCGAATCACTGGAATGGGCAGGTGAGCTACCTGTACAGCCGGCTGTATGGGAACTACTCAGGTCTGGCGAGCGCCGACGAAAACGGCCGCACTAGCCCGAATGTGAACCGCTACTACGACCACACTGTCATGAGCTACGGGTCCGACGGCAAGCCAGTGTACGGGCTTCTGCCGACCGACCGGCCCCACACGTTCAAGCTGTCAGGGGCCTACGACTTCAAGTGGGGCACGATACTCGGCGCGAACTGGTTCGTCGAAAGCGGCATTCCGCAGACGACAGTTGTGCGATTCACTGGTTACCCCGTGTTTGTCAACGGCCGGGGCGATCTGGGACGCACGCCGGTGATGTCGCAGCTTGATCTGAATCTGATGCAGGAGTTCAAGCTTCCGGGTCACAGCCGCGTGCAGGTTCTGGCGAACATCGATAACGCGTTCGACCAGGACACGTACACCGCGTACTATCCAGGGAACAGCTACGGTCCAACGCCGTACATTTCTCAGACCGGGGGCTACGGCAACGTCAACATCGCGCAGCCGGCGCCGTCGATGTTCCAGCCGGGCGGCTATGACTACAAGAAGATCGTTGCTGACTACATCGCCGGCGGCGGCAACCTGAAGGACAACCCGTTCTATAAGACGGCGCAGAACTTCCAGGGTCGTCGTCAGATCCGCATTCAGGCGAAGATCACGTTCTAAGTTCGGGATCGACGCTTCTCACCAGGCCCTCCGGCTTGCCGGAGGGCCTTCGTTTTGTACCCGCAAGTAGAATCAGGACGGATGTCCGCATCCAGCAAAAGAGCCCGCCGCGCCGGGAATCGCGCGCGACACGCCGAACAGCCGGAACGCTCTCGAGACGTGGCTACACGTGAGTGGCCATCGTGGCTGATCGGCGCCGCTCTTCTCGTCGCGACCCTGGCTGCATACCAACCGGCGTGGCACGGCGGGCTGCTCTGGGACGATGACAAGCACGTCACGAGTAAAGAGCTGCAATCATTCGATGGACTGAAACGAATCTGGTTCGATCTGGGCGCGACGCAGCAGTACTACCCCGTCACCCACTCGGCGTTCTGGATCGAGCACCGCGTCTGGGGTGATGCAACGCTTCCCTATCACCTCGTCAACATCGGGCTGCACGTTCTTTCAGCGTCTCTGCTGCTCATCGTCCTGCGGCGCTTGAGCGTGGCGGGAGCGGCATTCGCTGCCGCCCTGTTTGCCTTGCACCCGGTGCAAGTTCAATCGGTGGCGTGGATCAGCGAGCTGAAGAACACCCTCTCGGGTGTGTTCTTTCTTGTCTCTGCCCTGTTGTATTTGCGATTCGATGCCGACAGATCCCGCCGCGACTACGCCGCGGCTCTGGGCGCTTTCGTCGTCGCCCTGATGACGAAATCAGTGACGGCAGTACTTCCCGGCGTCCTGCTTGTCGTTTTCTGGTGGAAGCGTGGCCGCCTCGACTGGCGCCGAGATCTCGTCCCAACGCTTCCGTTCTTTGCATTGGGTGCGGCTGCCGGACTCTTCACGGCGTGGATCGAGCGCACCTACATCGGTGCACAAGGCGAGGAGTTTCATTTCAGTTTGCTCGAA
>Ga0075428_100003094_pt1 | contig 18153 bp, 14 predicted proteins | sample RhiMetdeltSRZDD2_FD_75291 | JGI IMG/M metagenome (GOLD analysis project Ga0075428, IMG submission 75291) | Populus rhizosphere microbial communities from Tennessee, USA - Rhizosphere MetaG P. deltoides SRZDD2 | ecosystem: Host-associated > Plants > Roots > Rhizosphere > Soil | place: USA... | reverse complement strand
TTGGTCGCGGAGGTGGCGCGCAAGGCGGACGTGGGCAGCAGCCGGGACTGGAGGCACGAGGCCAAACGGCGTACGAGCAGTCCTGTCAGTCATGCCACGGCGGCGGCAACGGCGATCACTCCAGCGTGGCCGGCGCGGGTGCACCGCCACTCACCGGAATCGGCGCGCGCATGCCGTTCCAGGATTTCCGACAGGTCGTGCTCGCCGGCCGCGGCCGAATGCCCGCGTTTGCGGCGATAGACGACGCGACGATGACGGCATTGTTCACGTTCCTCGGAGGACGCGTCGGAGCGGGCGGTCGCGGCGCACCGCCCGCGGACAAGCCGCCGTCCGGTCCTGTCGTTGCGGTCGGCGGCGCGCCCGGAGGGCTCGATCTCCCAGCCGGCGGAGGTGGCGGCCGCGGATCGAACGCGTATCCGCCGGACGTCGAGGCGCCCACCGTTCGCTACTACACCGGCTACGGACTCGGGAACCCGCACATCATGACCGGTCCGTGGTCGCGTCTCGTCGCGTACGATCTCAATCGCGGCACCGTCAAATGGCAGGTGCCGCTCGGCGTCGACAAGCTTGCGGCCGATCAGGGCGGCGCTGAATCTGGCGTGCCTCGCGGTTCGCAGCGAATGGGCATGATTGTGACGTCGACGGGCCTGCTCTTTGCCACTGCCAAGGACGGCAAGGTGCGCGCCTACGATGCGGAGAGCGGGAAGATTCTGTGGACGGCCGAGTTGCCGCAGGGAACAGAAGGTCTGCCCGCGATGTACGAGATCAGCGGAAGGCAATATCTTGTTGTGTGTGCAACGACCGGGCTGACATGGGGGCCGCGATCGCGCGAAGGCGGACCGTGGACGCAGACCGACATGGAATCCGGCGGCAAAGGCGGCTATGTCGTCTTTGCGTTGCCGCCGAGTTGATAACGAGTCGATAACTGGAGAGAACATGACGGCTTCGATGGATCGGCGAACATTCACGAAAACACTTGCGCTCGGCATCGCCGCGGCCGCGGCATCCCCAGTACTCAGCGCGCAGAAGAAGGTTCGCAAGTTGAAGCCCGGCCACACTGGGATCACATGGGGCTTCAGCCCCGCGGACGCCGAGCGCGCGATTGCCGACACGGCGAGCCTTGGCTTCCACGCCTACGAGTCGTTCGGGAATGTTCTCGAGGCGTGGGAAACAAAGGGTGGGCTGAACGCACTGCTTACCGCCGCGAAGCTTCCATTGCGATCGGCCTACTGTCCGGTCAATCTCACGGAGCCAGCGCGTCTCAAGGATGAAGTCGCCAAAATGGTGCGCTGGGGAGAGTTGATCAAGAAGTGCGGCGGCAGCGTGTCGGTGATCGGCCCTAACAACGTCAAGCGGCCGGCGTATGACTTCGCCGCCAGCAAAGCCAACATCGTCTCGGCGCTAAATGAGATCTGCAAGGCGCTCGACGGCATCGGCGTAGTCGGCGTCCTGCACCAGCACACCGGCACGTGCGTCGAAACACGCGATGAAACGTACGCGGTGATGGAGGCGGTCGATACGCGCTACGTGAAGTTCGGGCCTGACGTCGGTCAGCTGCAGAAAGGCGGTTCCGATCCCCTCAAAGTCGTGAAGGACTTCCTGCCGACCGTGCGGCACGTCCACATGAAGGATTTCGACGGCGGTCCGCACTACGAAGGCTATTGTCCGCTCGGCCAAGGAAAGGTCGATGTTGCCGGCCTCTGCGACTTGCTCGAGAGCTCCGGCAACGACTTGATGATCATGGCGGAACTCGATCCGTCGAAGGGGATGCCGCTCGCGCCGCTCGATGCTGCGCGGATCAACAAGGAGACGCTTCAGAAGTTGGGGTACGTGTTCAGATAGAGTCGGAGGTTCGGAAGTCCGACTGTTTTATTTCTTCAGCGCGAACGCGACGTAGGCCCGCGTGGCAGCGGCAGCGCCGGTCCCACCAGTCGGACCTTGTGACGCGTTCACCACGAGAAACTGCCGCCCGTCGACCTCATACATCGCTGGACCGCCGCGCGCGCCAGCCGGCAGGTCACTGGTCCACAGGATCTCGCCGGTCTCCACGTCATGTGCGCGGACTTTGGCGTCGCCGCCGGCGTGGAAGAGCAGTCCCGTGACCGTGGTGATGATTCCCGATCGCTGGGACATGACGCCTGTGTTTTTTATACCCTCGGCCAGGGCCTTCGGCTCGTCTCCAGCCGGTACCTGCCACTTGATCGTGCCCGCGTTGAGATCGTAAGCCGTCAACGTCGAATACGGGGGCTTCACGATCGTGTTGCTCAAGCCGTAGCCGGTGTAATACCGCACGGTTGGAACATCCACTCCGGCCGGATATGGCGGACCTACCATGCCGCCACCGCGCCCGCCGACAGGTCGACGTGCTCCGGGTGCGCCTCCGGATGCCACAACTGGACCGCCAAGAGATGGAGGTGGAGATGACGCGCCGCGACCGCCTGCCGGACCCGGATTCGACAGGAAGGCGAGCACCGCATCCATCTCCGCCGCAGCGATGTCTCTGAACGCCGGCATCGCCTGACGTCCACCGGAGATCACTTCACGCAGCGCATCGGGGCCGAGCCGTTGCGTCACGCCAACTAAAGACGGCAACGTCCCGAGTCCTCGCAGATCAAAACCATGACAGCTCTGGCAACGTTGCGTATAGAGCGCTTGACCCTGGGCGACTGCGGCGGCCGGCGCGTTGCTCCGCCCGGGTCCGCCGCCGCGGCCGGGCATCTCGAGACTCAGCTTGTAGATCGACGGGACGTTGATGCTCTGAACGTAGACCGTGCCGTTCGACGGATGCGCGGCGGTATTGCCCCAGTTGGCGCCGCCATTCGCGCCGGGAATCGCGATGGTGTCGATGAGCGCAGGCGGAGTGAACAGGCCCTCGTTTCGTGCGCTGCCAATCCGCTTTTTCCACTCGTCTCGCTCCGCCGGCGTCAACACGTGCGGATTCACATCGTCCGCGGTCAACTTCTGGGATGCGAATGGCGGCGGCGCGGTGGGGAAGGGTTGCGTCGGCCATGCCTGCTCGCCGGGAATATCGCTCTTCGGCACGGACCGCTCTTCAATAGGCCAGATCGGCTCGCCCGTGACGCGATCGAACACATAAAGGAATCCGGTCTTGCCGGCCTGCGCGACGACGTCGATGGTTTTGCCATCGCGCCGAATCGTCGTGAGCTGCGGCGCGGCGCAATTGTCGAAGTCCCAGAGATCGTGGTGGACCATCTGGAAGTGCCAGAGGCGTTTGCCCGTTCGCGCATCGAGGGCGAGCAGCGACGTGCCAAACAGATTGGCGCCGTGACGATCCGCACCGTAGTAGTCGTAGGTCGGCGACCCAGTGGGGAAGTAGGCAATGCCGCGGACGGGATCGACGGTAATCTCACCCCAGGTATTCGTTCCGCCGACGTATTTGTAGGCGTCCTTCGGCCAGGTGTCGTAGCCGAATTCCCCCGGATGCGGGATCGTGTGAAACCGCCAGACTTCTTTTCCCGTGACGACGTCGTAGGCACGAAGGTCGCCAGGGGTCGCCATGTAGTTCTCGCCGGTTGCCGATCCGAGCAGGATCAAGTTCTCGAAAATCTTGCCCGGCGTGCTGGATTGGACTCGGCCAACCGCATCCGGGTCTTTACCAAATCCTTGCTTCAGATCGACCGCGCCGTCGGTGCCGAACGTCAGGAGTGATTTGCCCGTGGCCGCGTCAATCGCTTCGAGGTAGTGATTGCGCTGGAACAGTAGCCGTCGATCCTTGCCGTCCTTGCTCTCCCAGTAGTTGATTCCCCTCGGCGCAATGCCTTGAAGATTCTCGTGGACCCAGATCTCGCGTCCGGTCGACGCGTCGAGCGCGACGAGCGCGCTGTTGCGGGCGAGGACGTACATCACGTTGCCGACAACGAGGGGGCTGAACACGTACGAGAAATCGTCGCGCGTCGGGTACGTCCAGGCGATTTCGAGTTGGTTGACGTTCGCCTTCGTAATCTGGTCGAGGGTCAGATAGCGCGCGTTGTCGGGCCCGCCGCCGTAGTCTCTCCAGGTCCGTCGATCGATGACGTCCTGGCTACTCTGGCGAAACTCGAGCGGCACTGCAACGACGAGGAAGAGTGCAGCGATCAGCCGGACTCGCATCGCCTCAGTCCGGAAAGTCCACGCCTTCGTGCATCTTGTAGTTCTCGAGATTCGTTGGCGGTGCGAAGAAGCAGACGACCTTCATCTGCTCGCTGCCGGTGTTGTGCAGCATGTGGACGGCGCCACGTGGGAAGAGAACGGCGGTTCCTGGCCGAACTTCCGAAACCTCACCCTCAACCAGCACGCGGCCGGAACCCTGAATGATGTAAATCACTTCCTCGCCATTTGGATGCGAGTGCGCCGGCCGCACCTTGTCTCCGGGCGCGACGCGAATCATGCAGACGGAGCAGTGGTTCGCAGCCAGCGCGCCCGGGGCAACCAGCCAGCTCAGTTCACGCCCCGGCAGCCCCAGTGCGTCGACGTCGTCCTCGTGCAGTGCGGGAACAGGCATGGTTACTTTCCAGCAAGTCGATTCCTGAGGCTTTGAGCAATCTGCGCGCCGGTTAGTCCGAACGCGCGCGTGAGTTCTTCGTAGGTCCCGGAATGAATGTATTGCGGGCGCCCGTTTCGATCGAGCGTGTTGATGGCCAGGATGTTCTCGACCCCCGCCCACGTCGGCTTGCGGCGGCGATAAAGAACCTTCAGCAGGTTCTGAAGGATGTAACCATTGTTCTGCTCTGCGAGGCAGACGACCTTCCCTGACTCATACAGCTGAATCAGCAAGTCCTCGTCAATCGACGGCATGTCGACAACGCTGACCGGCACGCCATGAGCCTCGCAATCGGCCGCCGCGGTAAGCGCCTCGTGTACTCCTCGTCCGCTACTGATTATCACTGCCCGATCTGCTGCGCTCTGGCGCAGGATCTCTCCTTTGCCAAACTCGAACGTATAGTCGCTGCCGTAAATGACCGCCGACGGTGTTCGCATGACCCGCACGTACAACAATCCGCGGTTGCCGGCCATCGTCCACTTCATCAGCGAGAGCATCTGCTGCGGGCATGAGACGTCGATGATCTTGATATGGGCCAGGCCGTCGAAGACGACCGAATCGTCGTTGCCCATGTGCGTCGCACCGTTGGTGCGCGTCTCGAAGTTGGCGGCTGTCGCCAGCATCGTCAGGTCCAGCCCATGGCCTTCGCTGAGCCAACCGTCTGCCGCGGCCATCGTTTCGAGCCGCTCCTGGTGGCCAACCGCGACACGCCGCATCACCTTCCAGTCGAAGAACGGGCAGAACGTGCTGATCCACGTCTGGTAGCCGAGCGCCGCGAAGGCTTCGCCGATCCCCATCATGTTGGCTTCAGCGACGCCGACGTTCAGAGCGCGGCGTTGATCGACGCTCGCGACGCCCGCTTCGAGACCGCTCGTGGTTGCCAGGTCGGAATCAATCGAGACGACCATCGGATCGCGGGCGAACACCTTCATCGCCGCGGTGACGATGTCGCTGGCCGCGTACTCTTTTGCTTGGTCGATGCGAGGCAGCCAGGCGTCGTCGTACTTGATCGTTTTATCGCGCGGCGGAACTCGAGTGGTCCGGACAGGGCCGATCGTTTGTGACAGGGACAGCTCTCCGGACTGCTGTCCGACGTCAAGGCGCATCTCCGCCGCGATTTGCAGCAGCGTCTCCTGCAGTGCGTCGTGTCCTGAAGCCTCAGCCAGCTCGCGATGGAACCGTGCGAACTCGTCCACGCGTTGCTGACGCTGCGCTAACTGCAGCGTCCGCTCCTGCAGCAGGAGTGCGTCGGGCACGGTGACTTTGTGCTTGTTGAGAAAATCGGACAGCGCGCCGTGCCCCTTCATCCCATGACAGATGATGGCCGTGGGCTTGCCGTTGCGCGGACCGAAGCGGAACCGCTCGAGCGCCGCGTACACCCCGTCGTACTGCGTCGCGGCGACGGATTCGACCTGCCAGTCGAACGATGCGAAGACGCGTTCGAGCTCCGGCATCGGGAAGACCATGCGGTTTGCGATGTCGAGCTGGCCGTTGTTGCGATCGACGAGCACGCAGAAGTTATCGAGGTGCTTCTGGCCCGCGTACATCACGGCTTCCCAGATCGGACCCTCTTGCAGTTCGCCGTCACCGGTCAAGCAGTAGGTGTCGAAGCGAGGCGAGATGCGGCCGGCAATCGCGAATCCTTGCGCTACCGAAAGGCCTTGGCCCATCGGTCCGGTCGCGAGGTGCACGCCAGGAAGAATTGGTCCCGGATGTCCGTTGAGGATGCTTTCGAAGGAACGCGAGTTCTGCAGAACAGACTTATCGAAGTAGCCGAGTTCCGCGTAGATGGCGGCAAGCGCGGCCACCGCGTGGCCTTTGCTCAGCACGAACAGATCCTGGCCGCGCCGCGTGGGATCGACAACGTCGATGTCCATGAAGCCGCCGTAGTACAGCGCGACCAGCGGGATCGTCGCCGAAAACGCGCCGCCGGCGTGCAGACTCTTGTCGACGGCGTCCCGGCATTGATCGAGGCAGAGAATCCGAATGTCGGAATCCTTGACCGCGAGCAGCTTCAGGATGCCTTGCCGCAGGTAGTAGTCGTGGCTCGCCGCTGGCGCCTGCAGGATGCCGCGACGTTTGAGGACGGGACCCGACATCCGCTTACCCGGCAGCCTCCGACGTAGCTTCCTCGGCTTCTTCTAGGCTGCGTTCCTGGCTTGCAGCTCGAATCCAATCGCCCGGCTCTTCGATGTGCCGCCGAATTTCAGCCTCGGCGAGCGCCGGGTCGCCCGCACGGAGCGCCTCGAGCAGCGGCACGTGCCGTTCGACCAGCTCGTCCAGCGAGCGGTGCGTGACAGCCCTCGTGACGCACGTCGTGATCGACAGCCTCATCGTCTGCCAAACGTGCTCCAGCATTCGGTTGCCGGCGGCCTTGATGATCAGATGATGAAATTCGGCATCCAGGTTGGCCTGCGCATGCGCGTCGTCGCGCGCGGCGGCTTCTCGCATCGTGCCGATCAACTCTTCGAGTTGGGCCAGAGTGGCCTTATCGATCTTGACGGCGGCCAGTCGCGCCGCGACGCCCTCGAGCGCCGCGCGAATGGGGTAGATCTCCAAGAGGTCGTCAGTGGTGATCTTGCGCACCTGCGTGCCGCGAAATGGCGAGCTGACCACGAAACCGAATAGCTCGAGGTCGCGCAGTGCCTCGCGGACCGGACCTTGACTGACGCCGAACTGCTGCGCGACGCGCGTTTCGACGATGCGCGCGCCGGGCGGCAGGACGCCGCCGAGGATTTCTTCGATCAGCTTTTCGCGAATCTCTTCGCGGAAGACACGACGTTCGAGAGGGCGGTTCGTGGCCACACGTACCTCGCTGGCGATTGGCGATCGCTCAATGTCGATGGCCGATTGGGCGAATCGACACATTTACAGATTATCGATTATGCTTCGATGGCAACGCTGAGGATAGTGCTCGGCGGGGCTTGTGTCAACGGAAGTATAGACCTTGGAGAAACACGTGGCGGTCGACTATTCCGCGTTTGGACTGAAAGATAAGGTGGCGGTCGTCACGGGCGCCTCGCAAGGCATTGGTCGAGCGATCGCGCTGGGATTGGCGCAAGCCGGAGCGCATCTTGTTCTGGCCAAGCACCCCGAGGGACGGCACGACGAGATCAAGCAGGTCAAAGCCGACATCGAAGACCTGGGGCGCAAGGCAATCATCGTGCTGACGGATGTGGCGCGCGTCGACCACGTCCGGTCCATGATCGCCAAAGCGAAGGATGAATTCGGCAGGGTCGACATCCTCGTCAACAACGCTGGCTGGACGGGAACGACGCCAGCGCTCGACGTCAATGAGGATGAATTCGATCGCACCGTGAACGCGTCGTTGAAGAGCGTGTTCTTCGCGTGTCAGGCGGCCGCGCAGGTGATGATCCCGCAGGGCGGCGGGAAGATCATCAACATCGGTTCGAACTTTGGCGTGGTGGCCTTCAAAGGCCGGGCGGTCTACGCCGGCGTGAAAGCCGCGGTCCATCACTTGTCGCGCGCGCTGTCGCTCGAGTGGGCCAGTCAGGGCGTCACGGTCAACGTGGTCGCGCCGTGCATCACTGAAACGGAATCCAGGAAGGTGATTCTCGAGCGTCCTGGCTACAAAGAGTGGGCGACAACGCAGATGCTGCCAGCAGGACGCTGGAACCAGCCGGAGGATTTGGTCGGTGCGGTGCTGTTCCTCTCAAGCAGCATGTCCGACATGGTCGTCGGACATGTGCTGATGGTCGACGGCGGCTGGACTATTCACTGAAACGAGACAAGGCAGAAGGCAGACGGCAGAAGGCAGACGGCAGAAGGCAGATTGCCTGACGGTCCTAAGACTCTGCCTTCTGCCTTTTGCCATCTGCCTTTACCTTCTGCCTTCTGCCTTCTGCCTTACTACTAGCCACCAATACCTTGACGGACTTCAACCGTCGTCTGACCGGAGCCGACGGTCTTTCCCTTCTGCTTCAGCGTGAACTTCACGCGGAACTGCAGGTTCTGCGGCATCTGCGTGTCAGTGCCGGCGGCGGTGCCGGGCGAGGTGCCGCGCAACGACGTGTTGGGGTTCACGTCGCCGACGTTCGCGCGAAACGTGTGTTCGCCGACGTAGCGCCGCTTGATTTCGCTCTTGCCCGGCTCGTACGGATCGCAGTCCGCCTTGGACTCGGACTTCGTGCCGTCATCCCAGTCCCACTCGACTGACGCGCAATAGAAATCCTCGAAGTCGTTTGAGCCGCCAGTCAGCTCGGCGGTGATGACGACGCGCATCGGCGAGAATCCAACGGGCGGTTGAGCCTTCAGCTTTATCGACGGCTTCTTGTTCTGTGCCGCTGCTTCCTCGGCCGCTGCGACGACGTAGGCCGAGGCAAACGTCGCGGCTACCGCAGTCGAGAGAACCACACGCCAGGCGCAGAATCGTAATTGCATGACTACTCTCCAGATGTGCAGCGGGCAGGTACTCGTATTCTAACAGGAAGCTGTGGCTATAATCGATCGATGCCCGGTTCTGCGATTGGCCAGTCCGTAATCTTTCTGTCCTCCACACCGCCAGAGGTCGATACCGACCTTCTGGTCTTGCCCGTAGTCGAAGGGGAGCCGGTTTCTCAGACAATTACGGGCCTCGACACCGTTACCGGCGGCGCCGTGGCGCGCGCGCTGAGCTCACGCGAGATCCAGGGAAAACCGTACGAGTTCTTCCTCACGCCGGTCTTGCAGGGGTGGCGGGCGACTCGTGTCGCGCTCGTCGGCTGCGGCCGTGCCGGCGACCTGAATCTGGAACGGTTGCGTCGGGTCGCCACTGCTGCTGGGCTCGCTGCCAAGCAGCGACGCGTTGGACGTGTCGCGTTCGTGCATCGCGTTCCGGAGGGCGTGCAGCTGCCTGCCGCCGGAGCGGTCCAGGCTATTGCCGAGGGCCTGATCCTCGCGGCCTTCAACAACGATCGCTACAAGAGCGAGGACCGATCGACGCCGGGACCGGATCAGATGCTCGTCGTTGCCGCTCCTGGCCTATCGACTTCTCAGGAGCTCGAGCGTGCCGTCGAACGCGGACGTGTGCTTGGCGAGTCGTCGAACATCGCCCGCGATCTGTGCAACGAACCGGCGAACGTGCTGACGCCATCCGTGCTGGCCACTCGAGCGGAGCAGATCGCCTCCGAAGTTGGACTGGGAATCGAAGTCCTCGACGAGGATGAAATCGCTCGCCTGCGTATGGGCCTGTTGCTTGGCGTTGCGCGCGGCAGCGCCGAACCACCGCGCGTGATCGTCCTGCGGCACGAGCCGGCCGGCGCTCCCGCGACGCCCGTGCTGGGACTGGTGGGGAAGGGCATCACGTTCGACACTGGCGGCATTTCGATCAAGCCCGCGGAAGGCATGGATCGAATGAAAGACGACATGGCTGGAGGCGCCGCCGTGATCTGCGCCATGCGAGCCATTGCCGCACTCAAAGCACCGATTCGCGTGGTCGGCGTCGTCCCCGCGGCCGAGAACATGCCTGGCGGTCGCGCGATTAAGCCCGGTGACGTGCTCACCGGCGCGAGTGGCAAAACCGTCGAAGTGCTGAACACCGACGCCGAGGGCCGACTCATTCTCGGCGACGGACTGTGGTATGCGCAGCGCCTCGGCGCGACGCATCTTGTCGACATTGCCACGCTGACCGGCGCTTGCGTCGTTGCCCTTGGAAAAGCAGCCTCAGGTCTCTTCGGCCGTCCTGACTCCTGGGTGGAGGCGATCCGCCGCATCGCGGCGAACACCGGCGACCGTGCGTGGCCGATGCCGCTTTACGAAGAGTATTCCGAGCAGATGCGCAGCGAGATCGCTGACATGGTCAACACCGGCGGCCGTCCGGCGGGCGCCTGCACCGCAGCAGCGTTTCTGAAAGAGTTCACCGGCGACCTGCCGTGGGCACACCTGGACGTTGCTGGCACAGCGTGGGCAGACGATGCGAAGCCCTGGCAGATCAAGGGCGCGACGGGTATTGCGGTCAGGGCGCTTGCGGAGCTCGCACTGAACAGCGAGACGTGGAAGTAATGACTGGAATCACGCTCCTACAGGCGGCCAAACCGATCATCGTCAAGGTGCTCAAGGAGCCGGAGGAGTCGACGACGATCGTTGATGTCCTGGTTGGATCTCTGGGATTGACAATGGTGCTGCTGCTGGCCGCCATCGTGCTCGGGGCGGTGCTCGGAGGCGTGATGATCGGCATCAAGCTCCTGCGCGCGCGGTACAACATCGAGCGGCCCAGCGAATCGGAGTCGCTTCGCGTAACGCCGCACGGGTCCAGCTAACGGCGGACGTTCGTTTCCTACTGCTCCCTGGCCGCAATCGTCGCGCGCGACTTCAGCGAACGCTGATATTTGAGTACGGCCTCGTGCAGGGCCTGCGCGATCTGATCGCGATACGCGCCCGTCTTGAGCAGTTGACCCTCCTGCTTGTTGCTCACGAATGAAATCTCGGCAAGCACGCTCGGCATCCCCGCGCCGATGAGGACGACGAACGGCGCCTGCTTGACGCCGCGATCCTGCAGCTCGCGGTTTCGGGTCGACAGCGACCGCACCATTGAGCGCTGAACTGTTTCGGCAAAGTCACGCGACTCGTCAATCTTGTTGTTCAGCGTAATTGCACGCACGATATCCGGCAGCCGGTGCATCGTCTGGCCGGATGCTGAGTTTTCGCGCGCGGCCACGGCTTCCGCTTCGGGATTCGCCGCGAAGTTCAAGAAGTAGGTCTCCACGCCACGCGCCTTGAGATTCCGGCTCGCGTTCGCGTGGATCGACAGGAAGAGATCTGCGCCCTCACGATTCGCGATGGCCGTGCGCTGCTCGAGAGGGATGAAGACGTCCGTCTCGCGCGTCAGCACGACGTCGATGCCGGGTGTTTTCTCGAGGAGCGCCTTGAGCCGGAGCGTCACGTCGAGTACGAGTTCCGCTTCGTTAATTCCATTGCCCTTCACGCCCGGATCGTGCCCACCGTGACCCGGATCGAGCACGATTCGAGAGACGCCAAGTCCAAGCTGCCTCGCGAGCGAATACGCGCCATTCGAGTTCGCCAGCGGCACGCTGGGTGCGGCCAGCGCGATGTCCTTTGAGGGCAGCGGACCAGCGTTCACTGGAGGTGGAGTCACCGGCGGTGGAGGCGGCGCAATGGGCGTTTTCGGTACGGCCACGGGCTTCGAGTCGATTTTGAGCGAGCCTGTGGTCGGCACGACCGCTGGGATCGGCGGCGTGAACGCGATCGGCGTCGCGGCGGGCGCGCCGCGACGACGGAAGTCCACTATGACACGATACGGGTTGTAGAGCGTGAACACGCTGTACGACTCCACGCCTTCGGTGTCGAGCACGACGCGTGTGATGTTTTGCGGGTGACGCCCGAGACGAATCTCGCGGACGATGTCGTCAGTGTACTTCAGCGTCCGATCGCGAAGTTCCGGCGCCGCATGAGCGCCCTTGAGATCGAAAAACAGGCGCCGAGGGTTCTCGAGCTGCTCCTGCCGGAACGCAAGCTCGCGATCGACCTCGATGCTGACGCGCACACCATCGGGCAGGGAAGTGCGGTTGATGCGACGAACCTGCGCGCTCGCCGCGTCGATGGTGTCGGTGGACGGACGTGACGACGTCGGGCTCGTCGTCGCTGCCGCGGCCGGCGCTGGAGGCGGACTTGGTGAGTCCGCGCGCGCCGCGGGCACTGCCGGAGTCCGCGGCGTTTCCAGCGCTGCCAGTGCGGTCTCGGCGTCGCGGATCAACGGGCTCGCGGGGTAACCCGACTTGAGCAGCGTCAGGAGCCGCTCGGCGGTCTTGCGATCGATATCTTCGCCGAAACGATCCCACGACAACCGCGCGAGCTCAGCCGCCTGCCACAGCGCGTTGTCACAATAGCCGCTCGCGGGGTATTTGCGGACGACACGTTCGTAGGCGGCAATGGCGCTGCGTATCTGCTGCTTCGTTGTCGCCTGGCGCGCGTCGCGCACCGCTCGGTCGCGCACCAGCGCCCGGTTGTAGAGCTCCCGTACGGGCTGAGCCTCAGAGACAGCCGAGGTCCCGAGCAGGACGGCCGCCACAATGAATGCGGTACGAATTCTGAGCGTCATACGAGTCACCTGAGTTGCGCGTCCACTTCGTCGAAGTAGTCCTTCTTCACGAGGACCTCGCGCGCCTTGCCGCCGGCGCCGCCAGACACCAAGCCCTCGGCTTCCATCATGTCGACCAGCCGCGCCGCGCGGCTGAAGCCAATCCGCAGGCGGCGCTGAAGATAGGAGATCGACGCCTGACCGCTGCTGACGACGATCCGTGCGGCCTCGTCGTACAAATCGTCCTTCTCGAACTCGAGCTCGCTGCCGGCCTGCTTTTCTTCCGCGGTGATGGTTTCGTCGTAGGTCGGCCTCCCTTGCTTGCGCAGGAAGCTCGCCAATCGCGCCGTCTCCTGTTCGGAAATGTACGGGCCGTGCAGACGAATGAACCGCGATGAGGCCGGTGGCAAATAGAGCATGTCACCTCGGCCGAGGAGCTGCTCCGCGCCATTGCCGTCGAGAATCGTGCGCGAGTCGATCTTGGACGACACGCGGAACGAGATGCGCGCCGGCAAGTTCGCTTTGATCAACCCCGTGATGACGTCCACCGAGGGCCGCTGGGTGGCCAGTATCAAGTGGATCCCGACGGCTCGCGCCATCTGCGCCAGCCGCGCGATCGATTCCTCGACCTCGTTGCCGGCAACCATCATCAGATCGGCGAGCTCGTCGATGAGGACGACGATGAAGGGCAGCGGCCTCAATTCGTTCCCGTGTTTATCCAGAACGGGCCCCTGCTTTTCAGCCTGCGCCTGCTTCAGATTGCGGTTGTACTGCTCGATGTTACGAACGCCAACAGCCGCGAGCGTCTTGTAGCGTTCCTCCATCTCGCGAACAGCCCAGCGCAGCGCATTCGCCGCGAGCTTCGGATCGACCACAACCGGAGTGAGGAGGTGCGGAATGTCCTCGTACATTCCGAGCTCCAGCCGCTTCGGATCGACCATGATCAACCGCACATCGTCCGGCGAGGCCCGGAACAGGATGCTCGAGAGCATCGCGTTCACGCTGACCGACTTGCCGGTGCCAGTGGAGCCTGCAATCAGCAGGTGCGGCATCGTGGCGAGGTCGCTGACGAACGGCTCGCCGTGAATCGTCTTGCCGAGCGCGAGCGTCAGTTTTGACGCAGACCGCCGGTATGCCTCTGACTCGAGTAGTTCTCGGAGCGAGATCTGCTCGCGATTCGGGTTCGGAATCTGAATTCCGACCGTGGACTTGCCCGGAATCCTGTCGATGAGGACCGACTCCGCCTGCATGGCGAGACACAAATCGTCGGCGAGACCGGTAATCTTGCTGTACTTCACGCCGGCGTCGGGCTTGAGCTCGTATGTCGTGACCACGGGGCCCGGGTGGATCTGCACGACCGCGCCCTCGACAGAGAACTCGCGACATTTTTCCTCGAGCAGCCGAGCGCCCTCCATCAACTCGCGCTCGTCAACCTTTCGCTCACCCTTCGGCGCATCGAGCAGCGCGAGCGGCGGCTCGACATACGATCCGCGTTTGCGTTCGGCGGGGACCTTCTCCGGTTCGGCAAGCGGCAGCGTCGGCTCGAGCCGCGGACGTTTGATAGCCGGCGGAGTCGGGCGCGCTGATGCGGCGCGCAGAGCCGCGGCAGCGGCGCCAACCATTGCGGCAGTGCGCGACGGCTTCGGCGCCTCTTCACGCTGCGGCGGCTTCGGTACCCGACGAACTGCAACCTCTTCTTCGTCTTCGTCGTCGTCGATCTCCTGTACGGGGCGAACCGCCGGTTTCGTCACCTTCGTGTCCTTGCCGCTCTTCTCGAGATGCTTCTTCAACACTTCTTGACGCTGGGCCTCGCGACGCCGCTCCTCGCGGCGCGCGCGAATACCGTCGAGTGTCGCCGCCCACCGATCGCGCGCCATCTGGAACAGTGCGCCGAACAGACGGCCGAACGAGAACTGCGTCGACAGGACGATCGCTAGGAAGAGAAGCGTGAGAATCAGGATGATCGAGCCGGTCTTGTTCAGATACGCGGCCAGCGTTGACGCCAGGAGCCGTCCGAGATAGCCGCCCGCGAGCACTTCGCGGCCGGCAATACGCAACGTCCCAAACGCCAGCGAGAGAAATGAGGCGACGCAGCCAAACAACAAACCAGCGCCGACGAGCTTCGTGTAGGCGGCGTCTGGTACCCGGCACCAGAAGTAGTGCCAGCCCGTCACGACGAGCACGATGGGGACGAGGTATGCCGTGTAGCCGAGCAGTTGATACGACAACTCGGCGATGAACGCGCCGACCAGGCCGCCGAAGTTGGTGGGGGTTCCCGTCGCCGTTGTGAAGAAGGGCACCGGATCGATCGGGTTGTAGCTGGCGAGCGAAATCAGCCACATCAACGCCAGCGCGAACATCGCCACGCCAACGAACTCGCTCAGCCGCCGCGACACAAAGGATCCGGCCATCAGATCTCCATGATCACCGGCAGCACGAGCGGCCGGAGCCCAGAACGCTTGCGGAAAAACCGCTGCAGATCCACGCGAATCCTTTCCTTGATGAGTCCCGGGTCGGTGCGCTCCTCGACGTTGGCGCCTTCGATGGTTGTCGCCAGCAAGCTGGGAATCTCCTTCAGCAGCGCCTCCGTACGCGCGTCGACGACAAAGCCGCGGGTGATGACGTCGGGCGTCTCCTCGAGCGCGCCCGACTGCTTGTCAATCGCGACGACCGGCACGACCAAGCCGTCTTCGGCCAGATGGCGGCGATCGCGCAGGACTTCGTCGCCGACCTCGCCGCTCCGGGTGCCGTCGATGAGAATCCGAGCGGCTGGGACCTTGTCAGCCAGTCGCCCCCCGTCTCGATCGAAGCGGATGAGGTCGCCATTTTCAGCCAGTAGGACTTTCGTCCCTCCGGACACACGGGCAGCCACCCGGGCATGCCGGGCAAGCTGCCTATACTCACCGTGTATCGGCACGAAGTAGCGCGGCCTGACCAGGGACAGCATTAATTTGAGCTCTTCTTCGCTGCCGTGTCCCGAGACATGGACGTGCTTGATGCCCTCATAGACGACTTCGGCGCCTCTTTTGGCGACGTGGTTCATGACCCGGCCAATCGCCTTCTCGTTGCCCGGAATTTCACGCGCCGAGAACACCACGACGTCCTCAGCGTCCAGCCGGACGTGCCGGTGGTCGTTGATGGCGATGCGCGGCAACGCGGCCTGGGGCTCTCCCTGAGACCCCGTGCAGATGCACACCACGTCCTGGGCGGGGAAACTGCGAACGTCGCTTTCCTTGATCTGGACCCCGGCCGGAATCCGCAAGTACCCGAGGCGCTGCGCAATCTCTGAGTTCTCGCTCACGCCGCGGCCGACGAATGCCACCCGCCGGTCGAACTGCGCGGCCAGGTCGACCAGGATCTGCATGCGATAGATGCTCGAGGCGAACGTCGCGACGACGATCTTTCCCTGGGTGTTGGTGAAGATCTCCTCGAAAGCGTCCGTGACCTCGAGTTCCGAGCCGGTGAAGCCCCGTCGCTCGATGTTGGTGCTGTCGGCAAGCAGGACGAGCACGCCCGAGGCGCCCAACTGCGCGAGGCGGTGAAAATCCACGTGCTCGCCGTCGATCGGCGTCTGGTCGATCTTGAAGTCGCCGGTGTGAATCACGACGCCGTGCGGCGTTTCAATCGCCAGCGCCACACAGTCGGGGATGCTGTGCGTGACACGAAGAAATTCAATCGTGAACGCGCCGATCTGGACTCGTTCTCTCGGCCGCACGCGGACCAACCGGTCCTTCCGCTGATCGTTGTCGTCGCCGAGCTTGTTCTCGACGAGCGCGAGCGTCAGCGGCGTGCCGTAGACAGGGCCCTGAAACGCGTCCATGACGTGGGGCACCGCGCCGATGTGATCTTCGTGACCGTGAGTCAGAATGAGCGCGGCGATCCGGTACTGCTGCAGGTGCCTGAGGTCGGGGATGATGAGGTCCACGCCAAGTAGTTCGGGCTCGGGGAACATGACACCCGCATCGACAAGGATGGCCGTCTCGCCGCAGGCGATCACCATAATGTTCATGCCGAACTCGCCCAAGCCACCAAGCGGGACGATCTCCAATGGGGGTTGGGAGGCCGGATCCGTCGAAGCGAGCATCAGTGGATCATTCGGGTAAACCGTCGGAAGGGCAGGAAAGCCGATGGCATTCACTCGGGAGAGTGAGGCCGTGGGCCTGAAGCGGCAGGGCGCCGCGTGACGTTGCCCCACCTGCCGGCTGCTGGGACAGACGGTCAGGGACGGGAAAAATTGGGCAAACTATAGCACAGCTCAAGAAACGCGCGAAGAGAAAACGTCCGCAAGCCGCGCCAGATCTGTAATTTGCAGCGCCTCGGGTCGACGCGTTCCGTCGAGCGCCGCGCGCGCAATGGCGTCGCGAGGATCGATCCCGCGCGCTTCAGCAAACGATCGCAGCGCGTTGGTGAGCGTCTTTCGACGCTGCGTGAAGATCGCCCGCACCAGTGCCTCGAAAGTGGGCTCGTCTGTCAGCGCGACCTGAGGCTCGTGAAATTCAAGCCGGAGCACCGCGGAATGCACTTTCGGCTGAGGTCGAAACGCGCCGGGTGGCAACGTCATCAGCCGCCGAACGTCCGCGCGAAGCTGCGCGAAGATCGAGAGCGTTCCGAACGCCTTGGTGCCGGGCTGACCTTCAATCCGATCCGCAACCTCTCGTTGAACCATCAGCGTTGCATCGGTGATCGGTACTCCCGACCGCCGCGCCGCCAGGAGTTTGATCAGGATCGGCGATGCCGCGTTGTAGGGCAGGTTGCCAGCTATCCGTAACCCGCGAGCGCTCTCGGCAGCGACCGGACCAATATCGAAGTTGAGGAAGTCGTGCTGGACGAGATCCACGTTGCCCGGCAGGCGGGGCTTTAGCTCCGCCACCATTTCGGAATCGACTTCAACAGCTGTGAGGTGCGCGACGTAACGAGCGAGCCTCAGCGTCAACGCGCCCGGTCCCGGCCCAATCTCGAGAAACCGATCCTCCGGCGCCGGCGCAATCGCGGTCACGAGCCTGTCGGCCCATGCACCCTGCAGGAAATGCTGCCCGTATCGTTTGTTCGCGCGCGCGCTAGACATCGTCCAACGGCTCGCCCCGCCAGTACTTCTCCTCAATCTCTTCGATTTCCTCTTCGCTCATGCCGAAGTAGTGGCCGAACTCGTGGATGACGGTCTCGGCGACACAGTCGCGAATCTCCTCGTCGTCCTCGCACTCGTCTTCGATTGGAAATTGATAGATCGAGATTCTGTCCGGCAGGGCATTGCCATATCCCCATCCCCGTTCCGGCAGAGGCGTCCCTTGATACAGGCCGAAGAGCGTGTCGTCCGGACCGATTTCCATTTCCTCCAGGACGTGTGGCGGCGGCTCGTCTTCGACGACGACCGCGACGTTGCGCATGGCGTCGCGAAATCGCTGAGGGATCTCACGGAGCGCTTCTTCGACGAGCCTGGTGAACCTCTCGCGGGTCATTTCTTAGTTTGCCGTGGGGCCCCACCCCCACGGCCTGTCCCTCGCGCCTTTGGCGCTCGGGGTACTACTGGCGTCCGGGTGCTTCGAGCGGCATCGCTGCGCGGGGCCCCACTCCCGCGACC
>Ga0075428_100003090_pt1 | contig 18167 bp, 15 predicted proteins | sample RhiMetdeltSRZDD2_FD_75291 | JGI IMG/M metagenome (GOLD analysis project Ga0075428, IMG submission 75291) | Populus rhizosphere microbial communities from Tennessee, USA - Rhizosphere MetaG P. deltoides SRZDD2 | ecosystem: Host-associated > Plants > Roots > Rhizosphere > Soil | place: USA... | reverse complement strand
TTTTGCATGTCACTATTTTAGCCTGACCTTCAAAAATTCATTCTACAGGCAACGGCAGAAGTCGTTTATTGGCGTTGCTCACTTATCAATTGGATAAAGTCGAGCTTAGGTCATATGCGTCGCAAGGCTAAAAACGGACTTCCTGGATGATCGGCTTCTTGCCATGCTTTTAGAGACTTCTAAGAGATTGATTTATTAGACCTTAGTTTCCGGACAGCCTCTAAATAGTGCCCATCCAGAAACACCATCGGTTCAAGCGCCTTGCCTCGTTGCAATTGTCGAAAGACGCTCTTGAATACCGGACGGAGCACCTTGGGAGAGACCGGGTCAAGGATGGTGCGCATATGCGTGTCGCATGGGACGCGCTCAATGCCGTAGATGGTGTGCAAATTGCCCTCGGCGCGCTCCTTGTCAAAGGCCAGGAGCGAGGGTGCTTTGAGGGAAAACCTCAGGGCAAGCGCATTTAGCAATTGAGAGAGTTTTCCGCTACAGTGCTCGGGTAACTTTGCCATCTGAAGCCCCTTGCATCGCCAGAAGGACTCCCCATGGGTATGCGTGTGCCCTCATCGTTTCATGAGCATTTTGCCGTGTTGACGGACCCCCGTTGCCCCTCCGCCCCCAATAGCCGTCATCTCCTGATGGATATCCTCATCATTGCCGTGTGTGCGGTGATCAGTGGGGCAGAGGGGTGGGAGGACATCGAAGAGTACGGCGAGGCCAACGCCGCGTGGCTTGGAGACCTCCTGGACTTGCCGCATGGCATTCCGGGGCATGACACCTTTCGGCGGGTCTTATCGCAGTTGGACCCGGAGGAACTGACCCAGTGCTTCATCGCGTGGACGCAGGCCCTCAGCGAAGCCTCCGGGGGCGAGATTGTGTCGATCGATGGTAAAACACTCCGCCATTCGTTCGATCAGGCGACCGCAACGGCTGCCATCCATATGGTGAGTGCCTGGGCCAGTGCCAACCGTTTGGTGTTGGGGCAACTGAAAGTCGAGGAGAAATCCAACGAAATTACCGCCATTCCCAAGCTCCTCCACCTGTTAGACCGCAAAGGGGCGGTAGTCACGATTGATGCGATGGGGTGCCAGAAAGAGATCGCGAAGACCATTACCGAGCAGGGGGCAGATTACGTCCTGGCGCTCAAGGACAATCACCCGACGCTCGCTGCGGCGGTGACACTGTTTCTTAACGATGCCCGGGACACGGGGTTTACGGACATTGCACACGCCTACCACGAAACCGTCGATGGGGATCATGGTCGCCTTGAAACGCGTCGGTATTGGATCACGTCGGAGATTGAGTCACTTGGCGCGCAGGGCTCGTGGTCCAACTTGCACAGCGTGGGGATGGTCGAGGCCCGTCGTGAAGTGGGGGACATGGTGCAGGTCGAGACGCGGTATTTTCTCACGTCCCTGCCAGCGCAAGGCGTGCGGTTCGCCCAGGCGGTACGGCAACACTGGGGCATCGAGAACTCTCTCCATTGGGTCCTTGATGTCTCCTTTGATGAGGATGCCTGTCGGATTCGCAAAGACAAGGGCGCGCAAACCTTCGCTGTCCTGCGTCACATTGCCTTGAACCTCTTACGGCGTGAGCCACACCATAAGCGAGGCATCAAAGCCAGGCGAAAGCGTGCTGGATGGGATCGAGACTATCTCGTCCAGGTTTTAACAGGATAATCTAAATGCGCTTGCCCTGGGGAAAACATGGCAAAGGCCGACATGAGCGCATCACTTAAGGAAATCTCGGTATCGTCAAGACGGTGCTCTGACAGGCTGGCAAAGCTGCTGTACACCAAGCGAAAGAGCGCATCGGCGGACAGATGTTTACGTACGTGCGGCGCAACGATGGACATGGAAAACCCCGCCACGAGAACATCAGATCGTTCAAGTCAGGGAGTATTTTCGCATCAAAGTTTACGAAAGGCCAGGGCAGCTCACCCGGTGATCACTGGGCTTGGAGGCTCAGTGGGAATTACTGAGTATCACGTATCTTCTAATAGCCTTAAAAAGGAAGGTATCGTATGAGAGTGCTCATCACTGGAGGTGCAGGTTTTATTGGGTCTCACTTGGCAGAAGCTTATCTGAGGCGTGGGGACGAAGTCTATATCCTCGACGATCTCTCGACTGGCACTCTTGAGAATATCCGACATCTTCAGGAGCACGAGACGTATAAAGAACGGTTCTTCGTAACCGTCGATACCGTGCTGCACCACGACAAAGTGCTGGACCTTGTAGGAACGTGTGATGCCGTGGTGCACCTGGCCGCAGCGGTGGGTGTGCAGTACATCCTGGACAACCCTCTGATGTCTATTATGACCAATGTCCGTGGGGCTGAGACCATCCTTGAGATCTGCAATAAGTTTAAGAAAAAAGCACTAATTGCCTCCACGTCCGAGGTCTATGGTAAGCAGAATCATGCCCCGCTGAAAGAGACAGACTACTGTGTCTACGGCCCTTCCACCAAATCCCGCTGGAGTTACGCCGCCTCCAAACTGATCGATGAATTTACTGCCCTCGCCTACCACCGCACGAGAAAGTTGCCGGTAATCATCGTGCGTCTGTTCAATACCGTGGGGCCACGCCAAACGTGGCGCTATGGGATGGTGATTCCACGCTTTGTTAAGCAGGCTCTGGAGCATCAACCTATCACGGTCTATGGTGACGGCACGCAGACCCGTACCTTTACCCATGTCAAAGATGTCACTGCGGCGCTGGTGATGTTGCTCGACGTGCCTGAGGCTATTGGGGAGGTGATCAATGTAGGAGGTACGGAAGAGGTGTCCATCATGAGTCTGGCTGAGCGGGTCAAAGCAAAAGCGAGGAGTACCTCAGAAATCAAGTGCATCCCATACAGCGAAGCCTATCCCAAAGACTTTGAGGACATGCAGCGCCGCGTCCCGTCTACCGACAAGTTGAAACAATTGATCGGCTATGCCCCGAGCATGAACCTGGATCAGATCCTGGATGACACCATTGCGTATTTCCGGAGTGGTACAGGATGCTAATGTCTCTGCCACATCTGACCCTGTTGACCCTAGCTGTCTTTGGCGGGGCTACGTTGGGGACAGCCCTCATGCGACGTCTCGCCGTCCGTTATGGTTGGATGGTGCTGCCGCGGGCGGACAGATGGCATAAGCAACCGACAGCACGTTACGGTGGGGTTGGTTTCTATCCCGCGTTTCTACTAGGAGCCGCGTGGATCTTAGGACAGGAATACGGGGGCGCGTGGCGTCTGCTTGCGGGTGGTGCGCACGAGGGACATCTGGCGGTGGCCATGCTGCTGGGATCGCTGGTGATGTTCGGATGTGGGTTGTGGGATGACGTGCGGTCGCTACGCCCTTCAACCAAGCTGTTGTGGCAGTTCGTAGCCACCAGCCCGTTTGTGTATGCAGGAGGGAGCTTTCCTCTGACGAACCTACAGGTCTTTGACATCCTGGTGACCTATTTCTGGTTCGTCGGCATTACCAACGCTGTGAACCTGCTCGACAATATGGATGGGCTGGCTTCTGGCGTGGTTATGGTGGCGGTGGCAACAATTGTGATTCTAGTAGTGTCCGCTGAGGGGCCGGCCTCCACTCGGGTGCTCACGGTATCCCTCGGGGGAGCGTTCATCGCTGCCTTAGTGGGCTTCTTGCTCCATAATCGTCCGCCCGCTGCCATTTTCATGGGTGATTGTGGCAGCCTCTGTATCGGGTATCTCCTGGCGGCTCTGGCGGTTCCGAGTCCACTCAATAGCTTCATAGGTATCCGCACGGCAGGAGATGTGCTCAGACCGGTCTTGGCCCTGCTGATTCCGGCAACCGTCGTGGCTATCCCGATTTTTGATACCACGCTCGTGACGCTGACGCGCGCATGGCGGGCACAAAAAGCGTCGCAAGGGGGCCGGGACCACTCGTCGCACCGGCTGGTAGGCTTGGGGCTGTCGGAGAGAGAAGCGGTTGGGGTGTTGTATGTCATGGCAGCGTTCGGCGGGATGATAGCCGTGTTCATGCAGTGGGCCCCGGCACAGTCGCTGCCGCTGTTCGGACTCTTCGGTCTGATTTTAGTCCTGACGGGGGTCTACCTAGGACATGTGAAGGTGCAGGTAGTCGACGTCGGGCAGGCTCCCCCAGCATGGACACCACTGGTGTCAAACCTCTTGTACAAACGTCATACCGCCCAAGTGCTGTTGGACGTTGTCCTCATCACTATGTGCTTTTACGGGGCCTATCTCCTGCGTTTCGAAGGCAGCCTCTCACCCCTCACCACACAAGCCATGCTGCAGGCGCTGCCCCTGGTGGCACCGAGTTGTCTGTTGGCGTGCCATTTCGCCGGGATCTCTAGCGGCGTGTGGCGGCTGCTCTCCGTCCCCGAATTGCCGCGCTACGCTGTTGGTGTTGCTAGTGGTACAGTGCTAAGTCTGGCCGTGGTGACACTCGTCACGCACTTTGATATTGGCCATTCCCGCAGCGCTTACATTATCTTCGGCATGCTGCTGTATCTGGCCTTGGTCGGGTCACGTCTCAGCTTTCGCCTCTTGGATGCGCTTTTCCTGCGCCAGCGAGCCCGGCATGTCGCTGCCCAGCAGGAACCAGTGCTGATCTATGGAGCGGGAAGGGGCGGGAAGCTCTTGTACGAGGAAGTCACCTTTCATCCGCAGCTACAGAGCCATGTTGTGGTGGGTTTCATCGACGATGATCCGCATCGTGTCGGATGTACGTTATGTAGTGTGCCGGTTAAGGACGTCTGGGCCTGGAGCCAACAGCCATGGCCTCGGCTCCCTGAAATCTGGGTCTCGTCATCACTCATTACGAATGAGCGGGCTAGGCAGGTAGCAGCACAATGGCCAGAGAAGGTGGCGGTACGCCGGCTGCAATTACAGATGGAGCCGGTTCCAGACGACGGCATGCCGTCGTCTGCCATGGTACTGTATCCCAGTGGAGATGGCAAGAAGTCCCTCTCAGGCCAGCCATCTCAGATGTTCGCTAGTAGTTCGCCGTAGTTTATGTGACCAGTTACTCAGCTCTTTACCCTTTTCCCTACTGTGCGGCACTCGATGTGCATCAGAGCATTGTGCTCCTTCCCCTGAGCCGGGGAAGGCCGGGAAGGGGGAGAAGGGTGTGAGAGCATATAACAGGGCTATTCTAAAACGCCTATATCTCGGATGTAAGTGAAAGGGCGAAGCCATGTCAGGTCCCTCCACTCCCCTTCCCTGGAGCTTACATTCTAAGGATGTTTGCTGCATCTGCCGCAGTGACGGCATAGGTGGCCACAGATAGCCGGCATTGTAGGGATTAAACCGTATGAATCCACAAGAAGTGACGCGCCTTACGACGACTTATCCTCCCCACGTCCCTCATCTGCGTGACTATGTCAATATCATGCTCCGCCGTCGTTGGCTCATATTCCTCACGCTGCTGGCGACAGTCACGCTCGTCTTATACGTCACCTTAACAACGGTACCGATCTACAAGTCTACGGCTACCCTGCGCATCCAATCCCAAGGGGGACAGGCGAGTGGGCCAGGGGTAGATCTGATCAGTGATGCTTTTGGCCTGCGCAAGGCCATGGAACTCGATACCGAATTGCGCATTCTCAAGAGTCGTAGATTAGCGGAGGCGGCGGTCCGCCAGCTGCATTATCAGTTCCAGTTGGAGCCATCGCATAACGGTCTGCTTGTCCTCTATCGCAAGCTTCTGTCTCTCCTCCCCGGGTCAACGACCGAGCATCCCTGGCTTTCTCTGCCTAGGCAGCTGACGTTCTCCTTCCAGGCTGTGGCAGAAGAAGAGATCCCTGCGCCCGCGCGCTATACCCTCACCATCCTGGAGGGAGGCAGCTTTGTCGTGTGGAGCGCCGAGGCGAAACGCGAAATTGGCAGGGGTGCCATCGGCGTTCTCTTCCAGGCTGAGCACTTCGCCTTCCGGTTGGAGAGCCAGGAGTTGCGAGCCGGCGATAAGCTCGTCTTTACCCTCTTGCCCTTTGTGCAAGCGACCGAGCTTTTTCAGTCCAATACCAATGTCGCCTTACAACCCAAAACGGAGATTGTGGAGGTTTCCGCCCAGGCCATGTCTCCGACCTTAGCGCGCGACATGGCATCAGCGCTAACCCAGGCATACATCCGCTTCAGCTCGCAGCAGAAAACTCAGGAGGCCGCCCAGCTCCTCGACTTTGTCAAACAGCAGCTCACAGCGGCCCAGGCCCAGGTGCGCACGAGCGAAGCGGCGCTTAGCCGCTTTAAGGAGAAGAAAGGCTTCGTCGTTCTGAACAGTGAAGCGCAGGCCACCCTGGAGAAGGTGACCAAATTTGAGAGTGAACTACGCGAGCAACAGAGTGCCCTCAAGGAAGCAGAAGATCTGCGGCGGCGGATCCAGACTAGTGAGGCCGCCCTGGACAGCCGTGCCATACATGCAGTGGGCAGTGGCCTGGGGAGTCAAGTTTTGGTCTCCCTGGCGGAGCGTCTTTCTACGCTCCAGGTCACGCTGACAGGGCTCCGTGCGAAGTATGCTCCGCAGCATCCTGCCGTGCTGCAGGCCGAGCAACAGGTCCAGAGCGCCAAAGAGAAACTCGTGGAGGAACTCTCGACCTTGATTGCCAACCTGCGCAGCCGGGCAGCGACACTCCAAGCCACTGTGCGGGAGTATAGGGCGCGTTTAGAGAAGCTGCCGCAGACGGAGTTGGAGCTCGCTAACCTTACCCGTCAGGCTCGGGTCAATGAGGAGACGTATGCCTTTCTCCTCAAAAAGCGCGAGGAGACACGGCTCCTCGAGGAGAGCACCGTGAGTAATTTGCGTATTATCGATACACCCGTACCGCCAATCCTGCCAATCAGTCCTCGTAAGATGCGCTCTTTGCTCATTGCTGCCGGATTTGGCCTGATGCTGGGGGTGGGTTTAGCCTTCACCGTAGAGTATTTCGATGACTCAATCAAGCTGATTGAAACCGTGCAGTACATCGGGCTCCCTCTGTTGGGCGCTATTCCGGAAGTGCCTGCCAGTAGTCGTAAGAGGAGCTTCGTCCTGCTCCCACAAGGGCAAGAGCGTGCCGTAGCTGTAGCGGATATTGCTGCCACAGAGGGCTTTCGGAGTCTGCGGACTAATCTCCAATGCCTCGATATTGGGGACACGCGCTGCAAGAAACTGGCGATCACCAGTCCGCAAGCGCATGATGGGAAATCGACTGTCACGGCCAATCTGGCAGTATGCCTGGGCCTCATGGGACACAGAACTCTCCTGGTTGATACCGACCTGCGTCAGCCACAACTCTCCAAGACGTTTGAACTGGCACAGCTGCCCGGGTTGACCGCCGTCCTGCGCTCCGAACTCCTGTGGCACGAGGCCGTGCGTCCGGTGGGGGACAATCTCGCTCTCCTGCCTTGTGGCGAGTTGACCTGGAACTCGAGTGAACTCCTGGCCTCGCAGCGCATGCACAAGCTTGTCAGTGAATGGGAAGCGGTTTATGACTACATCCTTTTTGACGCCCCGCCTGTGCTGGCTGTCACTGACCCCGTCATTATTGGAGCGCTGTGCCATGGCGTGCTGCTCGTTGTCCGTGCGAACGTCACGTCAACACGGGCGATCAAGCGTGGCCAGACCCTCTTAGAGATGGCTCAGGTTCCCATCGTTGGTATTGTCTTGAATGGGTTCAAAGTCACACGAGGCTACAACAGCAATTACTACACGGATTTCTCTTACTACAGGGAGGATAGGAAAAAGCCTACTGGAAAGCACCAGACAGACCGCAATGGCTTCAAGAGGGGCCACTCCGCATGAGCACGTTACCCATATCGAAGGGCCTGCGTGTCTTCATCATCACCGGGATTTTTCCTCCCGATATCGGTGGTCCGGCAACTTACGTGCCACACATAGCGGCAGCATTGGCCGAGCGTGGCCATGCTATTACTGTGCTGACCTTGAGCGACCGCCTGGATCACGACGATAGCCAGTATGGCTTCCGTGTGGTTCGCCTGCCACGGCGGTTGTCCAAAGCATGGCGGTGTCTCCGCACTGTGAGTGAGATAATCCGTTTAGGGCACAATGCGGATGTCCTGTTCGTGAATGGTTTGGCTATCGAGGCAGTGCTTGCCAACCTGTGGCTGGGCAAGCCTATGGTCCAGAAGGTGGTAGGGGATTTAGCTTGGGAACGGGCCACAAATCGTGGCTGGGTTCAAGACAGCTTTGAGGAGTTTCAGAAGCAACGTTATGGCCTCAAGGTAGAAGGCTTAAAGGCTCTCCGAGCCTGGTGGACGCGCCGCGCCTCCAGGGTCATCGTGCCGAGCCGTTATCTTGCCGGCTGGGTCATGCAATGGGGCGTGCCTGAAGGGAAAATAGCCGTCATCTACAATGCCATGGAGCCGCTTGAGGGGATCCGGCCGGCTGTCGTGCCGTTACGGACGCCGCTCAAAGCGGTGACAGTGGGGCGCCTAGTGCCTTGGAAGTGTGTGGACAGGGTGATAGAAGCGCTTGTGTTATGCCCCGATATAGGTCTGGTCATCGTCGGCGATGGCACCGAACGCAAGCGTCTGGAGAGTATCGCAAACACGCTTGACGTGGCCGACCGGGTCTATTTCGCCGGGCAAGCAAGTCAGGCGGAGACCATACGCTTGATGGCGGCCTGTGACTTCTTTGTGTTGAATTCCACCTACGAAGGTCTTCCGCATGTGGTCCTAGAGGCCATGAGCCTGGGTTTGCCTGTGGTCGCCACGGCGGCTGGTGGAACATCCGAAGTGGTGTGCGACGGAGTCAATGGGCGATTAATCGCGCCAGCGGACAACGACGCACTTGTACAGGTGTTGTCGCAACTTGTGTTATCTCCAGGGGAACGGCAGCGTCTGGTTAGAGGCGCCCAACACAGGGTGGTACAGTTTGGCTTTAGTGGTCTGCTTGAGGCTACCGAGGCCGTGTTGTGGGAGAGCACACAGGCGCGAAAGAAACAAGAGAGATGTCAATGAGTGCCGATCCGCAGTACGTTCTAGAAGTTATTCCTCCTGGACAAGGCTTGGTTCTGGACCTTGCTGGTGGTAGAGGGACGTTGCGACAATCGCTGGAGATATTAGGTTATCGCTATATCAATGTTGACATCAAGCGCTTTGGGTCTGGGGAACCATCTCTTATCGGCGATGCTCACATCTTACCATTTCAAGATGCCAGCTTCGACATAGTCATTAGCAAAGATACACTAGAGCATTTCATACAGCCTTGGGTGGTAGTTAAGGAAGTGCATAGGCTTCTCAAGGATGATGGGCGGTTTATTATTTGGGTACCATTCATGCATCCTTTTCATGGGGATGATTTTTATCGGTATAGTCCTTTGGGACTTCAGCATCTGTTAAGTGATTTTGACATTGTTCTGTTTGAAAGTCCACTACAGGTTTTTACGGTTGTCGGCATGGCAGGTATTGAGATGCTAAAGAGACTGCATCTTGGTTTTGTAGAGCAACCTCTTGAGCAAATATGTGGTGCTTTAGATCATATCTTGATATGGTTCCAGAAGCGGCAGCGTCCCGCTAGCTTTGCAGCAGCTTATAGGATTGTTGCATATAAAAGAAAGAGGCTATGTTGAAAGCAAATGAGTTTGTTTCATGTTTTATTTGCAATTCAACATAAAATCTCTCTCTTTAACTAACTCGATTATTGGGGGCCTTCATTGTCAGCGCCCCTTGTACCTGACCAAGGCGCACTGCAGACGATGATACACTTGGCTTGTGGTACTTGGTTGAGACCATCGAGACGTGTTGTAGCAGAGTGCCTCGGTGCACGAGAAACAATGAGTATCCTGAGACTATTCCCTTGTTTCTCCCGGACAAAAGGAGGAAATTCCATGATGAATCAACAGTCTTTAAGGATGTTAGGACTAGGAGCTCGTTCCGCTCGTTTATTAGGTTTGGCTCCTCTCCTTCAGATGACTCGTGATCTCTCGGACTTCGCTTTCCTGAGGTTAAGGAAGGTACCTCTAAAAGTCTATATAGATGGACACACAGTTTATGGGTTCTTTCGCCATCGTAGTTTTCTGTACCAATGGTCTACAGGGAATTACCAGTCGTTTCAGGTTGAGTTATTCAAAAGACACATAAGCCCTGGAATGACTGTAGTAGATGGTGGGGCTCATATAGGGTTTTTTTCGCTCCTAGCAGCACGACTCGTAGGGGATAAGGGAAGAGTATTTTCTTTCGAACCAGATAATTATAACTATCCCTGTTTGGATATTAATATTTGTGAGAATAAATATCAAAATGTTACTCTTTTTCAAAAAGCCATTGCTGACAAGGTTGAAAGCAAAATTCTGTATCAAAGCTCAGGAACCATTTCTAGCTCTTTGGGAAATAGAGAAGGAATAAAGAAGTTTTCTAATGGTGTTTCTGTAAAAAAAGTCTTGATACAATCGACTACTCTCGACCATGAAATAGGATGTTTGCCTGTTGATATTATAAAACTTAATATTGAAGGAGCAGAACCCTTTGCTGTTATGGGAATGTCAAGGATACTTCAAAGAAGTATACCACTGATTCTCTTCGCAGAAATAAACCCTCATGCCCTTCATAGCTTAGGGAAACCCCCAGAATTTTTAATTACCATGTTGAAAGATTTAGGATTTGACATATATTACATTGACGAATTAAATAGGAAGCTACTTCCGCTGACCGAAAAAAGTATTTTACAGAAGGGAATATTGTATTGTAAGAAAGGGAAATAGAAAAGTGTGATTGATGTGGCAGTGCTGACAATTCCTAGTTTTATGGGAACATCTATGACCTTTAGGTATGACATGGGGTACTATGAGCAATGATGCTGATTCCATCGATGAAATGATTCTTCACAACATGGGTTTTGTCCTTGATATTTGGGGAAACGAAATGTGGTTAAGCTAAGGCTTCCTCTTGTATTCCCTGTCAAGATTTAATTAGTGAATTAACGAACAGATGTTCAATAATGAAGCAAGATAGCACGGCTGTTATGTCTCTTACTGCCTATTTGATTTCACTCAGACAGACACTGAGACATCCGCTTGCGAGCGATGTGAGACTTTTGACGCTTTCATGGTACCTCGCTGGCGGTCTAGGGCTCTTGACGAACATTGTTGCGGCACGTTGGCTTGGACCTGCTGCCTATGGCACGGCTGCTTTAGCCATGGCCTACCCAATGCTCCTTTGGTCATTTGTTGACGTCAAATCGGCATCTGTGACGACTCGCTATATTGCCAGTTTTCGCGCTGCTGGACGCAACGAAGAACTCAAGAGCATCTGCAAGTTGGGGTATGGTCTAGATTTTCTGGTGTCCGTTGCTACCGCCATGTTGGTCGGTGGAACGGGCTGGTGGGTAGCACGTTCTGTGTATAACCTGCCGCAGATATCGTGGTTAATGATGGTCTATGCAGCGTCCTTTCCCGTCTCTTCACTATGCAGTACCAGTTGGGCAATCCTGACATCGTGGCAGAAGTTTCGTTGGCTCGCTGTCTTGTCAATCCTCGATAAGCTGATCACACTCGCGCTCGTGCTTGGATTGCTCCTCGCTGAGTTTGGAGCACTCGGACTCGTTATGGCAAATGCTGTGGGACAGGTTGCTAATGGCCTTATCATGATGCTGGCCGCCACGTATATACTACGCCGTGATGGCCTTGATTTCTGGTGGAGTACGTCTTTGAAAGAGGTCGCCCCACTACGGAAAGAACTTGGGAGTTTATTGGGTTGGAACTATGTGGCAGTGACCTTGAGAGGGGTGATGGGGCAGGTACCTCTGATACTGCTAGGTCGCTTGCGTGGCCCTGAGGAAGCCAGTTTTTATCGCCTTGCCACAAGCCTTACGACAGTTGGCTCGTATCTGGAGAATGTGCTCGAGCGCGTGACCTATCCTATTCTCTCGGCACGCTGGTCCGCAGGGGCGAGGGAAAGCCTCAAAAGCACATTGAAGCACTGGACACTGCGAGGAGGGCTTCCGGTGGGTGCTCTTATGCTTCTTACCATCCCGCTCCTTCCTATATTCGTCCCTATGGTATTCGGCTCTGGATACAGCCCAATGACACTAGGGGTGCAGGTGATGATGGTGGGGACTGCGCTCAGTGCCATGTTCTTCTGGTTAAGTTCTTCCTTCTATGCCTTTGGAAGAATCGCTCTGTGGACAAAGGCATATGGCCTTTATACAGTCCTTTTCATTGTGTTAGCATGGTTTTGTATTCAGTGGTGGGGTTTCCCTGGCTTGGCCGGGCTTACTGCGGTGGGGAAGGTGGGCTTTATATTAAGCATGGTCTTACGTCTGGTGGCTCAGAGAAACTGAGGGGTAAAGTCTCACAAATGCCATTGTACTGGCAGGGGTGTCAATGGGGCAAATAGAGCTTCGTGGAGGACGGCACCTCCGTACACAGCTAATGAGGAAACGTTGAGCTGAGGTGGGTGCATATACAGGATGAAGCCTAGGAAGCCTTCTGACGGGTTGAACCAATCGTGATCTGTTGTGACTAGAGGTTAGGCATGGACCTGTCACAGGGGAATCTGAAATGACTGCTGTGTGTTTCGTCGGCGGCACGCACTATTCTTGGCCATTGGATAGGACTAGCGAGAAGAAATTTCGGGCGCTGCAAGCACTGGGAGCGCTTTTCGTCATTGGATTTTCACAGGATCTGTGTCCCCGATGGTTCATCGAACATGCGCACTTCTACCTGCTACCCAGGCTCCCTCTTCCCATCTTACGCTATGCCGAAATGTTTATGCTGGGACCGCTCCTCGTCCTGTGGCTCATCTTCCGACATGGAGTGCAAGTCCTGATCGCCCAAAGTCCGTATGAAGGCTTTACCGCTGCCGTGGCGAAGCGAATCGCCGCCTGCGTCGGGCGTCGGGTGGTCCTCGTCATCGAAAGCCACGGAGATTTTGAAGAGAGCTTGTTTTTCTATCGTCGTATTCTGTTTCAGGGGTTGTACCGTTACTTGATGCGTCAGACGGCCCGTTTTGCTTTACTTTATGCCGATCTGTTGCGAGCAGTTTCTCACCCCACGAGTCAGCAACTGCAACGGTGGCTCCCTGGAAAGGCGATTTTTCAATTCCCTGCTTGGACGGATATAGAAGTTTTTCTCCGCGCTGGGTTCCACGACAATGAGCGGTCTTGCCAGCACATCCTTTATGCAGGGGTCCTCATCCCAATTAAGGGAGTGCACCATCTTATTAATGGCTTCGCCCACATCGCGCAGGCTTTCCCGCAGGCGCAGCTAGTCATTGTAGGGCGAGAAGACAACAAAAGATATGCCGCTGAGCTAAAAGAGCAGCTCAATCGGCTCGCTCTAGATGAGCGAGTCCAATTCGTGGGAGAGGTGCCCCAGGCAGAGTTGGCATCGTGGATGTATCGAGCGTGTGTTGTCGTGCTGCCTTCTACATCAGAGGGCTTGGCACGGGTCGTTATAGAGGCCATGGCAACCGGCACCCTGGTCATTGGCAGTCACGTAGGCGGCCTTCCAGAGGTGATTCTAGACGGTACGACTGGTTTTCTCGTACCATCGGGAGATGAGATGACGCTCGCAGAACGACTGCGCTGGGTGCTCGGGCATCCCAAGGAGGCGCGGGAGATGGGGCGCCAGGCCCGTGCCTTTGCTGAGCGCTTCTTCTCCACTGAAGCATATACGCAGGGCTACAGGCAGATACTTATAGGAGCTCAGGCCGTGCTGACTGGAGAGAGTGAACATGCGGATACTGCTCTTTAACCTGGCGACGGATGTGAACGACCCAGTCTTAGGTTTCACTACGCGCTGGATTTGGGTGCTGGCGGAGCGGGTAGAGCTCATTTATGTCATCACAATGCGCATAGGGCATATAGACATGCCTCACAACGTGCAGGTCCGCTCGGTGGGTAAAGAGAAGGGTTATAGTGAGCCGCACCGCGTGGTGGAGTTCTATCGGCATCTGTTGCACGTACTGCGCAACGACCATATCGATGTTTGCTTTTCGCATATGATACCGATTTTTACTGTGCTGGGAGCACCCGTGCTGAAACACCAAGGCATACCTATCGTCACCTGGTTTGCTCATCCAAGCCTGTCGCGGGTGCTTAAGCTGGCTCATCACTTGTCTGACCGTATGGTTGCTAGTCTCGCGACGGCATATCCTTATAAGCAGGATAAGTTGACTGCAATTGGGCAGGGTATTGATACGCAGCTCTTCTCACCGGATAGCAGAGTCTTACCAGAAGACCCGCCTATGATCCTTTGTGTAGGTCGCTTGTCGCCCGTCAAAGACCATCCAACGCTCTTGAAGGCAATATGGCTTTTGCGCCAACGATGGCACAGACTATTTAAGGTAGTCGTGCTTGGAGGCCCCGTAAGTCCTGGGGACGAGGTCTACGTCCGGTCGCTTCACGACCAGCTTGATAAGCTAGGGCTTGACAATATCCTGCATTTCCAACCGCCGATTCCTATGACCAGCCTGCCATCCTGGTATCGGCGCTGCACGGTGCATGTGAACCTAACCCCAACCGGTTCCGGTGATAAAGTAGCCTGGGAAGCGATGAGCTGCGGCAAACCATGTCTAGCTGCCAATGAGGGATTTAGAGACTCGTTCGGGGAATACGCACATCACCTGCTTTTTCGCTACGGCGACCCAGAGGACCTCGCATTGCGACTCGAGTGGGCCTTATCACTATCAGATGGCGAGCGGGCCTATCTAGGAAGCTATCTTCGCCAGCATGTAATGTCAATGCATAGCCTCCAGCGGCTGGCAGACAGATTGGTACAGGTTTTTCTCGAAGTGCAGGCTTGCTGAGATGAGGTGGTTCGACCCATGATGACCAGTTCTCGGCTCACTATGGAATCTGGTTTGAAGCGGCTACTCTTCCTCTGGTTTGTTTCATTAGCCTTGGAGTTGGGGCTCCTGGTATTTTTGGATATCCCATGGATTATAACGGTATTTTTCCCTCTGGCATACGTAATTTTACTGCTTGCTCTTTTAATAACTATCCATTCTCAGCATGACTGGCTGAATCCTCTTGCTTTGGTCATTTTGATAGGCTTTGTTCGCTTCAGCATTCCTGGCATATTGGTATTTTTCATACAACCTGATATCCCAGTTTTCCAAATGATGAGATTACAGAAGGAAGATTGGATTCTTGGCCATGCCTTAGCATTGATAGGTCTTTTGAGCTTAGTAATAGGATGGTTTCTTGCTGAAGTGATGAATGATACGACATTTCAACGGGTATCCAAATGGTCGACAGCAGATTTGTCTAGAGGAATTCCTTGGGCTGCTCTCTTAGGTATGTTATTAGGCAGCATAGCCTTGCTTGCATTTGTGGGAGGCAATACACCTGTCTTAGATACTATTAGAACTGGTAATTTTCGTGGTACTAGAATACAGTCTGGTACTGGCAAATATTTCTATTTTAGCTTGCTGCTTATTGCAAGTAGTGTAGTTTTTTCGGCTTATCTCGTCAGGGTAAAGCATACCTGGCGGATAGCACTTTTGCCCGTTATTGTAGCAGCGGCAGCGTTCTGGGTGCTCGGCGGACGGGCAAGGAGTTTTACTCCACTAAACGCTGGATTGTTGGTTGTTTGGTCCCAGAGGGATAATTCAAGGATCTCACTGAGGGCCGTACTAAGTTTCGTCCTCATCACGGCACTAGCGATTATGGGTTTTTATGCTGGCGCTTTATACCGTCAAGGGACCCAGGCGGAGGATATCGTGCAGTTTTCTCTCTTGGGTCTACTCGACTACATCTCAGAGGCAGTTTGGACAGATTTAGGCCAATTACATGCTCTCGCTGCCGCGGTGGCAATTGGGCCAAGCGTGTTAGGCGGGCGGACTTTCTTACTTCTGTTATGGCCCGCATCAGCTATCCTCGACCTTTCAGCGCGAAGTGCAGGCATATTTATTGTTGAGACACTCCTTATGTTTGGTGACCGGAGATGGGGTTTTCATGCAACACTCATAGGTGATGCCTACCTGAATTTCGGACAAATTGGGGTGTTTATAACAGTAACCATCTTTGGAATGGTATTAAACACGCTTTATATAAGGTTTAGAAAAGGAGTGATAAATAGCACTTTTTATGCTATTTCTATAGTTTATGGCATACGAATATTCTTCGAATCTATAGAGAAATTCGGGGAAATGCTTGTAGTTTTATTTTTCGCCTTGCTTATAATAAAATTTGGTCATGTTTTACCCAAATTTCATCTGCAAAGCGAGCCTGGAGATTAAGTCCAGCTCTCGACTTTGTACAAACCAGTATGCGTAACCGAAGTCTGAAGATGCTCTATAACGTAGAGGAAAATCATGAAAACATATCAAAAGAATGAAAAATACAAACGCGACGCCTACGCATCACATTATGACGAATGGTTTCTCGCGACAAAGGGATTGCTTTTTGACCTTTGTGAGCGACAAGTGTTTGCTCAAGCTGTCAAGAATAACAACGCCCATTCGATCATCGATATCGGTAGCGGTACAGGCCGAATAACAGAAATTCTCTCCTCACTCGATCAGCGAGCAGTCGCCCTCGACTTTTCCTGGCAAAGTCTGCATATGCTGAATCGTAAACAATTGAAAAATTGCTCAGCAGTATGTGCTGATATCTCTTTCGCTATCCCTTTCAAAGATAATACATTTGATTTAGCTGTCAGTTGCCAAGTTCTCCCACAACTCCAATTCAAAGAATTATTAGTGGCTGCTCGAGAGGTCAATCGTATTCTCAAGCCTCAAGGGTTGTTTGTATTCAGCGGTTACAACCTGCACTCTTGGCGCTACAAAGAGGTCTTCGGAGCAGGAAAGTTCGATTGGCTGAGGTCTAAACAATTTTCTAGCAGAGACATCTGCACTATGGCTGCTCACTCCAATTTCAGTATCGTAGCTTTTAGGTACTATAAGGCGTTACCATTGAATTATTTACACAGTCATCGATGGCTGGCTGTCGATCGTGTCATGTGCACCATACCCTGGGTAAACAAGAGACTAAGCGGCTATACGTTAGCGGTGTTTCAGAAGAAGGAATAAACATGGTTATTATTGAAGGGAGCCGTTGGGGCTGGCATGATCGGATGGTGTTCTTTCCAGATCAAGAAACACTCCAGCAGCTCATTGCGAGTCTCGCTCCAGTTGATATCTTGAGAGTGCGTCAAACTGCCGCAGCTCTGCCAGACCATCCAAGCCTGATACAGCGAAGCCTGTTTAGGACAAGCTGTATCGATTTAACCGCGGATCTCGCAGCGTTGTATCGCGCAATGGATGCGATGTCGTGTCGCTACATCCGCAAGGCGGAAAGGATGCTAGATAGAATTCACATTCATATAAATGACGCGACTACGTACAAAGATTTTCTGAAACTTTATAACAGCTTCGTGCGTCTGAAGGGTCATACTCACCCGCTTTCTGAACGTCGCTTCCGCGAATATAAACAGGCTTCTGACGTGTATGTGCTTTATTTTGATGAACTTGCCATCTGCGGGCACATTTGGATTCGGGATGAAACGACTAGACGGGTCCGCTTAGTGCACTCAGTCAGCTCTCGTCTGGAAAGTGCGGAAGCAGCCCACCTGTCCGGCACATGGAATCGTTATCTCCACTGGTATGAGATGCAAATGTACAAAGCCACCGGCATCGAAATCTATGACTTTGGTGGTGTTGGGGATGGGACTAATTCAGTGGCCAAGTTCAAATTATCGTTCGGTGGAATGCGCGTGCAAGATCACAGTTATGTTTTCGCTGGAGCCTTAGGCAGGTGGGGGTATAAGGCATACCGACAAGTGACACAGCTGAGAAAGCCTTTGCATATTTAGTCACGCGAGGGGCTCATACAAGTTTGCCGTTCAAACTCCTTTTTCAAGCTCGACGTCCAACCTTGCCCCCTAGCTTTTACTGGCGTGGCACTGGAACAGACCGAAATGGGCCGATGGACTATGGGGCCTCGATCACGGCGTCGGCCACTTTCGGCCACTCAGCATAACCCGACAACGTCCCTTGTTGGCATAGCATTTCATTGCAATGAGACATGAAGGTTTGTGTCAAGTATTTTAACAACTTTAGTCACTGTAACTCATTGAATTCCAACAACTTATAAACTCATTTTATTTCAATATGTTGCAAGAAAAGGAAGAAAACTGAACGACCACCAGCTAAAAGCTGGTGGGTTCAAAAGCTTTCGGCGGACTTAACCGCCGACTGAAAGAGAAAACGGCTGAAAGCCGGTGGTTTGAAACCACGGGCCAAGCGCCCTTCGGGCG
>Ga0075428_100003086_pt1 | contig 18176 bp, 18 predicted proteins | sample RhiMetdeltSRZDD2_FD_75291 | JGI IMG/M metagenome (GOLD analysis project Ga0075428, IMG submission 75291) | Populus rhizosphere microbial communities from Tennessee, USA - Rhizosphere MetaG P. deltoides SRZDD2 | ecosystem: Host-associated > Plants > Roots > Rhizosphere > Soil | place: USA... | reverse complement strand
GGCCGGGCGCGAGCGGCCGTGTCGGATGCCAATCACTTTCTCTATCTCGCAAAGGCCAATCAGCTGTTCGTGGCAGGCGGCAGCAACCTGGCCGACGGCTTAAAGAAGGTCGACGCGCCAGTCCTGCTGATCACTTCAGATGACGACCAGGTCTTCCATGCCGACGGCATTAATCAGACGGCGAACCTGATCAAGGCGGACGGAACGCCGCTCCAGCACGTCAAGATCAAGGGCGGGCGCGGCCACCTCGACGGCGTGGTGGCGATCGGTCAGGCCGGTGCGGCCATCACCGCGTTTCTGGGGCAGAAGTAGCCTTTGTCATCCCGGCCTGAGCGCCGTCCAGAGCCGGGACCCAGAACGCCAGGTCAGTTCAGGCGGCCCTTCAGGTCGCGGATGCCCTGATCGATGAGGGCAGCGCCGCTAGCGCCGGCCGACTTCTCGCGCAGGATCTTCTCGGCTGCCGCAATGGCCAGTTCCACGGCCGCGGCGCGCACCTCGTCGACCGCCTGCGCCTCGGCGCGGGCGATTTTGTCCTCGGCGAGCTTGGTCCGGCGCTCCAGCGTGTCCTTGAGGCCAGCGCGGGTTTCCTGGGCAAAGGCTTCCGCCTCCTTGCGCGCCTCCTCGACGATTGCATCGGCCTCCTGGCCCGCAGAGCGGTGCTTCTGCTGGTAGTCGGCAAGCAGCTTCTGGGCATCCTCGCGCAGGCGGCGCGCCTCGTCGATTTCCTTGCGGATCGCCTCCGAGCGCTCGTCCAGGAGCTTGGCGATCATCGCCGGCACTTTGTAGTACAGGACGATCAGCCCGAATACGACGAACGAGACCAGGACCCAGAACTCGGCCGCTCTCGGCGAAAACATGGTGGTCTCCTACTCCGCCGCGCGCCGAACCAGCGCCTTCTGCAACTCGTCCGGACTCACGTCGGCGCCGATCAGCTTCTTGACGATGGCGCTGGCCGTCTCGGTGGCGATGTCGTTGACGCTGGCCAGCGCCCGCGACTTGGTCTGCTCGATGCGAGCCTCGGCGTCGGCCACCTTGCGGGCGATCTCGGCCTCGACTCTCGCCCGCTCCTTGTCGACCTCGGCGGTCAAGCCATCGCGCATGGTCTTGATGATGCCGCTGGCCTTGGAGCGTGCGTCGGTCAGAGCCTGCTCGTAGGCGGCGAGCGCGCCTTCGGTCTCCGCCTTCAGCTTTTCCGCCTGCTCAAGGTCGCGACGGATGCGGTCGGCCCGCTCTTCGATGACCTCGGTGACGCGCGGCAGAGCCACGCGCTTCAGCAGCACGTAGAGCAGGCCGAAGCTGATCGCCAGCCACACCAGCTGCGGAACGAACGTGGTGTGGTCGAGCGGCGGAAACACCTTGCCGGGACCGACGCCCTCGGCAGGCGTGGTCGTGCTGGCAGCGGTGGTCGACTTCTGAGCCATGATGAGCCCCGGTTTGCGGTGCCTACCGGATCAGGTGAACAGCAGCAGGAAGGCGATGAGCAGCGCGAAGATGCCGAGCGCTTCCGTCACGGCGAAGCCGAAGATCAGGCGGCCGAACTGGCCGTCGGCGGCCGACGGATTGCGCAGCGCGCCCTGCAGGAACTGGCCGAACAGGTTGCCGACGCCGATAGCGGCAGCTCCCGTGCCGATGGCGGCAAGGCCGGCGCCGATGAGCTTCGCGGAGGCGGGATCCATGGATTACTACTCCCTTTGAGTGGTTAGTCGATGCAGATGCGAAGCGCTCGATCTAGTGTCCCGGATGGAGCGCGTCGTTGAGATACATGCAAGTGAGCATGGTGAAGACGTAGGCCTGCAGGAACGCCACCAGGAACTCGAGCGCGGTGAGCGCCACCGCGAAGGCGAGGGGCAGCGGCGCCAGGATCGAGTAGGACCCGGCGCCCAACAGCATCACGACGAAGCCGCCGAACACCTTGAGCGTGATGTGTCCGGCCAGCATGTTGGCGAACAGACGCACGGAGTGGCTGATCGGGCGCGACAGGAAGGAGATCACCTCGATCGCCACCACCAGCGGCAGGATCAGGATCGGTACTCCCTCCGGCACGAACAGCTTGAGGAAGTGCAGGCCGTTCTTGGCGAAGCCGACCACCAGCACCGTGAAGAACACCAGCGCGGCCAGCGCGGCAGTTACGACGATGTGGCTTGTCACCGTGAAGGCGCCGGGGATCATGCCCAGCATGTTCGCGGCGAAGATGAACATGAAGAGTGAGAATACGAAGGGAAAGTACTTCATGCCGCTGTGGCCGGCGCTGTCGCGCAGCATGCCGGCGACGAACTCGTGGCTGATCTCGGCGACGGACTGGATGCGTGTCGGCACCAGCGAGCGGGCGCGCATCGACACCATGTAGAAGCCGGCGATCAGAAGTACCGCCAACACCATGTACAGCGAAGAGTTGGTGAACGAGACGTCCCAGCCGAACAGCTTGATGGGAATGATGGTGTGGATGTCGAACTGATGAATGGGATCGGGCATTCCGCCTGCCTCGGCCCCATGTTGCGGTGCTGCCACTGCAAATCCCCTATCAGTCCTCGTCGTCCGGGACACTGTGGCCGATGCGGCCGCCCGTCTTGGCCATGAATTCCTTCTGCATCCGCTCGTAGGCCCTCAGGACGTTGAGGACGCCGGCTGCGAACCCCAACACGAAGAAGAGCAGAAACAGCCAAGGCTTGGTGCCAAGCCACCAATCCAGCGCGTACCCGATCAGCCCGCCGACGATCACCGCCGAGACCAGCTCGGTGGCCATCCGCATGCCGTATGCCATACCGCGCCCGCGCATCTCGGCATCCTGGTCGGAGTCGCGGCCATGCCGCTGCTCACGGACCTTGTCGAGCTTGCTGTCGAGGTCGGAAACCCTCGCCTGGAACGCTGCCAGCTCTTCAGGGCTCATCTCGCCCTGACGACGGCCTCGCTTGTCGGCTGGATCTGACATGACAAACGTCCTCGTGGGGAGGCGGCCCGACTCCCCCCGGGGCCCATCAAAACGCGGCCGCAACATAGGGGTGGCCTACCAGGGTGTCAAGGAATGGGGGGTGCGGCAGAACACGCACGGACGACCCCCGAAAACGACCAACTACTCCGACGTGCGACAATCGGGCTACGGGGTGGCGGCGAACCGCAAGTCGCCCTGTGCGCTCAGGCAGTTTCTTGGTGACCGAACGTACGTGCCGCGGGGCTCCATTCTGGATGGGAACCAAGGTAGGCCGACAGGCACCTGGGACACTGCGGCAGAAGCTCCTGCATGAGGGCATCGCCTTGCCTCGTCCGCAATAGGGATTACGTGCCCAGATGTTGGAACCTCTACCGCATTCGCGTTGAGGAAGCCGGTATCAACCGGACACGTCCACCAAACATCGCAGCACGTCATCACAACAACAAAGACCGGCTCGGTCCCGCCATCGCATTGGCGGAGCGCGCGACCGGCGACTCGTGGGGAACTGAACGCAATCAATTGTCCGCCGTGCTTTTGCCAGCGCACCTTACCCATTGACCGTCCGTTGCAAAAAGTGAGGTCGTGCGAAGTCAAAAAATATACTGCTGGGCCAACTGCTCCAATTAAGCCGCGGCGCCCGTGAAGCGCTGCGCGGTCTCCAGGTCGACCGAGACGAGCTGGCTGACGCCTTTCTCACCCATGGTCACGCCGAACAGCCGGTTCATGCGCGTCATGGTCATCGGGTGGTGGGTGATGACCAGGAAGCGCGTCGCCGTATCGGCGGCCATGTGCTCCATCAGCGTGCAGAAGCGGTCGACGTTGGCGTCGTCGAGCGGCGCGTCGACCTCGTCCAGCACGCAGATCGGCGACGGGTTGGTGAGGAACACGGCGAAGATCAGCGCCAGGGCGGTCAGCGACTGCTCGCCGCCGGACAGCAGAGACAGCGTCGCGGGCTTCTTGCCCGGCGGCTTGGCGACGATTTCCAGTCCGCTCTCCAGCGGATCCTCGCCCTCGACCATGGCAAGTCGCGCCTCGCCGCCGCCGAACAGGGTGGTGAACAGCCGCTGGAAGTGGCCGTTGACGGTGTCGAAGGCCTCCTGCAGGCGGCTCTGGCCCTCGTCGTTGATCTGGGCAATGCCCGAGCGCAGCTTGGCGATCGCCTCCTCGACGTCCGACTTCTCCTTGTCCATGCCCTCGAACTGCTCGGTCATGCTGGTCAAGTCGTCGTCGGCCTGCAGGTTGACGCCGCCCAGCCGCTCGCGATCGGCCTTCAGGCGGTTGAGCACGGTGTCGGCCTCTTCCAGCCGCGGAAGGCTCGCGTCGACCGACAGCTCGGCAAGCGCAAGACAGCCGTCCGGCGCGCAGCCGAGCTGCTCGCGGATCTTGCGCGCTTCCTCGCTGCGGCGATCGCGCGCACCTTCAAGCCGCGTCTCGACGCGGGCGCGAGCCTCGCGCTCGTCGGAGACGGCTGACTGCGCGGCGCGCAACTCCTGGGCGGCCTGGCGGTGGATGCCTTCGGCGGTAGCCAACGCATCGGCGGCGGCCTGGCGCTCCTGCTCGGCCTGGGCCAGCCCACTCATCAGCTTCTGGCGCTGCTCCTCGATCATGCCGGGCAGGTCGCTGATGGTGGCGACCTCGCCCTGCGTCTCGGCGATGCGCTCCTTGAGGGTGGCGATCTGCTCGCCGGCACCGGCACTGCGCGTCTCCCAGCGTTCACGCTCGGCAACGATGGCGGTCTGGCGCTCGCTGCGGGCGCGATGTTCGCGTTCCAGCGTAATGAGCTCGGTGCGGCTTTCGCTGGCCTTGGTGCGCAGCTCGGCCGTTTCCTTTTGCGAGCCGGAAAGTTCGCTCTCCAGGGTCTCGATGCCGCTCTGTTCCTTGAGCGCAGTCTCGACCTCGGCCAGCTTCTCGTGCGCCTCCACGAGCGCCTCGGCGACGCGCGACTTGGCGTCGGCGACCGAGGCAATGCGCGACTCGGTCTCGCGTGCTTGCCGCTCCATGTCGGTCAGCAAGTCGCGCGTCTGGGCCAACTTGGCTTGCGTATCGCGCCACAGCTGGCGCAGGTTCTTCTCCTCGGCTTGCGCCGCGCGATGCTGCTCGGTGGCGGCCTCGGATGCGGCGCGGGCTTGCTCGGAGGCCTTGCGCGATTGCGCCTCCTGGGCGGCCAGCGCACCGAGGCGGCTGCGCTCGGCAAGCCGGCTAGCGGCGGCCATCGCGCCCTGCGCGGCTGCGACGAATCCGTCCCAACGCCACAGGTCGCCCTCACGGGACACCAAACGCTGGCCTGCGATCAGCAGGCGTTGCAGATGCGGGCCATCGGCACGGGCGACGATGCCGACCTGGCGCAGGCGCCGCGTCAGCTCGGCCGGGCCGGCGACCTGGTCGATGAGCGGCTCGACGCCCTTCGGCAGGGCTGGATCCTTGCCGCTTGCGGCATTGACGCGCCAATGCACCGGCGCTTCTTGTGCGGCCGGCACGTCGAGGTCTTCACCGAGTGCGGCGGCCAGCGCCATCTCATAGCCCGCCGCCACCTTGATCTGATCCAGGATCGGCGGCAGGCCGCTGTCGCCGGCCGGCATCAGCAACTTGGCCAGCGTGTCGACCTCGGTCTTGAGCTGGCCGGCCGTGAGGCCAAGCTTGGCAGCGGTCTCGGCCTTGGCCTTAGCGTCCGCGGCTGCCGCCTGCGCGGCCTCCTCGGCGGCAATGGTCCTCGCTTCGATGTCGGCCATCGCAGCCATTAGCAGCTGGCCGGCCTCGGCGGCGGCCTTCAGCTTGGAGGCGTCCGGCGCGCGGCCGACGATTTCGCGGGTCTGCGCCTCCAGCGCCAGCATCTGCCGCTCGAGCTTGGCAACCTGGCCCTGCCGCTCGCTGCGCTGGGCATCAAGACTCTGCCGGCGCGCACGTGCTTCCGCCGTGCGGGTGGTGAGGTCCGCGAGGCGCGCCTCTGCGACCTTCAGGGCGGAGGCAGCGGCGTCGTAGTCGGCGAGCGCCTTCTGCTCGAAGTCGGCGGCCAGGCGCGTGGTGTTGGCGAGCGACTGGGTCTCGGCGTCGAGGCGGGCCAGGGTGTCCTTGGCCTCGGCGATCAGCGATTCCTCCCGTGCCAGATCGCGCCCGAGCTGGGCGATGCGGCCTTCCAACTCGCGCTGACGGGCCGCCGTACGCTGCGCCTCGCGCTCCAGGTTGTCCTGCTCGAGCTTGAAGCGGTGCAGCACCGCGCCCTTGGCGGCTTCCTGCTCGCGCAGCGGCTGAATCCTGTCCGCGGTCTCCGCTTCGGCCACCACCGCCTTGGTCTCGGCCTCGGTGGCGCGTCCAACCCTCTCCAGGCCAGCGGCCAGTGCTGTCTCCTCGGCGTCGACCTGCGCCTGCGCATCCACCCAGCGCAGATGTGCGAGCACGGCCTCGCCCTTGCGGATCTCGACCGACAGTTCCTTATAGCGGCGGGCCTGCCGCGCCTGCCGCTTCAGGCTTTCGATCTGTGAGCCGAGCTGACCCAGGATGTCGCTGACGCGGGCGAGGTTGCTTTCGGCGGCGCGTAGCCGCAGTTCGGCCTCGTGCCGGCGACTGTGCAGGCCGGCGATGCCAGCGGCGTCCTCCAGGATGCGGCGGCGTTGCTCGGGCTTGGCGTTGACGATCTCGCTGATTTGCCCCTGGCGCACCAGGGCCGGCGAACGTGCGCCGGTGGCGGCATCCTCGAACAGGATGCGCACGTCGCGGGCGCGCACCTCGCGGCTGTTGACGCGATAGGCCGAACCCGCTTCCCGCTCGATGCGGCGTGTCACCTCCAGGGTGTCGCCGCCGTTGAACTCGGCCGGTGCCTTGCGGTCACTGTTGTCGATGAAGATGGTGACTTCCGCGCTGTTGCGCGCAGGCCGGGTGGAGGTGCCGGAGAAGATCACGTCATCCATGGCGGCGGCGCGCATGCTCTTGTGCGAGGTCTCGCCCATAACCCAGCGCAAGGCTTCGAGCAGGTTGGACTTGCCGCAGCCGTTCGGGCCCACCACGCCGGTCAGCCCCTTCTCGATAATGAGTTCGGTCGGTTCGACGAAGGACTTGAAGCCCAAGAGCCGAAGCCGGTTTATGTGCATGGGACCAACAACCTCACGAGGTTGGGTTAGCGCGCCCGCGCCAAACCCCAACGCGAACGCAAAAGATCCGGAAAATGTGGGGTTACGGGCTACGCCCTAACCCAACCCACACGCTACAGCTACACGACAAATCGGCCCAATCAGCCGCTCAACGGGTTGGGGCGTTGGCCTCGGCCACCCGTCCGGCCAGGATCGGATCCACCATCTCGCGGATTTCCTTGATCCCGATCACCGACTTAACCAGTTTGCCCTGAATGAAGAAGTTCGGCGTGCCGATGACGCCGAGCGTCCGGCCCCGATCCTTGACCCAGTTGAGCCCGGCAATCATGCCGCGATTCTCACGGCACGAGTCAAATTCGGCCCGCGTCATCCCCACTTGGGCAGCCACCTTGAAGATGGGGTCGGGGCGCACCTCCTGGCTGACCCAGGAGGTTTGCTGAGCCATCAACTTGTCATAGAGGGCGAAGTACTTGTCCGGCGCCGCGCAGCGCAGGGCAACGGTGGCCAGGCCCGACTGCTTGCCGATCGGGAATTCGCGGATGATGAAGCGGACCTTGCCGGTATCAATGTAGTCCTTCTTGAGGACGGGGAACGCCTCGAGCTGGAACCGCCGGCAGTAAGGGCAGGTCATCGACGCATATTTGATGATGGTGACTGGTGCGTCGGCGCGCCCGAGCGCCATGTCCGGCAATGTGCCAACCTTCATCACCTCCGCCATAGACGGATTTTGCAGCACCTCGCGGGCACCGACGGTGGCCGGCCCCTCCGAGAACGGGTTGAACGCGGGGGTATCGGGCGTGGCCTCGCCAGGGGTGGCAAGCGTCGCCGCTTGTGCCGTCTGACCGCTCGAGGTCAGCGTCGGCACCTCACCCGAGCATCCGCCCGCGAGCGCGCCGATCATGGCAAGGGCGACAAATGCGCGATGCTTCGGCAACGGTCCCTCAGCTCTTCAACAGCGGCTCGATCGCCTTGTCGAAGTCCTCGATCGAGCCGCCGGCAAGACGCTTTCCATTGATAAAGAATGTTGGCGTCGAGTTCACGCCGAACTCGTCCGCGCCGCGCCCGCGCACCTTCAGTACCTTATCCATCAGCGCCTGGTCGCTGAGGCAGGCGCGCAGGCTTTCGTCCGTGAAGCCGGCCTGCTTGGCAAACTTGGACAGCTCGGCCACGAAGTTTTCCTTCGGCACGAACGCCCACTCCTCCTGCCGCGCGAACAATGCCGATATCAAGGGGAAGGTTTTGCCATCGCCGGCGCAGCGGGCGAGCATGGCAGCGCCCGTCGCCCGATCATCGAGCGGGAACTCGCGCATGATCAGGCGCGCCTTGCCGGTGTCGATGTATTTCGTCTTCAGCGCCGGATAGATGTTGTTGTGGAAGTTGGCGCAATGTCCGCAGGTCATGGACGCGTATTCGACGATGGTGACTGGCGCTTTCGGATCGCCAACCATGAGCTCGGGCAGCGGGCCGGGCTCCATCAGCTTATCGACTGGAACCTCGGTCACGCGCCCACTCTTGCGGGAGGGCTTGGTTGCCGCGCTTGGCTCGCTTGAGGATGACATGAACCAGGCGGAGGCGGCCGCCAGGGCAAGGACGCCGGCGCCAGCGAACAGCACATTGCGGCGGTTGAGTGGGTCTGAAAGCTTCTGTGAGACCCGCTTCAGGTCGAGATTGGAGGACGGTTTCAACGGATTGGTCCTTGCGAGTTTTGGGCAGCTGCGGGTGGCCGGCTGCCTGATAGCATAGGTTCGCCCAGGATTAAGGCAAATCGGCGTGAGAATCGCCGCGCCAATTCGGCCCAGATAGCACCGATTGAGGGTGCGGGCCCGGCGCTTCGGCTTGCGCTTCGCAGGCCCGCCGCATCGGCTGCCGGCTTGTGGATGCCGAACGGCATTTAGCTAGATTTGTATCCGAGCCTTTGCCCTTCTTGCCCCTCCCGAGGAGCGCGCATGGAACTGCCCGAAGCCGGCCGCCCAGGCTTGCGCACCGGCTCGATTGTACAGCCGGACCAACCGCGGAGGTACTACATGCACAAAGGCATTCTCATCGCTGCCTCTTTCGCCGGGGGCAGGCCCCCAGGCGTTAATAAGGACAGCGCTCACCATGGTGGCGGGCGCAGCGGTATTCGCAGCCAGTCGCGCCACAGCGGCGGGCGTGCCGGCAGACCTGCGCGCCACCGCTGGCGCCTCGGCTGTCGAGAAAGTGTGGTGTAGGACCTGGTGCGGACCGCGCGGTTGTTTTCCGGCGCGGTGGCGGCTGGTGGCGCCGCCGCTGGTAGCATTCAGCACGCCCTCACCCCCTGCGCGTTGGCGCGGTGGTGAGGCGAGTGACGTCTTCCTTATCGCGCCCAGCTCATTTTCAAACGTCGGCTGAGCCGATCGGCCTCAGGGCCTGTTCGGGATTGCATAACAGATGACCCTGCTGTCTGGGGGGCGCGGCGATGTTGGCTTGGATGTGTAGATACGACAGTCTGGGATAGTGCCGTCACCCCTTTACCGGCGCGGCCGCAAACGCCTTTTCGAAATCCTCAAGCGTCGCGCCCCGCTCCAGCCGCTTGCCGTTGACGAAGAAGGTGGGCGTCACCGTCACGCCGAACTGCCTGGAGGCGCGCGTGCGTATCGCCGCGATATCGTCCAGCAACTTCTGGTCCTTCAAGCAGGCATCGAAAGTCGCTTTCGTGAAATCGGCGAGCTTGGCGAACCGGAACAGCTCCGGCACGGGCTTGTCCACGAACGCCCATTCGTTCTGGCGCGCGAACAACACTGCATACAGTGCGAAGGCCTTGTCCTCGCCGGCGCAGCGCCCCAGCATCGAGGCCGCCGCTGCCAGATTGTCGAGCGGGAACTCGCGCAGCACCAGGCGTACCCTGCCGGTGGCGATGTACTTCTGCCGAAGCTGAGGCAGCACGGTGTTGTGGAAGGCGGCGCAGTGCGGGCAGGTCAGCGAGGCGTACTCGACCAGTGTGATGGGCGCGCTGGGACTGCCGAAGGCCAGATCCGGCAACGGTCCTGGCTGCATCAGCTCATCCACGGACAGGTGCGCGGGCGAGTTGCCCTTGCGCTCCTCGGCCAGCGCGGGCCGCGCCCAACGCGAAGCAGCCGCACTGCCAAGTGCGGCCAACGAGGTCAGCATCAGCCGGCGACGGCCGATGCTCCCGCGAGCGCCTGCAAGCGCTGGTTTCAGGATGGACGGCAAATTTTGGGTCGCGCGCATGCCGGCACCATAGATATGGCCGCGCAGAACGCAAAATCGCGACAAATCAAGATGCTTGGCGTCAGCGTCCGGCTCTCACTCCCGCACCCAGGCGTGCCAGTGCGTCGCGTAGACCGGCGTCGGCGATGCCTGCCACTTCCTTGGTGAGGGGCGGTGCCGTAGCTCTCCGCACCGGCTGCACGGGGCCCGGCGCTGGATCAACAGGAGCCTGCACGATGCGCAGTTCGGCGACGGCGGCATAGCCGAAATAGGCATTGATGCGCTCGATGATCTGGCGCGACCCATACTGCACCGCCAGCGCTTGTGATCCGTCCGCGCGCAGCACCAGCGTTGCGCCGGGGCGGCCTTTGCCAGTGGAGGTATGCGTATCGTCCTCGGCGTGCTCAACCGCGCGCGGCCACTTCAGGCGTTCGGGCGCCGTGACGGTCGCAATCTCCCGGCCGACGATGGCCGGCCAATCGGTAATCAGCGTGGCGGCGGAAAACCCGTATTTCTCGAAGGCTTTGCGCGTCAGGCCTGGCACGAAACTGCCGACCGCCTTGACCCCGAACAAAGCGTTCGGCCGCTTGCGAGCGAAGCCGACGGCCGCGCGCGGCGAGACATGCGCTGTGGCACGATTGCGGGTGTGGGTAGTCAAGCAGCAAGCCCCGTGGCTGGTATCCAGTAGAGATGGCCGGGCTTAACATGGGGGTACTGATTCGTGCCGGGCCGGGAACGAGTGCATGTCGTCTGTGGCAAAGAAGCAACTACGGTTTCGGTTACCGGGGCCGGAGAGCATGGCGGGCCTGCTCGACTGGTATGACCAGGAGCGGCGTGATCTGCCGTGGCGGGCTAAGCCTGGTCGCAAGGCCGATCCTTATCGGGTGTGGCTGTCCGAGATCATGCTGCAGCAGACGACGGTGCCGGCGGTTATCCCCTACTACCAGCGTTTCCTGGAGCGCTGGCCCTCGATCGATGCGCTTGCGGCTGCCCCTTTGGATGACGTGTTGGCCGCCTGGGCGGGGCTTGGCTACTACAGCCGTGCGCGCAATCTGCACAAATGTGCGGGCGTGATCGTAGCCGAGCACAACGGCCGCTTTCCGGATACCGAGGAAGAGTTGGGCCGCCTGCCGGGCATCGGGCCTTACACGGCAGCCGCTATCGCCGCCATCGCCTTCGCCGCTCCGACCATGCCTGTAGACGGCAACATCGAACGAGTGACGGCCCGCCTGTTCGCCGTCCGCGACCCTTTGCCGGGGGCGAAGCCCCAGATCCGCCGACTGGCCCAGACGCTCACTCCGCCCAGGCGCGCCGGCGACGCCGCCCAGGCACTGATGGATCTCGGCGCGAGCTTGTGCTCGGTGAAGCGCCCGTCCTGCCTGATGTGCCCGCTGGAGCGCGAATGTGGCGCCCGCGCGCTCGGACTGGAGGCGGCGCTGCCGATCAAGGCCGCCAAGCCCGAGCGGCCGCTGCGATTAGGCTTCGCGTTCCTGGCGCTGCGCGAGGACGGCTGCATCCTGTTGCGCAAGCGGGCACCGGCAGGGCTGCTCGGCGGAATGTTGGAGGTTCCCTCCACGGACTGGGCCGAGACCCTTCCCGAGGCCCGGCAGGCGCTGCGCGCGGCGCCCGTGCGCGGCGACTGGTGGGCCGTGCCCGGAACGGTCACGCACACCTTCACGCACTTCCGGCTGGAGACGATGGTCTACCGCGCGCTTGTTGCCAGCGAAGCGGCGCTGACGTTCTGGGCCGATCCTTCCCGTTGCAGCTGGATACCGCGCCGCGACCTCAACGCACAGGCACTGCCGACCGTGATGCGCAAGATCATCGCCCACGGCCTGCGCGACAACTGAGGGCGCCGCCGCCCGCATATTGTTTCACGTGCAACAGAGCTATTCCCGCTGCAGGGCGAATGCGGCGCGCTTGGCCTGCTCGGGATAGAGTCCAGCCAGTCCCTCGCGTGATGCGGCGCTTAGCCCTCGCTCAGTGATGATGCCCGTCACCAGCCGTGCCGGCGTGACATCGAAGGCGTCGTTGCGGGCGCCACTTCCGGGGGCCGCAATCTCGACCTGCACAATCGCACCCTCCCGGGTGCGTCCGCGCATCAGCAGCACCTCGTCGGCGCTGCGTTGCTCGATCGGGATCGCCATACCGTCATGCAGCGTCCAGTCAATCGTCGAGTGCGGGCACGCGACATAGAACGGCACGCCGTTGTCGCGGGCCGCCAGCGCTTTCAGGTAGGTGCCGATCTTATTGGCGACGTCGCCGCTGGCGGTGACGCGGTCGGCGCCGACGATGGCGAGGTCCACCAGCCCGCGCTGCATCAGGTGCCCGCCGGCGTTGTCCACCACAATTGTGTGCGCCACTCCGTGGCCAGCCAGTTCGTAGGCGGTCAGTGCCGCGCCCTGGTTGCGCGGCCGCGTCTCGTCGACCCACACATGCACCGGCAGCCCGCGATCATGCGCCTCATAGATCGGTGCCAGCGCCGTGCCGCGGTCCACGCAGGCGAGCCAGCCGGCGTTGCAGTGTGTCAGCACATTGACCGTTTGACCGGGCTTCGTCTCTGCCGCCGCCTCCATCAGCGCCACGCCATGCTCGCCGATGCGCCGGTTGGCGGCGACGTCCTCCTCGCAGATCTGCGCCGCCCTGGCGTAGCCGGCAGCGATACGCGCTGGATGCGGCAGATTGCCCACCGCCGCTCGCATCTGCTCCAGCGCCCAGCGCAGGTTGACCGCCGTCGGCCGCTGCTCGGCCAGAAGCTCGATCGCCCTGTCCAGCCCCTCGTCGGAGGCATCCTCGCGCAGCGCCAGGGCAACGCCGTAGGCCGCCATGGCGCCGATCAGCGGCGCACCCCGCACCTGCATCGACTTGATGGCATGCGCAGCTTGCGCAAGCGTGCCGATCTGCCCGATGACGAGCTCGTGCGGCAGCCTGGTCTGATCGATGATGGCCACCGACCCGCCGTCCTTGCCGAGCCAGATAGTGCGGTAGGGCGTGCCGTTGATGTTCATGCGCTTCAGGTAGCGCGTGGCCGCCGCAGGTCAAGTGGTGCACCTGTCATCCCGGATTGCGCGCCGACCAATACCCTCCTCACCTGCCACCTCAATTCGTGATGACGATCGGCGACAGCTTGGGCGTGTAGATCTGCGAATGGATGGTCGCCGTCAGCAGGGCGCTGACGGCAGCAATGCTGAGGAAGATCACGACAAAGCCGGAGGAAACCAGCAGCAAGTTGAGAGCGGCGCGCATACGGCACTCCAGGATCGGTACGCGGCACACAGGGGTCGCGCATAAAACCAACGGACGCCCTGCCTCGTTCCCGTCGCCGTCCGGACAAACTTGTGGAAAACCCCGCCTGCTCGCAGGTCGGGCTGCTCTGCCGCGGGCGCGTCCGTTGGCGGCGCAACTCTATGATTTCCCTAGATAGTGCAAGGTCAGCTCCTGCCAGTCCGAGCGAAGCCCAAGCTGTGCACGCCGCCTGACGGGCGCCGCTCCCCGTTCGCCTGGGCGGCGGGCCGCATCAACCTCAGTTGGATGAGCTACACCTTGGGCACCGGCCGCCGCGTCACTTCGTTGCGGGCCAGCACGCCTTCAAGTGCATGCGCCACCTCCAGCACCTTGGTGTCGGCGCCGTTCGGCCCGATCACCTGGATGCCAAATGGCATGCCGCGATGATCGACGCCGCACGGCAGCACGGCCGCGCAAGCCAGCGCCATGGTCGGCGCGTAGGTGATGGCGAGCCAGCGCATATAGGTCGGCATCTTCTCGCCGTTGATCTCCTCCACGAACAGCTGGCTGTGCGGGAACGGCGACACGGATGCTGCCGGGCAGATCAGCACATCCACGTCCTTGAAGAAGGCGAGGAAGCGCTTGTAGAGCCTGGTCTGCTCAACATGCGCGCGGGCCACATCGGGCAGCGACAGGGCGAGCCCGCGCTCGGTGTTGTCGATGACGTTGCGGTCGAGCAGCTCGCGCGACTTCGCCAGCCGCTCGCCGTGCGCCGCCACGAACTGCACGCCGCGGTGCACCTCGAACATCTCGTGCACGCCCGAGAAATCCGGCGCCTGCCAGCTCACTTCGCGGAATGCTGAGGCAAAGTGCGGCACGCGCTCCTTGAACACACGCGCGATCTCCGGGTCGACCGGGGCGCAGCCCAGATCGGGTGACACCGCGGCCCGCATCTTGCCGATGTCCTCACCCTTCAGCTGCTTGGGGATGCGGGCCGCACCGTCCTCCGAGGAAAACGGATCGCGCCGATCCTCGACGGCTTGCGCCCTCAGCAGCAGATGCAGGTCGGCGATCGTGCGCGCCATCGGCCCCGTCACCCCGAACGGGACGAGGCCGGCCGCCCGATCGACACTCGGCACCACGCTCGGCGAGGGCCGAAAGCCCGCCACTCCGCAAAACGCAGCCGGCGTGCGCAGGCTGCCGCCGTAGTCGGAGCCCGTCGCCAGCGGCACCTGGCCCAACGCCAACGCCACCGCCGAGCCGCCGGACGAGCCGGCGCTGGTCAGCTTCGGGTCGAAGGGATTGCCGGTCGCGCCGTATACGCGGTTGGTGGTGTTGGAGCCGGCGCCGAACTCGGGCGTGTTGGTCTTGACGAAGATGACGCCGCCCGCCTTGCGCACATTGGCGACGGTGAAATCATCCTCGCGCGGCACGTGGTCCTTGTATAGCAGCGAGCCCCACGTGGTGCGCAGACCGGCCGAAGCCTGCAGGTCCTTGAGGCCGACCGGCAGGCCGCCAAGCAGCCCCGGGTCCTCGCCGCGCTGAATGGCTTGCCCGATCGCCTTCGCCTGCCGGCGGCCGGACTCGGGGTCGATGGCGACGATGGCATTCACCGCCGCATTGGTGGCCTCGATGCGCTTGAGGCAGCTTTCCATCAACTCGAGCGGCGACAAGTTGCGCTCGCCGATCATGCGCCGCGCCTCCACCGCCGTCAGATCGCACGCTTCGCCCATGACGCCCCCGTTCTCATGCGGGACGCCCATTTACCGTCTTCGTTACCAGACGATTAGCCGACCCGCGCCGATGCTGCCGCCCAGATTGGCGACGAGACCCCTCGCCCGTCAATCGGTCTGTACTTGCTACCCCGCAACGGAGGCACATCATGCAAGGACGAACTGCAGCCCTGACGGGCAGCCTGGCCATGGCCGCAATGCTGGCGCTGGTGGGCGGGCCCGCGCAAGCACTGACGATGAAGGAATGCAGCGCCAAGTTCCAAGACGCGCGCGCTGCCGGCACGCTCAATGGCATGAATTGGCAGGCCTTCCGCAAGGCGCAATGCGGCGCCGACGCGACGCCTGCCGCGCAATCGACCACCCCGGCCAGCCCGAAGACAGCGCCAAAACTGGGCTACGGCGCCAACCCTGTGTTCCCCAGCGCCGTCTCGCCCAAGTACAGCAAGGAGAGCGCCGGCAAGGCCCGGCTGCACACCTGCCTCGACCAGTACAACGCCAACAAGGCAAGCAACGGCAACGGTGGGCTGGTGTGGATCGCCAAGGGCGGCGGCTACTACAGCGAGTGCAATCGGCGCCTGAAGGGTTGAGCACCGGTTCTGCCTGTCTTTCCGGCAATGCGCGAGAGAGGCATGGCGCCGTGGTTATTGAGGGGCGGCGCCACCCCGCGCCTGCTCGAGCGCCTTGCGCGCCTGGATCGCCGAATAGCCCTCGCAGCCGGCAAAGCCCCGCTCGTATCTGGCCTCCGCCTTGGCAAGAAAGGCGCGCTCGGCGGCGTCCGCACGTTTGGCGGTTCTGGCCAATTCGGCGAACGTGCGATCGATGTAGGCCTGCAGCTCGGCCGTTTCCGCTGCTGACAGTAAGTCTGGGCATTTGCGCCCTATCACTCGGGCAACGATCACATCGCCGAACCTGCCGTGCTTGCCAAGCGGCCTGCCGGACAATGCCAGCCAGGCCTCAGCCGACATGGCCGTTCGCACGCGCTTGGCCATGTCGCGGGCAAACTCCAAGTTGTCGGCATCGCAGCTCCCTGTCCTCCGCAACGCCCTGTTGAAGGCGCCGGCCACGCCGCGTTGCACGGTGGCCCACGAGAGGGGCGGATAGGTCCCGGACTTGTCCTTCGCCGCCTGCTGCTCGGTTGCGAGGCGGCTGTAGTAGGCGGTCACCTTCTGCACTTGATCCGGCGCGATCAGCACCGCCAGCGCCTGCGCCAGACCATCGAGCTGGTCCTGCTGGATCTGGTTGGCCTCGCGTGATTTGGGGTCCGCCTGCTGCTTCTCGTGCTCGCGCCGCTTCGCCGTAAGATAGGTGCGCATCTCCACCCGCTCCTGGCGCGAAAGCGAGCCGCGACAAGACTGCCCGATCACCATCGCCGCCAGGACCGCCATGTGATGGGCGCCGTCGCCGGGCCACTTGTAGGCCGCCGCCGGCGAGGCCGACGCAACAGTACCGCACAGCATTGCGGCCACGACAAACCGAGCCCAATTGCTCTCGAGCAACATGCCACCCCTCTTGTACGATTGCTGCTGCCAGGCGGCAGCCAAGGACCCGCACACAAGAGAAGCATGCAAGACGGCAGCGCTTCTGTTCCGGATGGAACAGCCGAGTATCGCCCCCAAAACAAGATGTCACCCGCGCCGGTTTCGGCGGGGTGACATCGCAAAGCGTGGCTGCGTATCGTCGGCGGCTACGCCAGGCTACACAGCTTGGCGGCGCTCGACATGTCGTGCACGCCCGGCGTCTCATCGATGTTGAGCGACTTCACGACGCCGTCCTCGACGATCATCGAATAGCGCTTGGAACGCACCCCGAGCCCGCGTGCGGTGAGGTCGACCTCGAGCCCTACCTTCTTGGCGAACTCGGCGCTGCCGTCGGCCAGCATTTCGATCTTTCCGTCCGCGTTGGACTCCTTGGCCCAGGCGGTCAGTACGAAGATGTCGTTCACTGCCGTGCACACCACCGTGTCGAACTTCTTGCTCTTGAGCTCGCCGAAGTTCTGCACGAAGCCCGCCATGTGCTGCTTGTGGCAGGTCGGCGTGAAGGCACCGGGCACCGCGAACAGGGCGACCTTCTTGCCGCCGAACACGTCCGACGTCTTGGCCGGCTTGGGCGCGCCGTCGGCACCCATGGTCATGAAGGTGGTATCGGGCAAGCGGTCGCCGACCTTGATCGTCATGGCATGATCCTCTCTGCAATGGACTTGGCAACGGGAAACCCGCGCCGAACTTAGGCGCTCCCGACATTGAAGCCAAGCCAGGATGTCATGAGTGTGATGATGGGACTCTGGAGCCGGTCTGCTGAGCCGGCGCACCTAAAGCTGCCAGGTCGCCTCAGTCGCCGCGCCGTCGTCGCCGACCAGCGTCAGGATCAGCTGCTTGCCCTTGAAGTCGTGGGCATCGACACGTGACAGGTCGACCTCGAAGCGGGCAATACCGCCCGCCCCATCGGCCAGCCGCTTGGTCATCGGCACATAAAGGCCATCCGGTGCCTCGATGAACACATCGGCGTTCTTCGAGCCGCCCGGAAATGCCACTTCGACCAGCAGCCGCGGTGCCGACCCCTCCAGCACCGCCGTCACGCTCTTCAATTCGGGGTCGCCGGACCCGCGCAGCGGCTGCGGCCGCGGCACGCGCTCGCGCCAGGCCTGGACCGGCGAAGCGCCCGACAGACCCGAGGCAGGAATGGTCAGCGATAGCTGCACCTCGGCTGGAATGCAGATGTCTTTGCAGATGCCGAGTTCCATCTTGAGGTCGAGCACGACCGGCTTGGCCGTATCGAGCGGCTTCACCTCGACCGGAAACATCATGCTGCCTTTGTAGCCCACCGTCTCGGCAGCGGGCTCGTGTAGGCGCGTCGGCGTTGGGTAGAGAACCGTGACAGCCGCGGTGTTGATCGATTTGGACCAGTCAAACAGCGGCGGTATGCCGGCATCGCCAGGCATGCGCCAGTAGGTCTTCCAGTCCTGAGCCAGCTCGAGTTCCACGCCGGCGAGATAGCCCTTGGCATGGCCTGCCGCCG
>Ga0075428_100003082_pt1 | contig 18185 bp, 7 predicted proteins | sample RhiMetdeltSRZDD2_FD_75291 | JGI IMG/M metagenome (GOLD analysis project Ga0075428, IMG submission 75291) | Populus rhizosphere microbial communities from Tennessee, USA - Rhizosphere MetaG P. deltoides SRZDD2 | ecosystem: Host-associated > Plants > Roots > Rhizosphere > Soil | place: USA... | reverse complement strand
GCTTCTGCTCGATCGAGCCGATCAGGGCGTAGATCTCGCTCGACTCCCCCATCTGCTGGAGCCCGCGCTCGGCGAGGCGCATCGCCTCGTCGAGATGCGCGCCCATCCGCATGTAGGCTTCGGCCAGGAGCACGCCGGGACGGGGATCCCCCGGGGCGATCCGCCCGAGCGCCTGGTAGCACGAGGCCGCCGCGTCGTAGCGCTGCACGTTGAAATTGAGCATCCCCAGGTTCATGTAGGCGTCGAAGCTCGACGGGGAGACCTCGGTCTCGGCCTCGTACGCGGCGATCGCGCGCGCGACGTCGTTCTGCCGCTCGTAGACCTGCGCCAGGTTGAAGTGCAACTCGGGGGCGCGCGGCGTCAGGGCGATCGCAGCCTGGAGGTCGCCGGCGGCTTCCGGCAGACGGCCGGCGCCGAGGAAGCTCTCCGCGCGGATGGAGAACAGCCGGGCGCGGACCTCCGGATCGGTCGTCGTCTCGAGCGTCGCATTGACCGGTGCGACAGCCTTCGCGAAGTACTCGTCTGCCTGGGCAGGACGGCGCATCTCACGGTAGAGGCTTGCGAGCTTCACCAGCGTGAAGCTGTTGTCCTCTTCCTGCGCGAGCGCCTTCTGGTACCAGCGCTCGGCCTCCGCGAGATTCCCCTGGCCCTGGTACGCCCAGCCGAGCGTCGCGAGCGCCATCGTGTGATCGGCCCGCAGGGCGATCGCCTTGAGGAGCTGGTCGATCGCTTGGTCGTAGAGCTGCATGTACGCGAACGACGCGCCCGCGACGTAGCGCGCTTCGACGAGGCCGGGATCGCTTTCGGTCACGGGGAGCACCCACTGGAGCGCTCGCTGAAAATCCTTCCCCGAGAACGCTTTCACGCCTTCCGTGACCGCATTGATCACCGCCAGCTTGTCCTTGGGGTCGACCTTCAGGCTCTCCGTGGTCGCCTGGGCCGCCGAGCCGAGATAGCCGAGCGAGCGCAGCTTCTGCTCGGTGTCGGCATCCATCTTCTTCGGGCCGGCCAAGTCCGTCCGGCCGAGCGTGGCGACGATCTCGCCCATCCGATCGCGCAGATCCGCGGCGACCTCCGGCTTCTCCTGCAGCAGATTGCGCTTCTGGGAAGGATCGGCCGCGCTGTCGTAGAGCTCGGCTTTCGGCGCGTCGATCAGCTCGTACTTCCGTTCGGTCACCGCGGCGAGCGGGCTCCAACCGTAGTGGAGCTTCGCGTACAGGCTCTCGCTGTAAGCGGCCCGGTCGTCGCCCTCACGGCCGTTGATGACCGGGAGGAGGCTCTCCCCCTGCATCGCCTCGACGGCCGGAATGCCCAAGAAGTCGAGGATGGTCGGCGCGAGGTCGATGTGCCGCACGACCTCGGCCACGCGGCGCGCGCGCCCTCCGGGAAGACTCACGATCAGGGGAACCCGGAGCGTCGTCCGATAGAGGAACATCGCGTGCGTGAGCTCGCCGTGCTCGCCGAGGCCCTCGCCGTGATCCCCGGTCGCGATCACGATCGTCTTCTCCGCGACGCCGGACTCGCGGAGCGCGGCAAGAAGCCGCTCCACGGACTGATCCATGTAGGCGATCTCCCCGTCGTAACGGTTGGCGGCGTACGACGAATGGAACGGTTCGGGAGGGTCGTACGGATCGTGGGGGTCGTAGAAGTGAACCCACAGAAAGAAGGGGTGTCCTTTCTGGGCCGGTAGCCAGCGCTCGACCTGCGCTTCGGTTTCCTCCGCCCTGCGCTGGATGTCGTCCCGATTCACCTCCTGGTAGCGGTTGAACTCGTCGTAGTAGAGATCGAAGCCACGGTCGAGTCCAAAGCGTGCGTCGAGCACGAACGCCGACACGAACGCGGCCGTGCGATACCCGCGCCCCTTCAGGATCTCCGCGAGGGTCGTGAGCTTGGGATCGACCTGATAACCCTCGTTGTCGCGCACGCCGTGGGCGATCGGCAGGAGTCCCGTGAGGATCGACGTGTGCGACGGCAGCGTCAGCGGCACGTGCGCGATCGCGTTGTCGAAGACGATGCCGTTCTCCGCCAGGCGGTCGAGCCCCGGGGTGCGGACCCCTCGGTAGCCGTAGACGGGAAGGTGGTCGGCGCGTGTCGTGTCCAGCGTGATCAGGACCACGTTGTAGTCCTTGAACGCGCCCGACGCGTAGCTCGGCGCCCTCCCCGAGAGCATCAGGTAGCCGCCGACGATCGCCACGACGATCGCCGCGACGACGCCGATGAGCACGCCGCGTCCGGGCCGGCGAGGGGTCGTGGCGACCGGAGGCGGCGGCGCCGCAGCCGGCGTTCCGCTCTTCTGACGTTTCTTCCCCATGGGCCGAACGGCCAGTTTATCAGGTCCCTCGGTGCACGACGGCGTGCGTTACGATGCGCCGATGCGCCCCGAGGAGTTCGTCGCCCGTCTCGGCCGCGAGCGCGCCACCGCGATCCTGCGCACGTCGATCGCCGACGCCGCTGCGCCCGCGATGGAGGCCGCGATCCGCGGCGGCTTCCGCATCGTCGAGTTCACTCTGAGTGTGCCCGCCGCGCTCGATCGCATCGCGGAGTTCTCGCGCCGGGACGATCTCGTCGTGGGTGCAGGCACCGTGCTCACGATCGAGGAGGCCCGGTCCGCCGTCCGCGCGGGGGCCAGCTTCCTGGTCTCGCCGGTCGTCGACGAGGAGGTTATCGACGAGGCGCAGCGGCTCGGCGTGTGCGTTCTCCCCGGCTGCCACACGCCGACGGAGCTCCTGCGCGCCCATCGCGCGGGGGCACTGGTGCAGAAGCTCTTCCCTGCCCCCGCCTCGGGCCCAGCGTTCGTGCGCGCCTGTCTCGGCCCGCTTCCGTTCCTGCGCATCGTCCCGACGAGCGGCGTCGACGCGGAGAACGCACGGTCGTGGCTCGATGCGGGGTGCTTCGCCGTCGGCTTCGTCGCGTCGCTGTTCGATTCCCAGCTCCTCGCGGCCGGACGGTTCGATCTCATCGAGGAACGCGCGCGCGGATGTGTGGGAGCGGTGGGGATGGGTGACCGATAGTTAAGGGTTGAGGGTTAAGGGTTGAGGGTTCGGAGTCGCCGCTCTCAACTCTTAACTCTCAACTCTTAACTCTCAACTCTTAACTCTTAACTCTTAACTCTTAACCCTCAAGCGCCGTCCGTCCCCCAGAAACAAAAAAGCCCGGGCCGGCTTGCGCCGACCCGGGCTGGTGAATCAGGTGAAGCGACGGTCTAGGGAACGACCGTCAAGATCTCGTACTCGAACTGGGACGTTGCCGACGAGTTCTCGTCGAGGAACGTGAGCCCCGTTGTCGCACCGATCTTCTGGAAGACCTCGTCGGACCCGAGCGGACGGCGCCAGATCGTGTAGCTGCTCGCCGTGTTCGTGCCATCGTCGAGGATCGGAGCGTTCCAGCTGAGACGGACCTTGCCCGTTTCGGCTTCACGCACGAGGCTGAGCGAGTTCAGCTTGAGCGCGCGGCCGGTGTTGATCTCCTCGCCGAGGCAACCACCGTGATTGCACTGCGTCGACTGGCGATTCGGATTGGCGAAGATCGCATCCATCTCGGCAAAAGACTCTCCGATGGACTTGCTGTTGCTACCGCAGTTGCTGTCGATCTCTTGCGAGCCACAGACTCGGTTCCGGCAGAGGTTGAGGGCCAGCACTATCAGCTGATCCTCTTCCCTGGCGCACTGGTCGTTCCCGCCGCCGGGCGCCAGTACGGCGCAGATATCGGCCACGGTCGAGATACCGGAGAACGTGGCGGTCGAGCCGGCCACGCAAGCGGCATCGGCGTCCGTGAGCGAATCGCCGGAGTGGTTTCCGTTCCCGCAGAGCTTCTTGTAGTAGCCCTTGGACTTGGGATCCGGCGAGCTCGGGCAGGTTTCGCCGCCGACGCAGTCGCCGGCCTGGCAAGCATCACCCGAAGTCGACGGGTTACCGTCATCGCAAGCGGTTCCGTCCGGAGCGGCCGGATCGGAGCAGAGGCCCGTGCCGGTGTCGCAGACGCCGGCAACATGGCACTGATCCGACGCGGAGCAGACCGTCGGAGCGCCCGCGAGGCAGGAGCCGCCGCCGCAGACATCGCCGTTGGTGCAGGCGTTGCCGTCGTCGCACGACGCCGTGTTGTTCACGTACTGGCAGCCGTTCAGAGGATCGCAGCTGTCGTCCGTGCAGCCGTTGCCGTCGTTGCAAGCACCGCTGTTGTCCGTGTAGACGCAGCCGGTACCCGCTTCGCAGGAGTCGATCGTGCAGACGTTGCCGTCGTCGCACACCGTCGGGGTGTGGGCGCAGCCGGTCTGCGAGTCGCACGAGTCGTCGGTGCAGGGATCGCCGTCGTCACAGTTGGCTGGTCCGCCGCCGCCGCACGCCGCGTTCTCATCGCAGACTTCGCCTTCCGTGCAGGCATCCCCGTCGTTGCAGGGCAGCCCCGGAGCCGCGAAGTTTCCGCACTCGCAGTTGTTGAACTCGTCCGCGAAGTCATCCGTGCACTGATTGTTGTCGTCGCAGACGTTGTGGCCGGCACAGTTGCCGAAGCCATCGCACTGGTCGTTGTTGGTGCAGTTGAAGAAGTCGTTGCACGCGCCGCCGGCAGGACCCGGTGCAAAGACGCAGCCGGTGTCCGGATCGCACGAGTCTTGACCCGTTCCGGGGACACCCGTGCAGAGGTTACCGTCGTCGCAATCCAGGCCGGGCTGGGGATCGTAGACGCAGCCCGACGCGGGGTCGCAGATTTCGTTCGTGCAGAGGCTGTGGTCGTCGCAATCGAGCGGGTCGGCGACGCACTGCTGGTTCTCGCAGCGGTCGTTGATGGTGCAGCTGTTCGGGATGCACGACGAGGAGTCGCAGAACAGGTCGCTGCACTGGTTGTTCTCTTCGGTCAAGAACGAGGTCGTCGCCGAGTCGTTGGCCGGATTCGGGTCGATGTGGTCCCCGCTCACCGTCACCGTGTTCTCGACGGTGATGCCTCCCGCGAGGCAAGGCGCCACCTGCGCGGTGATGGTCCACGTGGCCGAGGCGCCGGGCGCCAAGGACGCCGTGGTGCAGTTGACCGGGGCGTCGATCGTCCCGGGCGAGGGCAGCGAGAGACACGCGCTGTTGTTGCCGCCGAATCCGTCTTCCACGGTGACACCGAGGAAAACGGTCTGGGCCGGCAGAACATCGTTCAACGTAACCATCTGAGCGATGTCGCTGCCGACGTTCGTCATCGTGACCACGTATTCGAACACCGTGCTCGTGGCAAGGCTGCCGCTCGGGCCGGTCTTCGTGATCGCAACGTCGGTCGTCGTGGTGCCCGGTCCCGCCGGGTGCATCGGCCCGCAGTTGGCGCTGAGGCTGCCCGCGTAGGCCAGCGGGAACCCAGATGAGTTGGTGGTTCCGCCTCCCGTGCTCGTCAAGGAGAAGCCGTAGAAGCACAGCTCGAAGAGGCCGGTGTACTTCGCACGCCAGTGCTGGAAGAACGACGTCGACTGCGGTGTGGTCGCGTTCAGGCCGGTGTTGCCGGTGAACGGCCCGATATTGCGGCCGAGACCCGTGCCGAAGACGAAGTTCTCGAAACCGCCGCCCAGGGGGGAATAGGGGATGACCTGGGCGTTGGAGTTGACTCCCACTCCGTTCAAGCGATCCGGATTCGGGTCGCCGAACCACGTGAGATCGTCACCCTCGTAGGCCAGCGTCGTGTAGCAGTCCGTGTCGTTGAAGACCGAGAACTGCCCGCGGATGTAGCCGGTGTTGGCGCCGTTGTTGAGCTGTTCCTGGAAGAAAGCGTCGCCCGGCCAGTTGAAGTTGTGTTCGAACCCTTCGCCGTCGTCGGAGGACGTGCCTTCAGGCTGTGCCGCGGCGATCGGAGGCTGAACGACGGCGTAGAGCCGGTAGTTATCGACGACGTAGTTCGTCGTCCCGCTGATCTTGACGAAGGTCTCCGTTCCGGTCGTCTTGGCGCCGGAAATGGTCGGACCGAAGAGTCCGTTGACCGAGTGACCGTCGTCATCGTCGAAGCCGAGGGTCTCCGTGGTGCTCGTGATGCGCATCCGGATGTCGCTGTGGTTCGCGCCCTGACCCTCGATCGCGGCGTAGACCTTGGAACCGTTCGCCGGCGTGCCCACGCTCCAGAAGTCGGTATCGCCCTCGTTCGTGGTGCGTCCGCAGATGCCGACGCCGCAGATGCCGCCCGCGCCGCAGTTCGTGTTGTTGATGCAGGGCTGTCCGGTGTTCGTTCCCGACGTGCAGACGCCGCATCCACCGTTGGCCTGGCAGCTGCCGCCGGAACCGCACTGGTTGGCCGGGTTGACCGCGAGCTGCGGGATGGAGGTACAGATCGCCCCGGGCGTCGGTCCGCCGACGCACCGCGGAACGCAGGCCGCACCCGCGTTCGGGCCAGCCTCGCAGACGCTGTCGGGCCAGCAGAGGCCCGTACCACCGCCGCAATGCAACGGCGGGTTCGGTGCCGTGCCTGCCAGATTATTCTGGCAGAGTGCACCCGGAGTGGCTCCGAGCACGCAGTGGTACGGCGGAGCGATGCTCATCGCGCCTTCCGTAGCACCGCACGTCGCCGCTGAATACGGCGTCGCGGTCGCGGTCGTGTCGTTCGGCTCAACTTCCTTCACGCACTTCGTGACTTCGATGGAGAACGGGCCGCCGCCATTGCCGGCGCCGCCGTCATCGAAGAAGATGTAGATCTGCTCGCCGGACGAGAGGGGGATGCAGTCGACCTCTTCCCCTCGGTTCTGGTTCCACCCGGTCGCCGTCGGATTGGCGACATGGACGGGGTTCGGAAGCTCGCCCGCGAAGACCAGGCCGCGGACGGTTTGACGGTTCGTCCCCTTCAGGCAGCTGACAACCCCGCCGCCACCCGGACAGCTGGTCGACGTGTAGAGGACCGGGTTCTGCGAAGGCAGGGTGATGTCGGTATTGGTGACGAGATACCGGACCGAGTAGTTGTCGGCGGACGGAGCGGTGAACGTATAGACGACGTCGCGCCCCGGAGCCGTGGTCAGATTCTGCGTCCCCGGAAGGCCCGGGTAGCAAGCGGCGGTCGCGGGGGACTGATAGTCGTTGTTCGAGGCCGCGGTGGTGCCGTCGACGACCCTGTTGAGCGGCAGCGCGATCGCGCCGGCGCACGTGTCGTTCGAAGGAGCGTTCGAGCGCTCGATCTCGATCGCGTAGGTCGTGTTCCCGGGTCCGAGCGGGCCGTCCGGGATCCAGTGGCCGGCGACGATGAAGTAGGTCTGGCCGGCGTTCATGATCAACGAGACCAGCGATTCGTCGCCAGGCGAGGCGCACGACGAGGAGTCGTTGCAGCCGACCGAGGTCAGCGTGCCGCCGCAGGTGCCGTCGGAGGTCGACAGGACGCCGATCACCGTGTCCAACACGGTGTTGCCCGTCGCGCCGGTCGCGGCGCACGTGCTGATCGTGTAGAGCGTCGTCACCGATGGCGTGAACGAGTACCAAATCGTGTAGTCGGTGCCGTCGGCAGCGTTACACGCGAACAGACCGGGATCATCGACTCCCTGCGGGGTCGCGTCCGCGGCGTCGATCGCTGCCGAGACGACGGGGTACGGGCCATCCGGAATGGTGATTGCACCCGCACAGTCGTCGTTCACGGGAGCAAGCGGCGATCCCGGTGCCTGCGTGGCGCCGACGGTGATGCCCACCGGCGTCGCGACATCGTTGACGTGGGGCTGGACCGACTTCTTCCCCAAGGGGGTGACTTGGTCGCCTGCGGCGAACGCCGACCCCACGATGCCGATGAGCGCCACGGCGAGCGCCGCGACGACCCAATGGCGGGAAGGAGTCCCGCCCTTGGTACAGCGTTTAATACTCAGCGGACTTGGTGACATGAACGCACCCTCCTAGCCAGCCTGGGCTCGTCGCCCGGACGAACCGAAAGACGCGCCAGACCTCCCCCGGCGCGTGCACTCAACCACTTGGGAATAGCGGATAAGAATTCCGTGCCCCCAATCGCAAAACTAGACGCGAGACACTTACGAAAAACCCCCCCACGCGTCAAGCTGTTTCTGATATTTCACTGGATTGTGGCGGCCTCGGAGAGGCTCTGGCGTGGTTCTGCGGACGGCCGTACCGCGCTAGACTCGTCGCCATGCCCATCGTGCTCGCGATCGCCCTCGCCGTGGGCGGGTGGATCGTTCCATGGCAGCGAGAGGCCGGCGTCGCGAGCGTCGACCGTGCCCAGGGTGGGGTCGGCGACGTATTCCTCTTCGCCGGGCAGCTCGATGTCGATGGGCACCCCCGGCTCGAGGGGCGCCCCGAGACGTGGCCCGAGGTCGTCTCCCGCGCGCGCAAGCGCGGGGCGCGTGTCTGGCTCACGATCGTGAACGACCGAGTCGGCCCGTCCGGCCCACCCATTTTGAAGGATGCCGAGGTCGTGCACCGGGCGATCGGCCAGCCCGACCCGCGCGCGCGTCACCGGGCCGAGATCGTGGCCCTGGCGCAGCAACTCGGCGCGGACGGCGTCGACCTGGACTACGAGAGCCTTCCCGCCTCCGAGCGGGAGGCGTTTTCGACGTTCGTCTCCGAGCTCTCGGCCGACCTCCACGCCGCCGGGCTGGCACTCTCCGTCACCGTCCAGCCGAAGCGAGGCGACACCAGCGCCCGCGGGCCCGGCGCCATGGATTGGCCGCGCCTCTGCCGGACCGCCGACCGGGTCCAAGTCATGCTCTACAACGAGCACAACGCACAGACGGACCCGGGTCCGGTGGCCGGGATCGACTGGATGTCGGAGGTGATCGACTATGCGCTCGGTTCGTGTCCTGTCGCCAAGATCGTGCCGGTCCTGAAGGTCTCGGGCATGGACTGGGGGCCCGGCCGGGCCGAATGGCGCTCGTTCGCCGAGGTCACCGCGATCCGCCGGGAGTTCCAGCCGCGGATTCGGCGCGAGCGCCGGAGCAAGGTGCCTTGGTTCGTCTACGCGGCTCCCGATGGGCGCCACGTCGTGTACTTCGAAGATGCCCGCAGCCTGAAGGCGAAGGCCGACCGGCTCCGCGCCCGTGGCCTGCGCACGCTGGTGCTGTGGTCTCTCGGAAGCGAGGATCCCGAGTCGGTGTCCCGGCTTCAGAACCGGTAGCCGAACGAGAACGTGACGGCCGTGCGACGGTAGTCGGGCGTCTCGCCGTATTCCGCCGCGACCGTGCTCCGCCAGCTCGTCCCCCAGTCCTCGGACCATCGCACGTGCGCCTGCCCGACGACCCGTGCGCTCGACTGGTCGTCCCGGGAGGGACCGATGCCGGCGTCCACCTCGACGGTCGCTCCGCCGGGGAACGATCGGGCGTAGCGGGCGATGCCGAGCAGTGTCACGAGCCCGGTTGGAGCGTAGTAAAGCGGTGACGTGTTCCGGCTGTCGCCCACGTCGAGGCGGCCGCCCACCGAGAGGTAGCGCAGCCGCCGCAGGCTGACCGTTCCATCCCCCCAGCCGTAGGCCACCGCGTTGCCGTCGGTCAAGTCGCGGTAGGCCAGTCGTGCTCGGACATGCCACGTACGGCCGAAGGTGTCGTAAGCCGCTTCGCACCCGCGCCCCTGGATTCCGTCCAGGAGCGCCCCGACGGTCTGCACGTCCGTCACCCCGCACCCGGCGGCGACCCGGTGGCCGTCGACGGCGGCCCGGAAGGTGGCCTGTCCCTCGAGGGTCGAGACGCCGGAGCCCAGAGCTCGACCCCGCAACCAGCCCCCGGCCGCGACGTGCCTCGCACCCACCCAGGTGGCATCGATCCGCCCCTGGAAACCCGAAAGCGTCGGGAAGGCGGCATCGCGGAACTGGACGCCGCCGGCGCTCGCCGCGAGGTCGACGGGGGCCTCCAGGGAATACCGACCGGTCGCCAGCGCTTCCACGCTGTCCCGATGGTCGGAGTCGGACACGAGCGTGAACTCCGCTCCCGCCTGGGGATCGACCTCCCAGGCGACGTCCCGCGTCAGCTTGCGCTGCGGAGGAGCGGGACGTCCCCAAGCGGGCCCGGACGGAAGCTGAAGCAGCTGCCGCTCTGCGTCGCGCTCGCGCCCCTGTTCGTGGAGGTCGTACGCGAGAGCGAGCTGCGCCCCGGCGTTGGGCTCGGTCGCCGAGCCGGTCAAGCCCCGAAGCTCCGTCTCCGCCTTCCGATAGGCCGCGTTCGCCACGTCCGCCTCGGCCCCCGCGAGCTTCGCCCGCGCCGCAGGGGCCTCGGACTCGAGGTGTGCGAGCAGCCGGCTCGCGTCCCACTCCCGCCGGACTCCCAACCGCCGGAGCAAGAGCGGCCCCTTCGAGCCGGGCGCGAGCGTGTTATAGCCGATCGAGTCCTGGACGAACCCGTAGCGGTAGCGGGATCCAAAGGCTCGCTCGTTCACCGCGAGGGCTTGAGGATCGTTCCCGCCGTGGAGCTGCCCCATCTCCGAGAACGGGAAGGCGTACGCGACGACCGCCTGGCCGGGCAGGTTCTCGGTCATCCGGTTCAGGCAGATCTCGTAGTCGCCCTCCACACGGGCCACGAACTCGTCGTGGGTCTCGAGGCGGCCTTCCTCGACGAGCCACTGACGGTTGACGAGGAACTCCGCCATACCGCCCTCCTCGTCGATCGGAATCGGGTCGTGCGCCAGGTGCCCGTGCGCCTGGAAGTCCCAGCGGCCGGTGGCGGCGAGGCGCCGCAGCGTCGCCCAATCGGCGTTGAAGGCGCTCTCGTCGGCGATGCGCACCGTGGGCACGAACATCGTGGCCTTCATGCCGAGCCGCTGGAGCACCGGGTCCGCGAAGCGCATCGAGTCGCCGCGGGCATCGTCGAAGGTCACCGCGATCGGCTTCCGCGGAAACGCCTTTCGCCCGGCGAGCATCACGTCCAGATCGGTCACCGTGATCGTGGTGTACCCCGCGTCATGGATCGCCTGCATCTCCGCCTCGAAGCGGTCGAGGGGGGTGTTCAGCGTGCGCGGGTGATCCGCGATGCCGTGGTAGAGGAGCACCGGAAGCCGCACGGAGCCGGCCTTCGGAACGATGACCCGCTGCCTCACCGCGGCAGCCTCCGTGCGCAGACCCAGGTCTTCCAGAATCGACGCCTCGGTCAACGCCAGCTCATCGGCGTCCTGGTAGGTCGGGCCTTCGTCGCGCGCGAGCACGAGCGCTTCGTCGTCCCTGCCCGCCGCCCGGAGCGCGCGCAGCTCACCGTCGAAGATCGACCGGTTCCGACCCAAAGAGTCCTCCAACGCCTCGTACGCGTGGAGCGCGCGGCCTGCGTGCCCCCGCGCGAGCGCGTTTTCGGCGGCCAGCAGCCGCAGCTCCTGGGAATCGGGAAACGTCATGAGCGCCACCTCCAGCGTGGCGGATTCCGAGCGGTAGTCCTCGGCGGCGCGATAGGCCTCGGCGAGCGCCGTCCAGTACGCGACGCGCTGCGGGTAGCGCTCCGTGAGCTCGCGGTAGCGGCGCACGGTGCCGGCCGCATCGCCCCGAACCAGGGCGTCCTCCGCGAGCAGCCGCAGGACCGGCTCGGTCGCGCGCCCGACGGCCACGGCACCCTCGGCGGCGGCGACGGCCGCGTCGGCATCCCCCGTCTCGTAAAGCGAGCGCAGCCAGTAATGCATCGCGCGCGGCGAGTCCGCGCCCATGTCGATCACCTTGCGCCACTGCGCCTTGGACGCGGCGAAGTCGAGGCTGCGCCAGAGCGTTTCGGCGTAGAGCGTCTGGACGGAGAGGTCGTCCGGGTACTGAGCTGCCAGCTCCTCCCCGAGCCGGCGCGCTCGCTGGAACTTCCCGTCCGCGAGGTACGCCTTGGTCAGAAGGATCTCGGGTCCGCGGGCCTTGCCTCCGATCGTCAGCGCCTCCTGCGCCCGCTCGATCGCCTTCTGCGGATCGCCGTGCTGCAGCTCGAGACGGCCGAGGAGCTCTTGAGGCTCCGCCAGCTCCGGGTAGGAGGCGGCGTAGGTGTCCCAGACGCGCCGCACCCCCGCCCAGTCGGCTTCGCGCCAGAGAGTCCAACCGTAGTCGCGAAGCGCTGCGCGGTTCCGCGGATCGGCGGCGAGCGCTTTCCGATAGGCGGCAGCGGCACCGGCGTCGTCCCCCACGCGATACGAGGCGCCGCCTTCGGCCGCGTGCAGACGTGCCAGCGCGACCTTCGCGCTCGATGCGCGGGCCGGATCCGCGGCCAGATCTTCGAAGAGCCGCTCCCCGTCGTCGATCGCCTGGCTGCGGATGAGCAGATCGGCCGCGCGAATCGCATCCTCCTCCGTCGCCTCGGGTGCGATCAACATCCGCCGCAACGCCTCGATGCCCTCCCGCGTGCGCCCGCCGTCGAGGGAGAGGATGGCGAGCGCGAAGTACGCCGAGCGCGACCCTGGATCCGCCTCGGCCGCACGTGTGTAGGCCTGGCGCGCCTCGACGATCCTGCCGGAATCGCGCTCGGCGTCCCCCACCGCGCGCCACAGGTCGGACGGATTCGTGACGGGTCCGGCGAGCGCCCGTCGCCACGACGCGATCGCACCGGCTGTATCGCCGGATTTCCGCTGCGCCCAGCCCAGGTTCACGCGGTAGACGCTCCGCGACGGATCGCGATCAGCAGCTTCTCGATACGCGGCGGTAGCCTCGTCCCACCGCTCGGCGTCGAACGCGTCGTCCCCCTGCTTGGCGCGGATCCTCGCGAGCCGCTGCTCGACGAGGCGGTCCGGGCGGGAACGATCCGCCGCGGCTCGTAGGACCGTCTCCGCCGCTCCGAGCTGACCGCGCGATTCCTCGAGGTCGGCGAGCCGGATCGTCGCCTTCGCGTCGCCGGGCCGGCGCGCGAGGATCGCGCGGTACTGGGCCGCGGCCGCATCCTTCCGCCCGAGCCGCTCGTCGGCCTGGCCGAGCCGCAGCCGCACGTCGTTCTGTCGCGGATCGACGGCCAGGCTGCGCTCGAACGCCGCGGCGGCGTCGCTCCAGTCCTCGTGACCGAGGTGAACCTCGCCCACGGCGTTCCACGAGGCGACGTTACCGGGCTCGAGCTTGAGCAGCGTGTTCCATATGCGCAGAGCCTCGCGATCGTCCCCGAGCCGGTGCTGCGCCCAGCCGAGGTTCTCCCACGCTTTGGTCAAGGACGGGTCGAGATCGACGGCGCGCCGGAAGCTCACCAGGGCATCCTGGAACTCCCCCTTCTTGTAGTGCGCAACCCCCTCGTCCAGCGCGGTCTGCCCCGGCGAGCGGGCCCAGACGGGGGCGATCGCCGCGAGCACCGCCACGAAGACGATCGGGGCCAAGCGGGTCATGGGGTCTCCCGGACGAGCCGGCCGCCGGAGCGGCGCAGTCCCGCACCGAGCTCGCGGACGATGGGATCCCACGCTCCACGAGCCGTGGGAGGCACCGACGCGAAGTCGAGCCGAACCCCCGCCCAACCCTCGCGCCGCACTCGCTCGGGCAAGCGGGCGATCCACTCGGTGGTCGCCGGCCCCGGAGCGGCGTCACCCTCAATCGCGACCGTCGGGATGACGTCCCAGGCGTACCGGTGCGCGAGGATCTTGAAGAGATCCTGGTCGAAGGGGGCTTCGCGGATTCCCGAGCCCTCGAGGCGGGCCCACGGCGGGCTCAATCCGGCGATCCCGTCCGCGCTCGCGATCAGCTGGGCGAGCTCTCCGGCCTCCGGAGCCGCGGACACCGGACGCCACCGATACGGGATCACCTTCAGGGAGAGGTCGTGGACGATCGACACCGCATCCCCGTTCGCGGCGTAGGCCACGAGGCCGACCCGGTTCCGGAGCCGCTCCGGAAGTGCCAGGGGCGTGGCCGCGAGAGGGCGATTGTCGACGCGGAAGGAGACCCCGCTTCCGCGTTTGATCAGGCTCAGGCGCTGCGCTCGCGGTTTGCTACCCCCAGAAGGCCGGCGCGCGAGCACCTCCGGAGGTCGACCGGGGGAGCGTGTTTCCACGAACAGCTCGGCGGGCGTTCCGCCGGCACGCCATTCGTATCCCGGAAGCCGCCCCGGCTGCACGATCCAGAACTCCCCGCTCGCAAGCTCGAGCGTGAGGTCGAGCTCCCAGTCGTCGGCCCATCGCGTCGCGGGTATCCAGACGTCGGCCCGCGGGTGGCCGTCGAGGCGGATCACCCCGCTCCCGTCGTCGAAGGTCCCCTGACCGGGAACCCACGCGGGTGCTCCGCCGCCTTCCGAGGCGCCCGTGACGGCGATTTCGACACGCCGTACGAGTTCCGGCGTCGTCCAATTCGGATCGACGCGGACGCGCGCGACCCGGAAGGGATCGGACGCCGGATCATTCGCACCGACCGGGTCGTCGACGAAGCCGAGCCACGGCACGGACCGGTCGTGCGCGGGAAATCCGAGCGCGGCCATCGGCTCGACGCCGCGGGGCGCCCACGCGGGCCCAGCGGTCACGTCGAGCCGGCTGGAGATCAAGAGCGCACCCGGCGGCAGGTCGGGCAGCTCGGCGGCGGCTCCCGGGTCGCGCGGCGGCGCAGGATCACCGGAGGCGATGTCCCAGAGCCCGCTCTGGGCCATGCGCTGGAGGCGGTCCCAGAAGAGGAACGACACGTCCCGAAGCTCTTGGCGATCGGTCTTCAGGAACATCACCGCGGGCCACCGCAGCTCGCGCAGCACAGGGTCCGCCGCCTCGTACGTTCCGAGGTAACCCTCGTCGAACGTGACCAGCAGAGGGCGCGCCGGCAGGCGGGCCCCCCCGCGATAGGCACGACGCAGATCCTGCAGCGTCACCGGCTGCCAGCCGGCATGCGCCAGGCCGCGCAGCTGCTCGCGGAGCCGGGTGCGATCGAGATTGCGGCCGTCCGGGACCGGCACGACGCGATCGTAGGCCAACACGACGAACCTCCCGTCGTCGCTGGCCGGAGCATCGGCGCGCTCGGCGAGAGCCACCCGGCGGTTCAGCCAGGCGCTCGTCCCGATCCAAACGAGGGCGCTGAGCGTGATCGTCGCGATCCACGTGCGGCGGTCGTGGGCGAAGGTCCGGGATCGCAGGAGATGAGGCGTGCTCATCGCGCGGTCGCCCTGCTCAGCGGGTGCCCCAGTGATTCCGCCTCACGGTCGCCAGCGCGTAGTAGGTCTGCCACACGAGGACGAGCATGTAGAAGATGCTGAAGGCGAGGCCGTAGAACCACAAGCTCGTCTTGTGGCGCACCAGATAGACGAGCCCGTACAGGAGCGCCATGACCGTCGTCCCGTAGATGTAGAGATACGAGAACTCGCCGAGGCCGACGAGCGGAAGGACCAGCGCGACGAACACGACCGCGGGGGACACCAGCGGGAAGATGACGCCCAGATAGAAGTAGAAGGCGGCGAGCGGGTGGCGCTTCCACATGAACATCGAAGCCAGGAGACTCTCCCGGATCCAGGATTTCTTCCACCGCAGCTGCTGCCGGAAGAATTGGCCCATCCTCGCCGGCACGATCGTCGAGCAAACGGCCTTGCTGTCGTAGATCACCCGCCACCGACGCATCATGAAGTTCGTCAGGCTCCGGTCGTCTCCGAACGTCGCGGGCCGTCCGAGGAACGACTGCGCGAGCCAGATTTCGAGGATCGGAAGGAGGGTCGCCCGCCGGTACGCGGCGAGGCAGCCCGAGCAGCAGGTGACCGTGGAGAAGAGCGACTCGGCCGCCTTCACGATCCGGAACGCGACGTAGTAGCGGACCTCCTGCATCTTCGTCAGGAAGTTCTCGGAAGCGTTCGCCACCTTCGCGTGTCCGCACACGGCGGCGACCTCGGGATCGGCGAACCCCTGGACGATCCTCGCCACCGCGTCGCGCCGCACGAAGCTGTCGGAGTCGACGTAGATGATGACCTCGCCGCTCGCGCGTCGGGCGGCGGCGGCCATGCCGAACCGCTTCCCGCGATTCGTTTCGAACCGGATCAGCTCGAGCGATGGGTGCCGCTGCTGCGATCGGACCAGCGCCTCCCACGTCGCATCGGTCGACCCGTCATCGACCGCGATGACCTGCATGAGATCGCGTGGGTAGTCACTCGCGAAGATGCAGTCGAGCGTCTTCCCGATGGAATCCTCCTCGTTCTTGCACGACAGCGCGATCGTGACCGAAGGCCGGTGGCCGACGTCCTGGGGCGGCCGGTAGAAACATGCGAGGGCGACGCGCGAGAGGATGTAGCTCGAGATCAGGATTCCGTAGAGATTGACGATCGGGTGATACCAGAAGTAGTAGAGGTTGTCCGCACGCATCCAGATGACGTCGCCGGCCGCGACCAGGATCATCGCCAGCCCGAGCCACGGGAGGATCAGGTCGAAGAGCGCGAGGGCATGCCGTGACCGGGACTGGGGCAGCTCGACTGCGTAGGCGTAACCAAGTCCGGAGGGCGTTGCGCCGTCCAAAGGGATCTCCCTCAGGACCCGGGCCCGTACGCGCTCACGCGGCCGCAGCGACGCGGGCATTCCCGTCCTGTCCCGAAGCGACGGGGTCCATGCGAGCTGGATCCACTCCCCCTCATCGAGGGGCTGGTCGACGTGAATGCTGGCACCGGACGGGCCCAGGTCGGCCACGACACCGGCCCCCGAGGCGCCACGCGGAAGCCGCAGTGTCGAGCGGAACGTGAAGGGAATCTTGCACTGGAGGCGGGGCGCGCCTCGACGCTCCGCGCCGGTGAACGGCACGCCTCGTGTCGAGCCTGCGCCTGTATGCGGCGCACCCATCACTCGATCACCGGTCGCTCCCTAACGTCAGCGTGCTGTGCGTGGTGTGAAGTTTACGGTGGGAACCTGCCCGATGCCGTTGCCTCGATACCGCTTGAATCAATCGAAGCGTTGCCCGCCCGGAAGCAAATCACGACAATCCAGACGACCCTGCCATTCTCATATGAGCCGACCGGTCAGAGCAGCCACGGCACGATGGCGGTTCGCGTCGAAGGGTACTCGGCGAACGTCTGCCGATACCACCGATGGTGAGCAACCGCTCGAGGAAGGAGGTTGGCTGCGGTCCACAGCGCGAACGAGGCACCGGACATCGACCAGGTCAAGATTGCATACCCCGTCCACTCGACGATCTCTCCCAGATAGTTCGGGCAAGACACCAGATCGAAGAGGCCGCCCTGGGGGATCGTATAGCCGGAGGCACCGCCGGCGCGCAGGGCGCGCAGCTTCGCGTCCGCGCTGACGTGCATCAGGAATCCCGCGAGAAAGATCGCGACGCCTGCGACGAACCGGGGGTCGCGGAACCACGCGTCGTCCCGCCGAGGGCCCTCGAAGAAGAGCCAGAGGCCGTTCAACGTCGCGTTGATCAGGTTGAACACGACCCCACCGGCGACGATCGAGATCGGGAGGGAAGCCTTTCTTCCCGCGCCGAGCCAGGGAAAGACGAGCGACCGATAGACGTAGTGACCGGCCCAGAGCGCGACGAAGACCCGTGCCGCGGGATCGGCGCGTCGCGGGGACGCGAGAAACCATCCGACCATGACGACGAGGGACGGGACCTCCATCACGACCCAGCCGATCGCGGCCGGCAGCGACGGACCCCAGCCCGCGCGCGCGTGACGTCCGTAGGGAGCCGACACGCGGGAGAGCACGGTCGCGGTCGCGATGGCGGCCAGCATCCAGACCGTGAGGACGAGCGTCACTTCAGGGACACGTACCGCTGTGATCGCGCGCGACGTCACCGCACTGCAGCGATGGCGTTACGCCACCCATCGGTCCCGAAGTCGCGTTCCCCCAGCTGCCTTCGGTCCCGGCGCCGTCCGATCCGACGACGACGAACCACAGATCTCCGGGCGGCACCCCGTTCCACGACGCCCCGCCGGTCGTTCCCAGCGCGCAGGCCGCCCCGCTCACGGTGTAGCCGGACAAGGTGGACAGCGTTCCGTAGATCGCCTTGTACCCCGACGCCACACAGCTTGCAACGTCCCAGGAGAGCGTGATGATGCTGCCGTCCTGCACCGCACGGGCCGCAAGCATCGGCGTTCCGAACGTGCCGTCGGGAACGGGGGGCGGCGCCGGGGCTGCCCCGGCGCAGACCGCCGCCGAACACCCGGGAGGCTGCGCAAACGTGACCTTGACGTTGTCGACCTGCCAGTACCACTCGTAGGCGGCCTGGTAGTAGCGGAAGCGCACCTGGACATCCGCGGCGCCCGCGGCTTGGGCGGTGATGTTGAGGGTCTTGTGCTCGGGGTTCGGGCTCGAGGCGCCCTGGTTCCGGAACACGTTGATCCAGGCGCCGGCGGTCTGGCTCGACCGCACGTCGACGTCCCCCCGCTCGTTCTGGCCGCCGCTGTACCACTGGAAGTACTGGTCGAACTCGAGGGTCACCGA
>Ga0075428_100003078_pt1 | contig 18193 bp, 15 predicted proteins | sample RhiMetdeltSRZDD2_FD_75291 | JGI IMG/M metagenome (GOLD analysis project Ga0075428, IMG submission 75291) | Populus rhizosphere microbial communities from Tennessee, USA - Rhizosphere MetaG P. deltoides SRZDD2 | ecosystem: Host-associated > Plants > Roots > Rhizosphere > Soil | place: USA... | reverse complement strand
TCTTCGTCATGTGGCAACGTCAGGTCCCCTACGATGAGCAGCACCACCTCGCTACGATGACGCGGCAACGACTGCGGCAACGTCAGAAAAAAGTCGCTTGACGTGAACCAGAGAAAGTCTGCTGTGCCCCGGTGGCGAGCGGTGCCGCGAGAAGTGCTCCCAGTCCGGTAACGAAGGCGCGACGATTCATCCGCTCGGCCTCCCGCCTGCTGCGAGCCCAATCAGCCGCATGGGCCTCGGAGGAGCGTGGCTGGCGGGAGTCTAGCAGAGCTCTTTGGGGTGTGGGCACAAGGTGGCAGGCAGGGCATTCGGTTGCCACCGATCCCAAGCCCCGAACCTGTCATTTTTCGGGGGGTGTGTACAGTGTCTCTCTCTCCTTCTCTCATTCTGATGCTTGACTAGGTTATGAGTGATAGGCGGGTAGTACACACCCCCCGATTTTTGACAGGTTCACTGCCCCCGCACACACAACCTCGCAGTGACAGGTTCTCCTGGCAAGGGGTGCTTCGGCCGCGGTGGCACTCGGGCCTACTGGTCTTGACGCACCGGCACCGTGAACGTGAACGTCGAGCCCGCGCCCACCTGACTTTTGACCCAGATCTTCCCGCCATGCAGCTCGATGAACTTGCGTGACAGCGCCAGGCCGAGCCCGGTGCCTTCGACCTTCTTGTCGGCGGTCCCGACCTGCTTGAACTCCTCGAACACCGCCTCCTGATCCTCCGGCGCAATGCCGACTCCGGTGTCGGTGACTGACACCTCGACCGTGCCGTCCCTCGAAAGGCGCTTCTCAAGATCGCGGACCCTGGCGTCCTCGCGCTTTCGCGACTTCGGCGCCGCAGGGCGCTTGGATTCGACCTTGGCCTTCGTGGGCTTGGCACCCCGACGCATCGGCCTCTCCTTACTTCTCAGACGTGTGACATATCGCGGAGGGTGACGACAGGCTATGCGAACGCGCCCGGCTCGGCAAGTTCGACGGCGATGTGCGCCAGACTCGTGTTTCCGTCTCATCAGCTCCTAGGGACGCTCGGCATATCGAATCGTGTGGACGAGCTGCTCGATTATGGGCGACAGCTCGCTGAGCGACTCGAGGAGCGTCGGGTCGCTCGACGATCGTCACGCCGGTCCGAAGACCGACGATGTGAATGCGGCGACGCTAGGGCGCAGCGGGCGTCCGCGCCGTCACCTCGTGCACTGGGATCTCTCGCAGGCAGCCACGACGGACCGCTTCGTCGCACGGGCATACGGAAACCATGTTTTAGAGGCGACTCTCCCGAATGTGCGCCGATTGTATTACCGGGTTAAGCGGATCGGCGGCTCACTGGACAAGGGCCGCATCCCCACAACGGTCACCCGATGGCGCGAAGCAAAATCCGGAAAGCCATCCGAGTCGACGAGGACCGAAGATAGCGTGTAACGCAATCGTCCCAGCTGGGTTACGGGATCCTTGCTGTAATGCGCCTCATCGATCCATACACCCGCTGTTCCGACATGCTGATCTCGCGTCACATACCGCAACTCCCAACCCGTTAATACGGGTATCGCATACTCGAAGGGGATATTCTCGATCACGAACTCTTCGGTTTTCGTACGACCCTTCAACGTCGCCGCACAAAACAGCCAGCAGTTCGGACGCACGACCTCGCTGAAAAACGGCGGTTGAATGAGTCCCAGATCGGGTCCGCTCAGGACCGACACGAGCTCGCCGAAACTGTAGTCCCGGTGTTGGTCATCGTCCTTGAAGATGACGGCCGTTTCCCAGGTTGCGAACTCTGAATCAACTCGGCTTACGTTGTGATTCTCTATAGGCGTATGATCCTTGGCTTGATTGAAATATTTCCGTGATCCGTCGATAAAACGCTCGCTATGGTCCACATTGTAGGCAATTTGGAGCAGATGATGGTCATTGTCACCAAAAACGAACATGAATCCACGCGGGAGAATTGCGACGGGCTTGCCGGAGGGACCCGCAGGATCCACCACAAATCTCAGAAAGGACGCGCCTGCGCTGTCTCCGAAGCCATTTGGCGCGGCAAAAAATTTCTCGCCCTGAATTGTGTCATCGGAGCCCCGGGCGCCGTCCTGATCGTCAACAGCGATGTTGATTCTCGCTGGCTCCCAGGCGAACGCCGTAAAGTGGTAGCACCAGACATAGGTGTCCTCGCGATCTCCGTCCGACAGTTCACCGATCGCCTCCCATCGCAGCGTCTGCCCCTCGAATGTTACGCGCCTGATCGCGGTCTTCAGCAACCGTACGTGGTGGTCGACGTGGCGGCCGCCCCGAACGTATTCGAGCCTCCAGCCGTTAAGAAATACGGTCGCTTTTTTCGCGTATGACGGCACATCAATGCTTTGCTCGACTTTCAACGTCACCTGTCTGCCAGTCTGATCCGCCTTCGCGCATCCAAATCCATGGAACACGATGATTGTTCCCTGGTCTTCAAATGCGACGTTTTGTTGTGACTCGGTTAATTGGGCTAAGGGACGATCGCCCAGCATCTCGTCGGTCACGGTGGACATGGGCGGTGCGACGCAATCGCCCGATGCGGCCAAAAAGAGCGTGCCAAGAACAATCGCAAAGAACGGGATCGGTTTGAGAAGCCCTCGCCGCAGCGGTCGCGTGTGTCGCATGGCTAATCGTCTACATCACTCATGCGTTGACTCGCCTGCCGGTCAAGGAATCGGCCTCCCCCCGCCGATGGGCCGCAGGCCGACGACCGTCACCCGATGGCGGGGCGGGAAAAACGCCGGGCGCGCGTCTTTATCCTGCAGGACCGAAGATAGGTCGTACCGCAATCGTCCCCGCTGGGTTTGGGGATCCACCTCGTAATACGCCCCATTCCCTACCGGTATTTGTATCTCCACGCCCATCTCTCGGACATGGTGATCTCGAGCCGGATACCGCAATTCCCAACCCGTGAGCACCGGTATCGCATATTGAAAGGGAATGTCCTTGATCACGAACGATTCGATTCTCTCACCGCCTTTCTGCTCTTCGCTTACGCCGGAGACCGGGCCGACTACTTGGCTGGAATACGGCGGCTGAATTAAGCCCACATCATCGCCGCGAAGAACGGAGACGACCTCCCCGAAGGCGTAATCTCGGTGGCCGTCGTCGTCCTTGAAGACGACCGTCGTTTCCCAGCTTGCAAACGGTGAGTTGACTTGGCTTGCGGCCAGTTGGGGGAGCTGATCCTTCCCTCGATTTAGATATTTGCGCGATGCATCGATGAACCGTTCGCTGTGGTTCAAGTTGTAGCCGATTTGGAGGAGATGGTGGTCGTCATCCCAGCCGAACATGAATCCACGCGGGAGAATTGGGACGGGCGCGCCGGGCGCAACTCCAGGATTCGACACGAGCCTCGGAAAAACGACGCCGGCGCTGTCGGTAAGATTTTGCCCGGCAAAGAAATTCTGAAACTCGATGTTGTCGGTTTCGCCGGGGCTGTCCCGGTCGTCAACGGACACATTGATCTGCGACGGGTCCCACCCGAACGCGGTAAAGCGGTAGCACCAGAGATACGCATCGTCGAAGTTTCGGTCCGCGAGTTTGCCGATCGCCTCCCATTTCAGGGTCTGGCCCTCGAGGCTTATGTTCCTGATCGCCGTCACAACGAATCCGACGTGGTGGTCGCCATGGAGGTATTGCAGCCTCCAACCGTTAAGAAAGACCGTCGCATTTTTTGCGTATGTGGGAACATTCACGCTTTGCCCGACTTTCAACGTCACCTGTTGTCCGGCCCGGTCCGCCTTCGCACATCCACGTCCGTGGAACACAATTATTGTTCCCGTGTCCTCGAATACCACGTCTTGAACGGGATCGATTAATTGCGCGAGCGGCGCATCGGCGAAGAGTTCGTCGATCACCTTCGAGAACGGCGGCGCGGCGCAATCGCCAGATGCCGCCAAACAGAGCGCGCCAAGAAAAACGGGAAGAAAGCGGATCGCTATGAGATGAGCTTGTCTCTGCAATCGCGTGTTCCGCATTCACTGAGCTCCCTAAAGGAACGCTGTGATCGATGGTTGCGGGTATACCCATGCGGGAATCTTGGGATGCTGGCGGCGATGACGTGAAGCGGAGCCGTAAACCTCAATTCGCGCCACGTGCCAATCAGGCGAGATGAGAGCATCATCCTCTCCCCGGCACCCTTCGGGGGCTGGGATGGACGGTGCCCCCGAATCGTCACGCAGTCAAGCGTAGCATCCGTGCGGCTTTACCTTCTGCGGGCGAAACCACCGGAAGCGACGATGAGCACTTAACCAACTGTTCGGGGTGAACGCCGATGGCGTTGCGTGACGAAAAGGCCGAATACCGCAGCTCACTGCACTTGCGTGCGTGTAGCGGCAGCCGGCTCGCGTCAGCGCCCTGGACGTCACCGTTACCGATAACGGCTCCGCCTGCGTCGTCTACTCTTGGAGAGAGTCCCATTTCGTGGCAAGTCGAAACACATCCAGCTGCACATACGGGTCTTTTCATCACAACCAACGAGAAAGCACAATCGCCCTCTGCTGATCATGATGGGCGGGCAGTGGCACCAGCTACCGGTACCATTCGGAAGCATCGCCTTCCACGACGTGTGCCGCACGGGTCCCAGCTGGGCAGCCCGAATATCATCGCTCCCGGTCTTCGCACGCCAGATGTCGACATCGTCCTTCAACCGGACCGCCTCGTGCCGCAGACGCCGAGTCAATCGCCCCACCGCGACGTACGTCAGGAGCAAGTCCGTAATTCGCTGAGCGAGTTCAGCCAACGCAGCTTTCCGCGCCGATTTGTTAGTCTTCCGAATCTTTGGCGTCATGGAACTCCTCTGAGCTGAAGTCCGCCCGCGACTGACCCTACTCGTTATTACGCTGCACGTGACGCCCTATCGTAGGTATATGCAACGGATCAGCCACACCGAATCAGACGCGCGATAACGCATTGGATCTAAGCACAGTCGCCGGCTTACGGCCGCTCCGCATAGCGAATCGTGTGGACGAGCTGCTCGATAGGCGGCGAGAGCTCGCTCAGCGACTCGAGGATCATGAGGTTGACCCCGCTCGTCTGCCTTCTGCCCAATCCGCGAATTCGTCCGGAGCCCGTAGACCTGAATATTGCGCACGTACGCGATCTCCCAAGCCGTTCCGTCATCGACCTGGGGGCCGTCGCAGATGGCCACAACGGCCTCGGCATTTGCCAACGCTACGAGGTTCGAGTGAAACATGGCCGTGGTCCGCCCCGCGCCCTCTGCCGGTGCGGTGTCTTGCTGAGAAAGATAAACGTCGTGACCATCGGCTTCGAGTGAGCGCGCCAGGACGAGATTGAAGGCGCGTTCGGCCTCGGTGAAAAGGGGGCTGTGAGATAGAGCCGCATGAACGATTCGGGATCTTATCGTTTCGCCGCTGCCAAGAACAGGCCGGCATGTCGGCTGGTGCTTTCGATCGGTTTCAAGCGTAGCCCGCAGTCCGCGCCGCCCCGTTTGATCGATACATATCCATTGATGTATTGACCGAAGACTCCGACTTTCGGAAAATCGCCCTCACATAGCGATCAAGAGAGGCGCCGAGGGTTCTGGCCCGATGACGCGCCCGGCAACCTGCTGAACGCCAGCAAGGTGCCACCGCCAGCCCGAAGACGGGGACGATCTGGCCCACGGTCGGCAAGCAGTACGGCGTGGCACCCCTCCATCCGCGGAGGGGTTTTGTTTTTCTGGCGCGTGTCTGCCGGGCTGTCTCGTTGCGAACCCTCCCGTTAGCTCGAACTCGCGGGGATAGGGTTCGCGACCCGACACGGCCGGCTCCCTAACGGTCTTCTCCGCGATCTACACAGGGACAGGCCTTCAGGGAGGGCGCGCGATGCGTGGAACGTCATCCGGAACAATTGATTGCATCGTCAGCGAGTCGCGGGTTGAGCATGTTACGCCGGCTTCGGCGAGTGACGAACTCGAGTTCCGCGGCGAAAAAGACCCTGTCAAAGCGTCTCTCGGCTGTTTTCCGGTATTCCCGTGCGCGACGCCCGAGAGGCGTGAAGAATACCTGCCACTGCGACTGTCCTCGTCTGGTGCGCCTCGGCGGCGAGCGGCGCGGCGAGCAGGGCTCCCAGACCAGTCACGAAGGCTCGGCGATTCATGGCTGGCGGGATGCTAGCGCCGAGGGGCGCGGCTGGCAATGTCAGCGCCCGACTCCGAGAATGCAATCAGCCCTCGACATAGATCCGCTTCAGCTCCTGGTTCTCGTCCATCGCCATGTTGAACGCCTCCTTCATCGTCAGGGGCATCAGGACTCCACGAGACGATCGTGTGAGGTGCCCTGCTTGAACAGCTGGAGCGCACGCCGACTGAGGGCGTCGCCGGCCTCGCGACGCGTAGTCGGGGGCAGGATGACCTCGCCGTTAACGGTGATGAAATCCTTCCCGTACTTCATGCCCGGCTCGATGTGGTCAGTGTTCATCGTCTCCTCCTTGTGTGATTGCTCGCTCTCGTCTTCCTGGTGGCGGCGGCAAAAGGCCAACAGGGCGACGCCGCGCGAGGTGCTCGTCGAGCCTCGTTTTCGCCGGACGCGCCGAGCCGTCGCCCAGGAAACGCGCGATCGATACCGCGGCGCCCAAGCACTTGAGCGCCGGCCCGATCGACTTCGCGGCGCCCTTCCCGCCCTTCTCCGCCTGGCGCAAGTAGCGACTGGCGAGCCTGCGGAGGCGGCGAACCATCACGAGCGCGTCGGCATGGAATTCCGCCGGTAGAGCCGTGGCCGGCGACCCGTGACGGTCGGGCCGGAACGTACCCGCCGTGCGGTGTTGCGCTGGCGTTTTTCGGTTCCACCCGCTACCTGGTCCGCCCATTTCGCCTCCCGCGATTAAAAGATCGCTGCCGCGCCAAAAAATTGGGGCTGCGCCGGTCCACATCCGACCGAACCGATATGATTTTCAGAAGAGTGACCGCACTTTCTTGGCATTCAGGCCCGACCTCGCGCTCGATACGACGACTTCGCGTACAGACAGCTCGGACACCACAGCGCGCCCTCGAACTCGGTCAGCCTGGCACGGACGCTAACCTTGCGGCAGCCCGAGCACGCCACCTCGGGAGCATTCGGAGTGTTCGGAGCACTAACTGCGGAAACACCCTCCTGCGCGCGCGTATAGGGCGAGTTACACGCTGAATGCTCCGAGTGCTCCGTCTCCGCCGTGTCGGGGTCGGGGTCGGTGTCAGTTCGGAGGCGAATGCCGAACCAGGTCATGCCCTTCCTGCCTCGCGCGCAGCCGCGGGATTCGAGACGACTGTTGAACGCGCGTGCCCCGAGCGGCTCACGGACGCCGGTGTCGCGCGCCCAACTGAGGTAGGCGTCCTTCAAGTCCTTGGTGGCGACCTCAGCCAGCTTCTCAAGCACACACCGCTCACTGATGAAGTCGCTGAGCGGATCCATCTCGTCGCGGTAGGCCTGGCTCGCCTTGCGCACGGCCTCGGGCATGGCGAGCCCGTCAGCGAGCCACGCGGCGCATCCCTCGACGCACCACGCCAAGACGGCGGCGCCGGCCTGCGTCGGATCGCAGAGCGTCGTTTTGACTTCAGGGTCGCGCTCGGTCTCGGGGATCGAGACGGTGAACGGGATCTCGTAGAGGCGCCGCCAGAGCGCGTCATCATCGTCGGGCGCCTTGGGGCGCTGGTTGGCGGCAACGACCAGCTTGAAGACGGGCGTGAACTCGACGGTCCGCTCGTACAGCGCACGGGCCGCCATGGGGTCGCCACCGAAGAGTGTCTTCACCAGCGAAGCGGCCAGGCGGACGCCGTTCTTGACCTCGGACGACACGACCAGCCGACGGCCGATCAGCTTCACGACATCATCGCGTGGTGCGCCGGCATCAGTCCTGCGCTCCATGAAGGTATGCGCGTCGGCCGCCGTCGCGTAGTCGCCGAGCGTGCGGCGCAACGCGGTCAGGAAGGTGGACTTCCCGCCGGCCGTCGGCCCGTGGGCGATGAAGAGCTTCTCTTCGCGCGTCGAGGCGGTGAGGGCATAGCCAGCGACGCGCTGGACGAAGGCACGCACCGGCTCGTCGGGCAGCACGCGCTCGAGGAAGGCATCGAAGATGGGATGCCGAGCGCCGGGCTCGTAGGCCGCGGCCGTGACTTGGGTGATGAGATCTTCTCGCCGGTGCGGGCGCAGGTACCCCGTGCGGAGCTCGAGGGTCCCGTTCGGACAGTTGAGTAACCACGGATCACGATCGAGCTCGTCTGGCGTCACGGGAATGCCAGGCTCGGACTTCGCCAGCTCGAGCATGCGGCGAATGCCCGGCTCGGACTCCGTGTATGCGGCCCACCGTGCGAGCGCCTTGCGCGTGTCCTCACTCGCTGCGCTCGCGACTTCCGTCCACAGCTTCCGGGCGGTGGCCTTGGCGCGGTCTGCGGTCTGATCGCCCTCGTCTCGACGCCAGTGCACGCCGTCCCAGACAAACCAGGCGCGCCGCGGGTAGCAGAAGTGCACATCGCCGCCGTGTTCGCGGGCGAAGCGCTGCGCGTTGCCGGCGTCGGTGAGATGCGGCGCCTCAGCGTCACCGCCGCGCAGGCCGAGCCAGCGGCGCAGCGTCGCCACGACTTTGTCGCCGTCGCCGCGGAGGAGCTCGGCGAGCGATGGCCCGCCCGTGACCGGCTCGCCCGCGATCACGCGCGCGACGGTGCTCACGACATCGCGCCGGCGCTTGGCCGCCTCATCGTCACCGGCCGCTTCGGCCGCGCCCTGGACGATCAGGACGCAGCGCAACTCATCGACGCCGCCCCGCGCAAGCAGACCGGCGGCGGCCAGCGCGGCGTGGTGTCGGGCTCCAGCGTTGGGCCAATGCCGCGCCAGGAGAGACGCGGCCGCGAGATGGGCGACGTCACGTCGGAGCGTCTCGCCAGGGCCGCGGGCGAGTTCGCCGTCTTCGGCAAAGGTGATCGGCTCACCGCATTCGTGGGTGGAGCCGGGAAAGACCGTCTGGCCGCCGGTCGACCGCAATTCGACAAGCATCACGGGCTTCGCGTCATCGCCGATGTCCTGAAATTTCTCCGTCGCGATGAGCGGCGAGGCAACGTACAACCTGTGACTCTTGGGTTTGCTCGGTCGGCCGAAGATCACGTGCGTCGACGGGAGGAAGCGATCGGCGAGCGTGAGCGCTTCGCCGCAGTCCAGGTCGATATCGACGAGCCCGCCTGACGGCTGGCCGAGCAGGACGCCGATATTCAAGGGCCCGCCGTTGAAGAGGGCACGCAGCTGCGTTTCGTCGAGCCGGAGATCCTGCCACCCAGTGATCGTCGGCGCCTTGCTGCGAAACGGCACCGGGATCGAGTACCAGCCACGCGCGAGATAGCCGCGGGCGACGTCGAGCGGCGTCACGCGTCGCGCTCCTCGAGCGCGAGCAGCGCATCGAGCCAACGCGACAGCCGTGACGACCACGGACAGCCGGTCTCGTCGAGCGCAGCCTCGACGATCGCGCGGGCCGCGCGATCCTCACGCCGGCGCCTCGGCCAGCCTCCTCCATGACCGCACCGCCCGCGCGATGCTTTCACGCTCTAACGCTTCGGCCGCGACATAAACGAGTCCAGGCGGAGTGATCGCGAGGATTCACGCGTGTCCTCGCCGTGTGCGAGATTCTCGACTATGCGGCGCACCGCGTGCGCGCGACAGAGGGCAACGCCGCCGAACTGGGCCCACGTCTGCGACGGAACTCCGTCGTGCCGAACGACCACGACGAAGTCCCGCTCGACGACGTGGCCGTAGACGACCGGGTGACCGCCCGTCGAGAGACAGTCGGCGCAGGGGGCGAGCGGCGCCGTCTGCCGCGAGCCGAGGCCCGGCACCGCGCGGGGCCAGAGCAGGTCCCCGACCACGTCTCGACGCTCCTCGCAGGTATTCATCGTGAGTCCTCCGCCAGCTGGTCTTGGTGGTCGTCGGTGCTCGGGTCCAACGCCGTCGCCGTCGCGCTCATCGCGCTCGGCCGCGTCGTCGGCGTCGAGCAGGATCTGGACGATCCGGGCCCAGCGCGCGTCGACGTCGGCGGCGGTCATGCGGGCGTAAGCTCTCCCGAAGATCACGTCGAGGTCGGCTCCTCGGCGGATTCCGGATCGAACAGCGTGGTCTCCGCGACCTTGAGCGCGGCCGCGAGGCGTCGGCGCCAACCCGGCCACGGGTATGAATAGCCGCGCTCGAGCGAGCTGATCGTGGACGCCGGGAGCCCGCACCGCGCGCCAAGCTCATGCTGTGACCATCCGCGCTTGATTCGCTCTTCCTTGATCCTCGAAGCCATGTATACTGTGTACCGCAACAAATCAGATATGCGCGTAACGTACATATCGTTGAGAATCGAGAAATGCGCGTAACGCAGGAGCAGGTCGCTTTAGTGCAGACGATCCTGCAATTCGCAAACCTGCGGCGCATCAAGAGCACCCGTCAAGTGCAGGAGCTTTTCCGTCGGTCGCCAGCGGTAGGCCCGGCCTTCCGCGAGATCGAAGCCCACAAAGCGAATGCCTACAAAAACGATCAGGACGAACTAAGGGGCTGGCTTCGAGCGATCGCTACTGGTCGCGGCGCTGACGTGGCGCCAGCCATCTCGGCTAGGTTCGGCACCATCGACTCCGTCATCCGTTTCGACATCCACCGCCTGGAGCCCCAGCTGATCTACGCCGTCCAGGGCGTGCAGGCAGCATGCGCATTGGGGGCCGCGTTCCTACTCTCTCCGTCCGCCGGCCTCACCACGCGCCTCGGTTACTGCGACGCCCCGAAATGCGGACGCTTCCGGATTGACCTTGAAACGCGCCGCGGCCGGCCGTGGCGGTATTGCTCGACCCCGCACCGGCGTGCCGCTGATGAGGCACGGGTTGCGAGCCGCATGCGCGCCTACCGCGCGCGCCACAGCAAACCTCGTTCCAGCCCAGCACGGAGGCGACGATGAATCGCGCAGCGCTCTACAGCCGCGTCTCGACGGACGAGCAAGTCGAGAAGTTCGGGCTCGACTCCCAGGAGCACGAATGCCGCGCGCACGCCGCGCGCAAGGGGTACGAGGTCGTTGCCGCGTTCCGCGACGAAGGCGTTTCGGGCGCGACCCTGGATCGGCCCGCGTTGACGCGGCTGCGTGACGCCGTTCGCGATCGGCGCGTCGACGTCGTCGTGACCCACAGCGTGGATCGGCTGTCGCGATCGCTCGCCCACCAGTTGCTCCTGATGGACGAGTTCGCACGAGCGGGCGTCACCGTCGTGTTCGCGACAATGAACGTCGAGAACAGCGCCGAAGGCCGGTTGTTGTTGAACGTCTCCGGCGTCGTCGGCGAGTATGAGCGCGAGAAAATCCGAGAGCGGACGGCGCGCGGCAAGCGCCAGAAGGCCCGTGCCGGGCACTTCGTCGTGCCCGGGCAGTGTGCCTACGGCTACCGGCCCGACGCCGCCGCTCCTGGACGTCTGGTGATCGACCCGGTCGAAGCGGACGTCGTGCGCCTGATCTATCGGCTGGCGATCGACGAGAAGAAGAGCGTGCGCGCGATCGCGACCCAGTTACGCCGGCTCGGGATTCGACCGCCGCGCGGTCGATGGACGCCCGGGCAAGTGGTGCGAATGCTCAGAGGCGGGTACTCCGGCCTGCGATATTTCAACGTCAAGCAAGTGCAGCCTGACGGGACGTCGCGTGTCCGCCCAGAGCAGGAGTGGATCGCGATCAAGGTCCCGGCCATCGTCACGCCGGAGCGCGAGGAGGCGGCACTCGCGCAGCTTGCCCTCAACCGGGCCGCGCTCGTCGGGCGCCCGCCCAAGGCGCACTATCCCCTGCGCGGTTTGGTCTTCTGCGACCGCTGCCGCCGTCGGTACGGCGGAAGCATGAGGCGGGGCGGTCGACGGCGCACGTACATGCACCCCGTGAGTCCGGCGGCCGAGACATGCCCGGAGGCGTATCGCTCGCAAGGCGCGGACGCGCTCGAGGCCGAGGTGCGCGCGCTCGTCACCCGCGCGCTGTCCGATCCGGCGACGCTTCGGGCCGGCGTCGAGAGGTATGAGCTGTCGCGCGGTGTTCGCGACGTCGAGCTTCGCAGTCAAGTCGCGCACCTCAAACAGCAGATCGACAAGGTGCGATCTGATGAGCGCCGACTGATCGGGCTCGTGGTCAGCGACCGCGAGCAGGGGGACATCGTGCAGGAGCGGCTGCGCGAGCTTGCCGGACGTCGCGGGGCGCTGGCCAGCCAACTACGGGAGGCCGAAGCGCTGGCGACTCAGCACGGCGCCGCACCCGGCGCAGCGCAGATCGACGCCGTCTGCGCCAAGGCCCGACGCGGGCTCGCCAAGCTCACCGACGCCGACTGGGAGGCGCTGCTTCGTGAGGTGGCCGACGAGATCAGGATTCGGCCCGACAGGCAGATCGAGATCCACGGAGTGCTGCGCGACGTCGGTGTGACAGCCGACGATGCGAAATTGTCCCACCGGCCGTGACCCTCGGCGATACGACCGGACGCGCGGCGGCGCGCGCTGCGCGGGGCGCGCCGGAGTCCGGTTACGCGTGGGTCCGGCTCTTCGCCGCGCTGCTGCTGTCGGCGATCGGCGGCATCGGCACGTGGTCGGTGATCGTCGCACTGCCGGCGGTCCAGGCGGAATTCGGCGTCGCGCGCTCCGCGGCCTCGCTGCCCTACACGATCAGCATGATCTGCTTCGGCGTCGGCGGCATCGTGATGGGCCGTCTCTCTGATCGTTACGGCATCTTCGTTCCTGCCGTAGGCGGCGCCGTGCTGCTCGGGCTCGGGTATGCGGTCGCGAGCCGGGCGACGAGCCTCTGGCAGTTCACGCTGGCCCAGGGCCTGCTGGTCGGCGTGGCGAGCTCGGTCGCGTTCGCGCCGGTGGTCGCCGATACCTCGCTCTGGTTCACCCGTCACCGCGGCATCGCGGTGGCGATCATCGCGAGCGGCAGCTACCTGGCCGGCACGGTGTGGCCGCCGGTCGTCGAGCATTTCATACGGAGCGACGGTTGGCGCCGCACGTATCTGGACATCGCGGTCTTTTGCGTCGCGACCATGGTGCCGCTGGCGCTGGTCCTGCGCCGGCGCTCGCCGACCGACGTGGCGTCCCCGACCAGCCGCCTCAGCGTCCGGTCATCGCGGCCGCTGGGCATGTCGCCCGCCGCGCTGCAAGGCGTGTTGGTCCTCGCCGGCCTCAGCTGCTGCGTCGCCATGTCGATGCCGCAGGTCCACATCGTCGCGTACTGCAGCGATCTCGGTCATGGCGCCGCGCGGGGCGCGCAGATGCTCTCACTGATGCTGGGCTTGGGTGTGGTGAGCCGCCTCGCCTCGGGCTGGATTTGTGACCGGATCGGCGGCCGCCTCACGTTGCTGATCGGCTCCAGCCTGCAGGCGCTGGCGCTGGTGCTTTTCCTGCCTTTCCACGGGCTCACCGGGCTCTACGTCGTGTCGGCGCTGTTCGGTCTGTTCCAGGGTGGGATCGTGCCCTCCTACGCCGTCATCGTCCGCGAGTTCTTTCCACCCCAGGAAGCCGGTGTGCGCGTCAGCACCGTGCTGATGGCGACCGTCTTCGGCATGGCGCTCGGCGGCTGGATGTCGGGCGCGATCTTCGACCTGACCGGCTCGTATCACGCCGCCTTCCTCAACGGAATTTTATGGAACGTGCTGAACATCTCGATCGCCGTTGGACTGTTACGCCGATCGGCCAGTCCCCTCGAGCAGGCAGGCTAGCGAGATGCGTGTTCACCTGAGCGTGGCCGACGCACGCGCGCTTGGTGAGCGCGCGATGCGCGGGATCGGGTACGAGACGGAGGAAGCGCGGATCCTCACCGATCACGTGATCGACGCGGCGTTGTGCGGCTACGAGTATTCGGGCCTGCCGAAATTGCTGAACGTCGCCGACTCCCCACGCTTCAAGGCTCCGCGCCGTCCCATGAGCGTCGTGAAGGACACGGGCGTGTCGGTGCTGTTCGACGGCGGCAACCAGAACGGCATGCTGGGGATGTACTACGCGACGCGCGCGGCGATCGAGCGGGCGAGCGTGCACGGTTTCGCGCTCGTCGGCGTCAACAATCTCTGGATGAGCGGGCGCAGCGCCTACTACGTCGAGATGGCGGCGCAGGCGGGCTTGATCGGGATCCATACCGTGGCCGCGCCGCCGATGGTCGCGCCGCTCGGGGCCGCCAAGCCGGCCCTCGGCACCAATCCGATCGCCTTCGGCTTCCCGATGGAGGGCGATCCGCTCGTGATCGACCTGGGCACCTCAGCGTTCATGGCCACCGAACTGCAATTTCGCGAGCGGCTCGGCATCCCGCTGCCGGACGGCGTGGCGATCGACGAGCGCGGTCGGCCTACCACGGATGCGGCGGCCGCGCGACGTGGCGCACTCTTGCCGTTCGGTGGGCACAAGGGCTTCGCGCTGGCGCTTGCGATGCACGCGCTCGGCGTGAGCGCCGAGTACCTCTTCATCGCATTCAAGCCGGATCTCTTCATGCCGCTCGACGACTATCGGCGCGCGCTGGCCGCGGAGATCGCCGCGATCAAGGTGACGCCGCGGCAGGACGGCGTCGACGAGATCCGCATTCCGGGAGAGCGCGCACATCGCGAACGCGCGCGCCTCACCCGCGAGGGAATCGAGATCGACCGTCGGATCCATGATGCGCTGGCGACGCTCGCGGAAGGAAGGCGCAGCGTCTAGCCTCCCCCGGTCGCGGGCGCGGGTAATATAGGCGCGCGAAACGGTCACGGAGGCCAGTCAATGAGAGACGGAAAAGGGCCGCTGAACGGAATCCGCGTTATCGATCTCGGTCGCCATCAGGCGGGACCCCGCTGCGCCCAGGTGCTCGCGCGTCTCGGTGCAGAGGTGATCAAGATCGAGCGCCTCGGTGGCGAGGAGACCCGATACCACTCGCCGTGGGTGCGCAAGCAGAGCGCGTACTGGGTCCAGTACAACAGCGGCAAAAAGAGCGTGAGCATGGACCTGCGCAAGGAGGAAGCGAAGACCGCGCTGCGCCGCCTCATCAAGGTCTCCGACGTGCTCGTGCAGAACTTCCGGCCCGGCACGATCGAAGAGATGGGTTTCGGCTACGACGCGCTGAAAACGCTGAACCCGCGCATCATCATGGCCAACGTCTCGGCGTACGGCCAGTTCGGGCCGTATCGCGATCAGATCGGCTACGACCCCATCGGGCAGACGATGTCGGGGATCGCCATGGTCACCGGCGAAGAAGGCATGCCGCCGATTCGCGCCGGCGTTCCGATCATCGACCGCACCACCGCGCTGCACTCGGCCATCGGCATCCTGGCCGCGCTCTACGAGCGCAATATTTCGGGCGAGGGCCAGGCCATCGATGTGTGTCTCGCGGACTCGGGCTATAGCCTGACCGAGATCCCGATCACCGCGTACCACGGCGCCGGCACCGAGCCCCAGCGAGGCGTCACGGATTCAGCGCCGAGCGGCATGTACCCGTGCAAGGATGGCTGGGTCCTGATCTCGGCCGGCGACCAGCACCACTGGCAGCGCGTGTGCGGAGCACTCGGCAAGCCGGAGTGGCAGACCGATCCGCGCTTCACCACGCGCCGTGAGCGTAGCAAGCACGCCGAGGCCATCAACGAAGCGATGCGTGGGCTGATGGCCGGCATGACGATGAAGGACGCGATCGCTCACTTCACGCGTCACGACGTCGTGGCGGCGCCGGTGAATACCATCGCGCAGGCGGCCCGAGACTCGCATCCGTGGGAGCGGCGCGCGCTGGTCGAGGTTCCCGATTTTCTCGCGGGGACGATCGCCGTGTCGGGCGACTTCTGGCACTTCGGCCGCACGCCGGCCGTCGTCGGCTCGACGCCGAAGGTGGGCGAGCACAACGAGGAAGTGTTGGGGGGGCTGCTCGGATACTCGAAGGACGAGATCGCCGACCTGTATGCCAACGAAGTGATCGGAAACCGGGACCATTACGACACCGTCCCGTAGGCGGTATCGAACGTTCTCGTCAGCCTATTGAATGATGGCGTCGCATCCTGAGCCTCATGGGCGGGACGACACATTCACGGCGACGTGCGTAAGCGTCACATTCCGCCAGTCTATGACGCGTCGGCCGGCACGTCGGCGAGCAAACGGCCGAAGGCGGACAGGCGCTCCGAACTGCTGAATGCGCGCAGCATCGCCCAGAACGACGCCTGGTTCGTCGTCACCACGGGCTTGCCGAATTCCCGCTCCCACGCGGCCACGGACGACATCGTCGGGAAATTTCCTCCGGGCACTACGAAGACCTCGATCTCCGGCCGATCGATCCGGGCGAACGCATCACGCGCGTTCTGCGGGCCAAGCTTACCGATCGCGTACGCGTCGGTCGCGCCGAATCCCTCGAGGGCGATCGTCGCGAGCCCGTGCTTGTCCTTGAAATAGCGGGCGGCGCGTTCGTTGACGGGCTCCGAGTACGGCGACACGATCGCGATGCGCCGCGCTCCGAGCGCGCGAACGGCGCGGCCGACCGCCTGCGCCGACGTGATCGCCGGAGCGCCGGCGCCGGCGCTCATGCGCTTCGTGACGACGTCGTCGTAGTCGTCGGCGAAAAGACTCGCCGACGTCTGCGCCAGGATCACCATCTCGACCTTGGCGGTCCCCAGCAACCGCGACTGATAGTCGATGTCGTCGTCCCGACTCGGCGCGAAGCTGCCGCCGCTCGACATGAGACGGCCGATGTGGGCCTGGTACGTCGGCGGCAAAAGCCGACATTCGATCTCGACCGTCGTGTTGGTGGACGGAATCAGCACGCCGAAATGTCGGGTATTCACTGGCCCAGCGTCACCGACCGGCCCGAAGCGGCGGATCGCTCGATCGCATCGATCAGCCTGTGGCGCCTGACGGCGAGATCGAAGTCGACGTCGAAGGACCCGCCGCCACGCAGAGCACCGGCCGCACGCGCGTACGCCTGGGCGACGTTGTAGGCCTGACCGGCCGGCGCGCCGTGCGGAGCGAACCTGTACTTGTCCGGAACCGGCATGTCGGCCAAGGGCTCCTTGCCTCTGCCCGCATGCAATTGGTTCGGTCCCTGGCTGAGCGCGCCGCTCGCCCGGATGACGATGGCGCCCTCGCGCCCGTAGATCTCGAGTCGGTTGCCACTCGGATTCGAGGGCGCGGTGGCGATGCTGACCGACACCTCGGCGCCGCTCACCATGCGTCCGACGACGTTGATGCTGTCCGGCGAATCAACGGAAACCGCTTTGCCTTCGAGCGTGCGCCACTCGGGAACGCGCGTCGCGACACGCGCGGAGATCTCGGCGAATTCGCCCAGCACGGCGCACAGCGCGTCGATCGCGTGTCCGCCGGTGATGGTCAGCACGTTCGCGCCGTTGGCGCGTACGCCCTGCCAGATGCGACCGGGGCCGCGCTGGTGCACGGCCGGAGCCACGCAGGTCAGGCCGGCCGTGAGCACCTCGCCGATGTAACCGTCGTTGATCAGGTCACGCGCGTACAGAATCGTCGGGTCGCTGCGCCCCTGAAGCCCGACGATCGTCCGGAGCGAGCGTTGGCGAGCGAGGCCCGCCATCTCTTCGGCCTCCGCGAGAGTCTTGCCGAGCGGCCACTCGCAGCACACGGGCTTCCCGGCCTGCAGGCCTGCCATGACCAGGTCGCGGTGACCGGGCACGCGCACGCACACGACGAGCAGGTCCACGTCGGGATGCGCCGCCATGTCGCCGAAGCGCTGGAACGCGTGCCGTGCGCCGAACGCCGCGGCTGAGGCCTTGGCGGTGTCCTCGTGAGCGGTGCAGACCGCCGTCAGCTCATAACCGGGCAGCGCCTTGAGCGCGGGCACGTGAGCGTTCGCACCCCAGCCGCTCCCGCCTTGCGTCACGGTCGCTCCCACGATTCCCACGCGGATCTTGTCGGTCATCTGAGCCTCCCTTTCCCCGGGGCCGACAGGTTACAAGAAGCGCCCGCCGCTTGACACCTCGCCGTAGCAAGCGGAACATCCGCGCTCGAGCGCCCCATGCGGCAGATTGCCGAAGACAGGCGGTTGCCCTTCGATGTCGATGCGGAGCCGGTGGTGCAGGCGGCCGCCGCGCTGCGGTCCGTCATCCGCACGTATCACGACGAGCTCGAGCGCGAGCAGCGCCTGCCGAAGGCACTGGTCGAGCAATGTCATGCCGCCGGCTTCTACCGCCTCGTGAGACCGCGCGAGCTGGGCGGCCTGCAGGCCGACCCGCTCACGTATCTGCGCGTCGTCGAGCTGCTTGCCGAGGGCGCCGGCTCGGTCGGC
>Ga0075428_100003076_pt1 | contig 18199 bp, 21 predicted proteins | sample RhiMetdeltSRZDD2_FD_75291 | JGI IMG/M metagenome (GOLD analysis project Ga0075428, IMG submission 75291) | Populus rhizosphere microbial communities from Tennessee, USA - Rhizosphere MetaG P. deltoides SRZDD2 | ecosystem: Host-associated > Plants > Roots > Rhizosphere > Soil | place: USA... | reverse complement strand
GCCACGTACTGCGAATCGGCGAAGCCGAAGCTGACGAACGTGTGCGCCGGACCCCGCCAGCGCTTCGAGAACGGCGTGACGATGAACCACACGCTCTCGAGGTTCTTCAAGTCGTAGCGCCGATCGTCGTACACCGGCGTGAACGCTTCCTCGGCCGTGTACGAGAAGTTGCGGAGGTGACTCACGTAGACTGAATCGCCGCGGATGTCCGCGTGCGCCATCACTGCCTGTTGCGGAACCCACTCCCGATCCGCGCTCGGATGATCGGTGGCCAGCACCGCCGAAGTCGCGCCAGCAATGATCGCCAGCACGCCGAGTCGGGCGCGGCGGCTCGTGGACCGTTTCGTACCGTTCGTCCCAGGCGATTGTACTGATTTCGTCATCGTTCTCGACGACGACGACGAACGAACACAGGTTACGGACCCGCTTCTGGCGGCGGCGTCCATCGAGATTTAGTATCGGTGGGCGACGAAATAGTCGGACGCGACCATGTCTATCGCCACGCACAAGGAATTCTGATCTCAACGCGGGAGAACGGCCATGAGCGACACGAGCCCACGCGGACGCTTTGTCTGGTACGACTTGCTGACGACCGACCCCGGTCGCGCTACGGATTTCTACACGAAGGTCGCCGGATGGGGCACGCAGGATTGGCCGGGGAGTGGAGCCAAGCCGTATACGATGTGGACGACGCACGACGCGCCGATCGGCGGGGTGATGGAGATGGCGCCGGAGATGAAGGGATCGATGCCCCCGCACTGGATTGGCTACGTTGCCGTCCCGAACGTCGACGAGAGCGCGAAGCAGGCCGAGTCGCTCGGTGGAAAGGTGCTGACGCCGCCGATGGACATCCCGGAGGTCGGGCGATTCGCGGTGATCTCCGATCCGCAGGGTGCCGCGATCGCGATCTTCACACCGAAGGACGGCGCGCAGCAGCCGGAGCACGTGCCTAACGTCGGCGAGATCTCCTGGCACGAGCTCACGACGACGGATCACAAGGCTGCGTACGACTTCTACCAGAAGCTGTTCGGTTGGGACAAGACCGGTGATTTCGACATGGGCGAGCCCATGGGCGTCTATCAGATGTACGGGCGCAACAACCAGTCGCTGGGCGGCATGTTCACCAAGCCGGCCGACATGCCGATGCCACCGAACTGGCTGTACTACATTCGCGTGCCCAACGTGGACGAGGCGGCCGAGCGGGTGAAGGCGTTAGGCGGCGAGGTGCTGAACGGCCCGATGGACGTCCCCGGCGGGGACCGCATCGCACAGTGCATGGACCCGCAAGGCGCCGCGTTCGCGGTTCACTCACGCGCCGACTGAACCCGCAGTCGCGGGAGTCGGCCGCTGGCCGCACGGCGTTCACCGTCGTTTTAGGCGCACCGGCACAGCTTTGGTATCAACTAAACCAGGGCGCGCCGGTGCGTTTCGTCATTCCTGTCCTTCTTGGCATCGCCGTGGCCACCGGTCGCGCGCAGTCGCCTCCCGCGGTTTCCGATTCCGCGCGCGGCGACTCCGTCGCACGATCCGGCGACGCCACGCGTCCCGAGCTTGGCCGGAACACGACTGCGATGCTCCTCGGCACGGTTGGCGTTGCCGGAGCGCTGTCACTCGTCGACTCACGGCTTTCCGTCGACGCGCGCCGGGTGGGCGGCGATGACTTGTCGATCCCGTCCGCGATCGGCAGCGTCGTGGGCGGGCCGGTCCCGTTGGCGCTGGGCGCGGCGCTCTACGGCGCAGGGCAGCTCCGCGGCGATGGCTTCGTGACACAAACCGGTCGCGAAGTCATCCGTGCTGTGCTCTTCAGCGGGGCGGTCACCGCGGTCGCAAAGGGGACTGTCGGCCGTGCCCGACCGATCGCCGCGCCCGGGGATCCCGACGAATTCAGCCCGGGCCATGGCTTTACGAACGCTACCATGGCGTCGTTCCCATCGGGCCATACGAGCGCGGCCTTCGCGACCGCGACCGTACTCGCGCGTGAGCTGAACATCGCGCATCCGGCTTCGCGGCGGTGGGTGAACCCGCTGTTGTTCGGTGGAGCGACGTTCGTCGGGTACTCCAGGGTGTACGACCGCCAGCACTGGCCGAGCGACGTGCTTGCCGGAGCGGCGTTAGGCTCGATCACGGGCTACGAGGTCGTCGCGCACGCTCGCGGGGATCGCTCACCGATCGATCGGCACCTGTTCTCGCACCTGTCGATCGCACCCGGTTTGCGGGGTGCGGCGATGCAGTGGTCGCTTCGCTGACCGGACCGCAGGACGTTGGCTGGAATGCGCGCACGATGGAGCGCGCGAGTGCTGTTCGCGCTGACATCGATCCTCCCGGCAGTGCTGCGTGCGCAGGGCGTGACGCCCGACTCGACCCGCATACGGGTAGGCCGAGCGGACGTGGTGCGACGCGATTCGGTGACCGGCTACGCATACACCCGACCGCGACCCTTCCACGCCGTGACCGACGTGCCGGCGGCGTTAGGTGTGTCCGCCCGCGAGGCGTTCCGTCCGAGCAACATTCCGGCGATGACGGCCGTCGCCGCCAGCACGGCGGTGCTGATCGCAGCCGACGAGCAGGCCCTCGCCGAGACGCGGCGGTTGGGCAAGCGCGTTGGTCTTCCGCAGAACCATCCGTCGGCGAATGTCCGCCTGGGGCCGTTCAAGCAGCCGTTCCCCACGACGATCGGCTCCGGACTCTATTTCCTTGGCGATGGGATGGCGAGCGTCCTTCTCGCGGCGGGCTTCGCTGCCCGCGGGAGTCTGGCGGACGACATGCGGGCCCGCCGGACCGCGAGCGAGGTGATCGAGGCGCTTCTCGTATCGGGTACGGTGACGCAGACGCTCAAGCACGTGGCGGGCCGGCAAACACCTTCCGAAGCGACCGTGCCGCGCGGGCGATGGCGCCCCTTCGCAAAGCTCAGCGACTATAGCGCGAACGTGCCGGCCTACGATGCCTTCCCGTCAGGCCACCTCGCCAGCACGATGGCGACGCTTACGGTCGTCGCGCTGAACTATCACGAGCACAGGTTCATCTGGCCGGTGAGCGTGGCGACGATGGGAGTGCTGTCATTCGCCATGGTGAACAACGGCGTGCACTGGGCGAGCGACTACCCGCTTGCACTGGCGATCGGCGGTGTGGTGGGAAAAGTCGTGACAGCACGAGGTCGGACGATCGTGCACCTGCCGCCGAAGGCCTCGGCCTCCGGGAGCGCGACTCCGCATGTCACGCGGTTCGATTGGGCGCCCGTCGTCACCCCGGACAAGGTTGGCGTCAGCGTGGCGTGGTAGACGCGGCCTCGGCCGTCTCGTGCACCCGTCGCGATTTCAGGTGCAGGCTGATCGAGCCGAATTTGAGGTGTGACGTCATCTGCAGCAGCACGTGATCCGCGTCGTTCGAGATCCAGATCTGCGCGCGACCGTTCTGGGAGAAGATTCCCTTCGCCTTGATGACGGGCCGGATGACGAGTGCGTCGAAGCGCCCGGCGGGCACATCGACCGTATCGCGCCCAAGCACTTCGAGTCGGACGGGATTGCGATCAGGCATGAAGTAGCGGTCGAACTCGTAGACGGCTCCGAGCTCGATCGGCACCGTGCGAAGGAAGTATAGAAACGAGCCATCGTCGAGTGGGTGGGAGACGCTCGGGCGTTCGTCCTTCTCGTTCTCGACGTAGGCGGCGCGCTCCGGGTAGATCTCGTACTCGTACACGCGGTCGCGCGAACCCTCGGACAGTTGCTGGCGGAAACGGAGCGACGAAAAGCTTTCGACGTCGATCCAGCTCTCGAGCACGTCGTTGACATGGAAGAACAACGTGCCGCCAGTGACCTGAAAGCGCGTGTGCCACGCGCGGCGACCGCGGACCTCCTCGATGTCCAGGACTTCCATGCTGGCGCGCCCGAGCTTGAGCGGTCCGAACTTCACGTCGTATTCCAGCCGCTCGCCGACGATGAGCGCCTTCGAATGCGCGAGCGTATCGGACTGCGCGTCGGTTCTTCGGGCCATGACGAGAACGCCCGCGACCAGGACGAGAGCCGCGAGCGCCGATGAACGAAAAGCGCGGGACACGGACAGCATCCGGCGTAAGCTACCGGCCGGAATGTCGACTCGGGCTGAATCCGACGTTTCGTGGTCTCGCCAACGTGGCGGTGGCCCGGTTTGTTCCCGGCGGTCAGAACTTGACCGAGATCGCCACATACGGGATACCGGGGAACACCATGAAATTGCCCGGGGCGTTCCAGAACGCGACGTCGGTGGAAAGCTTCTCGCCGTAGAACCTGAGGCCGTACGAGATGACGCCTTGAACGTCGTCGCTCGGGATCAGGTAATTCTCGGTGACGAACGAGACACGACGGCCGAGCCGTGACTCGGCCCCCAGCATCGCGACCGGGCGATCGGCGAACTGGCCGCCCGCGTACGCGAGGCCGGTGCCGAAGGTGATGCTGGCGTCGGGCGAGCCAATGGTTCCCACGCCGTACAGGATCCCGAAGCTCGCGTCATCACCTTCGTCAACGGCCGCGCCAACGAAGCCCGCGAGCGCGCCGACCGCGAGGTTGAACTTTGGGGAGGCTACGACACCGATCTTCGGCGTGACGAACAGCGCGTTGTCCGTGAAGTTGTCCACCGGAACCACCGACAGGCCGCCGCCCAAGTTGAAACGAGAGCTCACGCCGCCCTGGACGCTGAGAAGAAGGAGATACGTATCGTTGAAGTAGCCCTCGCCCTTGGCGAGCATCCGCCCGGTCGGCGCGAAAAAGAGTCGAGTGGCGTTAGGGTTGGCGGGCCACACTTCGCCGCCACGAATCGAGGACTTCGCGACGTCGCGCACGTCGACGATGTCGGCGCGGGTCAGCAAGAGCGTTCCACCCGTTGCGGCGAAGCGGATCGTGTCGGTCGCAACCTCCGTGACCCGGCCGACGATGGACGACCCGTCCCGCAGGCGAATGACCTGCACCTGTGTCGAGTCGGCAACGCGCACGGTCACCGCCTTCCGAGCGGGGGGCGGCTGCTGCGCGGCGGCGGCGCCGGTAAGTCCGACAAGCGTTCCAAGCTCGGCGAGCCCGATGATCACGACGTGGGTAATGAGCCGGACGACGAAAGAGCGGCGCATGTGCTTCTCCAGAGGAAGTGCGGTGCGACCGGCCATAACGCGGGCTGCAGGGTGACGAGGTGACGCTAGCACGGACGTCCAAGCGAGCGCATCGGCCAACGTACGTAGGCAGTCGGGCGAAATGACGTAGTCGCGCCTGGCGCCCTCTTGAGCCGTGAATGACAGCCGCATAGGCTCCTTCCATGACCGCACGAGGCGGATCGTCGCAACAGAACCCGCCGCCCGCGGCGTCGAGCTACCGGGAGTACACGCCGTCGGACAGGCTGCGTTCGTTCGTGGTCTGTTTCTGGACGCGCGAATCGCCAGCGTTCGAGCTCACGAGCCCATCAGTACACCGAGTGCTGCCTGATGGGTGCATCGATGTGGTGCTCGGATTTTCAGGGCGCGCCGACGAGCCCGAATCGGCCCTGGCCGTCGGGACGATGACGCGGGCGCTGGTGTTGGACGCTGCGACGTCGCCCGAATGCTTCGTGGGCGTGCGGTTCCGACCCGGGAAGGCGGCACCATTTCTATCCGTGCCGGCGAGCGAGCTGACGGATCTGCGCGTGCCGCTCGACGACCTGTGGCTCGACGCGGCGGAGGTACGTGACGCGCTCGCGGTGAGTGCGGACGCGGTGGAGCGGGTGCGGGCGCTCGAGCGCGTGCTCGCGGCTCGCGTGTCGCCGAGTGTCGTGTCGGCACAGCAGGACGTGGATGAGGCGATCCGCCGAATCGTCGATGCCGGTGGAAGCCTCGGCATCACGAGGCTGGCTCCGGCGTTAGGCGTCACGCGCCAGCATCTGGCGCGGCGGTTCTCGCAGCTCGTGGGAGTCTCGCCCAAGACGTTCGCGCGGGTGGTGCGGTTGGGGCGTGTGATCGAGCGGGCGCGCGCGATGCCGACAGGGGAGCCGGTCAATTGGAGTGCGCTTGCGTTGGAGCTCGGGTATTACGACCAGGCGCACATGGTTGACGAATTCAGAGAGCTGACGGGGATCACGCCGACGGCTTGGCATCGCGGGTAGAGCGGGAACCGGCTCGTCCCCCTGAGCGAAAGGCCGCCCCCTTAACGTCCCGGGGTAGAGCCCTCGTTCCGGTTCCCGAACACCGCCTGCAATCACGGAACTGCAACCACGGAACTGCAACTACGGAACTGCAACTACGAACGCTGACATCGCTGATCTGCCGACCGCTGTGACCGCTGAATCATCAAAGCGTAACAAGCATGGTGAGTCACGAACTTGTTTTTTAGGAATCTCACGCCATAGCCTCAGAGTTTTCAGCGCCGCTCGCGTCTGCGACCTCAGCGTTCGTGGTTGCAGTTCCACGCAAGTACGGCAGTCGAAATGGCAACTCACCCATCGTCTGCATCGACTTCGGACGTTGTCCCGATTCGTGCATAGTGAGTGGATGACACAACACGTTTGATGATCGGCCGTGGGCCGAAGTGCAGTACGAGCCCAACGCGCAGCCGCGATGCGCGAAGGTAGTTGAGCAGTTGCGCCTGAGCGACCGGATCCAGAATCAAACCGGTCTTGGTCTCGAGAATCACCGAGCGCTCGGCAACGAGATCTGCCTCGTAGACGCCGATCGGGAGACCTCGGTGGAAGAGCTCGTAGCGCGCCAGTTGTTCGACCGAGATTCCGCGGTGTTCCAGCTCGATCGCCAGCGCCTTTCGATAGACCGACTCGAGAAAGCCGTATCCGTGCGCGTGATGCACATGGAGAAACGCCGCAATGATGCGACCGGTGAGCTCTTGGAGGGGGTAGTCCGCGTCCCGATACTCCGTCGCCCAGCGCGCTCGATCCGTACGAGGGTCTATCACGCCGCGAACGTATGGTCACCGCCGCGGCGAAGCGTCATCGCTTTATCGCTCGCCGGTTCAGTTCCATTTCTCCAAGACCGCGCGCCGCCAGGCCGATAGCTTCTTTTCGGACCCTTAAACGGAGCACAACCAACCATGCAGACCATGCAACAGAGCGCGATGAAGAAACTCACGCCCGTGATCATGGTGGACGCCATAGAATCGTGCGTTCCATTCTGGGAGCGGCTCGGGTTTACGAAGACGGCGGAAGTGCCCGAAGGCGACCGTCTCGGGTTCGTCATCCTCGCCAAGGACAATGTCGAGGTCATGTATCAGACGCACGAGAGCGTCGAGAAGGACGCCGCGGGGCTCGTCCCCCGGGCGCACGGGCACGGCGCCGCGCTGTTCATCGAGGTGAGCGACATCGAGAGCGTTGCGCGGGCGCTCGCGGGCGTGGAGGTCGTGGTGCCACGGCGGCAGACGTTCTACGGGATGGACGAGATTGGCGTCCGCGAGCCGGGGGGCCACGTCGTCATGTTCGCGCAGCCCACGGGCTGACTAGCCGCGGATGGGGCGGCGTTCTAGCTTGGCACTGAGACGGGTGGCGTATCGGAGAGCGGTGCGCCACCCCGCGCGAGTCCCCATTCCGATCCCGCACCATGTCCACCACCGGCTCACGTACCGAAGAGTTCAAGGTCAGCGGCGCCAACCTCAAGGCGAAGCTGAAAGAGATCATACGCAAGGGAACCGTTAGGCGGGTGGTGATCAAGAACGCGCAGGGCCGCACGATGCTCGACATCCCGCTCACGGCCGGCATCCTCGGCGCCGCGCTGCTGCCCTTCTGGGCGGCCGTTGGCGGGATCGCCGCGCTGGCGTCGGACTACACGATCGTCGTCGAGCACACCGAGACGGGCCTGACGAAGAAGTAGCCCCCCCGAGCGGTTCGCCTAACGGCTGGCCGTCAGCTCGGCGACGCGACGCGCCAGGTCGGCGAACGTGCGCAGACGCTCCAGATCACTCGGTTCGAACTCCACGTGGAAGTGCTCCTCGATCGACATCACGAGCACGACGAGGTCGAGCGAGTTGACGCCGAGGTCCCGGAGCGACGACGTGTCGAGCACGATGTCGTCGCTCACGCCGAGCGATTTTGCCACGAGCCGCCGGAGCTCCGCGTTTTTCGTGCTCGTTGACGCACCGGCGGCAGAAGTGGCCGGCTTCGGCTGCGAGCGCGTCTGACCGTTGCCGCGAAGTGCCGGGTCGAGCAGCTCGCGCGCGTTGTCCCGATAGCGCATCGCGGCTTCGTACACGCGCTCGTCCACGTCCGTGAACCGACGCATCGTCTCGGCCACGATGGCTTCGCCCTTCTCAGCGGCGTATCGATCGAGGCGGTCCTTCACCCAGCTGATGTGGCCGACCTCGTCCTCGATCATCCGGTGGAGTGTTTCCACGACCGTGGGATGCACGTCAGGCCACTTGAGGTGTGCGCGGAAATGACGGATGACGCGGCGCTCGAAAACCTGGGTGAGCGTGAGGATCTCGAGCAGGCTTGTCGGCATCCCGATCTCGGCGTAGTAGCGCGTCTGATACGTCTCGGCGACGCGCTTCGGGGTGCCACCCACTTTCAGGATCGTCTGCGTCCAGAGCCACGCGTGATACGCCTCTTCCGCGCAATGCTCGGTGAGGTGCACACGCAGGTCATCGTCGTCCGTTTCCCGCGCGAGGCGACCCATGACGAGCCCTCCCGCGAGCTCCGATTCGCGGTAGTAGCTGAGGATCCAGAGGTCGTTCTCGCTAATCTCCACCGGGAATGGACTCCTTGAGATGTTCCGTCGGCGCGAGGCCGCACAACAGGCGGATCTTCCGGTTCACCGCCATGATCGCCTCGAAATCGTTCTCCTCGGCGACGGGGACGTCGACGACGTCGCTCCCATAGTGGCGAAAATGCTCGGCGGCCGCGAGCACCTGGGTGACCACCGCGGGGTCGCGGTCGATGCGCTTCTTCAGGACGTCGCCGGCGCTCGCGCTATGGCGGAACTCGTCGCGCGACATATAGCCTAACAGCTCCCGCAGCACCGGCTCGTTGGTGCGGCGGGATATTCGCAGGAAGAAGTACGCGGCGAAGAGCTCCGAGCACATGAAGTTCGTGAGGTGCGCGATGAGCCCGGCCCTATCGTACGCGATGGCGAGCGCACGTTCCCGTGCCGCCACGAGGGTCGCTTCGGAGACCTCTTCGCGCTGAAAGCCAACCCGGTCGAGGTACCGCGCGAGCGCGGTGAAGTGTTTGAGCCCCTCATAGAGCTCCATGCTGAGCACGGCCGTCGCGTCGACGTCATCCCACAGAAGCTGCATGAGACGCGCGGCGTACACGGGCAGGTAGCCTTCGATGAGCGCGGCGTCGTGCAGCGCCTGGTGCAGGTCGCGCTCCGTGCGCGCGACGTCGGTGTCGATCGCATCCCACGCGATCGACGTGTCGAGAGGCCACGCGTTCTCCTCGGTGGCGCGGAGATGCGACTCGTAGATCACGAGGTGCTCATCCCGCTCGAGGGAGAACGTCGGCGCTCGATGCGCCGAGCCACCACGAGCGTCTGCAGGCCGACGTCATCCTGGCGCGTCGACACATCGTGGAAGCCTGCCGTGTGCAGCCAGCGGATGACCTCGTCGGCGCGCCGGTAATGCGTGTGGAGCTCCGCGAGCTGGCGCATGAGGTAGTCGGCGACACGATCGGGTTGCATGGATGACGTGACGAACGTACCGCCCGAGCGCAGGCGATCGTGACAGTTCCTGTAGAACTGCACGAGCAGGTCATCGCTGAGGAATTCGCCGAGCCCCGTGGACGTAATGACATCGAGCTCCGAGGGAAAGGAGCTCGCATCGAGGGCGTCGCCGCGAGTGAAGAAGTAATGATCGTCCGCTCCGGCGAGGTCGCGTGAAACGTCGAGCGGTGCAGGGTCGAGATCCACACCGAAAAATGTGCTACGCGCGTACAGTGCCGGGAGTTCCCTTTCCAGCGCACGCGCGGCAAGCACGAGGTCGCGCGCGATCCCGCAGGGGATGGACAGGACGCGAAACGGTGCGGTTGCCGCGACGGAATTCGTGGCACTCCGCGCCTCGTGCGCGCGTCCGGCCGCCAGGATCTCGCGCTGCGTGTGATGAAAGCGATTTCGCATCGAGCGCGCGCCGCGCATGCGGAGCAACACGGCATCGAGCGCACGGCCGATGCCGAAGCGGCCACTGGGTTCGTTGCGGTACACGTGATCCGCGAACCGATAGCTGCCGGAGTTCTCGATGCCTTCGCGTGCGAGGTCGCTCGTGCGCATGAGCGCGTACACCGGCAGCAGATGCAGCTTGCCCCGGCGCAGGAGCTTCCGCGGGATGGACTCCGACGTGCGCGTGCGGTTGTGGAGCCGAGTCACGCACCGGCTCCCCGCCCCGGGCGCCGGAGCGCCGCATCGAGCCAGGCGCGCGGCGCGTTAGGCCACGCGTGGTGGTCGACGCCGTGTTGAGCGAAGAGCGCGAGCACCCATCGCTCCAGGCCAAAGGCGACGCACCCGGTGTGCGCGGGTGCGTCGTCGGCGAGGCGAATGCCGAAGCGCGTACCGAAGAAGTCGTGGTGATGGTTGAACGACGCGACGGCTATCGTACGGCCGGTCGCGTCGACGGCAAGGCGGAGCTCGTACTTGAGCGCGCCGGCCTGCTGCATGAGGCGGCGGCCTTCGTCACCGGCGACGAAGAACGGGTCGGCGGCGGTTTCGATCGAGGCGTCCAACTCCAGCGCGTCGACGAGCGTCGTGACCTGCCTGACGAGCGATTGCCGGACGTCTTCGACCTGCTGGCGAGTTCCCATCACGATGATCTCGCGCATCGTGAACTCCCACAGCCGTTCCAGCGGGACGTGGTTTCCGTCTTCGTGCCGGTAGCAGTGGCCGCGTGCGGTGAGCAGCGTGGGACTGTCGCCGATCGCCTTGCCGGACCACTCGGGGTAGGCGTGATAGCAGACGGCGGGGGAGAAGGCTGCTTTGTCATCCCGAGCGTAGCGAGGGATGACAGGCGGGCTCGAGATGACACCGGGACTCTGCCCCGCACGCTCCAGGACGGCTGCGTCGATCAGGCTTGGGTAGCGGTGTTCGGGAGCGCCGAGGGATTCCGCCCAGCGCACGACGGTGTCGTCGACCGCGTCGAAGACCTGGAGCGCGACGCCGGCCAGGGCGACCCGACCGGCGCCGATCACCGTGACGTCACCACGCTGCCGAAGCATCTCGATTGGCGACGCAAAACGCGACCGGTCGGCACGACGCTCGAACAGCAAATCGGGAGCGGACGCCGCCACCGCTCCGGCATCCGGATGAAACACCTGCACGATGGTGGCGATCGTGCGGAAGTTCGCCAGGCGAACCGAGCGGTCGGGGATGCGCCTGCCTAACGTCTTCTCCACCATCGCGATCAGGTCGAGGATGCGGAGGGAATTCATGTAGCCATCCTCGAACAGGCGTGTGTCGCGGCCGACCGCGGTCCCTCCGCCCAGCAACGTGACGTTGACGAAGTGCTCGAGGTGCCGCTCGAGCTCCGCCGGGGTCGGCAGCGCCTTTGGCGAGGAGCTCGTCATGCCGGTGTCCCCCAGTTCGTTTCGATGCACCACCGCACGATCCGGTCGTAATAATCGAGCACATTCGGCGCCGAGATGCCTGCCGGTGCGAGCACGCCATCGGCGCGTCGGGCATCGAACACCTTGGGGTACGCAAGCTGGTAGGCGAACGCCTGCACCGCCCGCGTCGCCTGGAGCAGCACCTGATTGCCCGCCTCCTCCACCGAGCGTACGAACAGCTCGTATGTCTCCAACTCCACGATTGCGGGCCGAGCGATGCTGCGCTTGCGCCATGCCGGGCGGTATCGCTCGAATGCCGCCATCGTCGCATCCAGCAGGGCGCCGAGCGTAGCAGACTTCGCCGCGCCCGCGCACAGATGATACGTCGCGCCCGCGATAAACTCACGCTCGATGAGGTAGCGGCTGGCGTCGGCGGCGAAGTCCACCGGAATGAGGTCTACGAGGCCGGATTCCCGTCCCGGCACCATCGGGGCAAGACCCTGATACAGCAATCGCAGGGCGTGATGGATCGCGTTGAAACCCGAGACCTCGCCGCTGCGCGCGTCGCCAATGATCGTGCTCAGGCGGTAGATCGCGATCGGCAACTCCCCCATCGCGTCGCGCACGACCGCCTCCATTTCCGCCTTCGACTGCTCGTAGCTGTTCACGAACCCGTCGGCGCCGCCGACATCCTGTTCGGTGAAGCAGCCCGTCGCGCGCCCGGCGACGTAGACGGTACTGAAGCACGCGAGTCGCTGGAGCCGCGGACAGTCCTTGGCGAACGCGAGGACTGCCTCGGTGCCGGTCACGTTGGTTGCCCGCGCGTCGGCGAGCGGGCGGTTGAACGTCGTGTCGGCCGCGCAATGCACGATGTCGGTGACGCTGTCGCGCAGCATCGCGCGGTCGGTCTCACTGAGCCCGAGCATGGAACCATGCCGCACGTCGCTCACGAGCACCCGGACACCGTGCGGCAGCACCGCGGGGCGCCGATGCGCCGAGCCGCGCGCGAGCACGACGACCGAAGCGTCACGCGAGCGCGCGAACCGCGCGACCAGCTCCCTGCCTAACGTGCCGGTCCCGCCCGTCACGAGGATCGTACGCTGCGCCGGCCCCGGTGAGGTCGTCATGCGCGATGCTCAGTGCTCGAGCACCATGCAGCTCCAGTTCAGCCCGTAACCGAACGTGAAGAGCAGCAGCAGATCGCCCGGGTGGAGGAGCCCCGCGTCGGTCGCGTCGCGAAGGTTGATGAAGTTGTCCGCGGCGATCGTGTGGCCCACGCGCGCGATATTGGCACTGAACAGCTTCTCGCGGGGACACCCGATGAGCCCGAGCAGGATTTCCCAACTGCGCAGGGACACGTTATGCGGGATCACCCATCGGATGTCGTTCAGCGTGACGCCTGCCTTCCGCAGCGTGTCTTCGATCACGGTGCGCGCGGTCGGGAAGTACGCGGCGATGATCTCGTTCTCGAGCGACCCCGCATCCCAGAACGCTCCCTTGGTCACCTGGTGCATGGCGACGATGCGGTTTCGCGCCGCACCACGGCGCACCAGCATCGCACACGCGCCATCCGACACCAGATTGTAGACGACTTCGCGCGGCGTGCCGTGTGGTAGCCGGTCCGCGCTCACGCAGAGCACCGTGCGAACGTCGGGCTCGGCGAGGAGTGTCGCTCGAGCAAGCCGGACGCCCGAGAAGATCGCGGCACACCCTTGCTGGTCGATGCCGGCGACCGACGCGTTCGCGAGATCGAGCTCGCTCTGGAGCTGCGAGACCGGGTACTTGAAGAAGTCCATGAGGTCCCGCATCTGCAGCACCGCCCCTGCGGGGGCCGGTGCGCACTCCATGGTGGAGCTGGACGTCAGCGCGCCGGCATAGAGAAGGAGATCGATCTCATCGGACGAGGTGTTCGTCTCGTCGAGGAGCGCGCGCACGGCGCGCATCGCCATGTCCACGTGACTCTCGGACTCAGCAACGCGGGCCCGATCGAAGCCGAACCCGGCAAGCGTCGACGCCGGTCCCCGCAGCGCTCCACGCTGCTCGAGCTCCGCGAGGGTCGGGGCGGACGCGGGCAGATAGTAGGTCAGGGCGTCGATGCCGACGCGTGTCATCGACAGAATGCAAGGGCGATGGTGTACGGGCCGGCGGTTCGATGCCTGACGCCAATCGAGTGCGGAGGGACACCATCGCCGACGATGCATGCCCGCATCGAGCGCGAAGGCGTCCACGAGAGCTCCACGTCGCGGAGCGAGCGACACAGATAATGAGTCGCCTTCATCGCCGCCTCCTTTGCGGTCCACATCTCGAGCGGGGTCGGATCGATGGTCGAGCTTCCGTCAAGCCGTTCGATCTCGGCGGCCCGGAGCACGCGTCGCACGAGATCGATCGACAGTGGTGTCGTCACCTCCACATCCACGCCGACGGTGCCTGATGCGGCCCTGTCCGCGACCGCGGCAACCGCGGCACCGTGTGAGTGCGCGATGGAAATGTCGAGTTGTCCGTCGAGGTCGGGCCTTCCGTCGATGGCGAAGCGCGGGGCGCCGTCGGCGTCGTTTCGGATCTCGACCGCGGTGTACGACGGTAGCGCCTCGCCCCGCCGTCGACACATCCCCCGCAGAACGCGCTTGGCGGCGAGCCGGCCGGCGAGCCAGTCGCGGCGACGCCGCTCGACGGGGAGCGCGTCGAGCACCGAGCGCTCGCCGGCCGTCAGGATTCCGCCCACGCCGCGATGCGCGACCGCCCGCTCGACCATCTCCGGGGTCACGAGGAGTACGTGCGCCGAGTGGCGGGCCACCGGGAATCGGACCAGCACCGTCTCGCTCATTGCTGAAGGTTCGAGTAAGGTAGTAGCCGCGCCGACCGTCTGGCGATATCGTCCGGCGGCACGCGTTCACTCGATTCAGCATCGCATTTCGGAGGGCACGATGTCCCGGGTAGCCAAATCAGCGGTCATCACGAACAAGGCCAATCAGATCATCGACTACATCGCCGATGTGAAAAACCATCCGGCGTTCCTCGGACCGCTCAAGTCCGTCACGAACGTCAACGGCGATCCGAAGAAGGCGGGGACGTCCTGGGATTGGACGTTCGTGATGGCGGGAGTCGAGTTTTCCGGGCGCGCCGAGACGGTCGGCTACGAGAGCGGGAAAAAGTTCAGCTTCAAGACGACCACCGGGATCCAGAGCACCTTTACCTACAATGCCGAGCCTCAGGGCAATAGCGTGAAGGTGTCGATCGATGTGACGTACGAAGTGCCGCAGTCGCTCCTGGCGAAGATGCAGGCCGGAGTCGTCGAGAAGTTGAACGACGCGGAAGGCGGCCGTGCGGTCGAGAATCTGAAGGCGATTCTCGACCAGTAGACGGGGCCCGTCGTGCTCGGCTGGGCGGCCGCATACGTCGTACTGGTGGTTGCGGCGTCGGTGGTCGTCCTCGCGCGGCGCGAGCCGACGGTCGTGCGCGGTGACTGGGTCTTTTTCCTGACGGCGCTGTACGCACTGGTGGCCGCGGCGATCACCGCGCTGCGCGGCGGTCACTTTTCGTTAGGCGTGCTGGCGGGCACGGTCGTCGTGCTGCTCGGAGGCTGGTTTGCGCGTTCGCGCTGGTGGGTGGTCGGCCACGAGTCGGACGCGGTCGTGGCGGCCATCGAGGAGTGCGCCTCCCGGCTGTGCGCGCCATCCGAGCGCGCCTCAGATGCCTGCAGGGTGACGGTTCCCGGCGGCGTGATGCATCTGCGCGTTACTCCGGTCGGCGGATCGACGATGATCGTCTTCGTGTCGAGCGCCCGACACAGGAAGGTGCACCTCTTCCGGCGTCTTCTCGCGAAGCAATACCGGTCCGTGATGCCAACGATCCGGCTCGGGCCCCCAGGGGCATCGAAGGGCGGCTGAGATGGCACGGCGGTGGTGGGCGCGGCCTGTCGCGTTGGTGCTCGTGTCGGTCGTGGTGTTTTTCGGGATCCGCCGTTTTGCGTTCATGGCCGTCGAGCGCAACGGGCTGATCGTCGCGCCTAACGGGCCCGAGACGCCGGCGACGTTCGGCGCCCCGTTCGAGCCGCTCACGCTGGTGAGCGGCGACCGGACACTGGATGCCACGCTCGTGCGCGCCCCGGCCGACACTGCCCCCGCCCTGCTCATCTTTCACGGCACCGCCGAAGCCGTGTCGTACTGGGCGGACACCCAGGCGCTGCTCTACCGCCACGGCATCACCTCGATGGTGTTCGATTACTCCGGCTTCGGCCGGAGCAGCGGCCGGCCGACGGTTGCCCATCTCGAGGAGGATGCGGACTCGGCCTATGCCGAGTTCGTGCGGCGCATCGGCCCGCGAGCCCGTCCGTACCTGCTGGGATACTCGTTAGGTACCGGCGTCGTGTTCGACGCCGTCCGCCGCTTCACGCCGTCGCCCGCTGGCGTCGTGTTCGTGGCCTCGTACTCGTCGGCGCGGGACGGCGCCGTGGCGTTCGGCCTCATCCCGAAGTGGATGACCTTCATCCTGCCGGACCTGTGGAACAACGTTCGGGACACCCGGAATCTCCGGCAGCCGCTGCTCGTCATGCAGAGCGATGCCGACCAGCTGTTCCCGGTGAGCATGGCGCAGGCGGTGTACGACGCGGCAACAGTACCGAAGCGCATGGTCGTGCTGCACGGCTACCGTCACGAGGATGGCCATCAGCGTCCGACCGACGCGTACTGGGCCCCGGTCGTTCGCTTCATGACCGGCGCTCGATCAGTTGAGTGATCGAACGAGCGACGGCGGCGGGGTGAAGCGGCCGGGGATCTGGAACGGTACGTTCGGGTTGCCGAGCGGCGTTTCGAGCGTGACGGACCCCTTCAGGACGTAGTCGACAGTGCTGTCGCGGACGGCGTCCCGCGCGGCTGCGCGAAGCCCCTGCCAGGAAACGTCGACCGGAAGCTCGACGACAGCCGAGTCGTGCGCCGGCACCGTGAACGCCACGGCCGATTCGCCTCGGCCAACCTCGGTAGAGTCCGCGAGGGCGAAGCTGTAGACGGCACGGTGGACCGGGAGGGGATACGGGTTCGGGTTAGCGATGGCCAGCGCCACCTCGATCGAGCCGCCAGTGAGACCGACACTCTTCAGCTTCACGCTCCGGACGGAGATGGTCGGGCGCGCGAAGGCCCGCTCGGCAATGTGGCTGCACGCCGAGACGGCCATCAATCCCACGGCGACCGTCGTGGTCAGTACTCGATGCATGACGCCTAACGCCCCCATCGGTTGTTCGTCCTATCGACGTCCGGAAACGCGTTCTCCGGGTCGATCTCCACCTTCACGATTTTCGGCGACGCTGGTACGCGAAGCGTCGCGCGACGCTCACCCCGGAGCCATGCGTCCACGGGAATCTCCCGCCGCTCGACCGCCGACACGCCTTGCCGAGTGATGGCGAGTCTGACCGGCATTGGCGCGAGGCCGCGATCCTCGACCGTGATCGTCGCGCTGTCCCCGCTCGCCTGCACGCCCGCGACCGCCTGGTCCAGCGTCCACGTCTCATAAAACCACGTGCGCCAGAACCACGAGAGGTCTCGCCCGCTCACGTCGTTGAACGTGTTGAAGAAATCGTACTCGGTCGGGTGCTTGTTGATCCAGCGCCGCCCGTACTCCCGGTATGCTCGCATGAACACGTCGTCGCCGAGCAGCGCGCGCAGCGCGACGAGGTTCGTCGCCATCTTCTGGTAGCTCGCCACGGCGTAGGCCGGGGTCCCCACGGGATACAGATCGCCGTGGCGCATGAGCTCCACCTCGCCGCCGGTGCGCGCAAAGCCGAGGTATGCGTCGCGCACGATACGCTCGAGGTCGTACCCGCCGAAGAACGACCGCATCGCCTGCGCCTGGTTGAACCGCGTGAGCCCCTCGTCCTGCCAGGCGTGCCGCTTCTCGTCGGACCCCACCTGCATCGGGAACCACATGTGGCCGAACTCGTGCACGGTCACCGAGTACAGGCCTAACGTGTCACGCTGCCCGCCGATGCAGGTGATCATCGGGTATTCCATCCCGCTGCATGACACGACGCCATCGAGCGCCGTCATCTGCGGATACGGATACGGCCAGAGGAAACGCGACAGGAACTCGATCGAGTGCCGTGCATAACGCGCCGACTGGTCCCACGCCCACGGAATCCGTGAGGGGCGGTAGAAGGAGTTGATCGTCGCGCTGTCGGTGCCTTGATCGCAGGCGGGTGGCGGCGCGGCCGCCGCGGCGCCTGACGAAGCGGTCGGAAAGCAGCCGACCGTACCAACCGCTGCGCGCGTCGCGTCCCAGAGGTACTTGTCGGACGTCCCCCACGCGAAATCGCGGACGTTTCGCGCCTCGAACAGCCACGTCACCTTGCCGCCGGTTCCCGTCGTCGTCGACTGTCCAGGCGCCTGATCGTCTTCCGTCACCACGTGTACGACCTGCGGCGAGCGGCGCGCCTCGGCGAGTCGCCCGCGCGTCTCGGGTGTCAGCACCTCCGACGCGTTCTTGAGCTCTCCCGTCGCGCCAATGAGCCATCCGGCCGGTACCGTGAGCGCCACGTCGTAATCCGCGTAGCCCATGTAGAACTCGGCGTTCCCCATGTACCAATCGGTCTGCCACCCGTGCACATCGTCGTAGACGGCGAACTGCGGATACCAGTACGCGATCATGAACACTTCGCCATCTGTGCCGGAGCGCGGTGCGCCATCCATCGGAACGGTGTACTCCCACGAGAACTCGAAATCGGCGGCGCTGCCCGGCGCGAGCGGCGTCGGCA
>Ga0075428_100003074_pt1 | contig 18203 bp, 16 predicted proteins | sample RhiMetdeltSRZDD2_FD_75291 | JGI IMG/M metagenome (GOLD analysis project Ga0075428, IMG submission 75291) | Populus rhizosphere microbial communities from Tennessee, USA - Rhizosphere MetaG P. deltoides SRZDD2 | ecosystem: Host-associated > Plants > Roots > Rhizosphere > Soil | place: USA... | reverse complement strand
CTCGACTAACCTCGAGCGGCGAGGGGGTTCTCCCACTTGAGTCCTGGAAATCTCGCGAAGTCACCGTCGGTGGAGCACAGCGTCAATCCATGTTCGATCGCCAGCGCGGCAAGGTGCGCATCGGGTGCCAGGCGACTCGTCACGAACGGCGCGGCGAGCAACTCGCCGAGCACCTCCGTATGTCGAGCCCCGGGAAGCGGGACCCACGCTGCATCGCATTCGAGCCAATCCTCCACCTGACGCCAGGCTTCTACGGGTGACACCGGGTTGCGAAGGACGGCAGGGTTACTGACGATTCGGACGAATGCCAGGAGTGACGGCCATGGGAGCCCGACCCGAACGGTTCCGCTCAGTCGTTCGTCCAGCCACGGACGCGCGTATTCATGCTCGGGTGCGGACCGATTGGCCGCATACACGAGCAGATTGGCGTCAACGATGATCACCGGTGCCGTTCGCCCTCGGCCCGGGAGAGCACCTCTTCGATGTTGTCCAGACTGCCCACCAGGCTCGACCCGAGGCTGAAGCCCTTGGTCCGAAACCGATCGGAGCGGCGCTTGGGCGCCGCGAGGGTATCCAGTCCCGAGCGCAGCACCTCGTTCACGATGTCTTTGAACGAGATGCGACGCTTGCGGCGTTCCCGCTCGAGTCGAATCGCCACGTCATCGTCCAGCGTCAGGGTCGTCCTCACATCATGATGATATCGACGTGATGCGTTGATGTCTAGATCGTGATGCTGTGATGCCGTCCAGCAGCCGAGCTGGCGCTTCGGACTCTAGGCAGGGCCGCTTGGCACGCCGTCATCGGGCCCATGCTGCTGACACGGGGTGAGCTGCGCGTCATCGGCTCGGGACTCGGGACTCGGGACTCTGGGTTCGGGACTCGGGGCTCCAGCTTCGCCAACGCTAGGGCGCACTGCCGTAGCTCGCGAGGCGAGCGAAGGCTGGTTCGTTGTAGCGGATCATCGAAGTCGTTTTAGCGTGAACTGACAGGAGGGGTATCCCTCAGCGGCTGCCGCCACCAGAATTCTCTCCGCCACTTTCGCGATCGACGCGTACTCGTCCAGCGCTTCAGCGGCATGCAGCCGCTTGGCGATCGCTCCAAACAACGTCATCGACGACACGAGCTTCGCCACGTCGATCGACGCACCCATCACTCTTCCGAGCGTCGGACGTGCCGACTGGTCGACCTGTTCAGCAACGGCGGCGCTGATCGTCAGAAGGCGCGAACGCAAAAGCGGATCGCGAAGGTAGTCTTGGGCTTCCTCAATCCCGTCGAGACCGTATGTCTGCGACATCGCGGAGTGGCCCATACCGGCCAGCTGAGGGAAGACGTACCAAATCCAGTGGCTCCGCTTCCCTCCCGCACGGATCTCCGCGAGCGCCGATTCGAAGCCCGCCATCGGCTGGTCCTGCGCATCTTTGAATCGTTGCAGCCTGGACGACGGCATGTCTGTCACGACCGGCGTTGCGAGCCCAGGTAGCCGAGTTCCATGCCTTTCAGCACTGCCTGCGTGCGCGATTTCACGCCGAGCTTCAGCAAGATGTTCGATACATGATTCTTGACCGTGCCCTCCGTCGTTCCGAAGGCATCCGCAATCTCCCGGTTGCTGTGCCCGCCCCCCATCAGGCGCAGCGTCTCGATCTCACGGCGACTGAGTCGCTCCGGGCGATCAATCGCTTCGAAATCCTGGGCCACCTGCGCGGCTGTCCGAAGGATGCGCTCGGTGATCGCCGGCCGGCTAAAGCCGGACACTACTTCGGCAACACGATGGGCGGGTCGATGGCACATGGTGTCGGCTTCCACTTCGACCCGTCCCGTTCGAGCTTGAAGTTCGAGCTGGTCAGAAACGGCATCTGAAGATACAGCGGATCTTCGACCGACGTGCGCACGACCAGGATGACGTCGCCGTTGGGATACGTCAAGCGATCGAAGTACTCCTCGATCGAGGCGTTCTCGCTGTAGGGGACGCCGTTCTTGCGAAGATGACCGGCGCGCATGTTCGTCGTCACGACACTGAGCGAGCCGCCCTGCGACGTACTTACCTGTCCGTCACGGCCGCGCCCCCGTCCTCCGCCTGTCGGAATGTTGTTGCGATCGGCACTACCTCGCTGGCCGGCGAACTCCCAGGTGGCATTGGAATGGCCTTGCCACGTTCGCGGGCCGCTCGCTCCGCGGCCATCGAAGTACAGCATTCGCGTCTGCGTGCCGGCATCGGTCTCGACCTTGAGCGTGACATCGTCTGCCCAGCTGATGTGAAGACGTCCCGGCATCCGCATGATGCCGCCGACGCCAAACGGCCTGCAGGCCTCTTCAGTGCCTCGTTCCTTCTCGTAGTCCCAGCTGTCGGCGACCTTGCGTGCCTGAGGCGTCAACGGCAGGCTCGCATAATCACCCTTCGGTGGCGTCATCATTCGCCAACGCCAGTCCTCGTTCACGATCGATACCCAATACCCCGCGAGGTCGATCGGTGCGAGGCTGCGAGGCGACTGTGGCGGAGACGCCTGCTGGCCAGACACGAGAGTGCCCGTCAAGACTGAAACGACAGCAATCGCGATCGCCGCGCCGGGTCGATAGCAGCAGCCCATTCGATGATTCATCCGCCTCCTCACCGTCGACTCGGCGCCTTCATCTGCTTCGACAAATCCCGGTAGATAGCTTCGACGAACATCGCCGTCGTCCATGGGCCGCTGTCGGCGCCATAGTGCCGGTCGTAGTCCAGTGTCGGACGACTAGCCTGCACTTGCGGCAACGTGAGCCCGCGCGCAATGGCATCCTTGATGCGATCGCGAACGATGGTGACCATGTCGCGATACTCGAGCACATCTGCTTCATCGCCGATCCGACCATGACCGGCAATGACGTAGGTTCCGCCCTCCTGCTCGTGCTTCGGCACGGCGAAGTCGAGCAAGCGATTGAGGCCATCAATCACGCCCTGGACACCACCACCATTCGCGAGATCGATCACCGGGTAGCTCGTCGTCACGAATACATCGCCCGCCACCAGGACGTCAGACTTGCGGAACAGCACGATCGAATCACCATCAGTGTGGCCGGCTTCGTCGTGATAGACCATCACCGGCTCTTCGTTGAAGAAGAAATCCTTGGACTGCTTGACGTACGAGCTCGTCGGCCACGCGGCGACCGGCGTTGGCGAGACTTGCCCCGTCGGTGCACTCATCCGCTTCAGGACATTCTCGTGAGCGACGATCGGCATCGGGTTGCCCTGCCGGCCTTGCCGATGATCTCGTTCCCACCAGTATGGTCCGGGTGAAAGTGCGTGTTGATGACGTAGCGAATCGGCGTGTCCGATAGCTTGCGTATCGCCGCGAGCACGTTGTCGGCGTGACGTGCGAGGCCGGTATCGACAATAAGGACACCCTCGTCTCCGACTTGCACGGCGATGTTCCCGCCCGCGCCGACAAGCAGGTGGACGTTCCCCTGTACGTGAAAACTTTGGATGTCACCGCTGGCGCCCCAAGGAGGAATCACGGCGAAGTCCTGCGACGCCGTGCCGACGCTGGCCGCGACGGCGCCGATCAATGCCAGGGCGGTCATCACCGCTCGTGAGTATGTCGCCAAGGTTTTCGCCGTTCGCTCAGGGTTGGATGACAGGTTTCCTGGGTGGCGGCAATTTGCGCAGCTTCTCGATGTACTCGGGATACATCGTCTCCGCGCCGCCGTTGGCCGCGTCGAGTGGAATGCCATAACGGTAGGCGAAGTCGCCGATGAAGGGACTCTTTCCCGGCAGGTAATGCGGTACTTCATCGCGCGGACGCTCGGCAACCTCCTCGACGTACTCGCACGGCCAGAGCCACTCTCCTCCGGGCCGCTCGCTCAGGACGAATTCCTCATTCCGAATGAGCGGCTCGGTCAGGTACACAGGATCATCCCAGAACACGACGTGAGTGAGCACATTGCCGTGCCGGATGAAGTGCTCGATCATCGTCGACTTCTCACTGTTGGGAACACCATTGCGGCGGATCCACTCCTGCTTGATGTGGGTGGTGGTCACCACGAGGATGTTTCCCTCCCAGCGTCCCGTCGAGAATCCCTGCCATGTGTGCGGGGCCCATTCCGGTGGGTGGGGCCGCCCATCCATCCAGATCGTTCGCTCCTGCTCGTACGTGTTGATGTAGTTCTTGATGGCCACAACTTTCTGGGTACGCGGATCCTTCTCTTCCCACACCCGAAACATCAACGGCCCGCGATAGATGTATGGCGAGATGTGGACCTTGCACTGGTGCTCGGGAAGCGTGAGTCGCGAAGCATTCCACGTCTCGGCGGCGAGACGCGCACCGTCGGTGATCGGCAGACCTGTGTAGTCACCCAGTTCCGGCCCGGGAATTCGATCGGGTTGGTCCTCGTGATACCGCGGGCTCCATTCACCGACCAGGCTTACCTGCGCCACTTTTATCACCGCGCTGCGCTGGCGGCCGCGAGCAGATCTGCCACATGGCCGAGGAGGGCTTCGGCGACGAACGGTTTCTGAAGGAAACGCATGGCGGGATCGACCTGGGTCACTTCGGGAATGGCTTCGTCGAAGTAACCGGACATGAACACGACGCGGAGCCCTGGATACCGTGGGCGTAAGCGTTCGAAGAGCTCCGGCCCGCGCCCGCCGGGCAGCATGACGTCGGCAATCAGCACATCGACTGGTCCGGCTTTTGACAACACTGATTCAGCCTGGTCGGGTGTCCCGGCCTCGAACACACGGTATCCGGCGCGCTCGAGGATGACTCGCGAGAGGTAACGAACGGCTTCCTCGTCCTCGACAATGAGCACGGACGAGCGTGTCGATGTGGCTCGCTGACTCTCCGGCTCGGTCGTCCATGTCTGGCGTTCGCGCTCGGGGCTCACGATTCGCGGCCAGTACACCCGGAACACGGCGCCCTTGCCGGTCTCACTCTCGACGCTGATGTATCCGTGGCCGGCGGACACGATTCCAAATACCGTCGCCAGCCCGAGACCCGTTCCCTTCCCACGGTCCTTCGTCGTGAAGAACGGCTGAAACAATCGGCGGCGAACGGCATCGCTGATGCCAACGCCAGAATCGTGGACCGCCAGCAACACGTACTCACCAGTCGGGATTCGACCGCCTTGCGCAAATACCTCCGAATCGATTCGCACATTCGTCGTCTCGATCCGAATCGAGCCGCCCTGGGGCATCGCGTCGCGGGCGTTGAGAATCAGGTTCACAATGACCTGTTCGAGCTGTCCGCGATCGCTTCGAATCCCCTCCAGATCGTCGGCGAGCGTCGTCGTCAATGCGATGTGCTCTCCGATCAGACGGCGAAGCATGTCGAGTAAGTCCTGGATGATGTCGTTCGCGTTCAGGACGACAACCGCCAGTACCTCTTGCCGGCTGAAAGCCAGCAACTGCTTCGTCAGCGCCGTAGCCCGTGTGGCGGCTTTAATCACCTCGTCGACGTTTCGCCGGGGCACGGGATCCGTCAACCCCTCCTTGACGAGCGTGGAGTAGCCAAGAATCGCGGTGAGCAGGTTGTTGAAGTCGTGTGCAACGCCTCCGGCGAGCTGTCCAATCGCCTCCATTTTCTGCGCCTGGAGAAACTGCGCCTCGAGGACGTGCCGGCTCGTCACATCCGTGGTGACCCCGATCAGGCGCCCGGATCCAGGCGCCTCACCAGCGATCATGCGTCCGGCATTGCGCATCCACCTGATGCCGCCGTCCGGCAGGATGACCCGCGACTCGACGTCAAACGTGGTCCGCGCAGCGATGGCACGCTCGATAGCCGACATCGCGACAGGGCGATCGTCGGGATGCATCCGATTGACGATGTCATCGACGGTGCGGATGGGATCGGGCGATGACGCCAGCAGCGCGGCAGCATTCTCGCCCCAGACCACCACGCGTGTACGGACCTCGACCTCCCACGCCCCCACGCCGAGCGATGCGAGAGCCGACGACATGCGCTCGCGAGCCTCGCGCAACGTTTCCCTCGTCCGCCTGAGCTCTGACGCATAGCTGAGAACGAGGAGCGCGAGGCCGATGCCGACGACCGCCAGTACTGCAATACCAATCCAAACAACGTCCAGGTTCATGACGATCCGACCGGGAGCCTGGTCGGAGACCGAGGGCCGTGATTCAAAGAGACTCCTCTCTCCGGCGCATCGCACGGAATCTCACCGGCAGGAGACCAGAGCGACCGCGCTTCGTACTAACGCCTGGAGACCCGGATTTGGACAGCGGCACATATATAGACCTCGACCGTTCCTCGCTGCAAGGGACTGGCAGGTCATGTTGGCTGGGCGCGGCAGGGCGCTAGACCGGCCGGGCCTGAGTCTGAGGTGAGTGGTTCAGGCCTGCCGGCGTCCGTCGCGGACGATCTCGGCAACCATCGCGGTCGAACCAACTAGGAAGAGGGCATAGAAGGGAGCGTACAGAATCTCTGCCAGGCGCATCAGCATCTCGACGAACGCGACAATGACCACGACCACGCATTGGCCTCGCTTCGATCGAACCGTAGTCTTCGGATCCGTGATCATGAAGAAGATGAAGAGCTGGTACATCGGTCCGGTGATCGGCGCGACCGCCGCGAGCCACGGGGTGCCGGTGACTGCGCTGCGGACGAAAGAAAACACCAGGAACGCGATGACGTAGGTCGCGGAAATGTGCGCACGCCCGACGCGCCACACGATAACCGCGCCGAGCAACCAGATCACGGCCATCGGCGCCACTGCGTTGCCCCACTGAATACTCAGGACCGTCACGGTCGCCGGAGACAGCAGCACCATCGCGCTGACGCCGAAGTTGGTCGGATTCCAGATGTGCCGCCCCTTGAGGCGCAGGACGTATTTGGACAGGATGGAGATGAAGCTGGTGAAGAAGTACGGCCACCAGAAGGGAGACCGGATGAGGATGCCCGCGCTGATTCCGCTGATGTAGGCGCTGGCCGGGTGGGGCCACTTGCCGTAAGTGATGCGTCCGAGCACGAGCTCGGTCCCGATCGCCACCACGATTGCCAATCCGGTGCGTTCCCAGCCTTCGAGGATGCCGAACGACAGATTAGCGCCCAGCAGAATGCATGTGATCAGGATGGGCGGCAGAAAGCGGTTGTCGATCGTCAGCGCGCGCGCACCTCGTCTCGGCACCTGTTCAGCCGTCGATAACGCGTTCACTTCACCGGCCATCGGATTCCTTCACGTGGTGCCGCATGTCGATCTGCGGGCTCTCGATCGTCTCCCGCTTCCCTGACGGCCACCGAATGACGACGCGATCGATTGTGCGCGCGTCGCCCAGGCCGTAGTGCAGCCAGCGTTGGTTCTGGGCGCTGAACCCGGTTGCCGCGGTCACTTCTTGAGCCTGCACGTGTCCGTTCCAGTACACCTCCACGCGAGCACCGATCGCGCTGCGGTTGCTGGCCGCGCCTTCGAGCTCGAACTGAACCCAATGGCGTCCCGGAGCGATATGGTTCTCGTAAATCAACAGCGGACCGCGCTGGTTGGCAACGATGACATCGAGCGCGCCAGTGTTGCGCAGGTCCGCCAGCGCCACGGCGCGACCATCATTCGTGTCGGTGGCGCCGACCGCCTGGGCAACATCAGTGAAACTGCCGGAGCCGTCGTTGATCCAGACTCGCTTGCGCTGGTAACCCGACAGGCTGCGACCTTGCATCGCCGGCCAGTTGGTCGCATCGCCAATGATCGAGCTGTGCCCCACGGCGATGACGGCGAAGTCATACCAGTAACTGCTTCGCTCGCCGGCGGAGATGTAGCCGTTGACGAGATAAATGTCTTGCGTGCCGTCGTTGTTGAGGTCGCCGAACTGCGCCCCCCAACTCCACCCGCCCAGATCGACCCCCATGGTCGTTGCCATGTTCTGGAACTCTGACCGTCCCGGACCTGCCGACTTCGGCACCCAGAGATCGTTGCCCTGCACGAGCACGCCCGGTTCAGAGATGTTGGTCTTGTAGATCGACAGACGGCCGTCGTTGAAGACATCGCCGAGCGACGCATTCATACCGCTCTTCGGCGCACGCCCGACGCCGGTCTCCCCCGCGACATCTTCGTAGCGCTTCCCCTCGTGATTGGCGAACAGCTCGGATACACCGTAGTCGTTCGCGAGGAAGAGATCGGGATAGCCGGTGCCGAACAGATCGGCGGCTGTCACAGCAAGCGTCCATCGACGGCTGGTAATGCCGAGCGCGCTCGTCACGTCTTCGAAGGATCCGTTTCCGCGATTGTGCAGCAGGTACTTGCGCCCACCGTTGTTCGCATACTCGAAGCTCTCGGGCATGATCCTGGTGGTCTCCAGCTTCCAGAGATCGATACCATCGGGCCAGTAGCCGGCGAGAAACAGATCCAGGCGCCCGTCCCGGTCGTAATCGAGCCACGTCGCCGCGTTGGCATTCACCCAGCCAGGAAGCCCTGTGCCGGCAGGAACGAACGCGCGTCCGCCGTCGTTGCGAAATAGCTCGGGCTTGCCATAGCGATAGAGGAACAGATCCTCCCAGCCGTCATTGTCGAAGTCGCCCCAGACCGCGCCCATCGAGACACCGGTCTCGCGACGGTTCACGTCTGCCAGGCCAACCGACGTCGCGACGTCTTTGAACGTGCCGTCACCCTGATTGCGATACAGCCGGTTGAAACTTCCCTCACGGCTGTTGGTGACGTAAAAGTCCTGCCACCCATCGCGATCGAAGTCAGCGACCGCTACCGCGGCGCCCGTCGATGCGACCTGCGGCATGATGTGGTCGAGCCTGGAGTCGAAAGTCGGACCCTCGTGGACGAAGTCGACTCCCCGCTTTCTGGCAGATTCCTCCAGACGGAACCCAAAGCGCATGCCGGCGCCTTCATCGTCGGGCAAGGCGAGAACCGCGCGCTGATTCAGCGCCCTGACCGCCGCCAGCGACGCCACGAGAAGAACTGTCCAGACGAACCAGGCGATGCGTTGTCGAGAGAAGATCATGGTAACTGGGGTCGGGAGTCATTTAAGGGAGTGTCCTGCTTAAATGACTCCCGACCCCTTATTCCCCGGATAAAGTCGCTCGGCTCCACCCACCGGGTGTGGTACTCGTCCCAGTCGGCTCGGTGACGCTGATAAACGGGATCATCCTCGAGATGACCCGTAGCGCTTCCCTGCCCGCGCGCGCCATAGGCGGGCCTATCGTGAGACGGCAGCGGAAGCACGGTCTGCGAGAAACCCGTGTTGTAGTCGCCGTCCTTTTCCCATCCGTCGCCAATGAGCACGAAATCACGGCGCCAGCCAGACTCGGGTGCCGGCTGCTCGGGGAAACGCAGCCGCATCTCGTCGCCAGCGTTCATGATCACATAACGGTCGTCGACCTCCGACAATAGTGCGTTCACGTTACCGAACCGGGTGTGATAGCCGACCAAATCGCGCCATCGCTGCGTCACGCCAGCTTTTCGGTCGTAGTCGGGTGTCTCCGGCGCGTCGCTTCTGAGTGACGTCGTTTCCGAAAAGCCTCGATACCGCAGTTCTGCGTCGGCCAGTGGAAGCCTGCGCACACGAAGCGAGCCATCGACCTCCCGGGCCAGCGTGAGAGCGTCCCAGTAGATCTCGAGATTGGTGCGCAGCCTGAGTCGGCGAGCTTCCCCGACGCCCGTGAGATCTATCAGCATCGTCTTGTTCTTGCCAGCGGGGAAACCGAGATCGGGATTCACAGCGACCCAGCGGTCGTGGCCATCCAAGGCCTCCAAGACGAGGCCGCTCGGCTTGACGACACCTCCCTGGCCAATCGCGACATTGATGCTGCTGTCGGTTGGATAAATCCATCCGCTTGCAACGAGGGTGAGGCGATCAGTCCGTGCATGGTCACCCAGTTCGAACTCGACGAAGTGTTCTTGCGCGATTCCCTGATACTGTCCCTTTGCAAACGTCGACAGATACCTGCCGTCGCGCGCAGCGATCACGTCGGTCACATCACGGCCCGACTCGTCGCGCGCGCGCGCTACCGGGCCGAGCAGACGCATGGCCCTCGGAGCGAGGGCCGGCCGCTCCGCAGGCTGAAATCGTTCGTCGACGAACATCTCGGTGTCAGCAGGGTGATCAACAACAAGAAGCGACACATGATCGAAGAAATGCGTTTCCCAGAGTTCCGCCGTGATGCGAACGTCGTACATATGGTCGCGTGGCCGAAGTTGGGCGCCGGCAATCCTGACCCAGTCTTCCGTCTGACTCACACCGGCGGTGTCCTGCGCGTTGATCCTGAGCCCAAGGGGTGATCGCCAGAGGAAGTCCGTGACGAAACTCATTCGCGTGCCATCCCACGCGAACACCCATGGACATGAGCCCTTGAGGCGTTGCTCGGCGACGATTACGTCATCGACACCGGTGCCGAACTCCGCCTGCGCGTTGCCGTTGGGCCAGACGATTCGCGCGACATCGATACCCGTTCTCGCGCCGAGACCGAAGTGAACAGGAGTTCCGGACATGACTTGCGTCTGGACGGTGAGACCGGAACGGACGCTGATCTCTCCTCCTGCACCAAAGGAGTTGATCCGCTGATCGCCGGCCGTCGCCTGTCCGCGCGGCCGGATCACTTTCCAGTGGTACGCGGCCGTTCCACCACCGCCCATCAGCCACACAGGCCGATCCATTGCGAGTGCAGCGAGATCGAGACGGCCATCGCCGTTTCGATCCGCGACCGCGACCGCCTGGCCGGCCGGTCCCGTCGGCAGCGCCTCGAGACGATAATCCTGGCCCGCAAGCCAGATGAGCGACGTCCCGCCTCCGGCGGCAAGCAAATCGAGCGCCCCGCTGTTGTCGAAATCAGCGGCGATAAGTCGGTAGGTTCCCGGGTCTGCACCCGCGCCCACGAGTCCCATCGCGATGTCCGATAGTCGCCACTCCGTGCCCTGCCAGGTGACTTGTCGGACGGTCCCGCTCGATTCGAGCGCGATGAGATCGAACGCGCCATTGGCGTCGACGTCCGCGACGGTCATCGCCACGACCGTTGCGATTCCGCTCACCTCCGCAGCAGGCACGAATTGACCTGCCTGCCGGTTCGTGAACACGTGCAGCCTGCCCGCGCGATCGAGAAATACGGCATCGGCATCGGCGTCCTGATCCAAATCGGCCCATCCAAACCCGCGCACTGCGGCTAAGCCGCTGAACGGCTCGATCCTGCGCCACGTGCCGTCGCCGTTATTCCTCAAGACGAATGGCGACCCTTCGGTCGCGCCAACGACGAGATCGATATCGCCGTCCATTTCGACATCGGCCGCCCACACACCGAAGATATCGTCAGAGACCGGCGCTCCCGACGATGCCTTGGCCGTCGCGTCCGAGAAACCGCCCTTTTCATCCTGCAGAAGAAGACGTATCCCGCCGCGTCCTCCCATGGCGATGTCGGTGCGGAAGTCGTGATTCCAATCGAGCGCCACGAGTGCGCTCGACGACGGCGATGAAGGCTTGCCCACCGTAGCTTTAGCGGAGGTGGGAAATGGCCAGACCGCCGCGGACCCATCGAGACGACGCAGGTTCGTTGCGTCAGCTGCAAAGAGAATCGGCGCGGCCTCGATCGTCGGAAAGACCGTGAGCAACGCGGCCGCCGCATCGTTATCAGCCGCTTCTGCCGCGAACGTGATCGACGGATCCGCAGGTGACGGCTGTGCCGGCGGCGCCACCAAAGCGACAAAGCGATCGAACGGTTCGGCGATGAGCTCGGTCGGCGTCCGCACCGCGGTCAGGCTTTCACGAAACGCGGGCACGGGCGCGAGGACGTTCCTCAGAAACGTGGTCGCTCGAGCCAGATCCTCGAATCGCCTCTCATCGACGGCACTCTGGAAGGCCTGGAACTGCTCGAGCGCCTGTTGCGGCCACGTTGACGACAGCGGTGTGAGCGCTTCCCGCGAGCCGCGGAGTCGCGCCTCGTCTCGACGACGCGCGGCGATCCTGGCGCGTTCGATCAAGGCGGCGAGGTTGTTGGGCGAGCGACGCACGATCTCGTCGAGAAGTGAAAGCGCCTCGGCATCTGCCTCCGGCGTGTTCAGCCGTTGTAGTTCGTCGGCCAGCGCAAACCGTGCCCGAAGCCCGTCGGGATCGAGTTCGACGGCGCGACGGAGCCGCACCACGGCTTCGTCCAGTCGCCCGCGTGCCGCTTCCATCCTGGCGGCAAGCAGCACGACATCGCCGTTGTTGGGGGCCAGCTCGAGCGCCCGTTCGACCGGCGCCGCGGCCGCCTCCAGTTCTCCAAGACGAAGCTGCGTCAAACCAAGATTGGCCCACGCCGCCGGCTCCTGGGGCACGATCGTGGTGGCCTTCGTGAACTGTTGGCGCGCATCGTCCAGAAGACCAACTTCGAGGGCCGAGAGTCCCCAGTAAAACGCGCGCGTCATCTGCTCGTAGGTGTCAGAGCCCGGCGCCGGAAGAGACGGGTTGCGACCTCGCACCACGAGGAAAATGGCGGCTCCGGCCAGGAGCACTCCGGCGAGCAGGAAGGCAATCGATCGAGAGGTCTTATTCACGCTCGCACGGTCCGGCTAAAGCCGGACACTACGTACGGACCCTGCGGGCTCGTCGACGGTTTCAGTTCCCAGGTGGAGTTGCCGCTCCAGTTCCACAAAGCGCTGCGCCTCGGACGACACTGGCCAAAGCAGCGACACAGCAATAGCAATCACGAACGACAGCGGGATCGAGACGATACCCGGGTTGCGCAGCGGGAACCATGCACCCGAGTTGTGCAGGATGTCGACTTGAATCGTCGGCGAGAGATAGATCAACAAGAGCGCTGCGACAGTACCCACGATCATACTGCTCTGCGCACCAGCCGTTGTCAGGCGCCGCCAGAAGATCGAAAGCACGAGCGCCGGGAAGTTTGCGCTCGCCGCAATCGCAAACGCCAGTCCCACCATGTACGCGACGTTCTGTCCCTTGAAGGCGATGCCGAGCACGATCGACAGCCCTGCGAGCAGCACCGTCGCAACACGTGCGACCGCGAGCTGCTCCCGCTGATCCGCTTTCGCGCCGCGCACGACGTTCACCCACAAGTCGTGCGAGAGCGTCGCGGCGCCCGACAACGTCAAACCAGCAACGACCGCCAGGATCGTGGCAAAAGCCACCGCCGAAATGAACCCGAGGAACGGCGTGCCGCCGACGCCTTCGGCCAGCAGCGGCGCGGCCATGTTGCCTCCGGCGTCAATACCGGTGATGGCCTCGCGCCCGATGATCACCATGGCGCCGAAGCCGAGCACGAACGTGAGGAGATAAAAGAAACCAATGAATGCTGTCGCATATCCGACCGACGTGCGTGCCGTTCGTGCGTCGGGAACCGTGTAAAACCGCATCAGGATATGCGGCAGGCCGGCCGTCCCAAGCATCAGCGCGAGCCCAAGAGACACGGCGTCGATGGGATCGGTAACGAGGCGGCCGGGACTGAGCACGCCCGCGCCGTACATGTCCGAGGCCTGCGCAAACAGCGCGAGAGGGTTGAAACCAAAGCGGGCGAGAACGAGCAGCGCCAGCAGCGTTGCCCCACCAAGGAGCATCACCGCCTTGACGATTTGCACCCACGTGGTCGCGATCATGCCGCCAAACAACACGTACGCCAGCATGACGCCGCCGACGATGACGACCGCGGCCTCGTAAGGAAGACCAAACAGCAATCGAATCAGATTGCCGGCACCGACCATTTGCGCGATCAGGTAGAACGCGATGACGGCCAGCGCTCCTATCGACGCCGCAATGCGAATCGGTGTCTGACGCAACCGCGCAGCGAGCACATCGGCGAATGTATAGCGACCCAGATTGCGTAACGGCTCCGCGATGAGAAACATCACGATCGGCCAGCCAACGAGCCAGCCGATCGAATAGATCAAGCCGTCGAATCCTGAAGTGGCGACCAGTCCCGCGATCCCCAGAAAGCTCGCGGCGCTCATGTAGTCGCCCGCCAGCGCGAGCCCATTCTGAAATGCCGTCACGCTCCTGCCGGCTGCGTAGAACTGATCGGCGGTCCGCGTCTTTCTTGACGCCCACACGGTAATACCGAGGGACAGGAGGATGAAGACCAGGAAGAATGTGATCGCGATGGCGTTGGGTTCACCGATAGCCGACGTCATCGACGCTCCCGCAGCCTCTGAAGAGATGGGTCGTAGTGGGTGTTCGCCCACCGCACGTACGCCCACGTGAGCGCCCAAGCGACGAGGATTACGAGCGCACCCAGCAGCATGCCGAGGCTGAGGCCGCGTGTTACGAGCACGCCGAGCAGCGGTTTATTGAAGGCAACCAGGAGGACAAAGCCGAAGTAGACCACCATCATGGCGATGGTAAGTGAGATGGCGATACGCCACCTGGCAGCCGAAACGGCTTCGAGGGTGGAGGTCATGGACATGAGGGGTCCGAGGATACTCGAAGACCCTCAGATTGCCACGCCCCAAAAACAAAGCAACGCCGAGGACCGATGACCGGTCCTGGCGTTGCTCTGTGGAATTCCGAAACGGATGTCTTACTTCTCGGGTCTCTCGTCGGGAGCGCCCGTGCCGGACGAACCGACGAAGAGCTTCTTGCCGTCCGGGAACGTGATGTCGCGCCCGTTCGCCCGATTCGCGCCGTCCTTGGCCTGGAAGCCCTCGACGAGGATCTCGGTGCCCTCGGTCAGCGAGTTCTTGTTCCATCCGCGGCGGAGCAACGCATTCGGCGCCCCACCTTCAACCATCCAGCGCTCGACCTTGCCGGTCGCGGGATCTTTGACGTCGATGTGAATCCAGGAATGGGGATTGATCCATTCCATCTTCACGACCGTGCCCCGCAGCTTGACCGGACGCTTGGCGTCGAATTCAGCCGCAAAGGAGTGGTGTGCTGAGACCTGGACAGCAAACACCGCCACAAACGCAGCAGCGGCCGCAATGCTGAAGAGTTTCGTTCGCATCGAATTCATCTCCTACCTATTCGGGACGTCAGTTCGATTTGTGCCCGACCCCTGAGATTAAAAAGCCCTAAACAGTGTATCACTCAGCCGCAGAATTACTCAGAACTACTCGGTTTTCTTCTTCAGATCCCCGTAGAGTAGCTCTTCGGAGAATTCCACGCACTTGTATTCCAGCAACTGCGCGTTCTGCTCCATCCGGCGATACAGCGGCATCCGTATCTGCCACGGCTTCTGGAACGTCTTCGGGTCCTCAATCGTGGCTTCGTACTGGATATGGTTGTCGCCCTGCAGCGTATACCGTTCGGTAACCTTCAACGCGTCAGAGTGATGGTTGCCGGCGCGGTCGAACCACGTCTGGTCGTTGTTCCCCGTGACCTCGATGACCAGCGTGTTGCCGTCCCACTTACCGTTCGACCATCCCATCCAGCTGTCGACCGGAGCCTCCGACGGCTTGTCCATGTGGACGATGCGATTCGAACTCGCGTACTCGTACACGAACAGGATGTCCTTCTGTCCCTGGACGATCTGGAACGGATAGGGCATGTAGGTCGATCGTGGAATCCCCGCCATGTAGCACTTGGCCTCGGGATCTGACTTCGGCCAACCCTTCATGTTCTCTTCCCGCTTCTTGAGGCCGGCAGGAAGATACGGGATCGTCCCGCCAACGACCACGCTCTGACCGGCCGGGATCGCGAACATCGCGCCCAGCTGCCAGAACGACGTGGCTGCCGCAGAGTGATCCTCGAGATTCCAATACGCCGTGCCGATCGCCTGCCAGACACCGTTCAAATTCGGGTGACCAGCGATCTGCGCCGGACGCGCGGCTCCGCGGCCCTGGCCTGCGGCAGGCGCCGTCGGCGCATTGCCGCGCCCTTGTTGTGCGGTCGGTGCCACGGTCAGCGAAACTGCCGCCGCTAATGTCATCGCCACCACTGCGCCTGTGAACCGGTATCGCATCTGCCAGGTCTCCTCTCCTCACGGGCCGACCTTGAAGTCGTCCTCGCGGGTATTCGCTTAATTTAGGACGAAAGCTTGCCTAACGGTGACGGAGCTTTACCAAAGTCACAGATACTCTGTCAAGGAACCGCGAGCTCACGTCGCTTCGCCGACGTCAACTCCGCTCGTACGATTGCAGCTCCCTCGGCCAGCGCGCGCATTTTACCCCGAGAGGCCTCCCGGCTGCGCGGTACCAATCCGCAATCGGTGCAGGGAAACAACCGCTCCGCCGGAACGTGCTCGAGGGCTCGTCGAAGGCGGCCCGCCACGATATCGGCCGTCTCCACCTCTTCGGTTCCGACGTCGATTGCGCCAAACATGATGTCCTTGCCACCAAGCTCACGCAAGACCGCCAGATCGACACCAGACGCCGCGCATTCCACCGACACCTGATTCACGCTGCTCTTCGCCAGCAATGGAAACGTGACGCCGTAGTGCCCCCAGTCCGTGTTCTTCGTCTTCCACGCTAATACGGCTGGAGTGCCGTATCCATAACAGATATGAACGGCGCGTGCCGCCGACACGCCATCCATGCACGCTTCGAGCGCATCGATACCCCAGGCCTCCACGTCCTCCAGAAAGATGTTGAAGCAGGGTTCGTCGAACTGGATGACGTCGGCGCCCGCCGCGGACAGTTCTCGCGCCTCAGCGTTGAGAATGGCCGCAAAGATCATCGCCAACGTTTTTCGATCCGTGCCGTAGTACTCATCCGACACGCTGTCGACGATGGTCATCGGTCCGGGCATCGTGACTTTGAGGCGGCGCGTGGTTGCCCCTCGGGCGAACTGACATGCCTGGAGGAGCACGGGCCCCCTGCGTTTCAGCGGCCCGACGACGCGCGCCACCTCGGTCGTCTCGGAATACCTGCCGCCGCGCGAGCGCGCTTTCCCGAGGTTTTCGGTGTCGACGCCGGTCAACCCGTCCAGGAATCCCCAGATGTAATGCCGGCGCCGCACTTCCCCGTCGGTCACGATCGACAGGCCGGCTTGTTCCTGCTCGAGGATCGCCAGGCGTACGGCATCGTCCTGAGCATCACGAAGTTCTTCTCCACCGAGGCGCCACGGCGCCCTGAGCACGTTAGGGACAGCCAGCCAGGTCGGCTTCGGCAGGCTGCCGACGATCGAGGGTTCGAGCATGAGAAGACTGATTATCGCTCAGGGCTTCGGGCCAGGCGGAGGCGCTTGGACCCGGCCGGGGGCTGGCTATCCGCCGGCTATGGCGCCCACAACCAGGAAGGGCTCTTTGCCACTCGCGACAGCGTCCGGCAGAGGCGCGTCGGGCGATTCATGCGAGAGATCTTCCTCGCACGCGAAGAAGCGCAGGAAGGGCCGCCGCTTTGCCGTGTCGTGGTCCCGAATCGTCCCGCGCAAAACCGGGTACGCCTCTTCGAGCGCATCAAGGACGCTGCGCTGAGTGACCTGGCCCGAGACAGCGATCATCACCTCGCTGTCAACGCGGGCCAGGTTCTTGAGATGCCACGGCAGGACGACTCGAATCATTTCAGTGTCTGTACCTCGACCGACAACACTGCCGGAAGATCCCGCACGATTGCCGACCACGTATCGCCGCCATCTTTGGATGCGTAGACCTGCCCCCCAGTCGTCCCGAAATACACACCGCACGAGTCCATCGAATCGATCGCCATCGCATCGCGGAGAATGTTCACGTAGCAATCCTGCTGCGGCAGGCCGTTGGTGAGCGGTTCCCACTCATCGCCGCCCGAACGGCTCCTGTAGACGCGCAGCTTGCCCTCGGGTGGAAAGTGCTCCGAATCGCTCTTGATCGGGATGACGTAAATCGTCTCGGGTTCGTGGGCGTGCACATCAACGACGAAGCCGAAGTCGGTCGGCAGATTACCGCTGACCTCTCTCCACGATTCGCCGGCGTTGTTCGTCCGTAACACGTCCCAGTGCTTCTGCATGTACAACGTGTCGGGCCGTGACTTGTGCATCGCGATGCGGTGAACGCAGTGACCGACCTCCGCCGTCGGGTCGGGGATGTGCTGCGAATGGAGACCCTGATTGATCGGCTTCCAGTTCGCGCCTCCATCGTCAGTACGGAACGCACCCGCGGCTGAAATCGCGATGAACATTCGCTGCGAATTCGAAGGGTCGAGCAGAATCGTGTGCAGTCCCAACCCGCCCGCGCCCGGCGACCACGTAGCCCCCGACCCGTGGCCACGCAGTCCAGGCAGCTCCTGCCAGTTCTGCCCGCCATCGGTCGTCTGGAATATAGCGGCATCCTCGACCCCCGCATACACATGGTCAGGATTGGTCAGCGACGGCTCGAGATGCCAGACGCGCTTGAACTCCCACGGATGGGGCGTCCCGTCGTACCACTGGTGCGTGCCGGGCACGCCGT
>Ga0075428_100003073_pt1 | contig 18206 bp, 22 predicted proteins | sample RhiMetdeltSRZDD2_FD_75291 | JGI IMG/M metagenome (GOLD analysis project Ga0075428, IMG submission 75291) | Populus rhizosphere microbial communities from Tennessee, USA - Rhizosphere MetaG P. deltoides SRZDD2 | ecosystem: Host-associated > Plants > Roots > Rhizosphere > Soil | place: USA... | reverse complement strand
CGGATGTGGACGCCGCTGTGTTGGAAGACGGCGGCATCGAAGAGCGCGTCATGCCGGGCCAGCGCGGCCCGCATCGCCTCGGGCGCCTCTTCCCAGAGCGCGGTGCTACCCTCCACGTCGGTCAGGAGGAACGTCACCGTCCCGCTCGGCATCTCGGCCACGAGCCTCCCCCCAGGCAGACACAGCCCATTTCGGCCAGCATCGACGCCGACGCTGTCCCTTGGTATCAGACGCTACCCTCACTGTACACCGACCAGATCAGGGCAGGCAGGTGGGGTGTTGTGATCCTGGTCACAGTCGCGGGCCGAGCCGTCGGCCAGGATCGCCCATACAGGGGTGGTCGCCGCGAGGCGGCCCGAGTGGAGGGGCTCATGGCGACAACCGCGCCGATCGATGAGGAGAAGCTTCACGCCTTCCTGGGGAAGATGGTTGACGACCTCGCGAGCTTCGTGGGATCGACAATGATGTACATCGGCGACCGCCTGCGTCTGTACCGGGCCATGGCTGATGGAGAGCCGGTGACCTCGGCGGAGTTGGCCGCGCACACCGGGCTGGCTGAGCGGTATCTGCGCGACTGGCTGATCAATCAGGCGGCCGGCGGCATCGTGGAGTACGATCCGACGACTGGCCGCTACCGCCTGCCGCCTGAACAGGCCCTGGCGCTGACCGACGAGTCCAGCCCGGCCTGTGTCGCGGGCGCGTTCCAGGTGCTGATGGCCGCCGTCCGTGCAACCCCGCGCGCCATCCAGAACATCCGCACCGGCGGCGGCATGTTCTGGGGCGAGCACGAAGCCGACCTGTTCGAGGGAACCGAGCGATTCTTCCGTCCCGGCTACATCGGCAACCTCGTCCCAAGTTGGATTCCAGCCCTCGACGGCGCTCAGGCCAGGCTGGAGGCCGGAGCACGGGTAGCGGACGTGGGCTGCGGCCATGGCGCTTCCACGATTTTGCTGACCCAGGCGTTCCCGAACTCCCGCTTCGTTGGCTTTGACTTCCACGAGCCGTCGATCGCGCACGCGCGGCATGCCGCATCCGAGGCGGACCTCGGCGACCGGGTCGAGTTTCATCTGGCCGAGGCAAATGACTTCCCCGGCGGCGACTACGATCTGGTGGCCTTCTTCGACTGCTTCCACGATATGGCCGACCCAGAGGGGGCGGCCCGGCGCGCCTTCCAGACGCTCAAGGCCGACGGCGCGGTCCTGATGGTCGAGCCGATGGGCGGCGCGCGAGTTGAGGACAACTTCACTCCGGTCGGCCGTCTGAACGCGGGGGCGTCGGTGCTGGTCTGCACGCCGAACGCGGTCGCGGGGGGCGGAATGGGCCTGGGCACCATCGCAACCGACGACACGTTGGGAGACGTGTTCCGAGCGGCCGGCTTCACCCGGTTCCGTCGGGCGACCGAGACCCCATTCAACCGCGTCTTTTAGGCCCGGAAGTAGCCGGTCACCGACGATGATGAGGTGGGCGGCTTAGCCGCGCTGGGGCGTCCCGCCCGCCGCGGAACGGCACACCGACACCAACCGGTTTATCACCGGGCGACGTGCATCGGGCTGAAAGCCCGCGAAGGGCAGCGTTCCTATCCTGTCCGGTATTGCAGAACTGAATGTGCGTACCGGTCAGTGTTACACGCCAATTGGGGCGCCTCGGCGTCAGTCGCGCTGCAGCGTCGGCCCCTCGACGTCACCGGCGTACGAGAGCAGCCCGACGCGGCTACACACGGCCCAAATGTAAGGATCCCGCGTGGCCCGGATCGGCAAGTCGAATGAGGCGCTCACGGCGCCCAACCATCCAATGCTCCTGAAGATGGCGGGCGCCTCGCTCAACGATGCTGCCTGTAGCGCAACCTCGGCGGCGAACGGGGACCGATCACGGTCGGGCTCATCGGGATGCTTGATCATGAGACAGATCCGTCCCGTATGTGTGACGACGCCGCCCAAGACATCGTTGCTCCGGATCAGATTCCGGACGTCCCCGATGCTCTGACCGACGTCCCAGGGATGCGTGTGGATCGTCCCGACGATGGTCCTCGACCGGTCCACCTCCCGTCCGGCGTGATTGGGGCTACCCCGCTTCACGCCAGTGAGACCAAGGTTCGATCGGTCGCACGTGAGCTCGACTCCGACCCGGTACTCCGTCAGCCCCCGAAGCCCGACGCGACCGTGGCGGCGTTGATACTCCTCGCGCGCTCTGGCGTGGAGCTCCGCCAGGCGCTCGACAGCCATCACGGCCGCGAGGTCCAGGGAGGCCGGGACAAACCGCGCACCACCGTGCCGGTTGAAGCCGAGGAGGTCGTAGACCTGTGCCCGATCCTCCGGGGTGATGCGATTGTCGGCCGGTCCGAACATCTGCGCATGTCCATGCTCGAGACTGACGACTGGCGACGCAACTTCCGGTCCGACGCAAGGTCCGGTTCTGGCGGCCGCGACATGATCTCTGATGGCCAGATCGGGAGTATTTTGAACGGACGAAGGCCCCGGACGGATGGCAAGAGAAGGGCGAGCCGCTGGGCTCGCTCTTCTCGCTACGGTCGCTGCTGCGCCGCCTCACTCAGTGGGTCGTGGCGCCCGCCACCGGGCGACGCGCGTTTGGAGGTCCTTCCCGGCCCAGAAGGCCAGCAGCCATCCGATCATCAGCCACGCGACCTGCACGTCGTCCACGCCTTCTCCCGAAGTGACCGCGCCCGGGCGGTCGAGGTTGGGTCGCACTATACCGACCGGACCGATCGGTGGCCAAGGGAGGCCGGCACACGCCTTGCTTTTCTCACTGGCAGAGGCCCCGATCCGGGGGCCCGGCATCATCGGAGGAGCACTCATATGGGTATCCTGGCGTACCTCCTGGTCGGCCTGATCGCGGGCTGGCTGGCCGGCATGGCGATGGGCGGCCGCGGCTTCGGCATCCTCGGGAACATCGTGGTGGGCGTCGTCGGCGCCCTGCTCGGCGGCTTCGTCGGCAGCGCGCTGTTCGGGTGGGACGTGACCGGCTTCAACGTCGGCAGCATCGTGCTCGCGTTCCTCGGCGCCGTGCTGTTCCTGCTGGTCCTGCGGATGATCCCGGGCCGCCAGCCGTTCGAGCGGTAGCCGGCCGGCACGGCCGTCGGCTCGCCAAGGAGGGACCCGCTACAGCGGGTCCCTCTCGTCTGGCCCGAGGCAACCGGGGACACGGGCCCCGGCCGGCCCGTGGGCTCTAACGGACTTCCGACGCAGGTCTAATGGGCATCTGACGGAGCCGGCGGTATCCTCGACGCAAACCCATGCGTCGGAGGCCGCCGCCCGAACCGCCGGGCGTTCGCGACGGTGGGGCGGCCGCCGGACGACCCGATGGAGGATTGCCGTTATGATCGACCGCGACGATCCGTTCGGCCGGGCCATGGGCCTGCGCCAGATGATGGACCGCCTGCTGGAGGACGCCTTCGTCATGCCGCGCCAGGGCGGGGACGGGGGCGGCCCGGCGCTGGACGTGTACGAGGAGGACGACACCCTGGTCGTCGAGGCCCACGTGTCGGGGTTCAAGCCCGACGACTTGGCCATCAATGTCGAGCAGGGCGTGCTGACGATCAGCGGCCAGGCCAAGGCCGAGCAGGAGCGCAAGGAGCGCAACTACCTGGTCCGCGAGCTGCGCGCGGGGCGCTTCAGCCGCAGCCTGCGCCTGCCGGCGACGTACGACGCCGACGCCTGCACGGCGCGCATCGAGGACGGGGTGCTGCGGCTGGCGTTCCCGAAGTCCGAGGCCGCCAAGCCGCGTCGGATCGAGATCGGCGGCGGCCAGCAGGCCATGGTGAGCGGCCAAGGTGGGGAGACACCGCGCCAGTCGTAGCCGACCCACGCGCGGTAGTCGCCAGCGCGAAGACGCGAGGGGCCGACCGCGCTCCTGTAGCAAAGCGGCCGACCCCTCGGTCCAACACGGCACGTCCGCTCTCCCTTGAGGGGATCGGAGCCCCCAATCAACGCGGAGATGACACCGACCTTCCGACCGAGCCCTGCCCGCGATGCCGGGTCCAACAATGCCGCCTCGATGGCGCACCCTGAGTCCTCGGACTCGTGGCCTGCCCGCCCCCACCCGACCCGCAGCGTCCCGTCCGGCAGCCCGCCGGGCGCCGTGTGACAGGTGCCCGCCGGTAGCCGCTCCGGACAGCCGCCTAGGCATCACGTCATGGTCATGCTCGAAGCGCGATCGGCTAACCAACGCCCGCGGTAGCCAGCGGCCACACGACGCGCCGTTGGCTCACGAAGGGGGCGAGGGAGTCTAAGCCGGCAGAAGCGGGCTTCCGGCTGGCCGGCGGCAGCACTCGCGGGCCTCGGGGAGCCCTTGCCAGCTACACGTTGAATCCCAGCACCGAGCCAACGCCCTCGCTGTGCCCGTCGGGCCGCAGCACGGTCCGGCTGTCGGCGCCGGGTGTTTGGATCGCAGCCGCCTCCGCGCGCCGCTGCAGGTTCTCGAACTGGCGCTCCTGCATGATCCAGTGCATGGGCTCATGCAGCAGGACCGTCGCGAGTGGCTGAAGCCACCGCGGTTCGAGGGTCCAGTAGCCGCCACGACCCGTCGGGTCCCCATGCCTGGCACCTCCTTGAGCTGGAAGCCCCAGAGCGAGTCCGTGTAGCAGCGCGGGCGGGCTCCATTCGGATCGAAGGGGCGCCCCCGCAGGTCCAGCGGCGGCTTCGACGCGGTTGGTCACGGCGTCGCCAAGAGCCGGCGACCGCACGTCCGAACCGTCCCCCGCGGGACAGCCGATGCTGCCGCGCGGCCGGATAATTGACTCAACGGACGACTCGACGGCGCGCGACGGCGGGTCGGCCGACCACCTCGATGCAGTCAAGCACAAAGTGAATGGAACATAGTCTTGAACACCCAGCGAATGATCCGCGCCGGCCTCGCGGCCCTGGCGCTCAGCCTCGCCACCGCCCTGCCGGTCGTCCAACCGTCGACGGTCGCGGCCTGGTCGGGCCCCGACAGCCAGTCCGACATCCAGGCGGGGATCACCGATATCTCGGTGAGGTACGTCGGCATGAAGTGGCAAACCTACAGTACCGGCACCGGCGTGGATGTCGCGTTCGAGATCCAGAACGTCGGCACTGTGAATGTCCCGGCCCCCGATCTCAAGCTCACCGCTACCTGCAACTACCGCCAGAGCTGGGGAGCGCAGCAACCCACGGGCTCCGACAAGAAGGTCGCGTCCATGGGGATTCAAGCCGGGACGCCGGCGGTTCCCTACCTCGTGAGCTGTCCGCCGATGAATCGCCAGTTCGTTTCGTCCGTGGTCTTGCACGCCGAGGCCAGGAACGACTCGGATTCCTCGAACAACGTCGCCCACTGGGACTTCGCAGGGAATCACTCCTGAACGGGCCGTCTGGGGCGGCCCGATGTCGCCCTGACGGCGAAAGCCACACCCAACCCAGAGGGAGCCTCCCCACGGCGCCCCGGCCGAGTCGGCCGGGGCGCTTCTGCTTCCACCGCAGCCCCGTGCTCCGCGCTGGTGGCCCCCACAGCCACGCGCGGCCCGATCGGCTGCTGGCCTCGCCTCATCAGGCGTTGTCGTTGCCGTTGTCGCCGCCCCAGCGATCGACGACGTCGACCTGGTAGGCGTCAAAGATCCCGTGCTCGGCGTACTCGCCTTGCATCTTGACGTAGTCACCGAGGCCGACGCCGCTGTTGCGGAGCTGGTCGTTGTGCAGGCGCGCCCAGACGTTCCCGCCGACCATGCCGACGAGCGCCTCCGGCGGCGACGTGTCCTCGCGCAGCGTGAGGACCTGGCCCTCGATGTTTCGCTCGTCGCTGTTGTCGTTCGTCGGATCGTCGTTGTTGTCGTTGTCCCACGCCGGCGCCGCCAGCGCGATCCGCGCACCCGAATCGCCGGTCGAGGGCATCAGCGGCGTACCGACCAGGCTCGGCAGGGCGACGGCGGCCGCGACGCCGACGGTCAACAGCAGCGCACGGGTGAACCGCCCAGAAGCCACGCTCATGGTTGGGTCCTCCTTGAGGCAGGGCCGATGTCTTCCGGATCGGCCGGGGCGAGGCCGAGAGAGGACGCGCCGGCCTGTACGAGGCCGCCTCGCACGAACCGGCGGCTGTCGCACGGCATGGCCCACCTCTCGCGGCCAGTATAGGCCGTGGCCGGCATCCGAACTGTGATGCGTGACACAGTCCCTGCGAACTCCCCGAGCCCGTCACGGCATGCTCGACAGGCCAGTTGGTCCTCCAGCCCCCGCCGGCGCGGCGCGCCGATCCACGGGCGGCAGGTAGTCCCGGAGCATGCGGGCCGTGGTCACGTGGTCGGGCAAGCGTGATCGGACCACGTTGAAGCGCGTCTCGACCACCGTTGAGTCGAGGCCGGCCTGGCACGCGGCCGCCTGGCTCTCGCGGGCGAGCCGTTCGATCTCGCCTGGCTCGTTGGTCGGCTCGCCCGCGTGTGGCCCGTCACAGAGCTGATAGCGCACCAGGTCCGGCATGTGGCGCCCTCCCCCGATGGCTCCTCACCTCAGGATCGCGCGCAGGCGCGGTGGCGTCAGTGATGTCGATCACGTCGGGCGCACCCGCCCTCAGGTCGATCCGACGGTGTGGTCCGAAAGAGGCGGCGAAGATCCGTCCTCGTCCGGATCGGCCTACGCGGACGGCTCCTCGTCGAGGGCGTAGGCGACGGCCTGCTCCAGGGTCATCGCGCGGCCCTCGGCCCAGGCCGTGCCTGACGCCACGGTCAGGAGGGAGCGTCGTCGCTGCAGGAGGCCGTCCATGGCCGTTTCATGCTACCCGTGCCGCGTGTGTGGGCTACCGAGTACGGGCGTGAATACCTACATGGTCTCCTCAGAGTGCCTCCTGGGGTTCGAGAGGCGCTCCAGCGAGCGGGTCGGCGACAGGGTCGACCACCTGCCGTTGATCGCTGGCGAGGTGGAAGCGCGCCTCGGGAGGTTGGTGGACGACGGGTAGCGCACCAGCCGACCTGCGCCACGGTCCGCCCAGCGCGCCCGGACAGCCCGCATCACGAGGCCAGGGATGGGACTTCCTGGCTTCGTCGCAGGCCAGGGCACGGCATGTGCAGAGATACACAAGAACAAGACGTGACCAGGTGACAGAAGAGAGCACGGGCCGTCGCGTCTGCCCTGCGAGCGTGGAGCCGCAAAGAGAAGGGCGGGTGCGACTATGAGCCAGGACAAGACGGTGCTCGTGGTCGACGACGACGCCGAGATACGGGAGATCGTCGCGACGGTGCTCGAAGCGGATGGCTACCGCGTCGACACCGCATCGAATGGCGCCGAGGCCCTCCGCAAGGCCCACGAGCACGAGCCAGATGCCGTCATCCTGGACGTGACGATGCCCGTCATGGGTGGGTGGGAGTTCCTCGCACAGTGGCGCACCCAGCCCACTGAGCACCGCGCGCCCGTGCTGGTCATCTCGTGCGCACGCGACCGGCGAAGCGCCCTCGATCGGGGTGCGAAGGCGTACCTCGCGAAGCCATTCGACCTGGACACCCTGGAGACGACGCTCGCCAGCGTCATCGAGACCGTCCTGAGTCAGCTGCGTGACGAGGCCTCACTGTCTGCCTGAACCTTCGCTACACAGGACCGCACGACCTCGGACATCTCCGCCACGTCGAACGGTTTGCGCACCAGGGCGGCGAGGCCAATCTCCTGGGCCATCTCCTCCGACGCCCAACCCCGCCCCGTCACCAGCACGGTGGGCACGGTCTGGGCAAAGTCGGTGAGCAGATCCCGTTCGTCGGTGGCCAACGTCGCATGGCTGGTGCCCCAGAAGTCGACGACGGCCAAGGCATCAGGCGTTGTGGCAGCAAGGTCTACGATCTCCTCGGTGGACCCGCACGGCCGAACATCGTGCCCGTCATCGGCCAGCACGAGCGCCAAGAGGTCGCGGATACTGGCATCGTCTTCGAGGAGGAGCACGGTGCCGCTCGGCGTGGTTGACAAGCACGGCCTCCTGCCATGGCGCTCCCACTCATTGTCGACCACGAAGGGCGACCCCGCAATATTTGGCACCTGACACGTACGGCATCGTGACGGATCTGTGACGCGGCTTCGGCGCAGAGCACACGGACCTTCCTGACGAAGCGGGGCAAGCGGTAAGGCTGGGCGCCGAACCGCGTCAGGTCGGGCGCTCTCCGGGTCTGGGGGCGTCACCCGTGTCAACTTGCAGCAGTTGCGCCAGCTTCCGAGCAGACAGCAGCCCGAGTTCCGCGATCCTGCGATGACGCTCCCGTATACCGCTTGGTCTCGCGAGCATTTGCAGTGCCAGTAGCACGTCTGCAAGTTTCTCTCGGATTTCGTGTGACAGGTCTGTTGCCATTCTGGCCGCCTCCTCGCGTACCAGACCACGCACCGGTCATGCCAGAGGGCACCCATTTCCGGCCCTTTCAGGCAGCGTTCCACGCTCTTGATATGGACATCGGGCGCGCGCTGGTCTGCCAATTGCGTTGGCGGGCTGCACACGCTCGTCAATCGCGACCAATCGACGCGGCGGGAGGAGGACGCTCACGAATCGCTGAGGAGTGCAGATGCAGTGGCTTCCATTCTCGTTATCGACGACGACCAAGAGCTACGCGAACTGCTAGCGATCGCCCTGAGTGATGAGGGCTATGAAGTCGGGACTGCCGCGACCGCGAGCAGCGCATGGGACCTCTTCCGGGTGCGCCATCCCGAGGTGATCCTGCTGGACCTGTGGCTACAAGGCCAGAGAGGCGAGAGTTTCGTGGAGGCATACCGTGCCCTGCCGAATGCTCCGGCCGCCCTGGTGCTCCTGAGCGCCGCAGCAGACTTGGCCCAAGTGGCAGCTACGAGCTGTGCAGATCGGCACTTGGCCAAGCCGTTCGAGTTGGACGATCTGCTGCAAACGCTGGCGGAGTTGATCCCAGCTTCCTAAATTATCGTCGACAAGCCTGAACAAAGCGTGGAACCCGTCGCCCGTGGTCTTGACGACGTGGCCGTGGTGCTCGACGATCGCCGCTCGGAGCAGTGCGTCATGGCGAGCGAGCGCCGTCCGCATGGCCTGGGGCGCCTCCTCCCACAGCGCGGTGCTGGCCTCCACGTCGGTGAGGAGGAACGTCACCGTCCCGCTCAGCAGCTCGGCCATGCCCTCGACTCCCGTCCCCGATGGAGCGACAACCAGACGGCGCGTCAGTCGGTAGCGTAGCCGCCAGCCCGTCGGCGGTCAATGGCCGCGCCGCCCCGGTCGCTGGGGCCATGGCGACGAACACGGTCGAGCGCCTCGATCGCCAGTCGGTCGGTCCAGTGGGGCCGTCGTCGCGTTGGGGTCAGCGTTCAAACGTTCGTAAGTTCGTAAGACGAGCGTGGGGAAAGCGGTGGAACAGGGCCAGAAGAGAGGGTAATTTATTTATATCTCTCTCTCTCTCACTCTCACCTTCCCTCTCCCTGGCCATGTGCTGGGCTCGCTTCCGTGCGCCCGCTGCTGCTGTACGAACTTACGAACTTACGAACTTTTTCCAACTCGGCCCGCCGCCTCGCGCCTGCGGCTACCTTCCTACTTGGCCCGCTTACGTCTATACGGCGTCCGCTCCGGTCGGTATGATGAGGACGTTGAGGAGTTGAAGAGAGGAACGACGAGCCATGGAAGACCACGCGAGTGAAGGCCGAGGCTCGTACCTCCGAGCGGGCTGGTTTATCCGGCGCGTCGCCAATCCAGCCCTCATGAAGCTCGGACTCCTGCCGACCCTGGCCGTTCGTGGTCGCAAGACAGGAGCGTGGCGGACCGTCCCGGTGAACCTCCTGAAGCTGGACGATGCGTGGTATCTGGTCGCTCCCCGTGGCGATACCGACTGGGTGCGCAACCTGCGGGCGGCCGGGACTGGTGAGCTGCGCCGTGGGTCGCGCGCGAAGCCGTTCCGAGCCTTCGAGGTAGCCGACGAGCAGAAACCGCCCGTGATCGACGCCTACCTGGCGCGTTGGGGATACCAGGTCAAGGGGCAGTTCCGGGAACTGCCGAATCCAGCCGATCACCCGGTCTTCCGGATCGAACCGACCTGACGATCGCGCCGATCGACCGCCTCGGCGCAGACGAACACTGCAGGCGTGCTGGCCTCATCGTTCCGGCGACGGTCAACGCCTCGGGAGCGACTGTCGCAGCAGCGGCATGGCGTTGCTACCCGCTCGCCTCTGCCAGCTCCCGCTCAGCCTCCGTCAGCCAGAACGTCATCCCCATCGCGCGGAGCATCGCGACCTCCGTCGACAGCTCGGCGCGGGCCTCGTCGAGGCGGCCCGTGTGGCGGTACAGCTTGCCGAGGCCGAGGTGGCAGTGGGCCTGGAGGGGCCGGCTCAGGCTCAGGCCACCTCGGCGCCCCGACCGGGCTGGCCGTTAGGCGCCGGCCGCGCGCCCTGCGGGGCGCCGGCGCCGGTGTCGCACGATGCTAGCTCGCGCCGCGGTGCATCCGGCCCGAGCTTGTAGACGAAGCGGTGGCGCGCGTCGTGGTAGGCCGGGTCCGGCCCGTAGAAGTTCTGGAGCATCCGCGCCAGCTCCTCGGTCCGATAGGCTTGGAGCGGCTTGCGTCGTTCGTCGCGCTCCCGACGCTCCCGCTTCTGCCCGAGCAGCGCCGCGTGGCGGCGACCCCGGGCCAGCGCTTCGGCCAGCTCGGTGACCCGCTCGTGGAACGACGCGGGGCTGGGGCCGAAGACGTCGTCGACCAGGCCGATGGCGCGGGCCGCGCCGGCGCCGATCGGGAGCAGGCCCTCGGTCAGCTCCAGCGTCCGCGCCCGGCCCACCCGGCGCGGCAGCAGATAGGTCCAGTACTCCGAGCCGTAGAGGCCGCCCATGCTCTTGTAGTGGGGGTTGAGCACGACGCTCGGGCGGGCCCAGACCCGGTCGGCGGCCGCGGCCAGGGTGACCCCGCCGGCGCCGGCGTTCCCCTCCAGCGCCGCGACGACCAGCTTGTCCTCGATCGTGACGATCTCGCCGACGAGGTCGTCGATCGCGTTGATGTTGCGCCACGACTCGTCGGCCGGGCTCGCGGCAGCCTCGATGACGTTGAGGTGGATCCCGTTGGACCAGTAGTCGGGCCCGCCGAGCAACACCAGCACCCCGGTCGGCCGGGCCCGGGCCGCGCGCACGGCGGCCCGGAGGCGCCGACACTGGGCGGTGCTCATCGCGCCGTTGGGGAATTCGAAGTGGAGATAGCCGACCGCCCCCCGCTCGTGGTAGCGGATCTGGCGATAGGTCCGTCCCGCCCAGAGCGCATCCGGCGGCAGCGCCAGGTCCGGCACGCCGGCTAGCCGGGCGGGCCCGAGCGCCAGCGCCGCCGGCAGCTTGCAGTGGAACCGCTCGTCGTTCGTCCTCAACTTCAGGCTCGGGATCCAGACCGCGCCGTCGCCGGTCGCCCGGCAGATCGCGCCGTCGCGGGTCGCCAGCAGGGCGCCCGGACGGCCGCGGAGCTGCTCTTCCTCGTGGCCGACGAACAGGGAAACCTCGAGGTCCCCGATCCGGTCGCGCACCCCCGGGCTCCCATCGGCGGAGCGTAGCTTCCTGAGGACGCTCGCGGTCGGCTCGGACCAATCGATCCGCCGGTCCTCCTGCGTCATCCGCGGTCGCAAGCGGCCGAAGACGTCCGGACGGCCGTAGTCGAGCGGCTCCGGACGGAACTTTCGGCGCTCGAACCGCCCGACGGCCTCGCGGAGCGCCCGCATCGCGGCGTCGGTGACCTCATGCCCGTAGATGCTGCTCTTGCTGGCCGCCCGCATCGGGAACTCGCGCGACGCCCAGATCGGCCCGGCGTCCATCTCGGCCGCGGCCTGCAAGAGGGTCACCCCCCAGCGCTCGGCGCCTTCGAGGATCGCCCAATCGAGCGAGGAAGGGCCGCGGTCGCCCCTGGGGCCGGGATGGACGACGATGCAGACGTGGCGCCGCCAGATCGCCTCCGGGATGGCCCGCTTCAGCATCGGCGCGACGATCAGCTCCGGCCGATGGCGGTCGACGGCCTCGTGCATCGCCCGGTCGCTGTCGGCGAGCCCGATCGCGACGGTGTGCCCGAGCTCGGTCAGCTCCAGGAAGGCGCGCTGGCTGAGGCCGTTGTGGGCCGATGTCAGGAAGAGAATCCGCATCTCCGTCAGTCCTCCCATTACAGCGACGATAGGGGGATGGCACGCCCGTGCCTCTCGGCGCCGCTAGCTCGGTGGGTCCGCGCTTCCGGCGGGCTTGACACTACGACACGGGGGGCGGCGACCGGGGCCATCGGCAGGACGGCATATCGTCAGCGCTCGCACCGAAGATGGGCCGGATGATGTATGTCGCCCCGCCGTGGCGGCGTTCACCCTGCGCCACGGCCTGGCCTGAGCCGCCCGCCCACGGCAGGGCGCGAGGAGACGCCGAGCTTGGCGAAGATGCGGTCCAGCTTCCTCGGGCGGAGCGATTTCCAGGACGATGCCGTGGTTGGTCGGCCGTCGCTCGAGCAGGGGTTGGTCGATGTCAACTGGGTCGCACCGCCGGACGCCTCGTCCCGTCATTTACAGCGTAGAGCCCGCCGGGCGCGCGTGCATGGGGGCCGGACCCCTACGTTGGCGCAATCGATCACCTATCTTTCGGGGTAACTACCTTGAACCTCCCGAAGCTGGATCTCGCGCAGTAGAGCTTGAGATAGCGGGCCTCTTCCTGCGCGTCTACATGCCCTTTCCATTTGTGGGCCAGCCCGATACCTGTCGTCGCGGACTCCCAGAGCGCTTCCGGATCGTCCATCTCGACGATATCGGCGACGAAGGTGTCCGCGGATCCCGGCGTCACCAGCGATGGGTCTAAGCCCGCCAGCACCAGGCGGCGGCGTCCTTGATATGCGCGCTACGATGGCAAGGCGGGCGAGATCCGTCCTGATTCAGCCAGGGGGTGCCGTGTGGCGACCGAAGCAGCCACCATCGTCGACCGCCTGACCACGGCGGCGGCGACGGCGTCGGGCGCTGAGGCGAAGACGGCGAAGCGACTATCACCCTCGCCGCGCGGGCGGATTTGGACGCCGCCGTGCTCCCCAACTGCCTGCTCGAACAGGGCATCCTGCCGAGCGAGCGCCGCCCGCATCGCCTCGGGGCCTCCTCCCACAGCGCGGTGCTGCCCTCCACGTCCGTCAGGAGGAACGTCACCGTCCCGCTCGGCAGCTCGGCCATGGCATCGACCCTCGACCTCGATGGAGCCACAACCAGACAGCGTGCGTCGACCACAAGCGTAGCTGCGCGCTGACGGCCAACGCCACGGCGGCCGACACCGCAGGGACGCAGCGGACGGCGACGATGGTCGCGTCGGAGCGCACGATGTCAAGCTTCCGCCGGCCCATCGCCGAGCCCCTCCCAGGTGGCCGGCTCCGCCTCCTCGGTCGGCTGGCCCAGGTCACCCCCGCTCGGCTTCCACCCGAAGCGCAGCGTGCCGTCGAGGAGTCTGCCCAGCGCCGTGTGCCTGGGCGCCCGTCGCCAGTCTCGCACCGCGAGGTAGAGCGCCTTCTTCTGCCCGACGATGACCAGCAGGCGCCGAGCGCGGGTCACCGCCGTGTAGAGCAGCGTTCGGCCGAGCATCGGGGCGTGGCTCGTGACCAGCGGGATCACGACGGCTGGGAACTCGGCGCCCTGGGCCTTGTGGACCGAGATCGCGTAGGCATGGGTCAGGGCGAACAGGCTGGCGTTCGGGTACTTCACCTCGCGCCCGTCGTCGAGCCGCAGCAGCAGCTCCTGCTCGGTCGGGTCGAGCGCCTCGACGGTGCCGAGGTCGCCGTTGAAGACGCCCAGATCGTAGTCGTTGCGGAGCTGGAGCACTCGGTCACCTGGTCGGTATGAGCGCCCGTCGCCTCGCGCCTCGGGCATCCCATCGCGCCAGGGGTTGAGCCGCTCCTGGAGGAGCGTGTTGAGCGCTCCGACGCCGGCCTCGCCTCGGTGCATGGGCGACAAGACCTGGATCTCCCCGCGCTCGAAACCGTACCGTCGTGGGAGCCGCTCGGCAACGAGGCTGACGACGGTGCTCGCGGCGACCGAGGGCTCGTCGGCCGGCACGAAGTAGCAGTCGGTGACGTCGCCGCCGAAGCGCGGCATCTCGCCGGCGTTGACCCGACGGGCGTTCTGTGCGATCCCCGAGCCCGCGCCCTGGCGGAAGACGTGCTCCAGCCGCGTGACCGGGAACCGCTCTGAGCGGAGCAGGTCGGCGAGCACGTCGCCCGCGCCCACGCTCGGGAGCTGGTCCGGGTCGCCGACCAGCAGCAGGTGGGCGCCTCGAGGGACCGCCTTGACGAGCTGGTTGGCGAGCAGCGCGTCGAGCATGCTGACCTCGTCGACCACGATCAGGTCGGCCTCCAGCGGGTTGTCGGCATCGCGACCCACCTTGCCGCCCGGCCGCAGCTCCAGGACACGGTGCAGCGTCCCCGAGGGCAGGCCGGTCGCCTCCTCCATCCGCTTGGCCGCGCGGCCGGTCGGGGCGGCGAGCCGGCAGCGCAGGCCCTTCGCCCGCGCCAGCGTCAGCACGGCCCGCAGCGAGTGGGTCTTGCCGGTGCCCGGCCCGCCCGTCAGGATCGAGACCGGCGCGGTCAGTGCCATGCGGACGGCCGCCTCCTGCTCGGGTGCGAGGGTCAGGCCGTGACGATCGGCCAACCAGCCGAGGGCCGCGTCCCAGGCGACGCCACCGAAGATCGAGGCGGCGCGCGTCCGCGTGCCGATCCCCTGGAGCGCCTGGAGGCGTGAGGCAAGCCCGGACTCGGCACGCGCGAACGGCGCGAGGGCGATACGGACCTCGTCGGCCTCGTCGACGGCGGCCGCCACGGCATCGCCGCTGTCCAGGATTCCCGCGAGCGCCGCGTCGATCGCCGCCTGCTCGACCTCCAGCAGCACCGCCGCTCGGCTGCCCAGGTCCGACGCGGGGAGGAGCGTATGCCCCTCGTCGGACGCCGCTCCGAGCGCGTGCAGGACGCCAGCCTGGAGCCGCTCTGGCGCGTCGTGCGCGATCCCGACGGCCTTGGCGATCTTGTCAGCCGTCTTGAAGCCGATGCCCCAGACCTCGCGCGCCAGGCGGTACGGCTCCTCGGTGATGACCGTGCCGCTCCGATCGCCAAACTTCTTGTAGATCCGCACCGCGAGCGAGGTCGAGATGCCATACCCCTGGAGCGCGGCCATCACCTCGCGGATGTGGCGCTGCTCCGCCCAGGTCGCGGCGATCCGACTGGCGCGGATCGGCCCGATCCCCGGCACCTCGGTCAGTCGATGCGGGTCGTCGTCGATGACCTCAAAGGTCGCCTCGCCGAAGAGATCCACGATCCGCCCCGCGTTGATCGGCCCGATGCCCTTGACCCAGGCCGCTGCCGAGGTACTTCTTCATGCCCTGGAGCGTCGCCGGCAACGCCGTGCGGTAATCGGTGGCCTGGAACTGCCAGCCGTGCTTGGCGTCGTTCCGCCACGACCCGTGCGCGACGATCGCCTCGCCGGGCGTCTGGTCCGCCAGCGTGCCGACCACGGTCACCAGGCGGTCGTCGCCTCTCGCTGCCTCAGCCTCCGACTCCGGCCGCTCGGGCGCGAGGCGGGCGACGGTGAAGCCGTTCTCGGCGTTCTGGTAGGTGATCCGCTCGACGACCCCTCGCAGTTCGCGGCGGGGGCGATCGTCGGCCTGAGTAGCATGGACCATATCCGTAGTGTGGCTGGCTGTGAGCATGATCGGAAAGGGATAGGGGACGGCGCGGAACGGGAGCCTGCCTCGCCTGGCAGCCGCGAAGTGACGAGGGCAGTCCTGGCGCGATGCGAGATGGTCCAGAATGAAGGCAATGCCGTTTGGAGGAGCCGTCTCATGGACACACCCTACAGCACATCGCCGTTCGCCAGCTTCTCGAAGTGGACCGCGCACGCGGCAGGCCACCCGCTTGCCTTCCTGGCTGCCCTGCTCATCATCCTCGCCTGGGCCGTGACTGGCCCACTGTTCGGCTTCTCGGACACCTGGCAACTGGTCATCAACACCGGCACGACGATCGTCACCTTCCTGATGGTGTTCCTGATCCAGAACACCCAGAATCGGGATAGTGCAGCGGTCCAACTCAAGCTCGATGAGCTGATCCGCGCCACATCGGGGGCGCACAATGCCTTGCTGGACCTCGAAGAGCTGACCGAGTCCGAGCTGGAGCGACTGCGCCGTCGCTATGAGGACTTGGCACGGCAGGCCCGAGAGAACCTCAGGCGCGGGGTCGTCGACACGGGATCACCCGACCTGTCGCTGCCCTGACGACCTGCTCGCGGCGGGTCTCGCTCCAGGTCCCGTCAGATGCCTGCGAGCCCCGACGCCCTGACCGACCGTCAGTTCGCCCCCGCCAACTCCCGCTCGGCCTCCGGCAGCCAGTACTCCATCCCCATCTCACGCAGCATTGTGACCGCCGTCGCCAGCTCGGTGCGGGCCTCGTCGAGGCGCCCGACCCGGCGGTACAGCTTGCCGAGGCCGAGGTGGCAGTGGGCCTGGAGCGGGCGCATCCCCAGCTGCTCGGCCAGGCTCAGGGCCTGGTGGTAGGCCGCTTCGGCCGCGGCGAGATCGGGCGGATCGCGGTGTGACGCGGTCTCGCCGAGAAGCCGTAGGACCCAGGCTCGATTTCCCCGCTCCTGGTGGACCTCGGCCAGCTCCAGCCCGCGCGCGGCGACCTGACGGGCCGCGTCGAGGCGCCCGGCGAGCAGCAGCGCCTCGCCGAGATAGGCGACCCGCAGCGAGCCGTTGGCGACGAACCCGGCCGTGGCCGGGTCCGCCGTCCGCTCCAGCACGGCGATGGCGTCGTCGAGGCGCCCCGAGAGGGCGAGGGCATATCCCAGGGCTGCCCCACAGTTGGGCGCCCAGTTGTCGATGCCAGCCGTCTTCGAGAGCGCATACGATCGCTCCAACAGCTCGATCGCCCGGGCAAGCTCTCCTCGGCGCAAGTGGACCACGCCAAGGCCAACATCGGCCGCCGCGCGACTCCAGGCCAGGCCGTAGGACGCGGCGATCTCGATGCCCTCCTCCCCGAACGCGATCCCTTCTTCGAACTCCCCGCGCTCGGCGAGAGACAAGCCGAGCCAGGTCCGCGCGAATACCGGTGGCCCACCGACACTCTCGAAATGGTGAAACTCACCGCGGCCTCGTGAGCCTCGAGCAACCTCCCGATTGAGCGCGATGGCGCGCTCGTACTCGCCACGTGCGTGATGGCCCCAGCTCGTGCGGGACCTGGCCTCGGACTCGAGCGCGGGATCGCCGAGACGGGCCGCCATGATCTGGGCGCGGTGGCCGGCAGCGATGGACGCCCGGTGGTCACCCAACATGTAGAAGTGGGTGCAGGTATAGACGGCGATCCACCCTTGGCGACGCCGGTCATCCAATCGTTCCGCGAGCGCCTGCGCTCTTTGAAGGTGGTCGAAGACCCGCCCATACTGCCCTGCCTCGTGGAGGCTGTGCCGGGCCGCCAGGTGGAGGTCGACAGCCTGGCTGAGCGTCGTGGGGTCTTCTGGGAGATGCTCGAGCGCCTCGAGCGCCCGCTCGAACCAGGCCGCGTCGTGGCTGGCCGACCGACTGACGGCCTTCTCGCCGGCCTGGCGCAGGTAGGTCACGGCATCGCCCCACTGCTCGCCTCGGAAGGCATGCTCGGCCAGGGTTTCCACCCGCTCGGCTAACCGGTCGGTGTAGAGGGCCTGCATCGCCTGAACGACACGAGCGTGCAGCGACCGTCGGCGGTCCTGGAGGAGCGATCCGTAGGCAACATCGTGGGTGAGGGCGTGTTTGAAGGTGTACTCCAGCTCCGGAAAGAGGCGAGCCTCGTAGAGGAGCTCGGCGGCCTGAAGCCGCGTCAGTGCGCCGTGTATCGGCACCTGGTCGGTTGGGTCCGCGGCCGTGGGCGCGACGATGTCGTCGGCGATTGCCTCGAGTACTCGATACGGTACATCGGTCCCGACGACGGCGGCGGTCTGGAGCAGGCGCTTCTGCACCGGCGGCAGCCGGTCGATGCGGGCCATCAGGACGGCCTGGACCGTGGCCGGCACGTCGATGGTCGGCACGTCCTTCGCCAGGCGGTAGGCCCCCGGCTCGCCGGCGAGCGCGCCGGTGTCGATCAGGGTGCGAACGCACTCTTCGAGGAAGAACGGGTTACCCTCGGTCCGCTCAAGCAGGAGACGACGTAATGCTGGTAGGGGCGGGCCCCCAGGGGTGGCCGCCTGACTTTCGGCCCCGAGCAGCGCGTCCAGCAGGGACTCGGCGTCCTCACCGGTCAGCGAGTCGATCCGGAGCTGGGCATAGTAGCTCTTGCC
>Ga0075428_100003072_pt1 | contig 18208 bp, 19 predicted proteins | sample RhiMetdeltSRZDD2_FD_75291 | JGI IMG/M metagenome (GOLD analysis project Ga0075428, IMG submission 75291) | Populus rhizosphere microbial communities from Tennessee, USA - Rhizosphere MetaG P. deltoides SRZDD2 | ecosystem: Host-associated > Plants > Roots > Rhizosphere > Soil | place: USA... | reverse complement strand
TGCGCAATCACATCAACACCGGCTGATAAGTTTACTTCCAACCCAGGAACACTCGATGTATGCGCAAAGACTAACCGCCCGCGCCGATGCGCTTGTTGAACGGCGGCGGTCGCGATGTCGGCCGGCATCGGGAGCACGCGTTGGTTCGTCACCCACGATCCAGTGAATAGCTTGATAATATCTGCGCCTCCCTCAATGTTCTGAATGACGGCCGACTCGGCTTCGCTGGGAGTGGCCGGCTGCGGCAGCAACTTCAGCAGATCCGCCGGAATGCTGCCGTCCCTGAGGTAGTATGGAATGCCGTTGGGCGGATAGAGCGGTACGCCGGCGGTCAATATCCTCGGTCCGGCCACTTCGCCAGTTTCGATGCGCCGCCTGAGCGCAACAGTGTTTGGTAGGAACGATCCGGTGTCTACTACCGTGGTAAATCCATACGCCGTGAGCATCGACTGAAGTTGCGCCGTCAGGTTCGCCGCAGGCTGGGATCCGGAATCGGACCAGCGATCCTCTGTGAAATGAACGTGGCTGTTTTGAAAACCAGCGACGACCACTAAATTGCGGCAGTCAATGGTCCTGGCTCCTGTAGGTATTTTTATTTTTTCGCGTGGCCCGACGGCGGAGATGCGACCGCCTTCGATCACGATCGTTGCGTTATCAATGGGAGATGCTTCTGGAGACGAGATGACGCGCCCGCCGATAAGGACCAGAACTGTGGGCGCGCGCTGTGCCTCCGGTCGCGTGGAGTTGAAGAATAGCGCCGTCACGACCAACAGACACGATACGCCTATGAGCCTATACGTTCTTTGTACTTTCATCGCGCATTTTATTACGGTCTAACACAAGTGCTCACCCGGTCGTCCGGGAGCGCGGCGAGCGGGTGCCTGGCTGCAGCACCAGGTTAGGCGGCACTGGATGCCCGAGCCCCGTGCGCAGCACTTGCAAGTCCCAGATACGCCCACACCGCCAAAGCACCGATCATGAGAAGGGCGGCTAAGTTGCCCCAGAACGCGGCGTCCGGCCCGGTCTGCCAAATCAGAGGACCGCGAGCCACCGATAGCTCCCACTCCGTTCGGCCGCGTGCAAAGAGGTCAAAGGCGCTCAACATGTTGCCGCCGGCATGCAAAATCAGGCTCGGCCAGATGGAATCTGTGTAGTAGGCGAGCGCTCCATATACCGCGGCCACGGCAATATAGTACGGTGACAGCACAAGCCCGACCTCCGGGTGCGCAAAATGCCCAAACCCGAAGAGCGTCCCGGTAATCAAGACCGCGATCACCGGCCCGTGCCGTCGCTCGATGGGCCTTTGCAGGTAACCACGGAAAGCAGTTTCCTCGACCACGCCAGCAACCACCGCACTCATCACGACCCACAGCAACACCGTTACAAGCGGGTACTGTGACGGATCGATCTCTCGCTGTTGGGGGAGCGCGACAAGTCTACTCAATACGCCCTGAAACAGCAGCACGCTGACCAGGCCAAGCATCCCAGCCAGCAGAGCAGCGGCCCAGACTTCACCGGAGAGGCGGTTGGCGCGCGAGTCGGTCCGTCGCGTCTCGGCTGTCGAGCGCGGCCATCCATATCCGCGAACAAAGTAGCGCCAATACAACCACAGATACACGGCCATGATCGGCACGGACCACGGCAGGGATGATCCGTGCCTGGTGTTCGCCGCCACCAGCCAGGCCCACGGCATGGTCCCCACGGCAGCCACGGTGACGCCGGTGAGGATCGCACGCAACGCTATGGGCAGGCACAGCCAGAGCCTCTGGATGGTCATCGTGTTGCAGCCATCGCTGCAGAAACCTCCTTACAAAGCTCCTTAACCGGTCTAGCTCCATCCGCGCGCACTAGCGGGCACTCCAGACCTGTAAGCCACTCTTCATGCAACTGTCGGGTCCGTTCAGGGGGATGACCTTCGTCGTAGCGCGCCGCCCATTCCAGCAATGACTTGTGTTGATTGTGCATGTCCCCTCCCGGACTAATCCGCTCGCCGAAGGCTTCCTGTTCGCGCGTTCGCAGCCGCTTAAGTCGGATATCGGAATCTGTCACGACGAAGACTGCCAGATCAAAAAGGGGGATTGCCACATCGCCCCAGCCACACAGCGAACCCGCCAATACCCAGCGACGAGTCGTACTTAACGCTTCCGTTAATAGCTGTTGCCGATAACCTCGCTCACGTGCTCGCTGGTACGGAGGATCAGTCGCTTCCCAAAAGAAGTCGTCGGTGTCAAAGAACGTCAAACCATGCGTTTGAGCCAGTTCACGCCCAAGCGTAGATGTGCCGGCGCCAGAAGCACCGAAAATGTGTATGCGCTCTCGCATCGCTCCACTGTGGTTGGGTAGCCGGGCGGGATTGCTCGGCCTCAGCCCCTAAGACCCGGACGTGAGAATTTCCCCGCATCCAGCTCAAGCCTCACGTAACACACCGGTCGTAACGTTGGCGATCACGCGGCGTTTTTGCGCTCGTGTGCATCGCCGAGTTGTTGCACGAATTCTTAGTTAGGCGTCGCGTTACACGCTCGGGCCGATACCGAAGCCCTCCACAAACCGTAGGGTGTTGCCATCTGGATCATCGACGTACAACTCGCGGGTCCCCCAGCTTTGATCGATGGGTCCTTCGTGAACCGCTGCCGGAGCGTCTGGATTCCCAGGTGTTTTGAGCCCTCGCGCGCGGAACCTGTGAAACAGAGCGTCAACACTGTCCGTCACGACGCAGATCGCCTGTCCGAACGTGCCGTCCCCGCCATGGCTTGAGAGAATCAGCAAGGACCCCGCTCTCATGAGAACACTGAAGGTGGGGTCGCCGTCGCCACCGTGTTCGACACAGTCGAAGTCGAGCACGTTTGTATAGAAGGCAATCGATGTCTCCATGTTTCTGCAGCGGACTGTTGGTATTATTGCCATCCACTCCTCCTTCCGAGATGCCTTTCGTCTATATGCAAATGCACGCTGCCGCCTTGTCGGTAGCTGCGTGAAGCCGCCCGGTGTCGCTTGGTTGACGCTTCAGATTGCCGTCATCGTTCAACTCGCTCAACGTAATCCGAGAAGTTAGCTAGAAGCTCCTCGTTCTCGCTGTCCTGCAAATACAAGGACTTCTCCTCAAAAACAATTGTATGACCACCATGATATGGCAGGAAATGACGTTCCTTAAACCGAAGCAGTTCACCACGCTGAAACAGATTTGCGTAATGGTCGGTGAAAGATTGAATGACCCGATACACGCCCCCTGGAACGAGGCCATATACCGTGCCTTCCAGTTCATCCGGGTACGTTGGCCGCACGGGAGCCACTGCGCGTCTTCGATCCCGCCATCGAAGGTAACGCATGAGTGCCCAGCACCAACACACGAAGAACGTCCCAAGAAGAATTGCGATTATGATCCCGGAGTTGGGTACTAAGCGGCGATGGTCACCAAGCCAGAGCGCCACGGCAGCCGCGGTGGATCCCACGACAAGTAGTACTGAGAGCAGTACCCATGGCGAGTCTTGATGTCGTTTGACCATAATGTCTTGTCAAACCGACTCGGCGATTGAGTGACAAAATCTTTAGACCCGCAGCGAAATGGCCGGCAGTCGCTGCGCGTCTGGCATCACCGCAGCCGCTGCGCGAGCCAGTCGCCGATCATCCCTAGCACGTCGGTCCGCATCATGATTGGCGCGGGGAGCTTCGCATAGTTCGCTGGAAAGCCGTCGGTGTCCTGCACGAAGAGATGGTTGAGGTCCGGCAGAACGCGCGCAGTCACGTCCTTGTTTCCACCCGCCTTGAACGCGGCCTCCTGTAGCGCCACCTGCTCGGGCACCGCCTGCTGGTCGCGCGAGCCGGTGAGGATCAGCACCGGCGTCTTCACGAGGCGCATGGTGGCAGCGGGTTCGTAGGTGAGAAAGAATTTCATCCACGGGTCCGCGGCCATCATGGCGTCGATCCTCTTGGGGATCTCGGCTATTTGCGAGTCGCGCATTTCGGGCGTGAGCTTGGTGTTGTGCTCAATTCCGTTCTTGAGCTGGAAGTGGAGCGCGGTGCGCCCGGGCTGCGCGATGCCGGCAAGCAACACGATGGCTCGCAGCGTGGGCTCCTTTTCGGCCACCATCGGCGCGATTATGGCACCCTCGCTGTGGCCAAGCACCCCGAGTCGGTCGGGCCGGATCTCGGGCCGCGTGCGCAGATACGCGAGCCCGGCGCGCGCGTCCTCGGCGAAGTCGGCGCTTGTTGAGCCCTTGAACGTGCCACCCGATGCCCCCGTCCCACGGTCGTCCATGCGCAGCACCGCGATCCCGCGGCGCGCCAGCGAATCCGCGATCTGGCGAAAGGGCCGAAACCCTGGCAGCCCGATGTTCTCGTCGCGGTCCTGCGGCCCGGATCCCGTAACGGTGACGATCGCGCTCACTGGCTGCGTGCGGCTCGCACCCTTCGGTAACGTCAGCGTGCCGGCCAGCGTGTGCCCGGCCGGCGTCTTCACCATCACCTCCTCTGCGGTGTAGGGTGCGTCGGCGGGCGCGGAGTAGTCTGGCTTCGGCTTCGCCGGCGGCGTCGGCGTCGGCGTCGACGTCGACGGCGGCGTCACGGCTGCCGGCTCATTGCGCTTGAAGGTGAGCGGAAACTGTTCGCCGCCCTGCGAGAATTTCCCGGTCAACTCCGTTCGTTCTTTGTTCAGAGTGCCTTCGAAAACGATCTCGGGCGACTTGATCTCCAGGCGCACGGCGTCTCCATTGACCGTGATCGTGTCAATCGGGATGGTCGCGCTTTGATCGAGGCTGTCTAGTTTACCGGAGTAAGCGCCTGTGTCCGATTTCGTCACGGTCAGGGCCAAACGAAGCTTCTGCCCGCCCGCTTCAAGCGTACCTTGCCACGAACCTTCAAATCCTTTTGCCGGTGTTTGACCAAAGATCTGGCAAGAGAGACCGAACAGAAACAGCAACATCAACAATCTATTTTTCATATTTCCCTTTTTAGATTCAGAACAAGCTGTCGGCTTGTTCCACGAACAGTTTTATTATTCCCAGCAGATCCCGTTTTGGATGATTTACCTGGCGGCCTGCATCAGAGAGATTAACATCGGGGGACGGTGTCCTCAAAATCATGTCGCTACGGTTCTACTTGATCTTTTTTGCCACCAGTGTTTGCCCGGCCTGATAGATCTCCATTGTTGTGACTTTGCCGTCGACGCCAGTAACGAACATCAACTCCAAATCGACGGCTTTGGCAAAGAACCTGACGCTCGATTGCGGGTAGAGTTCGATCTTTTCGTTTCCGGACTGCTGTATCAGCAGATGACTGCCGTCTTTGCTGACAGTGAGCAGTGGTCCATCTGCAAGCTGATACTGGCCAAGATAGGCATCGTAGATACGAGGGTTGACCGCGATCTCTGTAAACGTGCGTTTCCGCTTGTCATCGAGCCATTTCATCATGGTCGCGTGGGCCCGCTGCTCACCATCGTAAGAATAGTTATCCGTGGGCTTTTTCAATCGGGATAGTTCATTGGCGAAGTCCGCTGGGTTCGTCGCCCAATTTGGATCCGGCAGAGTATGGCCTGCCTGGGCCTCAGAGACAAATATCCTTATGAAGCTTGCTACGAACGGCGATGATGTGAGAATGCCACTGCGATAAAAGGGACTACTGAGTGCGTCGCTATTCGCCAGCAGAATTAATGACAGGCCTTTTTCGGGCAACTTGAGGTAGGTGCCCGAGAATTCGTCGGGATCGTTGCCAAAATGCCAGATGTACTTAAGCCCATGATAGTTCTCTACAAACCAGCCCAGGCCGTGTACCAACGGGCGACCGGCGTTAGAGACAAACGGTGTCCAAGACCGGTCCTGAGTCTCTTTCTTCAGGTATACGTGGCGATCGATCGCAATGTCGAATTTCGACAAGTCCGCCACGGTGGAAAGTAAACCAGCCGACGTGCTAATTCCTCCCCAGGGATACGTAGTGGGAATAATCTCATTGCCATAGAGACGGTATGGTTGAGCATAACGAAACAGCGTTCTCTTATAACGAGCGAGTTTATCTTTTCCAGACAGAGCCGGATTCTGTGAGACTGTCGTAAGCACGTCCTGGCTGGGGACACTATCAGACATGTTCAGAGGGTCTAGAAACATCTCTGTGATTATTTGCCGAAATGATTTTCCCGTCTTGTTCTCGACGATCGAAGTTAGCAACGCGAACCTTGCACCATCGTAGCTAAAACGATCCCCAGGCGTCCCTCCCGACGTATGGCTGAGCACGTGTTTGACTTTGACCTTGTCGTCCTTGAACTCGCTTGAATACTTTGACATTGGCTCGTCGAGATTCAGCTTTCCCTGCTCGACCATTTGCATTAGCGCGGTAGTCGCCAATGTCTTGGTCAACGATGCAATGTAGTAGAGAGTATTAGGCGTGGCGGGAACTCGCTTCTCTAGATCCGCAAAACCAAATCCTTGGGCCCACAACAGTCTTTGGTTCTTGACGATGGCGGCGGACAGGCCGGGAATCCGCAGGAGCGAGCGCAATTGTTCAAACTGTAATTCCAAGCGTCGCAGACGTCTCAGATCGCTGGCGGAAGCATTGTGAACAATCCGTCTTGATTGAGCTCGAGTTTGCGACTGACCGTCTAAGGTAAACAAAAGCAGCAAGAGTTGGAGAAGCAATGGCCTGAGGGTTTTCATATCTCTTGAGCTCACGGAAGCGTTGCCCGGAAAGAAAGCGTCGCCGAACGACACAGTTTGCCTGCGGGGCGGGCCTGCGAAACCTCGAACCCGCGGAGAAGCGGTTATGGCCCGCCGCGTCAGGTGCAAGGTTTGTTCCGCGAGTGTGTCTGTCGACGATCTACTCGTGCGGATTGCGGCTGCAGGAAGGGAGCACGTCGGGGTACGGGACATCGACAGAAAGTCTTCCGTTGCTTGCGGTTCATAGAATTCGTCTCTTGCGTTAATGCTGTCCCTACTGGCCAAGCAGACTGGTGAACGGATTGATCAGCGATTGACCAGCTTTTGCGAGCCTTCGCCGTATCGTGCACCCTGCACTTTAACTTGCGAGGTCAGGTTATCGAGTTCCCGCAGGTCTTCAGCCGTCAATTCGACATTAACCGCAGCGAGGTTTTCTTCAAGACGGTGTAACTTCGTTGTTCCAGGAATCGGCACCACCCAGGGCCTTTGCGCAAGAACCCAGGCGAGCGCGATCTGCGCGGGCGTGGCATTTTTCTGTTCGGCAAAACTGCTTATCAAATCAATCAGAGCCTGATTCGCTTTGCGCGCATCCGGCGAAAATCGCGGAACGGTGGTGCGAAAATCGGTGCTGTCGAACGTCGTGTTTTCGTCGATCTTTCCCGTCAAAAAACCTTTACCGAGCGGGCTAAAGGGAACGAAGCCGATTCCCAATTCTTCAAGGACCGGCAGAATTTCCGCTTCCGGTTCTCGCCACCACAAAGAATATTCGCTTTGCAACGCCGTGACAGGGTGCACGGCGTGGGCGCGGCGAATTGCTTCGACTCCGGCTTCGGAAAGCCCGAAATGTAGCACTTTACCTTCCTGAATCAACTCCTTAACCGCGCCTGCCACATCTTCCATCGGCACGTCGGGGTCAACGCGGTGTTGATAAAACAGGTCTATGTGATCGGTCTTGAGCCGCTTGAGCGACGCTTCGGCTACCTGTTTGATATGTTTTGGCCGGCTGTTAAGCGGCGGCGCCTGATGCTGCGTCCCGTCCGGGTCAATGTTGAACCCGAATTTCGTTGCGATGACGACCTGCTCGCGAACCGGAGCCAGCGCCTCACCGACGAGCTCTTCATTAATAAACGGTCCATAAACTTCTGCGGTATCGAAAAACGTGACGCCTTTCTCGACCGCTGCACGGATCAGCTCAATCATCGCCCGCTTGTCTTTCGCCGGACCCAAACCAAAGCTCATGCCCATGCATCCCAGTCCGAGAGCAGAAACTTCCAACCCACTGCTTCCCAGTGTTCGCTTCATCATTCTGTTCTCCTTCAGGTACGTCTGATTCAACCCTAATAAAACTCACCACCACTATTTGCGTCAGCTTGATTAATCCAAGTCGCGAAGTCCTTAAGGCTCGATCTGGCCCAGCAGCTCCACCCTTCCGGAATCGCGGATGACCCGCACGCGCTGACCGTCGTTGGTCGAGTCGCTGCTCTCGAGCAGGAAGACAGAATCGCCGAACGTCGCTACAGCCGTGACTCGCCAACCGCCGACGCTCCGGTCGACGACATGCTGTGAGCCGTCGGGATCGATGCGAACAACCTGACCGATATCAGGAAGTGCCGTATAGATGCGTTTGCGCTCGTCGATCGCGATGCTCCAAATCCTCGGCGCACCTGTAGAGTTCCAGATCTTCGGCTCGATCAGCTTGCCATCGATTCGGGCCACCAACCGCACGACGCCGTCGCGCCCCACGCGTCGAAGGTGGTCGCCGTCGGAAAGATAAAGGGTCCCATCGGCCGCCCAGTTATAGGCGATGACCTGCTGCAAAGGCGGCTCGCCCTTCGCGACATCACCCGACCCTCGGAACCGCGTCACGGTTCCGGCAGGGTTCCACTCCATAATCTGCGTTCCCTTCTGGAAGATGAGTTCACCTCGGTTGCCTACTGCAAAGACTAAGGCGGCTACGAGCGACTTTTCGGCAACCTTGAGGTGCTTGCCGCCGTCGAGGTCGATGCGAAAAGCGGCGCCGCCCGTCTCCTGGAAGGATTCTGAGTAGATCTGGCCGTCCAAGCCGCGAGTCGTCCAATGCGCGTGAAAGTTCTTCATTAGCGCTTGCGGCTTCTTGCCCTTCTCCAGTCGCCAAACGGCGTTGTACATCGAGTCCCCGAAGATCACCGTATTCGCATTCAGGGCGATGAGTCCCCCGCCCGGATGAGCAGCCGCGGTGACAGGAATGATAAGAAGGAGAAATGCCCTGAGATATCTCATTTAACCAGCCCACCTAATGAAATGAAAGAAACCACGAGAAACACGCTTGCGCGGCTTCGGTTGACGCGATTGTTAGACCCGGTCCGTGTCGCGAAGCGACATAACCGCAGAACTCAGCGGGCAATTCTACTCAAAGCGATACGGCTTCTGATCCTGGTACATTTTCAGGCGGTTGCGATATGCATCCTTAAATGCGACCGGCGCGCTGTCGCCCGCCTTGGTCTGCCATTCGATGGCCTTGTCGAACTGCCCAAGTTCAGCGTGGGCAGCAGCGAGGGCGGACATTTCGCCGGGGCCTTTCGCCAATTGGTATGCTTTCTCGGCGGCTTCCAGCGCTTTCTTGCCATTGCGGAACTTGGCTTCCGGACAACCGGCGAGAAACAGTGCGAGACCCGCGTGGTAGAAGGAGGCGGTGGCGTCTTTCGGCGCGAGTTCGACGGCTTTTTTGTAATCGGCCAGTGCCTTGCCGTATTCTTTCTTCAACATCCAGGCCCTGCTGCGTTGGAGCAAAGGAGACGAGTATTTGGGATCCAGCTCAATGGACTTGCTAAAGTCCGCCACGGCTTGGTCGTACTGTTTCCGCATCATGGCGATGTTGCCGCGGTCGCGGTAGAAGACGGTCTCGGTCGGTGCGAGACTGATCGCCTTCTCATAGTCGACCAGAGCCTTGTCGTAGTCATTCCGGCGGTAGTAAATCCAGCCGCGGACGTGATATGCCCAGTCGAACTCTGGATCGTTCCTAATCACCGTGTTGTAATCTTCAAGGGCCTTATCGTACTCCATCCTTTCGTAGGCGAGGTTAGCGCGATGATAGTATGCAAGCGTCGCTTTGGGGTCGAGTTCGATGGCCTTATTTAAATCAGCGAGGCCTTTGTCGGATTCCTTCTTCGACATGAGTGCCACGCCGCGGGCCGTAAAGGCATGACTGTCATCCGGATGAAGCGCGAGCTGATTAGTGAAATGAGTAACGGCCTGGTCGAGTAGCACCGCGTCGCCCTTGGCAATCCAGCCGCGCTGGCGACGCGACTCGACGAGAATCCGGCCATCCTTGTCCTTGAGGACCGTGAACGTCAAGTCCTTGGCGACACCTGAAGTCCTGGGCGCGATTTTCTCTCCCGCCGGCACTTCCAGCATGACGCCGGCCCGCGTGAGGAGAACCTCTTTCCCTTTCCAGGACGGATCCATGCCGCTGACGGGCAGCCCGCTGCATATCAACACCAGCGCGACACGCAAGATTCGAAAAGGCATAGTTCTACCCCCAAAAAACGAACTCATTATTTCCTTCTCGCGGCTGACTGCCACACAGCCATGCGCGGCGTGTAGGCGCCGAGCGCCAGGTTCACCAGGCCGCCGCAACGGCACGACACGATCAACCGGACTCGCTTCCATCAAAGTCTTGTCGCAAAAACATTATTACAAACTCAAAATCTGTTTTACCTTATCTTTGAGGCTATTGCTGATTTGCTTATCGTTGAAGTATTTCCGGCTAGGTCCAGGCTCTACTTTAAAAAAACTCGTACGCTCTTTCAGGCTAAGCACAGATGCTGCATAGCGTTCAATCTCTGATGTTGTAACTGCTGCAAAAGCTCGCGAATAAACCAAGAGTTTAGTGTCGGGCAATTTCGGCATAGCATTATGGAGAAAGATACGAAACCTATCGTCTGTGTCATTTGGATCTGTTTTGTCATAGAAAGCCGACACATGGATTATTATTAAATCCGGTTTGGCCTCCCAGAGTGCGGCGTAGTCATTCCATCGTAGATTTGTATTAATAGGCACAAATTTCAAGTCCAGGCCTTTTAGCGTATCCTCAATATCATTGTGATTAGTACGGGCTTCTCTACGGCTCTCTTTGTCATAGGTAAGCAGGTTATTGTCCATTATAGCGATAACCTTTGTTAAGGGAGCAATGGTCTGACTTTTCGAGGAAGAATTGCTGTTCTCCTGGGGAGTTGGCGCAGGTCGCTGCGAAATGTTCCCATTTGTATTCTGATTCATATTAGAAGCTGGCCACCACTTATCGAGGTTCGCAATAAGTGCAGTAGCCATTACCCCGACCAAACCAATTACTGCAATGATGATCTGGGTCCTGGATGTATTGTCCTCTTTCTTGCGTCGTGACACATTTGACCTCTTTAACAGTAAAGCAACAACCCTCTTGGCCGCGTAAAGCCGGCGTAACCGGGCCGCCATCGAACACTCCGATGAACCATGCGGAATACGCGCGGCGGCTCCGGTTGTCGCCTATGTTACGCTTCTCTTGGTCGGACTCCACTACGCTTTCTTTCCAACCTGCTCCTGTTCCGGCGAGTGCAATAGTTTCTTCTTGAACTTTCCTATCGAGGTAGTATCGTGTCCGTAGCTGACGATCCTATAAACGCCGCGCGCTACATTACCCCCGCCGACGTTGCAGACTATTGTCCCATTCGCTGCGGTAAAGCCCCTCGTATGCTCCTCCAGCCAGTCGTGGTTTTCTATGGTAGTTTCAATTCGACATCTGGCTGGAATTTCTATTCCCATCGAAGCCAAGACTTTCCTGGGGCTTTTCAACAGCTCAAGATATTCTTTGGGAGTACATTCCCAAAAGTGGACATGGAACGGCTCATCTCTGATGATTTTGGACCGCGCCGAAAGGTCTACAATCTTACTAGGCATAGCTATCCTCCTTTATAGACACTTGTGGTACCTAAATTACCTCTCATAGAACGGCACCCTATCACCATAAAACGCTGCAATCAACAAATCGCCTAACGCCAGGGATGACCGGGCCGCGCGCGTAGCATTGATGGAACAACACAAAGGTCCGCTTGCGCAGCTCTGGTCCATCCCGTTGTTGTTGGGGCGTCGCGTCAACCAAGCGGTTTGCCTCGGAGTGCCAGCTCCATTGCACGCCTGTAGAATCGTCTGAACGCGTCGTCGTCGAGCCGACACGACTCACCGGCGAGCACTCCTCGGTGCGCTTCGAGCAAATCCAAAAGCCCGAGGTGGCACCAGTCCCAGAGCCCGGACTCGAGGTTATACCGCCGCATGCATTCTCCAACTTCGGTGCGCACTTGCGCCGCCTCTGCGTTCGTCACACCGTTCGCCTCGAGCACACGCAATGTGCGGTCAGCATCGTCGTCGTTGAATTCCGTATCGAGGAATGGCTCGAGAAGCAGGGCCCAGACGTCGATGTGACGTAGGTGCGCGACAGAGTGCCGTACGCTCCATTCGACAAGCGCTTCACGCATTGGCGCCGGCACGAAGAGGATCTCGCCAACTACCCGGATCTCGGGCGGCGTCGCGGTCGAGTCGACTGATACAACCTGCGACCACGCCACCGTGGCCGTCGCTGCGAGACTCGCAGCAGGGTACGGATACTGGGAGAAGGCAATTCCGGTCTCGCTGAAATCAACGCTCCACATAGATTGGGACTCGTATCACTATCACAAGTCTCCTGATCTGATCAGCGAAGAGGAACTTCGACAGTATTTCCTGCACATCAAGAATGTCAAGAAGTACTCGCGAGCGTCATCAAGAGCAACCGGGTCAGCGCGAGTTTCAGGCTTAAAAGCCTCCTGATCAAAGTCCAAGCGTCGTTCGAATCCCGGCTTAATGCAACCCAGAATTGTGCGGCGGCTTGCTGCGGTGATAGGTAATGGCTTCGTACGCGCGAATTCTCAAGTTGTTCGGCGGCGATGGGGTACATCGCACATGGCCTGATTAAAGGGCTGGCGTTGCCGCCAGCCCTAGTTGAAAAACCAGTGTGTTGATCAGGCTAAATTAGTAATTGACGTTTCCAACCATGGTGAACGTGTAGGCGCCTGTGACGAAGTTCTGTTCGACTACGATTGCAGCGCTTCCACTTGCTCCTTCGAAACGGCCAGTGCCGCTTTGGAACACCATGTCTCCGGTCGCGATTCCAGTTCGAAGGTCCATCCGACCATTCTCGATAACTGTCGGAAGACGATCGCCGTTGGAAGCTACATAGGTAACTTCGCCGGCCGGATGCGAAATGTTCGGGTCGTTGGCGTCAGCCAGGAATTGTATCGTGCCAGTACCGGTGAACAATCCCAGGTGAGTCCCGTTACCCGATAACGTGAGTGTCGCACCGACGACATTGCCGGCGCCATCTGTGATAAAGGTTGCGATGCCATTTCCATTGGAGGCAAATGGACGCTCAGTTGCGCTTACCGGAATGATTCCCAGCAGCAGAGCGAAAACCAGAATCAAACTTCTGACTGTGACAAAACGTTTCATGATGTTCTCCTTCAATATCGATTCAAAACTTTTGGCCTCATACCGGCGTTACCGAACCGCCGCGAGCCCGTACATTTTGAAGTGGTCAATATTCAAAGAACATCACATCCTGTTTTTGACTTAGCTTATCGCCGGCGTAGTTCGCTTTGGTGATATTGGACTGAACGGTATTGCGTGATTCTGAATCCAGTTGTGGGCCGACACCGCCGTCCAGTAGTTGGCAAAGTTCAGTCTGGGTGAATTGCTCCGAACCGTGAACAAGAATCCGGCCACAATTGATTTCTTTTCGAGGGTCTTCATCTGATTGAGGCTCCTGTGGGAGTATCGCAAAGTCGTAGGTAGCGGTCCTCATTTGAATTGGTTCGACAAGAATTGGGAGCAGTAAAAACAGAACATGTTTCGATTACTTCTTATGGCAGCCCCCGCACTTCATCGAGTTCGGCGGATTAACGTCCTTGCGGTTCTTCACCACCTGATCGTGGCACCCGGCGCAGTTGCGGTGAAAAGCATGCTGGTTCGTCAGCGTAACCACGGCGGTGCTGACCTCGTGTTTGATCTGCGGAATCTCCGGCCACGCCTCTGGCTTCATGCCAGCGCGCGCGTGGCACTTGATGCATGTGGCGCCGCCGAGCGCATTCGGATCTTTCGCCAGCAATTCGGCGGTCAGGGTGGTCGTCCGATCCGGCGGAAAGGCTGTCTTGAGCGGCGGGAACTTCGCCAACTCCGACGCCGGTTGCGCCGTATGGTGACACTCGACGCAGGCGACTGGTCCTGTCGCGTCGAGGTTGCGATTCTTCGTGATGTGATTGATGTGGCTGAAAGTCACCTTCCCCATCTTGCTTTCTCGAGCTAACTCGTACACCTCCTGAGGTTTCTTACCCTCCTGCGGAGGCGTGTCCTGCATAAAGATAGCCGTGTTGAAGCTTGCCAAAAGCCATAGACTAATGAGCAACGTCGTCAGCTTTACAATTAGTTTCATCTTAACCATTCCTTTCCTATTGCCGTTTGGAGTCCCTCAGACGGACATGGTGTTCTCCAGTGACTCTTTCACGCAACCCGAAAGTTGGTGTTGTCCCCATGGGGAGGAACCTATAGTTTCGTTTAGAAGTATTCGACGACGCGAACCAACCGCCTCAGTTCTTTCATAACATACAGTCTCCCATAAAGTAGCCAGCTAACGATCAGCTCACCGATGGCGGCCCTCGGTAACGCCCGAATTGTCAAGCGGCTGCGCGGGGCCGCCATCGGTGCAGCGCATGGTTCGGCGTCAGATCTGTTGCCGTTTCAAGCCGGTTTGATGTTCTGGTTCAGGCAAAAGAAATTCGTTGGATCATACTTCTTCTTGATGGCCGCGAGCCGTTCATAATTGGCACCGTAGGCAGCGCGATTACGTCCGACACCCCCGCGCACCGCACGATCAAGGCAGGTCGTTTGTCGATCATCCCGTTGAAGACCTTGCGCGCCTCCTCGTACCTCGGTTCCCCTCGTTGGGTTAGTTCGCCACGCAGTCGCGCCTTGAACTCCTGGATATCGGTTTCGTTGATCATGGCGTTCTCCTTTCCAGTGCTTGCGCGAACGCCCAGCATCACCCGGCCGCGCAGCCAACCCGAAGGAGTCGACCAAGCTCCGTTGCGCGGCTCGGGTGCATTCGTTAGTTCGGCGCGCTTTACGATGATCATCCTGCGTCATCTGGTTATCACTGCATAATCAGTGACGAGTAATGGTTGGAAACCAACCGCCAGCGCCCCTGCTGTTTTATCCATACCCTGGTAAAGCGATTGTCACGGGGAACAGCTTTCCCTTTGTCTTGTCCAATCATTGTTGAGCGACCAGTCTCCACGGCGGTGTTTCCGTAGACGCGCACTTGAACATCGTCGGTGGTGATAGATTGAAATTTCAAATCACCCGACGTGAAGTCTGCAATAACCTGCGCCTTGGTTCTCACTGTACCGCTTGGCCCTATGCCAATAAAATCATTAGCGTAGATGCGGTCAAGCGCCGCAGCATCAGCACCAATTTGCGCTTGAATGCGTTCATAATCGACTTGTCTTATGACACGGTCAACGTTCCTTCTTGGAGCTCTTCGCGCGCTCTGCTTTTGCCCTAGGGCGATAGAGGCTGCTATAAGAACCAGAACGGCTATGACAAATGTTTTTCTCATGGAGAGGTGTCCTTGTAAATCATGCGGCCTGCCGCTCCTGCTCGCCGAACGTCAGCGTCACCGGGCCGCGCGTTGTTACCGATGCGATGCAAACAACGGGACCGCATCAGAAGAAACGAACTCGCGCGGCTCCGGTGCACGCAGAGTTAGACCTCGTTGATACTGCCTACCTCGATCTCGGAGGGGTCTTCGTCGTGATCATCGAAAAGCCAGGCTGCGGCATCATGCGCGTATTCATGGAGGATAGTGCCGACTGCCGAATCTGGAAGAAAGATGGTTCCCGAGCTTCGCTCGTCGGCCTCGACTTCCGTGAAATAGATTCCAGGTTGGAATCTGCGGCCCTGCTCTGATAGCCAGCAAGAGTCGATGAAATAGCCAGAGTCGAAAAAGTAGCGCTCACAGATCTCGCGCCGGACGGCGATGTCAGCAACCCCAGACTCTTTTAGCGTTTGATTTAGGCGCGCTAGTTCAAGAGTCTGATACGTCGCTATGATCGCATCGTGCAGGTTTCCGCTGACAATCTTCATAGCCTGTACCTCCTACGAGGTCTAACGTACAGAATTAGCCGTACTAAAAGCGAAAGAATTCTACCGCTTTTAGTACGTTTATCCAGCTGACTGGAACATTCCTCTCATATATAAGTCAACAACTTAGTCTCTTGGGTTTCTGAAATAGACGAACACCTTAAGTCCCAGGAGGCACAATTAACCCACCGAAGCAAGTTCGTTCCGTAATTCGCCCCAAGAACTACTGCCCAAGAACCGAACAAGTGCTCATAGAACGTTAGACCACAGTCCATACAGCTACTTGACACCGTATGGGTCTGCGGTTCAAATGAATGTGGGGCAACGTGCGTGAAAAGATGGACCGCGCCCGGCCGGTGCCGCTCCAACAGGACACCCGTCAAGCGGCCTAACTCTTTGGTCAGTGTTTGCTGCGAGCATGAGACACTTATTCATCTGCACGCTGCTTTGTATTCTGCCGATACCAGTACTCCCTCAAACCACTCGTTCACTCCCTCAGCCGCGCCAAGCCAGGGGTTCGGATCTTTCCATTAACTCCGCCTCGGTGAATGACTGGGCAAATCGCGTGATGTCCAAAGACCCGAAAGTCCGGGCAATCGCCGAAGCCGCCCTCGTAAAAGGGGCGGGGCGTTCGCTGCCATTGCTGAGACGATTCCTCAACCTTCGCGATGAAAAGCTGCATCTGGAGACTTTCAAAATCATCCAGCGGATCGGTCCGCCGGCCATTCCGCTGCTGGTGGAACTACTTCGGGATAAGCGGGACTACATACGGCGTGGCGCTGTGAATGAACTGGTTGACCTGGTGCCCGATACCGAAATGATTCAACCGGCGTTGAGCCGGGCCCTGAGCGACGAGGATTCGCTGGTCGCAGCCGATGCCGTACGAGCCCTCGGCGCTTTGGGCCCGAGGGCCAGTCCTTCGGTACCCGCCCTGGTCAAGACTCTCTCGCACGAGGATCAATACGTCCGCATCTACGCGGCGGAGGCCCTTGCGTCCATCGGTCCGAAGGCGAGCGCGGCGACCAGCGACCTCGCGAGATCCCTGAGCGACCTGATTCCCGGCGTCCGCTGGGCGGCGTGTGAGGCCCTCGCAAACATCGGACCGGCCGCGCATTCCGCAGTGCCGCAGTTGATCAAAGCTCTGAAGGATGAATTCCTCTACGTGCGCATCTTCGCCGCCGGGGCTCTGGGAAGCATCGGGCCGAAGGCACAGACGGCTCGGGAGGCGCTTCGAGCGGCCGCAAATGATCCGGCACTTCAAAACGAAGCTGAGTGGGCGTTGAATCGAATCGCTGGCGTCGAGTCGGGAGCTCCTGGCGTCACACCCCTTGTGCCCGCGCCTTCCCTCGCGCCCCAACCCCAGACGACCGTGGCTCAAACGGGCAATCCTCCGGTTGACTGGGATAAGACCACCGGGCGGAACATCGTGTGGAGCGTCGAGTTGGGAAACGAAACGTTTGGCCGTCCCGTGATTGCCGGCGATGCGGTCTATGTGGGTACCGACAACGCCAGGCACAAGAACCCCGCTTACCAGCAAGAGTCCGGCGTGCTCATGGCCTTTCGGGCGACGGATGGCGCGTTCCTTTGGCAGGACGTGGCCCCGCGAGTGGAGGAGCGCGGCCTGCGAGAGTTCCTGCTGCCTTCGACGACAAGTGTTCCGTATGTGGAAGGTAACCGTTTGTACTATGTCACCGCCGAGTGCCAGCTCCGTTGCCTCGACACGCAGGGTTTCCGCGATGGCGAGAACAATGGTCCGTATCGAGAGGAGGTCTTCCAAGACACCGCCGCAGCGGACATCGTCTGGGAGTTGGACATGGCCCGCCTGGGTGTCTATCCGCATGAAGCCTCCAACAGCGAAGTGTTGCCCGTGGGTGATCTGCTGATGGTCTCTACCTCCAACGGGCAGAATGAAGGGCATACGCGCGTTCCATCGCCGCGCGCCCCAAGTCTGATCGCGGTGAACAAGCACTCGGGTGAAGTCGTCTGGCGCGCGATCGGCGCGGGCGAGCAGGTGCTGCACGGCCAGTGGTCCAGCCCTGTGGCGGCCAACGTCAACGGGCGCATCCAGGTGCTCTTCGGCGGAGGAGATGGCTGGCTGCGCGCCTACGATGCAGCGTCGGGTCACGAAGTCTGGCGATTTGACGGCAACCCGAAAGACGCTCGCTGGCTGCCGCGCCCCCGCGTCCTTTCGCGCAGCTCTATCATTGCTTCACCGGTCTTCGCCGACGCCCGCGTCTTCATTGCTATGGGGCAGAGTCCTGGGCACGGCAACGGACCTTCGTTGATTCATGCGATCAGTCCCAACGGCCAGGGAGACGTCACCGAGAGCAGGCTCCTCTGGACTTCTCGCGAGGTTGGCCGCGTGGTGGGAACGCCGATCGCGA
>Ga0075428_100003070_pt1 | contig 18223 bp, 9 predicted proteins | sample RhiMetdeltSRZDD2_FD_75291 | JGI IMG/M metagenome (GOLD analysis project Ga0075428, IMG submission 75291) | Populus rhizosphere microbial communities from Tennessee, USA - Rhizosphere MetaG P. deltoides SRZDD2 | ecosystem: Host-associated > Plants > Roots > Rhizosphere > Soil | place: USA... | reverse complement strand
GGTTCCGGCGCTGCAAACCAGGCGCTTGGGGCCGATCCGAATGTCGTGCTCACGGCCGTGGGCGACGCGTTCGAGGACGCGCTCCAGCGCGGTTTGAAGTCCTTGCAGAAGGCCAATGGCGACAAAGTCAAAGTCACTGCCGAGAATCAATTCGTCGGGCTCGACGCCTACCAGAAAGTCATCAACAGCGGCGTCGATGTGGTGTTGCTCGCCACGCCTCCGGGGTTTCGTCCTATGCACCTCAAAGCCGCGATCGAGGCCGGCAAACACGTGTTTTGCGAGAAACCCATGGCGACCGATGCCCCTGGAGTTCGCACGGTTTTGGCCGCGGCTGCGGAAGCGAAGAAAAAAAATCTTTCGATCGTGTCCGGTTTTTGCTGGCGCGCGCATCTGCCCAAGCGCGCGACTTTCAGCCGGGTGCTCGGCGGCGCGCTCGGCGAGATTCACACCATTTACTCGACGTACAACACCGGCCCGGTCAAGGACGCCATCCAAAAGAACCCGAACTGGACCGATGCGGAGATGCAAATCCGCAATTGGTATCAACTCACATGGCTTTCTGGTGATCACATCGCCGAGCAGGCGGTCCACAGCATCGACATGATGTCCTGGGCCATGGGCGACGTGCCGCCTGTGCGCGCGCACGGCAATGGCGGGCGCCAGGTGCGCAATTATTTCGGCAACATCTACGATCATTTCTCGATCGTTTATGAATACAAAAACGGCGCGCGCGGGTTTCACCAATGCCGGCAGATTCCGGGATGCGCGAACGATTATGCGGTGCACCTCGCGGGCTCGAAAGGCAGGTGCATCGTCGATTGCACGCGCAACATTCATACCATTACAGGGGAGAACGAGTGGAAATACGACGGCAAGGGGAACGACATGTACCAAACCGAGCACGACGAGTTGTTCAAGGCCATCCGCGATGGCAACCCGATCAACCACGGGGAATGGATGGCTCGCAGCACGATGCTCGCGATCATGGGCCGCATGGCCGCCTACACAGGGCAAGTGATTACATGGGACGCAGCGCTGAATTCGCAGGAGAGCCTCGTGCCTGAAAACCTCACGTGGAACACCCCGCTGCAAGTGCCACCCGTCGCAATGCCCGGCAAAACCAAATTCATTTAATATGGACCGCCGAACTTTTCTTCAGAGCACTGCACTCGCCGCCGCTGGCGCCACTATTACTTCGGGCTTCGCCGCGGAGAGTGCGCCGAAGAAACGCCTGATCAAAAAGGCGATTATGTACTCCACCATCGGCGTGAAGGGATCGGTGATGGAGAAATTCCGCGCTGTGAAGGAAGCCGGTTTCGAAGGCGTCGAGGCCATGGGCGGTATGAGCAACGACGAAGTGCTTGAAGCCGCCAAGACTCACGGCCTGAAAATTCCCAGCGTGTGTTGTCACACGCATTGGGCGAAGCCGCTTTCGGATTCAAACCCGGAGACCCGCAAGGTGGGCGTGGAGGGGCTTCAAACTTCGTTGCGCGATGCGAAAAAGTATGGGGCAAAGTCCGTGCTCCTTGTCCCAGCAGTGGTGGATAAGCAGGTTTCTTATGCCGATGCCTACAAGCGCTCACAGGAGGAGATTCGCAAAGCGATTCCACTCGCGCAGGAACTAGGAGTGGTCATCGCAATTGAAAATGTGTGGAATCAATTCCTGCTCAGTCCCCTTGAAGCTGTTCGTTACGTCGACGAGTTCGATAGCAAATTCGTGGGCTGGCATTTCGACATCGGCAACATCATCAATTACGGGTGGCCGGAGCAGTGGATCCGCATCCTCGGCAAACGGATCCAGCAACTCCACATCAAAGAATACAGTCGCAAGAAGCGCGACAAGGAGGGGCCATTCGCCGGTTTCCGCGTTGAGTTCCTCGAAGGCGACAACGACTGGCCCACGATCATGAGAGCGCTGGACGAGATCGGCTACGACGGCTGGGGCATCGCCGAGCAGGGCGGAGGAGACACGCCTGAGGGTTTGAAAAATCTTTCCGATCGCATGGACCGCATCTTCGCGAGCTAACTCCTTTCGTTTTTGCCCTGGGGTAAATACCCCAATGGCGGCGATTCTTCGTTTTCCCAAGCTGACCGTATTCAGCCATCGCTCGACGCGCGGCATTGTCGCGCCACGCGCCAGCGTATTCCGATGAACTCAGTGCGTCCGTGACAAGCGACCGCTGTTCATTCGCATGCCGCGGAAATAAAAATATGAAAAGGATAAAACTCGCCGCGTTGTTTGTCGTGCATGCCCTGGTCGCGTCCGTCGCTCTCCGTGGAGCGGATGTAAATCTCACCGTTGATTACAACACCGTCGTCCGTACCCTGGCCGCCGATTTCCATGGCGTCAATTACGTCGCGTACTGGGACACCATCCAGGGCAGCACTGGCAGCCGGGAGGCGCTCCGGCGCGCGGGCGGTGCTGTCGACTACGTCCGGTTTCCGGGTGGCGCGCCAGCAGACTGGTACGATTGGGCGAACCCCCTGGCCGACGGCTGGTCGTCCACCACGCCGCTGCAGCTTTGGAATTACGCGAATGCCGCGGGCGCAAAGGTTATTTTCCAGACCAACCCCACCAGCAATCACAACAACAACCCCTCCGGCGTGCATGCTGCCGACTGGGTCACGTATTGCGTGAACAACGGCATCAACGCGCCTCTCTGGGAAGTCGGCAACGAGCCCGATCTCAACCTCGTCAACGATTGGGATTTTGCCACCATGCAATGGTACTTCGATAAATTCAACGAACAGGCCCCCGCGATGCGCGCGCGCAATCCGAGCATCAAGGTCGCAGGGCCGGTGGGGGCCAACGCCTGGTTCTGGTGGGGACGCCACTCGCTGGAAATGTTTCTCCAACGCTGCGGCAACAACGCGGACGTGATTTCGCTGCACTGGTACTACACAGGCGGTGATCCCTCCTACGATCAGATTAAAGTCGCGGCGCAAAACTGGCAGCCGAACATGGATTACATCCGCAGCGTCACCACCAAGCCGCTTTACATCACCGAATGGAACGCGATGGGCTTCAACGACAATAGCGACGTCAACAAGTGGGCTGGCCTTGCGATCGCCAACACCGACGTGATCGGCGTGTATGCGAAAAGCGGCGTTGCTGGCCATGTCATGTTCGGGTGCATTCACAACGTGCATCACAACTGGGGCATTCTCGCCGGCTCGGGTGATTACCGCTCCGCCGATTCGCCAAGTCCCAATTACTTTGTGCTCCCGCTCTGGTCGAAGATGGGTGACCGCGTGCTCAACGTCACCGGCGCGGCCGACCCTTCGAACGTCGTGAATGCCTGGGCGCACAAAAAATCCAACGGCGACGTGCAAGTGATGATCATCAACAAGGCGACATCCGCGCGCAGTGTCGGTGTGAGCTTTGCCGGATTCAATCCCTCCGGGAAAACGGTCCAAATCACCGAGCTGCGTTCCAGCAATGGCGGCTCGACCAGTTGGGACGTTTACTACAATGGCGTGTTGAATCCGCAACCGGCAACGGCGGACCTGCCCGCCGACACCAGCACGACCAGCGGCGGCGCAACGTTTACTCGGACCGTTCCCGCTATTTCGGTGACCGTGTTGAACTTCATCAACTCGGGCCCTCCTCCCAATCCCACTTTCGCGACGACTGCAACTCCCGCTCCGGCGAATGTTGTGAAGAGCACCGCGACCACGATCACTCTGAGTGTGACCTGCACGGCGGGTTCGCTGACCGACGGCGTAGTCGATCTCGAAATCTACAACGCCAGTGGCGCGAGAGTGGCGCAGCAGTTTTGGACGGCCCAAAGCTTCTCCAGCGGGCAGACGCGGACCTACACTTATACGTGGACGGCCCCGGCGACGGTTGGCACTTACTTCATCAAAGGCGCAGTGTTCACCTCCGGCTGGGCGACCCTCCTGCACTGGAACGACAACGCCGGCACCGTCAAAGTTGTCGACCAGGCCGTGCGCCGGAATTCCGGCGGCGCTGCGGCGGGATGGTTCGCGGCTGACGCGAACTTCAGCGGCGGCAACACGAGTTCAACCACGGCCGCCATTAACATGAGCGGTGTCGCCGATCCTGCTCCTCAGGCCGTCTATCAAAGCGAGCGTTGGGGTGCGTGTACTTACACGATTACGGGCCTCGCCGCCAATGCGAGCCACACTGTCCGTTTGCACTTCGCGGAAATTTATTGGAACGCGGCCAATCAGCGGAAATTCCATATCAACATCAATGGCACGCGCGTCCTGACGGATTACGACGTGCTCGCGGCCGCGGGGGCAAAGAACAAAGCCATCGTGCGCCAATTTACAGCGACCTCCAACGGCAGCGGACAAATCACGGTCCAGTTCCTCGTCGGAGCGGTGGATCAGCCGAAGATCAGTGGGATCGAAGTGATTCGCTAAGGCGCTCGAAAGACTGTTTGGACCGCGTCGCTCCTTATTGAGAGTTGAAAAGCCGGCTGGGTTCGGCACGATAGTTCCATGCCCAGTGCGAGAATTCTATTTGCGCTTTTTCTGCTCGCGGTCACGAGCGTGGTTGCCGCGCCTGCCGATCGCCCAAATATCGTCCTGATTTTTTGCGATGATCTCGGCTATCGCGATATCGGCCCCTACGCTGCCACGAACCCAACGCCGAACCTCGACCGACTGGCGCGCGAAGGCGTGCGCTTCACGGATTTTTACACAGCGCAGCCAGTGTGTTCCGCATCGCGGGCAGCGTTGATGACCGGCTGCTATCCCAATCGCATCGGCATTCTCGGCGCGCTGAACCCAACCGCCGTGACCGGCATTCATTCGAACGAAGTCACGATGGCTGAGCTGCTGAAGGCACGCGGCTACGCGACGGCGATTTTCGGGAAGTGGCACCTCGGCCATCATCCCCAGTTTCTGCCGACGCGGCATGGATTCGACCAGTATTACGGGCTTCCCTACTCCAATGACATGTGGCCGAAGCATCCTGAGTCGAAGTTCCCGCAGTTGCCGCTGATCGAAGGGGAGAAGGTGATCGAACTTGATCCGGACCAGCGAAAGCTCACGCGCGATTACACAGCACGCGCGGTCAGATTCATCACTGACAAGCGCGAGCAGCCATTTTTCCTCTACCTGGCACATAGCATGCCGCACGTGCCGTTGTTCGCTTCGGAAAAATTTGATGGTGCCACGAAGCAGGGACTGTTTGCGGATGTCATTGCGGAGATCGATTGGTCCGTCGGCGAGGTGCTCAACACACTGCGCCGCCACAAACTCGACCGCAATACGCTGGTCGTGTTCACCTCCGACAATGGCCCATGGCTGAGCTACGGGAATCATGCAGGTTCTGCCGGCTATTTTCGCGAAGGCAAAGCGACCGTGTTCGAAGGCGGTGTGCGAGTGCCGTTTTTGGCATGGATGCCGGGCCGCATTCCCGCCGGATCGATCCGCAGCGAACCGACGATGACTATCGATTTGTTTCCAACGTTTGCGCGGCTCGCCGGATCGGACGTGCCCAAAGATCGCGCTATCGATGGCAAAGACATCTGGCCGCTGGTGTCGAGCGCGCCCGGGGCCAAAAACCCGCACGAAGCGCTGTTCTTTTATTGGGGCCGGCACCTGCATGCGGTGCGCAGCGGAAATTGGAAGTTGCACTTCGCACACAACTACCCGCAGCCCGAGACTCCGGGCATCGATGGCAAGCCAGCCAAAATGCAGACGCTGAAAATCGACGAAAGCCTCTTTGATTTGCAGGAAGATATTTCCGAGACAACGCCCGTTACGGACAAACACGTCACGAAACGCCTCAAGGAACTTGCGGACGAGTGCAGGAAAGATTTGGGGGATCGTAACAGGCGTGGCGCGAACGTGCGCGAGCCCGGACGACTCTCTTCAGCGACGAACGATGCCGATCTCGCCCCCTTGAACCTGACTGAAGCGCTCGCGCCTCTGTTCCTTGTTCCGGAAAAATTCGATAAGCCGTCGAGCAAGTATCGTTCATCCGAGCTGGGCGGCGCTCCGATCACGAACAAAGAGCAATGGGCCAAACCGCGGCAGCAGCTTTTGGATTTTTGGCATAAGACTCTGGGCCCGTGGCCGGCTCTCCTCGATAAGCCACAGCTTGAAATCCAGGAAACCGCGGTGCGCGACGACCTCACCCAAAGCGTTGTGCGCGTCGAAATCGCGCGTGGTCAATTCGTCAACGGCATTCTCTTGCGGCCTGAGGGCAAAGGGCCGTTTCCGGCGGTGCTGGTGCCCTACTACGAGCCCGAAACCAGCGTCGGTTTGAGCAAGGCGACGAACCGGGATTTCGGCTACCAACTCGCAAAGCGCGGCTTCATCACGCTTTCGATCGGTTCGCCGGGCGGTGATGCGCGCAAGCCGGCGCTGGGCGAAGCGGCTTGCCAGCCGCTTTCGTTCCTGGCTTACGTCGCTGCGAATTGCCACACCGCACTCACTCAAATGGACGGCGTGGACGCGAAACGCATTGGCATCGTCGGCCATTCCTACGGAAGCAAGTGGGCGATGTTCGCGTCGTGTCTCTACGAGAAGTTTGCATGCGCGGCGTGGTGCGACGGGGGGATCGTGTTCGACGAATCGCGCCCGAACGTCAACTACTGGGAGCCGTGGTATCTCGGCCAGCAAGACGGCGAAGAGCGCAAGCCCGGCGTTCCCTCAAAAGAGAATCCGCGTACCGGCGTTTACAAAGCGCTGATCCAGCAAGGCCATGATCTGCACGAGTTGCACTTCCTCATGGCCCCGCGACCGTTCTTCGTCTCCGGCGGTTCCGAAGATCCCGCGGAACGCTGGGAGGCGCTCCGCCCCACTGTCGAACTGAACCGCGCCCTCGGCCACCGATTTCGCGTCGGCATGGCGAACCGCCGCGACCACACGCCTACCCCAGAATCCAACCAGCAGGTTTACGATTTCTTCGAGCATTTCCTGCGAAATGGGGACTAGTCCTGGCCAATGGGCATGTCCAATTGCGGTTTGCTGTTTGGCTTCAAAAGCTGCTATATTGGAGGCAAGTGCATCCTGGTTTACAGCAGCGCGTTGCCCGTGCTTTGACTTCGGTGTGTTTTGCGGCTAACCTTACATAACACCTTGGTTCCACCCGAACTAAAGCGCGCGGCTCAGGGTCCGCTCCGGCTTTGGCTCGGGGCGTTGGCAGCGCTTTTCCTTGTCGTACCGCTCCAATCCGCTTACGGCGCGGGACCGTGGATCAGCGAAATCTTTTTCAATCCGCCCAGCCCAAGTGACGCGCCGCATGAATACATCGAAATCCGCGGTACGCCCAATTCGACGCTGTCGCAGGGCACTTACCTGATTTCCATTGAGGGCAACACCAATAACAACCCCGGAACGATCCAAAACGTGTTCGACCTTTCGGGGCGTTCCATCGGCGGCAACGGTTTTCTGGTTTTGCTGCAAAATTCCAATTCCTACACCGCGCACGCGCACGCGTCCGTGATCGTAAACACGAACGGCCCAGGATGGGGCCACGGCTCGAGCAGCACTGTCGCGCATCGCGGGCGTAACAGCACACAAACGGACCTGGAAAACCCATCGATCACTTATCTCCTCATTCAAAGCAGTCTCGCCCCCGCCAATGGCGCGGACATCGATGCCGACAACGACGGCACTCCCGAAAACCCGATCTTCGCCACGTGGACCGTGCTTGATGGCGTGGGCATCCTCGATAACACGGGTTTCGGAGACGTCGCCTACGGGCCGATCAATTTTCGGCGCAATCCCGGGGCGACGGCGATGCCGGGCGGCACTGTCGTGCCGATTACCTTCACAGCGGACTACGTGGCCCGTTCGAGCAACACGACCGGTTGGGCGCAGAGCGACTGGATCGCAGCTGAAGGGATTACGGGAACGGCCCCGAATTTCGTATTGGGCGGCAACACTATGCCATCAACCTTCGCCGGCCGAGGGCTAACTAACATCGGCTCGCCAAACTTTGGCGCGCCGCAAATTCCCGGCATCGTTATCACGCACTCCGGCAATAGCACGAGTGTGACGGAAGGCGGGGGCACCGATTCGTACACCATTGGCCTCAATGCAAACCCGAATGGGACTGTGAATCTGCTTGTGAGCGCGAGCGACGGCCAGTTGGAAGTGAGCACCGACAGTGGCGCAACCTTCAGCAACTCGCGCAACATTAGCCTGAACTCAACAACGCCAAGGACCATCCTCATCCGCGCCGCGGACGATAGTCTGATTGAGCTGGCCGACCGCACCGGGCGAGTGGTTCACTCGATCAGCAGTTCGACTTCGAGCGTGTATCCGCCGGGAACGTTGGCCCCGTCGCTCGACGCTCTTGTCGTGGACAATGAGTTCGCGTTGCTAAGCGAACTGAAAGTCAATCCGCCGGGAACCAACGAAGCGCCACACGAATTTATCGAGATTCGAGGGACGCCCGGCGGCCAGTTTCAGAATGTTTACGTGCTCGTCATCGAGGGTGATGCAGGAGCCGACCCGGGCACTACCACGATGGTCGTGGACCTAAGCGGCGCGACGATTGGGCCCAGCGGTTTGTTGGTCATCGCCGCGCCCGGCCATTCCTATTCAATCCCGGCGAGCACAACGGTCTTGCTCGACGATCAACTCGCCACCCTCGGCGGCGCTCTCGGTAACGGAAGCATCTCCTTTTTTCTGCTCAGCAGTCCCGAGTTGATTCCGGAGGGGGAAGATCTCGACGGCGGCGACAATGGCGTGCTGGAAGATTTGCCCGATGGCTACCAATTGATCGACGCGGTGGCGTGGAGCGACGGTGACACGAATGACGTCTTGTACGGCGGCATCGTACTCTCGCAAAGCGACGGCACGCCCGACGCCGCGACGCGCATCTCTGGCAACCTGACGCCGCTTTCTGCGAGCGCGTGGTTCTGCGGCGACCTGGCGGGGAACGACCCGGCGACCCTCGCGTATCACTCGCGAAACACGAGCACCAATTTTCCAAGCGGCACTCCTCTCTCGCCCGGCATCAACAACAACACCGCGCCGACCGTCACGCCGATCGCTCCGCTATCCGGCGTCATCGGCGATCCGACGAACCCGCGCATCAGTTTCACGATCGGCGATGCCGAGAGCGGCGTCGCCGGCCTCGTTGTGAGTGTGACCAGCAGCAACCAACTCGTCGTGCCCGACGCGAACCTGACTGTGACCGCTGGCGCCGGTGGCCAACGCATCCTGACGATCAATCCGGTGGGGGTCGGTTATTCCACAATCTACCTCCGGGTTAGCGATGGCACGGTCACGAACACGATCGAAATTCCGTACGCCGCTTCGGCGATGGGCCGGCCCGGCGGCGTGTTTCATACCGGCACAGCCGACGCTTCCGCGGCGATCCCAATCAATGCCGAGCTGATGTGGGTAGGAGACGATGAAAACCAGATCATCCGAATATACAGGCGAAATGCGTCAGGCTTGCCCATTGCGCAATTCAATATGACCCCGTTCCTCGGGCTGACGGACATCGAGAATGGCCGAGCACGCGAAGTCGATATCGAGGGCGCTACGCGCGTCGGTAATCGCATCTTTTGGATTGGCGCGCACTCGCACGCGAACATCGCCGAAGGGCGCACGAATCGATCGCGTCTTTTTGCGACCGATATCGCCGGCTCGGGCGCTTCGAGCACACTCACCTACGCGGGACGCTACGATTATATCAAACTCGACCTGGTCGAGTGGGACGCAAACAACGTCCATGGGAAGGGCGCGGACTACTACGGCCTGGCCGGCAGCACCGGCGAAGGGGTGGATCCCAAAACGCCGGGTGGCTTTAACATCGAAGGCCTTTGCATGGCGCCGGGCAGCTCGACGACGGCGTATATCGCGCTGCGCGCTCCCATTGTGCCCGCCACGAACCGCACGCATGCCCTTCTTGTCCCGGTAGTGAATTTCACCACGGTGGCGGTCAGCGGTGGCCCGCCCGGATCGGCGCAGTTTGGCGCGCCGGTTGAACTCGACATGTTTGGCCGGGGATTCCGAAGCATCGAATGGAATGGCTTCGCCTACTTGATTGTCGCCGGCACGCCGTTCGACAACACGGGCCCTTACCCGCGCGACTTCCGCCTGTTTACGTGGAGCGGTAATCCAGCCGACCCGCCCCAGGAACGCGCTGCCGATCTTACCGACATGAACCCCGAAGCGATCGTCGAGTTGCCGGCAGCCCCCTTTTCGCCAGAGGACGTTATTCAGATCATCAGCGATAATGGCAGGCGCATTTGGTACAATGACGACATCCAGGGAAAGTTCCTCCCCGAACCGAATTTCAAGAAATTCCGCAGCGACCGGGTAAGACTCGGCGAGATCGTGAAGTCGGCGCCCTACATTGTGTCGAATATAGTTAGCCAGACGGGCGTGACGCTGACGTGGCGCTCACGGGTGAACGACATTTATCGCGTGCAATATAAGTCCGCACTTCATATGACATGGTTCGATGTGCCGGGCGACACGACCGCAACTTCGACGCTAACGACACGTTTCCATGCCCTTCCGCCGGATGCCCAGCGTTTTTACCGCGTTATTGCGCTGCCCTAGGACTTTGCGCTAGCGGCAACCGTGTCCCCTCGTATAGTTTGCGGTGATGTGCACGATTTCCAGAGAATAGCCGCCGGCAATACCTCGTCCAAAACTCCAATATTCTGATGTCAGGTTTTACGAAATTCATCATCGCCATAACATTGAGCCTCAGTTTGGTTGAGGTTTTTGCACAGTCCGGCGATAAAAAGGGCGAACAACAGTTGCCACGCGTGCCGAAGGAAATTATTCCGGCCGCGCCCCGCCTTTCGCCGGAGCAGGCCCTGAAAACCTTCAAGCTCAAGGACGGCCTCCAGATCGAGTGCATCGCGCACGAACCACTGGTCGAAAGCCCCGTGGCCGTTGAGTTCGGTCCCGATGGCCGCATTTGGGTCTGCGAGATGCGCGGCTTCATGCCCAACCCGGAGGGCGAAGGCGAGGCGGAAATCCCCGCCCGGATCGTCGTGCTCGAAGACACCGATGGCGACGGCGCGATGGACAAGAAAACGGTGTTCCTGGACAACCTCATTCAGCCCCGAGCTCTGGCGCTCGTGCGCGACGGCGTGTTGGTTGGTGAACCACCCCATCTTTGGTTCTGTCGTGATACCAATGGTGACGGCAAGGCCGACGAGAAAACTGAAGTGGCATCGGATTTCGGAGACCAAAAGAATCCCGAGCACACGGCCAATGGCCTAGTGCGTAACATCGATAATTGGATTTACAATTTGTATCACACGTTCCGTTATCGCGACGAGGGATCGCAGTTCGCACGCGAGCTAAACCCGCAACGCACGCAATGGGGACTTTCACACGATGATTTTGGGCGGCTCTTCTTTACCTCCAACAGCGACCAATTGCGCGGCGATCTTGTTCCCTCGCACTATCTCGCGACAAAGCCCCCGGGCACTAAAATGCCCGGCGTTAACGTGCCCGTCGCGCGCGATCAATGGACCTGGCCCGGGCGCATCAATCCCGGCGTGAACCGCGCGTACCAACCCGGCACATTGCGCGACGACTATCGCCTGGCAAAGTTCACCGCCGCGTGCGGCACGCTGATCTACCGTGGTGATCTTCTTGGCCCTCAGTTTTACGGGAACGCGTTCGTGTGCGAGCCTTCCGCCAACTTCATCCGGCGCAACCTCCTTCTTGAAAGGGAAGGCGTCGTGGTGGCGACAAATGCCTGTGACCAGGACGAATTCCTCACATCGACCGACGAACGGTTCCGGCCCGTGAACCTTTGCACTGGGCCTGACGGCGCGCTCTACGTCGTGGACATGTACCAAGGCATCCTTCAGCACCGCATTTACCTGACAACTTACCTCCGGCAGCAAATCGAGAGTCGCGGACTTGACAAGCCGCTCCATCAGGGACGCATCTATCGCATCGCTCCGCCGGGCGCCAAACGTCCTGCGCGATTGCACCTCGCCAAAGAATCCAGCACCTCTTTGGTGAAGCACCTCTCACATACCAGCGGTTGGTGGCGCGACACCGCCCAACGATTGCTTGTAGAGCGCAAAGATGAGTCGGTCGCTGGCGCCCTAAAAATGCTCGCCTCCCCGGAAACATCGAGCCAGTCCTCGACGCCGGTTGCGCGGCTACACGCCATTTGGACGCTTGAAGGCATGGGCAAGTTGGACGAATCGACCGTGGAAAAATCGCTGAGCGATCCCCATACCAAGGTCCGCGCCGCGGCAATCCGCCTCACAGAGCCTTTTCTGAAGTCTGGCGGGTCGGCTGCGGAAGTCTTCCGCAAACGGCTCCTGGAATTGACTGGCGACAATGCCGCGGACGTGCAGATTCAATTGGCGCTGACCCTCGGCCTCGGCACTCCGACCGATAAGGCCAAAGAGGCGCTGATCGCGTTCACCAATTCGTCGCCCTTCCAACTGGTGCGCGATCTTGCGAAGTTCAGTCTGGGAATTGAACTGGAGCCCAAAAAGGGCACCAACACCCAGGCCAAACCGCTGACCGCCGACGAGCAAAAACTCTTCGATAATGGCCGCGGCGTGTATGAAGCGACCTGCCTGGCGTGTCATCAGCCCCATGGCATGGGACAAGAGGGGTTGGCGCCGGGATTGGTCGGCACGGATTGGGTCGCCGGACCACCCGAGCGCCTCGTCCGCATCGTTCTTAACGGGCTGCGCGGACCGGTTAAAGTCAAAGACCAAACTTACGAACTCGACATGCCGTCCCTCGGCGTTTTGGACGATGAGCAAATTGCGTCGGTGCTCACTTACGTTCGTCGCGAATGGGGCCACACCTACTCGGCAGTCACTCCGGCCCTTGTCAAAAAAGTCCGCGAAGAAACCGCCAAACGCGAAGATGCCTGGACTGAGCCTGAGTTGCTGCAGATTCCGTAAACACTGCTTCCAGCGCTGCGCAGGCTTCGGCATGCTGCGCAAATCGCGCCACGCGAGTCGCATAGTGATACTCGAGAACCTGCGAGAATTCGCTCCTCCCGCAGAGTGGCATGTGAGTTGCAATGGCGATTCGCAGCGAATCCTTTCGGGGCTTCGCGACGTATGTTTAATCCAGTCACTGCAATCCATGATGCCGTTCTCAGCCGGCATTTGCCCGAGGTCAGCGCCCAGCGCCGCGAGCGCAAGCGCGAATGGTTCGCCCATTGCCTCGAATCGTTGCAGGACGCTGAGCTGACCCAGGAAGAAATTGACGCGCATCTCAATGGTATGCCCGTCCGGTATTGGGATTCGGTCGATCAGGTCGAATTGATCTGGGGTGTTGAAACAATTCACAAGTTCCTCCGTGAAGTGGCGCGGCCGGACAGTCCCGCGACGATGCCAATTATCGACGTGCGGCATCGCGCCAACAACGGCGCGACGCAACTAATGCTCTGCACGTGGGACCGCCAGGGCCTGCTCGCCAAGGTGGCCGGGTGCTTAAGCGCCATGCGCATCAATATTCTTCAGGCGGATGTTTACACGCGTGCCGACGGCGTCGTGCTCGATACTTTCCGGATCTGCGAACCCGAAGGCTCTCCTGTCAGCAACGCGTCTCGCCTGCAGGAACTCGGTTTCCTGATCGATGGCGCGCTCAGCGAACCGCCGCGTTTTGCGTCCCTCTGGGCGTGCTCGCGCCACAAGTTCCTTTCCGCAGCGTCGATGGGCCCGCCGTTCGTTTCGTTCGACAACATCTCGTGGCCGGACGCCAGTGTTCTCACGGTCGAAGCACCCGACCGGCTCGGATTACTCTATGACATTCTCGCGGCGCTGACCGACCTGCGCGTGAACATTTGTCATGCCGTTATCGACACAGACGACGATCTCGCACGGGACATCTTCTACCTGGTGGATCAGGACGGGCGAAAAATCGTGGATGCCTGCGCTCAACAAACCATTAGGAACACGGTCAGCAACGCTGTCGTGTCCTAAGCGCCGCATGCGGCACTTTCGCACTTTCTCCGCCTTGCGCGTTCGCTTAGGTTAAAGGTGTGACTACGTCGATTGCGTTCCCACGCATGCAGCGCATGCGCCAGCGCTTTGACGTGCCTCCGTCAATCGACGCGCGAGCGAGCGTCGAGCGTGAGTTCGAGAAACTTCGTCCACGCATCAAACCAAATTCCGAGATCGCTGTCGCCGTGGGCAGTCGCGGCATTACCGACATTCGAGCGATTGTCGAAACGGTTCTCGCAAGAGTCAAAGCAGCGGGCGCCAAACCCTTCATCATTCCGGCCATGGGGAGCCATGGTGGCGCGACGGCCGAAGGGCAGCGCGAAATTCTGGCGGAGTACGGCCTCAGCGAGGAGACGCTCGACGTGCCGGTCCGTCCCGCGATGGACGTCCAACCGCTCGGCGCAACAACCGAAGGAGTCGAGGTTCTCTGGAGCGGCGAAGCCCTGCGCGCCGACGGCGTGATTGCCATCAATCGCATTAAGCCCCACACCGACTTCCAAAGCGACAGCATCGGCAGCGGAGTGTTGAAGATCATGGTCGTCGGCCTGGGCAAGCGCGCCGGCGCAGCCGCGTATCACGTTGCTTCGACGCGCTACGGTTACGAGCAGATGTTGCACAGCATAGCGCGCGTCGTGCTGCAGCGAGCGCCCATCGTCGGCGGCTTCGGCATCGTCGAGAATCAGTTGCACCAAACGGCGCGGATTACCGCGTTGCTGCCCGAAAGCATGGAAGCGGGCGAAGCCGAACTATTCCGTGAATCGGCGCGCCTCATGCCCAAACTGCCCGTCGACGACATCGATCTGCTGATCATCGACAAGATTGGGAAAAACATCAGCGGTGCTGGCATGGACCCAAACATCACCGGTCGCTGGGTGCATGGCTACACGTCCATGCTCACCGGCAACAGCGGGAACGGCCCACACGTGCGCCGCTTGTTCGTGCGCGACCTCACTCCCGAAACCCACGGCAACGGCATCGGCATCGGCCTGGCAGACATCACAACCACGCGGCTCGTCAAAGCCCTCGACACGAAGAAGACCTATATCAATGCGCTCACCTCGTTAACGCCGAACTGCGCCAAAATTCCGATTCATTTCGATACTGATCGCGAAGCGATCTCCATGGCACTCGGCTCGCTCGCATTGGCCGATTCCTCGACAGCAAGAATCGTCCGCATCGCGGACACGCTGACGCTGGACGAATTGGAGATTTCTGAACCGGTCCTGTGGGCGCCAACGAAGAACCTCGAGCCAGTGGGCGGCGCCACCGACATGAGATTTGACGACGCCGGAAATCTGCCGTCGCTCTAGTCTAGGAAACTACTTTCAAAACCTGGCGCTCGCGATCATGTGGCCGCGTGCCCAGCGCGTTCGTTATGCCTTCGCGTCGACCGCGTCGCGCAGGCCGTCGCCAAGGAAGTTGAAAGCCAGAACAGTAATGAAAATGGCCACACCGGGGGCGAGCAGCCAGGGATAGTTTTGCAGGTAATCGGGATTGCCAGCGGCGTTCAGCATGATGCCCCAGCTCGCATCCGGTTCCTGGATGCCGACATTGAGAAAACTCAGCACGACTTCGCCGAGGATATAATACGGGATGCTCAACGTGGCTGCCACAATCACGTAGGAAAACGTGTTGGGGAGAACGTGTTTTGTGATCACGTTCAAGTTGCTCTGTCCCAGCGAGCGCGCGGCAAGAACAAACTGGCGCTCGCGAATTGACAGGGCCATCCCGCGAATGACCCGGGCCGAGGCCGCCCAACGCACGAAGCTGAGAATGATCACAATCAATAAATAAACCTGCGCTGAACTGAGCTTCGGCGGAAAGGTCATGCGCAAGGCCATGATCAAGTACAGCCCTGGGATCGACATCAGCAATTCGGAGACGCGCATGATGAGATTGTCGGACCAGCCGCCGAAGTACCCCGCCATGCCGCCAATGAGCATGCCGAACGAAAACGAAAGCGCGATCCCAATGAGCCCGATCGAGAGCGAAATCTGCGAGCCGTAAAGCAGGCGTGAGAAAATGTCTCGCCCATATTGATCGGTGCCAAGCAGGTAGACAGGGTAGTTCACGCGGTCCGCCGTGCCGAACAAATGGAGGTTCGACGGCACGAGGCCGAGCCATTTGTATTTGTCGCCGCGCACGAAGAACCGAAGCGGCTGGTGATCCGTCGGAGACGCCTCGTATTTGAACGTGCCCTCTTTCTTCACGTAGCGCGGCACAACGAGTTTGCCGTCCCGGAACTGCACCCACGTCGGCGAATGGAAAAAGCGTTGCCGGTCCTGCGGTTCGAAGCTGTACGGCGCGATGAAGCCGGCGAAGAGCGCCATCACGTAGAGGATGCCGAGGATGATTGCGCCAATTGTCGCAATCCGTTGCCGGCGCAGACGCCGCCAGAAAAGCTGTGAGGGCGAGAGGTGCTCCACCGTCGCGGGCTTGATCACTTCAGGATTTTGCGCGGCAGGTTCCATGTTAACGCAGGCGAATGCGCGGATCGCTCCAGGCGAGCAGCAAATCCGCGATGAAATTGCCAATCACAAGCAGGGTCGTAGCCATGACGATGCTCGCCACAACGAGGTTTGTGTCTTTGGAGAAGAAGGCTTCCATAGTGAGACGGCCCAGGCCCGGCCAGGCCATGATGTTTTCCACGATGAATGCACCACTGAGAAGACCCGCCAGCGAGTAGCCGAAGATCGTCAGCAACGGATTGATCGCGTTGCGCAACGCGTGCTTATAAACGACCCAACCTTCGCTCAGTCCCTTCGCGCGAGCCGACGTGACGTATTCGGCCCGCAAAGTATCCAAAAGATTCGAGCGCATCTGGCGCATGATGCCGGCCAGTTCACTCGCACCGAGCACGAGCATTGGGAGGATGAGATGATGAATGCGATTTCGAAACTGTTCGAAAGTCGTCATGAGGTCGTACATCGGGCTTTGCGCGCCACCAACCGGAAACCAACCGGTCGCATAGGCGAACATGAGCGCGAGCAGCGCCAGCAGGACCTCTGGAATCGACAAGCCAACAAACGCGAGCAAACCACAGAACCGGTCTACCATCGAATTTTTCTTCACCGCCGCCCAGACGCCGAGCGGCACCGCGATGCTCCACGCAATGAGCGTCGCGCCAAATGAAAGCAGGAACGTATTCCACAGCCGGCCGAGGATGAGGTTCGTCGTCGACGTCTTATAGGCGAACGAATAACCCAGATCGCCCATGAGCGCATTCTTCAGCCAGTAGACGTATTGGATGTACCAGGGCTTATCGAGGCCGAACCTCGCGCGCAGTGCATCGACCGTTTCGGGAGAAATCTGCGGATTTTGCCGCAGCGTCGTCAGGTAATCCCCCGGAGTGAGCGCCATGAGCAAAAAGGTGAGCAGCGATACGCCCAGAAGAATCGGGATCAAGTGAATGATCCGTTTAAGAGTGAACGTCCACATGTCCCCAGTTCAGCTTTCCACAACCTGCAAAGTTCTCCTCCTGTTTTCCAGAGAAAACCTACGGTATATTACCCCACGGTTTTGCCATTGTCGCGCGAGCGATGCGAAATTACTTTGCGCGCATGAGAGTATTGGTCACCGGCGGCGCCGGCTATATTGGGTCGGTCTGCGTCGAGGAGCTTCTAAACGCCGGTCACGAAGTCACCGTTTTCGATAACCTGTCCGAAGGCCATCGCAAAGCGGTCGATAATCGAGCCGTGTTCATTCAAGGGCGCCTGAGCGACGAAGGCACGGTGAACCAGGCCGTGAAAGATTCGAAGTGCGAATGCATCTTGCACTTCGCTGCTAACGCGCTCGTCGGAGAATCGATGACCAATCCCGCGAAATATTTCCGCAACAACGTCGCCCACGGACTCAACCTTCTGGATGCCGCCGTGGGCGCCGGCGTGCGCAAGTTTGTCTTTAGCTCCACGTGCGCCACCTACGGCCCGCCCGACAAAGTTCCCATGACCGAGGATTTGCCGCAGCGACCCATTAATCCATACGGCGAGTCCAAGCTGATGTTCGAGAAGATGCTCTCATGGTACCAGCAAATCCACGGGCTGGAGTTTGTCGCCTTTCGCTACTTCAACGCCGCCGGCGCCAGCAAGCAGTTTGGCGAACACCATCGCATTGAGACGCACCTCATCCCCAACGTGCTGAAGGTGCCGCTCGGCCAGTCGACCCAATGCGAAATCTTCGGCACTGACTATCCGACCCCCGACGGCACCTGCATTCGCGATTACATCCATATTGTTGATTTGGCGCAGGCGCACATTCTCGCGATGGCCCCGGGAAAAAAGGGCTTCTACAATCTTGGAAACGGCGATGGGTATTCAGTGAGAGAAGTC
>Ga0075428_100003066_pt1 | contig 18237 bp, 19 predicted proteins | sample RhiMetdeltSRZDD2_FD_75291 | JGI IMG/M metagenome (GOLD analysis project Ga0075428, IMG submission 75291) | Populus rhizosphere microbial communities from Tennessee, USA - Rhizosphere MetaG P. deltoides SRZDD2 | ecosystem: Host-associated > Plants > Roots > Rhizosphere > Soil | place: USA... | reverse complement strand
GCGAGATCGCGCCGCGCGCATTCGATCGCCTCATCGACGATGCCGAGGATTACCGCGGTGAAAGCACTGGCGACGAATGGACCCGCCGCGTCGGCGAGCGCTTTCCAGTTGCCCGGCCATGACATACGCGTTGCGGGCACGCCGTCGAATGCCATCGCATGACTTTGCGTCGCCTGCATCCCATGGCCGTCCCACGGTGCGACCAGACGAACACCGGCTGACCCGTCCCATGCGCGACCGCGCATGTCGATGAAGAACCAGTCCGGCGCCTGCTCTCCCTGTGGCACGGCGGTTGTGATCACGAACGATGTAAGCCCGGACCCCGAACCAAAATGCTTCTGGCCGGTGAGCTTCCACGTTCCACCAGCGTCCAGGGTGGCGGCGGCCTTGGTGTTTGCGACGTCTCCGCCACTGCCCGGCTCCGAAGTGATCGTCCCCCACCAGCCTCCCGCTGCAGCTGATTGACTCACTTCGTGCCGTTGCGTACGCCAGGCGTCCTGAAATGGCGCAGGCACGTGGGGAGTCGCGAGCCAGAACGACAGGACGGTGGGATGCATCGACGAGACGAGCGCAACTGACGGGTCGCCGCGGGCGAGAGCCCGCAGGATGGCGGCAATGGGGCGCGTCGAGTGAGCAACATCCACCCAGAGACCGCCACTATCGGCTGGCACTCCGGTCAAAAGAAATCCGGCGTCACGCAGCGCGATGAAGTCGCGAGGATCGAGCTCTCGCCGAAGCTGCCTTTCGCGCCGCCCGGCGGCAAAGGTGCGAGCGAGCTCCTTCACTGATTCGAGAACCGCAGTAGCGTCGGCCATACGCCTGAACCGTATCGTGTACCACAACCGGACGGAAGGCGAGACGCTCAGGGATCGATGCCCGACTTATGCCCTCACGGTCCGAAACACAGGCGTGGCGAATTGACAACGCCAACCCGGTACGCCACCCTTTCCCGTTGCTGGTCGCTGGTTGGTGGTGGGTGGTTGGTGGTGGTAGCCGGAGACCTTTAGGTCTCCGGGAAGTCGGCAGTTGGCGGTTGGTAGCCGCAAACTTTTAGGTTTGCGGTACGCCTCGGAGGTCCCGAGATGAAAGTGACAGTCGGCCTCATGTTCTCCCTGTTGGTTCTGGTCGGATCGGCGCCGGCATCGGCCCATCATGCGTTTGCCGCGGAGTTCGACGCCAAGAACTGCTCTGATGTGACGGGGGTTCTCACGAAGGTCAACTACGAGAACCCGCACGCCTACCTGTACGTTGACGTCAAGAACGCGAGCGGGCAGGTCGAAGAAGCGACGTTCCAGCTGTCGTCGACGTCGAATCTTCGACGAGGCGGCGCAACGTCCCCGGTACTGAATGCAAGTGTCGGCAAGGAAGTGCTCGTCCGAGGCTGCGCGTCGAAAAACGGCGAGAAGCACCGGTATGCGGCGTCCTTCATCAAGCTGGCCGACGGCACCGTACAGCGAGTCGGACAGGACGTCGAGGGAATCTTCGGCACCAAAGTCTGGAGATGACGTTGAAGAACCACTTCAGGGTGATGTTCGCTGCAGGTTGCCTGCTGTCCACAGCGGCAGTCATCGGCCAGGAGCAGGATCGGACATACGTCGAGGCAAGGGGCAACGTCAGGCCGGTGCCGCTCCCGCCTGGAGGCCCTCCGCCCCGCATGTCCGATGGCCACGTGGACCTGTCGGGCGTCTGGTTCGCAGGACCGACCGGCAGGGCAAACGCGTGGAGCGTTGTTCCCGACGAGCCTGTCAAGCAGGACCCGATTCCGTTTCGTCCGGAAGCGCTCGCGAAGATCAAGGCCATGACGCGTACCCAGCTCCAGCTGGGCAACGCGCAGGTCACGTGTCAGCCCCTCGGGGTTCCAGGCATGTGGACGACCAATCCATACCCGCACCAGATCGTGATGACGCCCACTGTGTTCGTGCACCTCATCGAGAGCAACAACAACTGGCGAACCGTGCGCATCGGCCGCCCTCACAAGCCGAAGGACGAGCAGGAGCCGCTGTTCATGGGCGATACCGCCGCCCGCTGGGAAGGCGATACGTTCGTGATGGAAACGATTTCGCTCGACGAGCGCACCTGGATCCAGGGCAACGGTTGGTATCACAGCGACGAAGTGCGCGTCACCGAACGACTGCGTCGTCCCAACCGGAACTATCTCGAGTATCAGTACACCGTCGAGGATCCCCAGGTGCTCACGAAGCCATGGACCTCGCCGTGGCGCACCTACTCGCTCTCGGCGACCAACGAAGATTTGACGGAAAACTTCTGCACCAACAACGAAAACGTCGAGCAGCTTCTGAAGCTCAACCAGATCGAATCCGGCAAGTAATCCTTTTTGTCACTGTCCTCGAGCGCAGCAACGGCGTCCACGCCACGGCCGGACCCGAACTCACCGGCCGTAGTGTTCGACAAGGTTTCGTTCGCCTTCGACGACCACGTCGTGCTGCGCAATGTCAGCTTCAGCGTGCCGAAGGGAAGCATGCACATGCTGCTCGGCGCGAGCGGCGCGGGAAAATCCGTGGTGCTGAAGCTTGCGCTCGGACTCTTCCGGCCCGACAGCGGCACCATTCTCGTGAACGGCGAGCGAGTGGACCACTTGCCGGAACAAGAGCTTCTGCGCATTCGCGGCGACATCGGCATGCTGTTTCAGGAGAGCGCCCTGTTCGATTCGCTGACGGTGGCCGAGAACGTCGGCTACCGCCTGTACGAAGAGACCGATCTCCCTGTCGACGAGGTTCGGAGCCATGTATCGGAAGTACTCGGGTTCGTCGGGCTCGGGGAATACATCGACCGGATGCCGTCCGAGTTGTCCGGAGGGCAGCGGCGTCGTGTCGCGATTGCCCGCGCCATGGCGACCAAGCCGCACCTCCTGTTCCTCGACGACCCGACGACAGGATTGGATCCGGTTATCGCGACGACCGTGGACGACGAAATCGTGAAGCTGCGGGATCTCGAGCACGTTACATCAATCCTCGTCACGCATCAGATCCGGGACGCCTTTTACGTCGCCACGCATGAGGCAGTGCACCGGAATGGCCGCATGCAGATCGTGCCCTCAGGCGCCGAGCGCGCCAGATTCATGGTGCTCCATGAAGGCAGGATCTATTTCGAGGGAACCGGAGCCGAACTCCTGGCCTCGCAGGATCGCTACCTGCGCGAGTTTCTCTTCATGACGCTCCCTCCGTGGTGATCGCGATTCTTCGCGACGACTTTGTCACCAACGTAGACGAGCTAAAGACGCGTAAAAAAACCGCGGTACTGCGGTGCGTTAACGTCGGGCGGTTCGTAACGGCCGGGTGTGAGAGCAGGTGTCTCGCGGAGCCAGCCGACGCGGTCCGCCTCTGAGTGGGCGTGCCGCGCGGCTGGCGGAGTCGAGATACGTGCTCTCGCAGCCGGCCCCGAATAACCTCCGTGTCTCCGCGCCTCTGTGGCCCGTGATCCGTTAGAATTCCTCGGGAATCACACGGGCGTCCGGACTCTTCAAACGCTGGAGATCATCATGTCCAGGGTTTCCACTGTTAGCGTCCTACTGCTGCTCGTCCTGGCGGGTGCCCTCCTGTGGGCACCAACGCCCGCGGCCAGTCAAGATTCGGCAGCCATCACCTTTCACAAAGATGTGCTGCCCGTGCTTCAGAAGAACTGCCAGAGCTGCCATCGGCCGGGTCAGATCGGTCCGTTCTCGATGCTCACGTACAAGGAGACTCGGCCGTGGGCCAAGGCAATCAAGCAGGCTGTCGTGACGAAAGCGATGCCACCGTGGTTCGCCGATTCGCAATACGGCCATTTCAACAACGATCGATCGCTCAAGGAGTCGGAGATCGCCACGATCGCCGCATGGGTCGATCGCGGTGCGCCCGAAGGTGATCCGGCGCTTGCGCCGCCGCCAACCGAGTGGCCGGCAGGCGGTTGGCAAATCAAGCCGGATGTCGCGTTCGATCTGCCCGCTTATCCAGTTCCGGCACGCGGGATTGTCGAATGGGAACGCATAGCATTTCCGGCGCCCTTCAAAGAAGACACATGGGTCACGTCGGTCGAGATTCTTCCCGGTGTGCCTGCGGTCGTGCATCACTTGTGCTTTGGTTTTCAGAAACACAAGGAGACAACTCCGTACAACGAATATCAGTGGATGGAGGTGCCGCGCGACGACAACGGCAACATGAAGACTGTCGACGGCACCACGACTGGCCCGCTGAAGGGCATCGTGCTCTCCCGAACGATCGGCAGCACGGAAGTAAAGCGTCGCACCGGCAGCCCCACGGTGTTTCATGAAGGAACCAATGAGTTCTGCTATCTGCCCGGGCTGCCGTACGAGGATTACCGGCCGGTCGACGCCGGCGTCTTCGTGCCGGCCGGATCAGACATGATCGTGAGCCTCCACTACACGGCAACCGGACTGGAGGCCGTCGACCGCAGCCGGATCGGCTTCACGGTCGCGAAGGCGCCGCCGCGCAAGAAGTTCCTTCCGCAGGACGGCGCCGAAGGAAACAATCCGCCGGTTGCACGACAGCAGGCAAATGCCACGTTGGCGATTCCGCCGTATGCCAACAATCATCCGGGCCCTGTCGCCGAAATCAGCTTCCTCAAGGAAGTGGAGCTCGTCTGGTTCAGGCCCCACGCACATGTGCGGGGAAAGACGGTGCGGTACACGCTCGTGCATCCGGACGGCCGCGAGGAGACCCTGCTGTACGTGCCTAACTACAACTTCAATTGGCAGCTTACATACCGCACATCGGTCAGGATTCCGAAAAACGCCAAGATGCGCGTCCAATTCACGTACGACAATTCGACAACCAACAAGTACAACCCTGACCCGAGCAAGTGGGTGTACTACGGCGGCCAGAGCTGGGAGGAAATGGGGACGCCGAACATGGGCTTCCTCGTCGATCGTGAGGCCGACGTGAACGACGTGCTCATCGAGCGCTGAGAGCCCGTAGGTGTAGGTTGGGTCCTTTCGGAGCCCGCGGGATTCGAGCGATGAATAGACTCTGTGTCGTGTGCATGCTCGTCGTATTCGCGACGGTCACCTCGCGCGGAGAACAGCGGGACGTACGCGTGACCGCCGCCGACGGATTCTCGCTCGGGGGTACCTTCCACTCAGCGGAAAAGGGCGGCCCAGGCATTCTCTTGCTGCACCAATGCAACGCCGATCGCCACATCTACGACCAGCTCGCGACGATGCTGAATGTCGCCGGATACAACGTGCTGACATTCGACTTCCGCGGCTTTGGCGGGAGCCGGGCGGGAGCGTTCATGGACTTCGGCGCCGCGCGCCAGAGCGTGACCGAGCGGATGCCAGGTGACGTCGATGCCGCGTTGAAGTTCTTGACCGCGCAAAGCACGGTCAACGGGAGGGCGCTTGGTGTTGTAGGCGGCAGCTGCGGTGTGAACCAGGCGGTGCACGCCAGCCGGCGTCATCCGGAGATTCGCACGATCGTGTTGCTGTCGGGCGGCACCGACGCAGAAGGCGAGGCGCACATCAAGCGCTCGCCGAACCTTCCGGTGTTCGCGGCTGCCAGCGAGGAGGACACGGACGCGGCTGCGTCAATCAGGAAGATTGTCGGGCTTTCCACGAATTCGTACAGTCGCGTGGAAGTGTTCAAGGGCGCGGGCCATGCGGCGTCGATGTTCGCAAAGCAGCCGGATCTGGAAGCGGACATCGTGATCTGGTTCAGGTCCAATCTGCCGGTTGCCGGGTACGGGTTACCTCCCGCTATCCGGTGACCCTCGGTGCACGGCATGGCTTTCTCGCCTTGCGGTGCCGTTGTAGGATCCGCTCATGCCGGCCGCGGCAGAGGTTAAATACGAGGAGACGGGAGGATAGATCATGCGTATGAGTCCACTCGTTCCGGTCGCGATGTTCGTGTTGATGTCGGGATCTGCCGCCGCTCAGGGCTGGGTCGAATACACAAGTCAGCAGGACCGCTTTATCGTCAATTTCCCTGGCCAGCCCGTAGTGCGCGAAATTCCTTACCCGACGGAATTCGGCATTACCTTGTCCGCGCGCGTGTATACAGTCCAGGACGGTCCGAACCGCTACTCCATCACCGTCGTCGATTACTCGGCAGGGCAACAGATTCACGCCGAACGGAGCAAGGGCTGCAAGGGATATCCCGACACGTGCACGAACCGCTGGATGAACGACCTGCGAGGCGCGCTCGACTATGCCGTCTCGAGCTACCTTCAACGGGATAGCAAGGTGACGTATTACGCGTTCGCCGACAGCGACCGCGTCGAAGGACGCCGCGTACAGCTCACCAACGCCGACCAGTCTCGTACGTTTGTCGCGGTCTACATGCACGAGAATCGCCTTTACATTCTGGACGGCACCGTTTCGCCAAGTGCACCACCGCCGGCACTCTTTCAGCAGAATTTCGGATTCTTCGACAAGGATGGCATCAGGGTTCGTTATCGAACCCTCTATTCCAACCTGTATGCGGCCCCGCCCCGCGAGGAAACGCGAGGCCGTCTGCAAGGTTGTTAGGTCTGTCAGCATGGCCGTTTCCAGCAGCAGCATCCAAATCCTCGGCGCCGAAGAGGTTCTCGCTCAGTTCAAATCGCTGCGCTCGAAGCAGCCCGTCCAGTACTGGGCCTTTTATTCAAGCCAGCTCGGAGGTGTTGTCACTGATCCGGCCCTCATGGTGATCCCGTTCGACGACCACATGGTGCACCGCGGCCACGGGATCTTCGATACTGCGGCATTAGTCGAAGGGAAGATTTACGATCTTGAGGCGCACCTCGATCGGTTCCTGCTTTCGGCGGAGCGTTCCAAGTTGAAGCTACCCGCCTCGCGCGACGGCATTCGCGACATCATCGTGCGAACAACCGCAGCAAGCGGACGACGGGACGGTTCGATACGGTACTGGCTCTCGTCGGGGCCAGGCAGCCTCGAGCTGACTCCGGCGGCGGGTGCCGAGCCTGGGTTCTTCGTGATGGTGTTCGCCGGCTTGTCGTACCCGGCGCGGTGGTATACGGAAGGTCTGCGGGTGATGACGACCACCTATCCGATCAAAGCGCCGCTCTACGCCATGACGAAGGCCACGAACTATCTGCCGAACGTGCTGATACAGATGGAGGCGAAGGAGTCCGGGTTCGACAACGGCGTCTTCATCGACGAAAACGGTCACGTGGGTGAGAGCTCCAACATGAACGTTGCATTCGTCACGGCAGACGGCGTGTTCACTCATCCAAAGTTCGACCACATCCTTTCGGGCTGTACCTCGCTGAGGCTCCTCGAGCTCGCACCCGCCTTGAAGAAGCAGGGACTTCTTACAGGCGTCGAGGTTCGGGACATTCCGGTCGCGGAGGCACGCGCATCGCGTGAGATGGTGCTCCTCGGTAGCTCGATCAAGGTGGCGCCGATCGTCCAGTGGGACGATCAGCGGATTGGCGACGGCAGACCGGGACCGGTCGCCAGGGCGCTGCTTGGCCTGCTCGACGAGGACATGCGCAGCAGCGATCGGCTGATAAACGTTCCCTATTAGGGCGCAGGCTGAAGCCTGCGCTCTACGTTCAAAATCAGGATCAACTTCCAACTCCCAATTCCCAACCCCCAAAGGTGTGCTGCGACGTGTCCGCCGCTTGGGGGTTGGGAGTTGGGGATTGGGAGTTGATTCGCCCGTTTATCAGAAATCTTTAAGAAACTTGCGCGCCACCTCGAGATCGCATTTCTCGCTCGAGTGACGCATGTTGGGTCTGTACTGCCACTGGCCCGACCACTCGACAGGCCGACTCAGAAACACAGGGTCTTCAACGACGCCGGAGTAAATCAGACTCTTGCCGTCCTGGCCGAGACGGAAGCGCTCGGTCAGCCGCTTCCGCGTGCTGCTCGGGAACGTGGTGGTCAGCCCCATCGGATGGTCCGTGAAATTGGTCGTCTCGACGACGAGCGTGTCTCCTTCCCAGCGTCCAACGGAATGTCCGTGCAGGAACGTTTCACTCGCCGGCGGGTGCCTTCGGCCGTCGAGAAAAACGGTGCGCTCAGCTTCCATCCAGTCAATCTTCATCACCACACGATCGCGCTGAACGGTAATCGTATTCGCGACCGGGTAGAACATAAGTGTCGGTGCTCCAACGGGGATGCAGTCCTTCTGCGTTGTCGCTTTTGGATCGACGTTCGCCAATGCCGCCTTGCCCTTCTCCGTCAGAGGCCAGCTCTTCAACCCGCCCATGAATCCGTAAAACTCGTTCTGCGGAGAAAACCACGTCCCTGCGATGCTGGTTGCGACCTCGTTCTTTGCGGCATACACGCTGCGCGAATTGATGTTGAGCGGATAGTAAGTGCCGTCACGTTTATAGAGCTCTCTTCCGAGGATCAGCTTGCCGGAATTGTTCCGCGCGGGGTTGCCGACAATGGTCACCACGTCACCGACCGCAACCGAGTCCCTGTTGAAGCCCAGCCCGTTGAGTACGGAGGCAGCCCCGACTTCGACCTCCACGGCGACGGTGGAGCCGTCCGGGTTCTTGACCTGGAGCGTGATGTAGACGTGCGGGTTCCGGTACCTGTATTCCGTGATGGTGCCGGTGGTCTTCGTCTCGCGCTGCGTGTCGAACGCCGCGGCGCTATGGTGCGCCGGCGCAGATCGGGCAACGGTGAGGAACACGAGACACGCCGACGCGAGCCTAGCGATGGTTTTCATGCTGCCCTCCACGCCGATGGCGCTACGACCACGAATGTATGGGCCACGAAGCGGATTGTCCCATCTCGAAGTGCCGGCCGCAACAGATAGGCATCAAGACACAAAGACCATTCAGCCACAGAGTGTTCTTTGTGGCTATGAAAGCTGAGCCCGCGCCTTTGCAACGTCTGGAAGGGGCGCCAGCAGTCCTCGGCCGGCAAACCCGACCATGCGATCCAGGCGCGCCAGGTAATCACTTCGGAGGTGCGGCGCGGTACGGAGATGCCACACCACTTCCCCGTTCGTCCAGGCCGTATCGCGAGCGTGCCGGACTTTCCACATCGCCAGAATCGTGTCGAGATCGCCAAGAGCGCCGTCGATCGCGGCAATCACACCAGTCGACAGTACCGGCTGCAGCTCCACTTCGACACGCTCGAGCACGTCATTGACGCGTTGAAAGTCCCGGTATCGCTCTCCATCTCTCGACGGGTACTGCTGCTCGGAACGCGCGATGCGATAAAGCGCGATAACCAGATCGTTGTTGATGTGGGCATTCATACCCGCAAGCGCGAACTGCAGTGGCAGGAGTTGGTCGTCGCCACGTGCCCGGAACAACGGTCGCCAGGCCTTCGGTGCTCTTGCAGGATCGGATTCCCAGCGGACAATGGCGTCGAAGTACAACTTCGCGAAGGCTACGTCGAACCGCTGGAGAAATGGCCAGTCCGCCCATAGGGCTGGGTCGGCCTGCACAGCCTCGGTCACCCGCCGGTAGAGGACGTTGAACCATCTCACGCCGTCGTTCTCGGGCAACGCTGCCTCGATTGCCCGCATCGCGGCGACCACGTCCTCGATCGTGTGCACGTCGCCAATTACACCTGCCAGCATGGGTGCCTCTCTGAAGGGCTCAGGGCCCGGGAATCAGGGCCCAGGGCTGTTCAAGGAATCACTGAGGCCTGAGGTCTAAGTTTTTTGAAGCAGTGGTCGAAGCGTACGGATGTCCTTCAGGCTCTCGAGTGCGAGCACGGCGTCGATGAGCTTCTGCGCTGTTGACATCCCAAGCACGGGAGCGATCAGGTCCCTGGACTTGTCGACGACCTCAGCGCGCGTCATCGGGTTGCGGACGGTGCCTCGAACCGCTTCAACGCGATCGGAGAGCCGCATCCCGTCGTTCAGCGTAATCTCCACGATCGCCACGCGTGCAGGCAGCAGCGCGGCCAGTGTAGCGTCTGGTGTGTAGGTCACCTTGCCCCGTTGGCGGAGCACCCCGGGGTCCTGCATTCTGGCTTTGTCGTGCGCCGCATGAAACGACACTGTCTTGTCGATGAGCATGACCGCCACCATGTGCTGCAGGCAGATATCCGGGATGTCGCGGTTGTCCACCACGGCGCCCACGGTCGGGGCCAGGCGAACGACAACGCTCTTCACCTGGTCGGCCTCGAAGGCGTGCTTCGTTCGGATGTTTTCGATCGCGTCGAGCGGCGCTTGAATAGGGGTGCCTACAGTCCACTTTTTGATGTCGGTGTTGACGACCTCGTAGCGGTCGCCAAGCTTGTCCACGATGACCTGGGGGTTCCCCTTCGTGCCGTTGACCTGAAAGAAGTTGTCGTCGCCCGAAAACACATCGTCTACACCGGTCCAGCCCGCGCGGACGAGTATCGCTGCCGTCACGCCGTTACGCGCCGGCATGCCGCCAAACACAAATCCCTTCTCGATGTGATCGGTGTCGCGCGCCCAGATGGCGTATCCCGAAGCCTGCTGAGACGCGTAGTCGAGAAGCCAGCGCATTTGTCCTGCCGTCAGCGCGGCGACACATCCCGCCGCTGCGGCCGATCCGAAGTTTCCCGCGAATGCATGCGTGCTCCGACGGCTCTCATCCCGGAACGTCATGCCGCCAAGCGCCATCGTCGATCGTGTGCCGACGTCGTAGCCGAGGGTCACCGCGCGAAGGTAGTGTTGGCCGGTCGCGCCCAGCTCCTCGCCCATCGCAAGCGCTGCGGGCACGATCGAGGCACCGGGATGGGACTGTGATGGGCCGTGCGAATCGTCTGTTTCGTCCGAATGAGCGAGCACGCCGTTGACGAGCGCGGCATCCATCGATCCGGTCACCACATTCGAGCCTACGACGGTCGCGATCGGGCGGCCGGCCTGCGCCCGCGCAAGCGACAACGCCGCACGGCCCGGTGGCAGTTCTGAGCCCGACACCATCGCTGCGAACGTGTCGAGTATGTGATGTTTGGCCTTCTCGACAACTTCAGGGGGCAGCGCGCGGTCTTTCGCAGCCGCCATGTAGTTGCTGAGCGTCGTCATCAGCGGACTGATGGCCGTTTTCGCCGAGCCTGCAGCAGCCGGAGCCTGTGCGCGAAGTCCGCTCGGCGACAAAGCGGCTGCGCCGAGCGTGAGTGCACCGCGCTGAAGGAGCTCGCGGCGCGAAAATCGAAAGCGGAATGGCGTCATATGCGACGCGAAGTATATTCCCGGTCGTGCACGGGCTGTGAGCGATCGTGTTCGACCTCCTGTTCGCGGCAATTCTGTCCGCGACCGGTGAGTCGATCAGCCGTGTTAACATCCGCGCCCACGAAGACATCCCGGGTTAGCCGTCGCGGACTCGCGCGTGGCTGCGGCCACTTCAACTTGAGCACGAGGGCGCTATGCCAGAAATCCTATCCAGCGGCCTCTTCGGCAACGAACTGGTCAACGTTCTAGAACCAGATTCCGGTCCTGTGATTCGCATCTGGTGGGCCCTTGCGTGGCGCGTCATCGTCGGCATGGTGGGCGGAGCCCTTGTCGCGTCAGGCGTAGCCTTCATCGCCACGTCGTTCCTTGGATTGGTCGGCGCCACTCTCGGTTTGCCGGGCGGACCCGTGACGGTCATCTCAAACGCATTCGCCGTCGTCATGACCATTCTCTTCGCCGTTGGGGCTACGATCGTTGCAGTGGGTTTGGTTCTCAAAAAGGAATTTCGCGGGTTTCGTGTGGTGCTTCTGAAAGTCAGTTGAAAGGGCGCGATTGAAAAAGTTGCAAATCGGGGACAACGCCCTGCGTCTTGCCGTACTCCTCATCCTTTCTGTTGCGACGGCCGCCGCGCAGGCGCCGCTGGTCATCGCGAAGCAGGGATACTTCTTCGTCGGCGGAAAGTACTTCGACACTCAAGATGGCCAGTTCATGTCCGGGCAGATGTACGTCGAGTACCAGATTCCCAGCATGCTCGCTCATCCGTATCCGGTCGTGATGTTCTCCGGCGGAGGACAGAGCGGGTTGAACTACGCGGGAACTCCGGATGGACGAGAAGGTTGGACACAGTACTTCTTACGTCAGGGTTACGCCGTTTATGTTCTGGACCAGCCGTCCCGCGCCCGATCGCCTCATCAACCAGAAGTCGGTGTGCAACTACGGCGAGCGGTGGAATGGGTTCAACAGCGTTTCACGGCGCCTGAGCGTTCGAACCTGTGGCCGCAGGCAAAACTCCACTCGCAGTGGCCGGGTGCCGGCGTCGCCGGCGATCCTGTCTTCGATCAGTTCTATGCGCAGAACTATCCGTCGCTCTCCAGTTTTCCGCGCCAGCAGGAACTCAATCGCGATGCCGGTGCTGCGCTGCTCGACCGCATCGGTCCGGCTATTCTTCTGACTCACTCGCAGTCAGCAACGTTTGGATGGCTCGTTGCGGATGCCCGCCCATCGCTCGTCAGGGCCATTGTCGCGATGGAGCCATCAGGGCCACCCGTCTACGACAACGTGGAAAAGGGCGCGCCTGACTGGTTCGAAGATGGGCCTCTGTCCAAGCCCTATGGCTTGACCGAACCGCCGCTCACCTACGATCCACCAGTCAAGAGTCCGGCAGAGTTGAAATTTGTGCGGCAGCAACAGCCTGACGCTACGAACCTAGTCCGCTGCTGGGCTCAAAGTGAACCGGCGCGCACGCTCGTCAACCTGCAAAAGATACCCGTGCTCGTTGTCCAAACCGAGGCGTCCTACCATGCCGCATACGACCACTGCACAGTCGCGTACCTTCGGCAGGCGCGGGTTGCTGCCGTTCGCTTTCTTCGACTCGCCGATGCCGGCATCAAGGGCAATGGCCATATGTTGATGCTCGAGAAGAACAGCCTGGAAATCGCGGCGGTGGTGGACAAGTGGTTGCGAGAGATTGTGGACACGTCGCGAAATTAGGCAGGCAGATCGATCGCTGGTGTCCTCCTCGAACCTGACGAAGATTCGAGGTGACAAGCTACAGCCGTCTTAGTTCCACCGAATTTGCGTTGTATTACCTGTCAAGCATGAGCTTTGGCGCGGTGGTCGCAGTTGCGTACTTTTCTCCGACTGTGTCTACGTGGTTCGAGGATGCGTCGCCTAAACCTGCCCCTTCAGCCAACGAGTAACTGACAAGCGCTGAATCAACGAAAAATTGCGAAGTGGAGACGACGCGCGCTTATCGCGCGTCGTCACCCAACAGGGTGTGTTCTCAAGGAATCGTGAACCAGCCTTCAGACCGCGCGAGGTCGTCTTCGCTTCCTGTATGTGGCAACACCGCGCAGTAGACTTCCTTGCCGGAAACATCCGCAAGTCCCGTCAATCGCTCCCCGCTGAATCTAAAGTTGCCCTTGTCGTCGACTGTAGTGAAGTCGCTGATCATGCCAGGGTTCGGATCTGTTGGGGTCGGCTTTATTTTAAGGGCGAAAATGATTCGTTCGCCCGGAACGCCGCCCTGCCCTGAGGCCTTCGCTCTGACTCCAGGACCGCCGGGCCCGATCGTGCAAGTGCCCGAGAACCCAGAGTCGTTCATCTCAATCATCGTGAACGAAAGCGGCCCTCCACGCGTCGTAGCCGTTTCGCCATCATCAGCGAGAGCAGCACTTGTCTCGGTCGGAACAAGTCCGGTCGTTGTGCTGGGACTGATGGGAGTTTCAACGCCGTTGTGACACGCAACGCCAAACAGCATGACGCTTGCGATCACACTGGCCCCAAAAACACGCTGATTACCCGCAGGTAATACGCGATTTCTGACGCTCATGTTCCCTCCGTCTAAACGTCGCCTGACGCAAGTGCAGCTCGCACACTTCCGTAATTCACGCGACTGGTAAGCACCCGGCCTTTGACGAGGCAACCGGTGTTCCAGCCCTGAGGCCTGAATTCATTCGCTTTTCTGAATGCTTTCGGGAGGGCGCCGCTTCGCGCCATCGGTTTTGTTAGCGACCGGGCAGACGTGTAGCCGTGTGCTGATTCGTGACAGCCATGGAAGAGGAGGCGAAAGGGCTGTTCGGATCCCGCACGCCCATCGTTAGCTCTATCGAATGAGAATTTTGTTCCGAAGAAAGCAAGTCATGAACGTCCGCACTCGCATCGTCACCGGCGTCACAATCCTTCACCTCGAAGGGCGACTCGTAACGCAATCAAAGCCCGTCCCGTCGCTGCGCGCCATCGTGGGTGATTTGGTGCGGCAGGGGCGGTTGGTGGTCTTGCTCGACATGACAGCGGTGACTGACATCGATGCCCACGGGCTTGGTGCGCTCGTCTCCAGTCTGACGACCCTCGAACGCCATGGTGGCCAGATGGCGCTTGTCGCGCCGTCGGACCGCATCAGACGGCTGCTTGCGATCACGAGACTGGACACCGTGTTCGCCATCTACGACTCTGAACCGGAAGCGCTCGTGGGGTGTCGGCCAACAGTGGCACCGGCTGAATCGTGGGCCGATTGCGCCGTCACAAAGACCCGTACCCTCCCGCGACCACCTGTGGCCGCCGTCAACTGAATCACTGAGTCCTGAGACAGCCCTGATCCCTGAACCCTGAACCCTGAGGCCTGGCGTTGGCTAATAATGACGCCATGCCTTGGGAGACCCTGCTGACGCTGCCAGCGTCCGTCGTGCGCCGATATGGCCGGTTCGTGGTAGCGGACCTGAAGGAACCCTGCCTCGTCCTGAGCACGTCCGCTCGAAACGGCGGTCAGGTAGGTCACGTGCTGCACATCGTCAACCACCAGAGTTGTGAAGGCGCGGGACACATCGAGCGTGCGCGTTTCATCACCGATCGCGGGCAGGAGGCGTATCACGATGGTGTGTGCGATGAGCTCGGACTGCCCAGCGACGCAACCGTCGTCATGGGCACTGCCGCCAACATGCAGTACGCCGCGCTTTCCACTCGGCAGGACGATGATGTGATGGTGGCCGCCGTGGTGACCGCCGGCGTTCAAACGAACGCAACCTGCGCCGGTGATCCCGCCGGATGGCGTGAAACCTCGAACGGCACCGCACAGGCAGCAGCTGTGGCCGGCACCGTTAATACGATCCTGCTGGTCAACAGGCCGCTGACGCCGGCAGCGCTCGCTCGCACCGTCGTAACGATGACCGAAGCGAAAAGCGCCGCGCTGCAGCGACTGGCGGTGCCGAGCTGCTATTCATCGGACCTCGCCACCGGTACAGGGACGGATCAGTTCTGCATCGCGGCACCCAGTCGTGGCGACCGGCCGCTGACTTCAGCGAGTCCCCACATGAAGTTCGGAGAGATCCTCGCTCTCGCTGTCCGCGAGGCGACCGCGGAGGCGCTGCGATGGCAGAACGGCCTCGAGGCAAGCTACACCCGCGGGATTTTTCACGCGCTCGGGCGATACGGAATCAAGGAGCCGACGATCTTCGACGAGCTCGGCGACAGAATGCCGGCGAGTGAGCTCGAGCTGCTGCGGAGAAACGCCAAGGCAGTCTTCTACGAACCGCTGGTGGGCGCCGCCGCCCATGCGACAGCTGCGGTGCTCGACCGCGTGCGACACGGCACTCTTCCCGAGTCAGTCGCGCGCGATGCCGTAGTGCAGCAGGCGGCTACTCTTGCCGCCAGTGTGTCCGCACAACCCGATCGATGGGTCGAATTCCGCACGCAGCTTCATACATCTGGCGCGTCCGATCCCAAAGCGCTCATCCTGGACGCGCTCGCGCTCGGATGGCGCGAAAAGTGGCGGCGACGCTGATTCCGATTCCAGGCAGTCCGACGATTCTGGCGCTGGCGGTCATCGTCGATGCAGCCATCGGCGATCCGTCCTATCGCGCTCATCCTGTTCGGCTCATTGGGGGAACGCTCACTCTCACGGAACGGGCCCTGCGGCGCGCCGGATTAGATGGTTACGCCGGGGGCATTCTTCTGTTCCTCGTGCTCGCGGCCATCTGGGTCATCGGCGTGACCGCGATGCTGATTACGATCGGCGCGATGTTTCCGGCGGTCACGTGGGTTCTCCAGCTCTTTCTGGTGTACAGCCTGTTGGCGTTGGGCGACCTGATGCGCCACGTGTGGAGAGTCGAGCAGGCGCTCATGCGCGACGACATCAGCGCCGCACGCCAGGCGATCTCGCAGCTCGTCGGCCGCGACATCGAGCGCATGGATGCCGGCGCATGCCGCCGCGCGGCCATCGAAAGCCTCAGCGAGAACCTGACGGACGGCTTCACGAGCCCGTTGTTCTGGTACGTCATCGCGGGGCTGCCGGGCCTGTTGCTGTTCAAGGTCGTGAGCACCATGGATTCGATGGTCGGCTACAGGACGCCGCGGTATTTGCGTTTCGGGTGGTGTGGCGCCAGGCTCGACGACGTGATGACCTACGTACCTGCGCGACTGACGTGGCTGCTCCTGGCCGCTGCGGCAGCGGCACTTCCGCGTTGCTCTGGCCGCAAGGCGCTTGCGATCGGTTTCGCGCAGCATGCCGTGCTGCCCGGACCGAACGCGGGATGGAGCGAGGCGGCCGCCGCCGGCGCGCTCGAGCGGCGCCTCGTCGGCCCTATCTGGCTCGACGGTCGCCTCGTCACCGAAACATGGCTTGGCGAAGCTGACGACCCGCCTGCAGAGTCGCACGACGATGTCGTGCGCGCGATGACGCTCGTGGGAGCGACAGGACTGATTGCCGCGGTACTTTCATGCGCGGCGCTCTGATCAAGTCACAAGTCACAAGGCTCAAGTCACAAAGCATTGTGACTTGTGACTTGTGACCTGTGACTTGTGACTTGGTTTGTGATACAACTCCTCCTCTGCCTTGGGTGCCCACCAGGGGCATAACAGGGAAGTCCGGTCCGAATCCGGCGCGGTCCCGCCACTGTGAGTCGAGGCGCGCCGCTTCACGAAAGCCACTCGGCCCGAAAGGCCGGGGAAGGCGAAGCGGCCAGCAGGCATGCCGCCTGCTCCTCACGAGCCAGGAGACCTACCCAAGGTCCATGCGGCTGACTTTCTGCGGAGAACAGAGAGCATGCGTTGGAACCTGGGTACTCACCCCGCCTCGATTCCACTGACACGCCTGATGTTGCCGTCGTCTGCCCGCCGCGTTCCGGAGGGTGATCATGGGCAGCATCGCAACGACGAGAGGCGATAACGGACTGACCAGTCTTGCTGGTGGGATCCGTGTTTCCAAGGGCTCTCAACGCGTTGAAGCGTACGGGACGGTGGACGAGCTGAACTCGACGCTTGGCTTTGCGCGATCGATCTGCGGTGACCCTCATATCGTCGATTTGGTAAGCGACATCCAACGAGAGCTGTTCAAGGTCGGCTCGGCGCTGGCCACACCCCCCGAGAGTCCAAAGCCTCCAGTGCCGATCGACGACGAAATGGTGGAGCGGCTGACAAAGGAAGTTCATCGACTCGAAGCGATCGAAGGCATCCTGTCCGACTGGTCGGTCCCCGGCGCGCTCAGCGTCGCGGCCGTCTTCGACATGGCGCGTACGGTGTGCCGCCGTGCTGAACGGTGCGTTGTCCGCCTTCGCGAGGCTGGCGAGCCGGTTCAACCGCCGATCGTTCCGTATCTCAATCGCCTGTCCGATCTGTTGTGGCTGATCGGTCGCAAGCTCGAACACGAGGCGGGCGTCAGTGGCTCGCTGCGGGCCGAGACGGGCAAGCCCGGCAACCGGTGGTCTCGCGCGTGGTGATGCGGGTAACGATTCCACAAAGACTCGCGCGCGATAGCTCTCTCGCAGCTCTCGTCGTCGCGATTGTGTGCGTCAGCGTGGTCGTCCACCGTGTCACACCGGTGGCGATGCTTCGGACGCCGGAGCGTCCCTTCACCGGCTCTGGCGACTCGCGCGTTCGCACGGGTCTGGTGTCGTATCCGCGACAGGCGGTGGGCGCCGATGACGAGCGCGTGACCATCGGTGACAAACCGAAACGCGTTGTGTCGCAGGGGTGGGCGGCAGACGAGTTCCTTTATACCGTCGTGCCCCCGGAGCGGGTCGTCGGCGTCAGCGAAAGCGCGTATCAGGATCGAATCAGCAACGTGTACGAGCTGGCACGGCGCTACGGCCCTGTCGTCGCCAACGATCCCGAGCGTGTCCTCCGGGCCGATCCGGACCTCGTCCTCACACCAATTGACGCACGCTCGGATGTTCCGGGTCTCTTGCGCACCGCCGGAATCCCTCTCTACCGGATTTACACGACCTTTCAGACGCTCCGATCGATCGAAGAACACATTCGCCTCGTTGGATATCTCACGGGTGAGGATGCGCGTGCGCAGGTCGAAATCGTCCGCTTCAGAAGCACCGTGGCACGGGCCGCCGCGCGCAAGCCGGCCGGGATGCGTGCGCCTCGCGTGTTAGGACTTGGCGGCACGTACACCTACGGCTCGCAGACGCTGATGACCGACATCCTTCGTGTGCTCGGCGCCGAAAAC
>Ga0075428_100003062_pt1 | contig 18244 bp, 30 predicted proteins | sample RhiMetdeltSRZDD2_FD_75291 | JGI IMG/M metagenome (GOLD analysis project Ga0075428, IMG submission 75291) | Populus rhizosphere microbial communities from Tennessee, USA - Rhizosphere MetaG P. deltoides SRZDD2 | ecosystem: Host-associated > Plants > Roots > Rhizosphere > Soil | place: USA... | reverse complement strand
GGCGAGGGCCACAACCTCCAGGAGCACTCGGTCGTGCTCGTGCGCGGCGGCCGCGTGAAGGACCTGCCGGGCGTCCGCTACCACATCGTGCGCGGCTCGCTCGACACGCAGGGTGTCACGGCGCGACACCAGTCGCGGTCGAAGTACGGGGCGAAGCGGCCCAAGTAGCGGTCTTCTCGTGCGGCCGGCCGGGCGTCGGGTGACGCTCCGCCGGCCGCGCGCGTCTGGAAGCGATGCGGGGGATCTAGGTCCCCCAACACCCGGGAGCGCTACGTGCCTCGACGACGTGAGGTTCCGAAGCGGCTGATCGATCCGGATCCGAAGTACAAGGACCGGCTCGTCAACCGCTTCACGAGCATCATCATGCGGGACGGCAAGAAGAGCACCGCGGAGCGGATCGTCTACGGCTCCTTCCGCATCATCGAGAGCAAGACGCGGAACGACCCGCTGGCGATGTTCCGCCGCGCCCTCGAGAACGTGCGGCCGCGCGTCGAGGTGAAGTCGCGGCGCGTCGGCGGGGCGACCTACCAGGTTCCCGTGGAGGTGCGGCCCGAGCGCGCCACCTCGCTCGCGATGCGCTGGCTCGCCGACTACGCGCGGGCGCGCGCCGGGCGCAGCACCCGCGAGAAGCTCGCGGACGAGATCATCGACGCCGCCAACGAGCGCGGCGAGGCGGTGAAGAAGCGCGAAGACACGCACCGGATGGCGGACGCGAACAAGGCGTTCTCGCATTACCGCTGGTAGCGGGGGACGTCCCAGGATCCATCATGGCCCGCACGGAGCCGCTCGAGCGCATTCGGAACATCGGCATCATGGCGCACATCGATGCCGGCAAGACGACCACGACCGAGCGGATCCTCTACTACACCGGCGTCACTCACAAGATGGGCGAAGTGCACGACGGGGCGGCGACGATGGACTGGATGCAGCAGGAGCAGGAGCGCGGCATCACGATCACCTCCGCCGCCACCACCTGCTACTGGAAGGACCACCGCATCAACCTCATCGACACGCCGGGGCACGTGGACTTCACCATCGAGGTCGAGCGCTCGCTGCGCGTGCTCGACGGCGCGGTGGCGGTGTTCTGCGGCGTCGGCGGGGTCGAGCCGCAGTCGGAGACGGTGTGGCGCCAGGGCGACAAGTACGGGGTGCCGCGCATCGCCTTCATCAACAAGCTCGACCGCGTCGGCGCGGACTTCGACCGCGTGGTGCGGATGATCCGCGAGCGCCTCGGCGCGCGGCCGGTGGCGCTGCAGCTGCCGATCGGCACCGAGAACCGCTTCGCCGGGGTGGTCGACCTGCTGAGCGAGCGCGCGATCGTCTGGGACGACGAGAGCCTCGGCGAGCGCTTCGAGGAGGGCCCCGTCCCCGAGGAGCTGGCCGACGCCGTCGCCGAGGCGCGCGAGCGCGTGGTCGAGGCCGTCGCCGACTTCGACGAGGCGGTGGCCCAGCGCTACCTCGCCGACGAGCCGGTGCCGGCGGACCTGCTGAGCAAGGCGCTGCGCCAGGCGACGCTCGACCTGCACGTGGTTCCGGTGCTCTGCGGGGCCGCGTTCCGCAACAAGGGCATCCAGCCGCTCCTCGACGCGGTGCTCGACTACCTGCCCTCGCCGCTCGACGTTCCGCCGGTCGAGGGCCGCGACCCCGAGAGCGGGGCCGAGCTGCGCCGCAAGCCCGACGACAACGAGCCCTTCTCCGCGCTCGTCTTCAAGCTGATGACCGACCCGCACGTCGGTCACCTCACGTATCTGCGCGTCTACTCCGGCTGCGCGAGCCCCGGCGACCAGGTGCTGAACGCGACCCGCGGGCGCAAGCAGCGCATCGGCCGGCTGCTCCAGATGCACGCCAACAAGCGCCGCGAGATCGAGGAGACGCGCACCGGCGACATCGTCGCGGTGGTGGGCCTCAAGTCGGTGGTGACCGGCGAGACGCTCTGCGATCCGAAGCACCCGATCGCGCTCGAGGCGCTCACCTTCCCGGCGCCGGTGATCTCGATCGCGATCGAGCCCAGAACCAAGGCCGACATGGACCGCCTCTCGCTCACGCTGCAGCGCCTCGAGCAGGAGGACCCGTCCTTCCGCGTCTCGGTCGACGCCGAGACGGGGCAGACGCTGATCTCCGGCATGGGCGAGCTCCACCTCGAGATCATCACCGACCGCCTGCTGCGCGAGTTCAACGTGCAGGCGAACGTCGGCCGCCCGCAAGTCGCCTACAAGGAGACGGTCACGCAGGCCGCGCGCGTCGAGGGCCGCTACATCAAGCAGACCGGCGGGGCGGGCGACTACGCGGTGGTGCGCCTCGAGGTCGCGCCCGGCGCGCAGGGCTCGGGCTTCCACTTCGAGAACGCGGTGCGCGGCGGCGCGATTCCCGCCGCCTTCGTCCCGGCGGTGCGCTCCGGCTGCGAGGAGGCGGCGCAGAGCGGCGTGCTCGCGGGCTACCCGGTCGTCGACCTGCGCGTGACGCTCCTCGACGGGCAGGTCCACGACGTCGACTCCTCGGAGCGCGCGTTCAAGATCGCGGCCTCGATGGCGGTGCGCGAGGGCCTGCAGAAGGCGCACCCCGTGCTGCTCGAGCCGATCATGGCGGTCGAGGCGGTGACGCCCGAGGAGTTCGTCGGGGTGGTGCAGGGGGACCTCGCCAGCCGGCGCGGCGACATCACCGGCATCGAGGCGCGCGGCAACGCGCGCGCGATCGGCGCGAAGGTCCCGCTGGCGACGATGTTCGGCTACGTCAACGCCCTGCGCTCGATGACGCAGGGCCGGGCGACGTACACGATGCAGTTCTCGCACTACGCGCAGGTTCCGCCGGCGGTCGCCGCGGGCATCGCGTATTCGTGATCGGGAGCCCCGCGTCGCACCCGCGGGCAGGCTCCAGGAGGGCGCATGGCGAAGGGGAAGTTCGAGCGGACGAAGCCGCACGTGAACGTGGGGACGATTGGTCACGTGGACCACGGGAAGACGACGTTGACGGCGGCGATCACGCAGCGGCAGAGCAAGAAGGGTTTGGCGGACTTCGTGCCGTTCGACCAGATCGACAAGGCGCCGGAGGAGCGGGAGCGGGGGATCACGATTGCGACGGCGCACGTGGAGTACCAGACGGCGCAGCGCCACTACGCGCACGTGGACTGTCCGGGGCATGCGGACTACGTGAAGAACATGATCACGGGTGCGGCGCAGATGGACGGGGCGATTCTGGTGGTGTCGGCGGCGGACGGACCGATGCCGCAGACGCGGGAGCACGTGCTCTTGGCGCGGCAGGTGAACGTGCCGCACATCGTGGTGTTCCTGAACAAGGTGGACATGGTGGACGACCCGGAGCTGCTCGAGCTGGTGGAGCTCGAGGTCCGGGAGCTGCTGTCGAACTACGAGTTTCCCGGGGACGAGATTCCGATCGTGAAGGGTGCGGCGGTGAAGGCGCTGGCGGACCCGGCGGACGACGGGGCGAACCGGTGCATCGACGAGCTGATGGAGGCGCTGGACGCGCACATACCGCAGCCGCAGCGGGCGCTGGACAAGCCGTTCCTGATGCCGATCGAGGACGTGTTCTCGATCACGGGCCGGGGGACGGTGGTGACGGGTCGGGTGGAGCAGGGGATCGTGAAGACGGGCGACGAGGTGGAGATCGTCGGGATCAAGCCGACGTCGAAGACGGTGGTGACCGGGGTGGAGATGTTCCGGAAGATCCTGGACGAGGGCCAGGCGGGGGACAATCTCGGCTGCCTGTTGCGGGGGACGGGCAAGGACGACGTGGAACGGGGCCAGGTGCTGGCGAAGCCCGGGACGATCACGCCGCACACGAAGTTCAAGGCGCAGGCGTACATCCTGACCAAGGAGGAGGGCGGGCGTCACACGCCGTTCTTCAACGGATACCGCCCGCAGTTCTATTTCCGGACCACGGACGTGACGGGGGTGGCGCAGCTGCCGCAGGGGACGGAGATGGTGATGCCGGGGGACAACGTGGAGATGACGGTGGAGCTGATCACGCCGATCGCGATGGACAAGGAGCTGCGCTTCGCGATCCGCGAGGGCGGTCGCACCGTCGGGGCCGGCGTCGTCTCCGAGATCATCGAGTAGGGTGGGAGAGGAGCCATGGCCGAGATCAACTCGCAGAAGATCCGGATCCGGATGAAGGCCTACGACTTCAAGCTCCTCGACCTGAGCGCCGGGGAGATCGTCGACACGGCCGTCCGGACGGGAGCCAAGGTCGCGGGGCCGATTCCGCTGCCGACCTCGATCAACCGCTACACGGTGCTGCGCGGGCCGCACATCGACAAGAAGTCGCGTGAGCAGTTCGAGGTGCGCACGCACAAGCGGCTGATCGACATCCTGGATCCGACGGCGCAGACGGTGGACGCGTTGATGAAGCTCGAGCTCTCGGCGGGCGTGGACGTGGAGATCAAGCTCTGAGACCGACGCGCGGCGTCGGAGCGGCCGGGGCCGCGAGATCGCGCGGAGAGGGGACATGGCGAGCCTGGACGTGGTGACGGTGGACAACCGGAAGGCGGGGACGATCGAGCTCTCCGCCGCGGTCTTCGAGGCCGCGGTGAAGCCGCATCTGTTCCACGCCGAGGTGCGCCGCCAGATGGCGCTGCGCCGGGCCGGCACCCACTCGACGAAGAACCGCGCGGGGGTTTCGGGCGGCGGCGCGAAGCCGTGGCGCCAGAAGGGCACCGGCCGCGCGCGCCAGGGCACGACCCGCGCCCCGCAGTGGGCGGGCGGCGGCGTCGTCTTCGGCCCGGTGCCGCGCTCGCACGAGCACTCGCTGCCGAAGAAGGTGCGCCGCGCGGCGCTGCGCTCGGCGCTCTCGCAGCGCGTGCTCGAGGGCGCGCTCCGCGTGGTCGACGGCTTCGCGCTCGAGAAGTTCAGCACCCGGCGGGTGGCCGCGATCCTGAAGGGCCTCGGCGTCCGGGAGGGCGGGGCGCTGATCGTGATCGACGCGCCGGATCCGCGGGTCGAGGCGTCGGCGCGCAATCTCCCCGGCATCGGCGTGATCCGCGCCGAGGGCCTGAACGTGCTCGACGTGCTGCGGCACGCGCACCTCGTGATGACGCGCGCCGCGCTCGAGGCGGTCGAGAAGCGCCTCGACGAAGCGAAGCGGGAGGAGCGGGCGTGAACCTGCACGACGTGATCCAGCGCCCGCTCGTGACCGAGAAGAGCAACATCGGCCGCGAGGAGCAGAACCTCGTCACCTTCGCCGTCGATCCGCGCGCGAACAAGCACGAGATCCGGCGCGCGGTGGAGGAGCTCTTCCGCGTGCGCGTGCTCGGCGTCCGCACGTCGAACCCGCCGCGAAAGACGCGCCGCGTCGGGCGCTTCGTCGGCCGCAAGCCTGCGTGGAAGAAGGCGATCGTGAAGCTGGCCGAGGGACAGTCGATCGAGTTCTTCGAGGGAGTGTGATCCGATGGGCATCCGAATCTACAAGCCCACGTCGCCCGGTCGACGGCAAATGTCGGTCTCGGACTTCGGTGAGCTCACGCGGAGCGCGCCGGAGCGCTCGCTGCTCGAGGGCCTCGTCAAGGGCACGGGCGGGCGCAACGTGCACGGGCGCGTCACCTCCTGGCACCGCGGCGGCGGCCATCGCCGGCTCTATCGGCGCATCGACTTCCGGCGCGAGAAGATCGGCGTGCCGGCGAAGGTGGCCTCGATCGAATACGACCCGAACCGCTCGGCGAACATCGCGCTGCTCCACTACGTCGACGGCGAGAAGCGCTACATCCTGGCTCCGATGGACCTTCGCGTGGGCGACCGGATCGAATCCGGCCCCGAGGCCGAGATCCGCCCCGGCAACGCGCTCCCGCTGGCTCGCATGCCGCTCGGCAGCACGATCCACGCCATCGAGCTCAAGCCGGGGAAGGGCGCCCAGCTCGTGCGCGCCGCCGGCGGCTCCGCGCAGCTGATGGCGCGCGAGGGCGCCTACGCGACGATCCGCATGCCGAGCGGCGAGCACCGCCTCGTGCACGCGAGCTGCATGGCGACGGTGGGACAGGTCGGCAACCCCGATCACGAGAACCGCAGCATCGGCAAGGCGGGCCGCTCGCGCTGGTACGGCAAGCGCCCCAACGTGCGCGGCGTCGCGATGAACCCGATCGACCACCCGATGGGCGGTGGCGAGGGCAAGTCCTCGGGCGGGCGCCACCCGTGCACGCCGTGGGGCATCCCGACGAAGGGCCACAAGACGCGCGGCAACGCTCGCACCGACCGGTTCATCGTCAAGCGGCGGGGGAAGAAGTAGATGACGCGCTCGCTCCGGAAGGGCCCCTTCGTCGACGCCAGCCTGCAGCGCAAGGTCGGGCGCGTGCTCGACTCCGGCTCGAAGCAGGTGATCCGCACCTGGTCGCGCCGATCGATGATCACGCCCGACTTCGTCGGCCTCACCTTCCACGTCCACAACGGGAAGCTCTTCGTGCCGGTCTTCGTCACCGAGAACATGGTGGGGCACCGGCTGGGCGAGTTCTCCCCGACGCGCAAGTTCACGGGGCACTCCGCCTCCGCCAAGAAGGTCAAGGTGTGATGGAGGTCCGCGCCCGGCTCAGCGGCTACCGGATCAGCGCGCGCAAGGCGCGCCTCGTCGCGGACCAGATCCGCGGCAAGGGCGTCGAGGACGCGCTCGCGATCCTCGAGCTGTCCGCGAAGGGCTTCTCGCGGCCGCTGGCGAAGCTGGTCCGCTCCGCGCTCGCGAACGCCGAGGACCACAACACCCACCGCAAGGCGGGCATCGACGTCGACAACCTCGTGGTGAGCCACGTGACGGTGGACGAGGGACCGAGCCTGTGGCGGATCCGCCCGCGCGCCCAGGGGCGCGCGAACTGGATCCAGCGCCGGACGAGCCACGTCGAAATCGTCCTGAAGGAGCAATAGCCGCCGTGGGACAGAAGGTACATCCGTACGGATTCCGCATCGGCACCCTCTATGGGTGGCAGTCGAACTGGTTCGCCGAGCGGCACTACTCCAGCCGCCTGCACGAGGACGTGCGGCTGCGCACGTACATCAAGAAGAAGCTCTTCCACGCCGGGATCTCGAAGGTCGTGATCGACCGCACGGGCGACAAGGCGGTGGTCAACATCTTCACCGCGCGCCCCGGGATCCTGATCGGGAAGCGCGGCGCCGAGGTCGAGACGCTGCGCGCCGAGCTCGCCGGGCTCTGCGGCGGGCGCGAGGTCTTCATCAACATCAAGGAGATCCGCAAGGCGGAGCTCGACGCGCAGCTCGTGGCGGAGAACGTGGCACTCCAGCTCGAGCGCCGCGTCGCCTTCCGCCGCGCGATGAAGAAGGCCGTCACGTCGACGATGAAGTTCGGCGCGGGCGGGATCCGCATCCAGTGCTCGGGCCGGCTCGGCGGCTCGGAGATGGGCCGGCGCGAGTGGTACCGCGAGGGCCGGGTGCCGCTCCACACGCTGCGCGCGGAGATCGACTACGGGCTCGCCGAGGCGAAGACGACCTACGGCGTGATCGGGGTGAAGTGCTGGATCTTCAAGGGCGACGTGAGCGACCGCGAGCTGCGCACCGGCGTGCTCTCGAAGCGCGTGGGCGCGGACGCGACGAGGTAGGCGATGCTCCAGCCCAAGAAGGTCAAGCACCGCAAGCAGCAGAAGGGCCGGATGCGCGGCAAGGCGTACCGGGGCTCGACGCTCGCCTTCGGCGACTTCGGGCTGCAGGCCCAGGAGACGGGCCGGCTCTCCTCGCGGCAGATCGAGGCGGCGCGGATCGCGATGACGCGCCACGTGAAGCGCGGCGGCAAGGTCTGGATCCGGATCTTCCCGGACAAGCCCATCACCAAGAAGCCCGCCGAGACGCGGATGGGCAAGGGCAAGGGCAATCCCGAGGAGTGGGTGGCCGTCGTGAAGATGGGTCGGATGCTCTACGAGATGGAAGGCGTGCCGGTCAAGGTGGCCCAGGAGGCGCTGCGCCTCGCGGCGCACAAGCTCCCGATCGCGACCCGCTTCGTGGAGCGCGAGGAGACGCTGTGAAGGCGAGCGAGATCCGCAGCCTCTCCGAGCCCGAGCTCGTGGCCAAGTCGCGCGAGCTGCGCGACGAGCTCTTCAATGCCCGCGTGAAGCGCGCGACGGGGCAGCTCGAGAACACGGCGAAGCTCCTGCAGCTGCGCCGGGACGTCGCGCGCGTGGAGACGCTGCTCACCCAGATGCGTGGAGCCAAGTCGTGATGGAGCGTGGAAACCGTCGGACGCTGGTCGGCCAGGTGGTCAGCAACAAGATGGACAAGACCGTCGTCGTGCGCGTCGAGCGCCTGGTCCAGGACCCGCGCTACAAGAAGTACGTACGGCGCTACTCGAAGTTCATGGCGCACGACGAGGGCAACTCCTGCGCGATCGGCGATCGCGTGCGCATCGTCGAGCACCGCCCGCTCTCCAAGCTGAAGCGCTGGAAGGTGCAGGCGACGCTCCACTCGGTGGGGGCGGCGGCGCGCACATGATCCAGCAGGAATCCATCCTCCAGGTGGCCGACAACTCCGGGGCGCGGAGGGTCGCCTGCATCCGCGTGCTCGGAGGCACGCGCCGGCGCTACGCGTCGATCGGGGACATCATCGTCGTGTCGGTCAAGGACGCGATCCCGAACTCCCGGGTGAAGAAGGGCGAGGTCCGCAGGGCGGTGGTGGTGCGGACGCGGCGCCACGTGGGGCGCTCCGACGGCTCCTACATCCGCTTCGACGACAACGCCGCCGTGCTGATCGACAACCAGCGGGAGCCCGTCGGCACCCGCATCTTCGGGCCGGTGGCCCGCGAGCTGCGCGCGAAGCGGTTCATGAAGATCGTCTCGCTCGCACCCGAGGTGCTCTGATGCGCCCCCGACTGCTCGAGCGCTACCGCAAGGACGTCGTGCCGAAGCTCTCGAAGGAGTTCTCGTACCAGAACGTCCACCAGGTGCCGCGCCTGACGAAGATCGTCGTGAACGTCGGCCTGGGCGAGGCGACGCAGAACCCGAAGCTCCTCGACGGCGCCGTCACGGAGCTCGCCGCGATCACCGGGCAGAAGCCGTCCGTGCGGCGTGCGCGCAAGTCGATCGCGAACTTCAAGCTGCGCCAGGGCCAGCGCATCGGCGCGATGGTGACGCTGCGCGGCGACCGCATGTGGGAGTTCTTCGACCGGCTCGTGAACGTCTCGCTCCCCCGCGTGCGGGACTTCAAGGGCTGCTCGCCCAAGGCCTTCGACGGGCGCGGCAACTACTCGCTCGGCATCCGCGAGCACATCATCTTTCCCGAGGTCGACTACGACAAGGTCGAGAAGATCGTCGGGCTCAACGTCACCCTCTGCACGACGGCGAACAGCGACGCCGAGGCGCGGGCACTGCTCGCGCAGCTCGGCGTGCCGTTCCGGAACTAGGATTCGCCCATGATGACCGATCCCATCGCCGATCTCCTCGCGCGCATCCGCAACGGCGCGCACGCGCGCCACGCGGAGATCGTGTGCCCGGCCTCGAAGCAGAAGCTCGCGATCGCGAAGGTGCTGAGCGAGCAGGGCTTCGTGCGCGACGTCCGTCTCGACGCGCGGGGTACGCGCTCCGTGCTCGTCGTGGGCCTGCGCTACGACGACGACGGGCGCCCGCTGATCGCCGGGCTGCGGCGCGTGAGCCGGCCGGGCCGGCGCGTGTACGTCCCCTGCGGCCGCATTCCGAAGGTGCGCAGCGGGCTCGGCGTCGCGGTGCTCTCGACGTCGCGGGGCATCCTCTCCGACCGCGCGGCGCGCGACGCGAAGCTCGGCGGCGAGCTGATCTGCGAGGTCTGGTAGCGATGTCGCGCATCGGCCGGAAGCCCGTCGAGATCCCGAGCGGCGTGAGCGTCGACCGCGTCGACGGCGGGCTGCGCGTGAAGGGTCCGCACGGCACGATCACCGAGCGGATGCCCGCGCGCATCTCGGTCGAGATCGCGGGCGGGGAGATCCGCTTCACGCGGCCCGACGACCGCAAGCCGACGCGCGCGCTGCACGGGCTTGCGCGCGCGCTCGCGGCGAACATGGTGCGCGGCGTGACGAAGCCCTTCGTGCGCGAGCTCGAGATCCAGGGCGTCGGCTACCGCGCCGACGTCTCGGGGAAGCTGCTGCGCATCCAGATCGGCTTCTCGCACCCGGTGGAGGTGCCGATTCCCGACGGCATCAAGGCGTCGGTGGAGCGCAACGTGCAGATCCGGCTCGAGGGCGTGAACCGGCAGCAGATCGGCCAGTTCGCAGCCGACCTGCGCGGGATCCGCCCGCCGGAGCCCTACAAGGGCAAGGGGATCCGCTACCTCGGCGAGCAGGTGCGCCGGAAGGTGGGCAAGGCCGGAGCGGGGGCCTGAGGGCTGTCATGCAGAGCAAGGTCCGAGACGAGAAGCAGCGGCGGCACCGGGCGCGACAGTCCCGCGTGGTGCGTCGGATCGCGAACAGCGAGCGGCCGCGCATCACCGTTTACCGCAGCAGCAAGCACATCTACGCCCAGCTCGTCGACGGCGAGACGGGGCGCACCCTCGCGACCGTCTCGACGCGCTCGCCGGCCGTGCGCGACGGGCTCGTCTCCGGCGGCAACGTCGAGGCCGCGAAGCGGGTGGGCCGGACGATCGCGGAGCTCGCCCGCGGGCGGCAGATCGAAGAGGTCGTGTTCAACCGCAACGGCTTTCTCTACCACGGCCGCGTCAAGGCGCTGGCCGAGGCGGCGCGCGAGGCCGGCCTCAAGTTCTAGGAAGTGTCCATGCGAATCGACCAGCTGAATCCGAACGATTTCGAGCTCACGGACCGCGTGGTGCACATCAACCGCGTTGCCAAGGTCGTGAAGGGCGGTCGCCGCTTCTCCTTCGGTGCGCTCGTCGTCGTCGGCGATGGCAACGGAGTGGTCGGCGTCGGCTATGGCAAGGCGGGCGAGGTGCCCGAGGCGATCCGCAAGGGCGTCGACCGCGCGCGCAAGGCGCTGATGCGGGTCCCGCTCGCCGAGGGCACGCTGCCGCACGAGGTGCTCGGCCACTTCGGGGCGGCGCAGGTGCTGCTGAAGCCGGCGACGCCCGGCACGGGCGTGATCGCGGGCGGCTCGGTGCGCGCCGTGCTCGAGTCGGCCGGGATCCGCGACGTGCTGACGAAGAACATCGGCACGAGCAACCCCCACAACGTCGTGCGCGCCACGATGACGGCGCTCTCGGAGCTCCGCGACCCCGAGGCGCGGCGCCGGGAGCTCGCCTCGGCATGAGCGCTGCGAACCGGATCCGGGTGAAGCAGGTGCGGAGCGCCATCGGCTACGACCGGCGCCAGCGCACTGCGCTGCGCGGCCTGGGCCTGCGCCGGCTGCAGCACGTCGTGACGCTCGAGGACACGCCCGCCGTGCGGGGACTGATCCGCTGCGTGATCCACCTGGTCGCCGTGGAGGAGGCGTGATGCTCGACTCGCTCTCGCCGCGCCCCGGAGCGCGCCACCGCACCAAGCGCGTGGGCCGCGGCCCGGGCTCGGGGCATCGCAAGACCGCGGGGCGCGGCATCAAGGGGCAGGGCAAGCGCTCGCCGGGCCGCGAGACGCCCTTCCACTTCGAGGGCGGCCAGATGCCGCTGGTGCGCCGGCTGCCGAAGCGCGGCTTCCGCAGCCTCGACCCGACGGAGTTCCAGGTGATCAACCTCGCCGGGCTGGCTCCGTTCGACGCCGGCGCGACCGTCGACCTCGACGCGCTCGTCGCGCACGGCCTCGCCCGCGCGCGCGGCGGTCGGGTGAAGCTCCTCGGCGAGGGCGAGCCGCCGCGCAACCTGACCGTGCGCCTGCACGCCGCCAGCGCCGGCGCCCTGCGCAAGCTCGAAGCGGCCGGCGGCCACTGGGAGCCCCTCGCGTGATCGGTGGCCTCCAGAACATCGCGCGGGTGACGGAGCTCCGGCAGCGGATCGTCTTCACCTTCGCCATGCTCGCCGTCTACCGGCTCGGGGCCTACGTGGTCACGCCGGGGATCGACGAGCGCGTGATCAAGGCCTTCTTCGAGCAGGCCTCGGGCACCGTCTTCGGGCTCTTCAACCTCTTCTCGGGCAGCGCCCTCGAGCAGCTCTCGATCTTCTCGCTCGGGATCATGCCCTACATCTCCGCGTCGATCATCCTGCAGCTGCTGACGGTCGTCGTCCCGCAGCTCGACCTGATGCGCAAGGAGGGCGAGCAGGGGCGCAAGAAGATCAACCAGTGGACGCGCTACGCGACGGTAGGCCTCGCGATGTTCCAGAGCATGCTGCTCGCCTTCGCGCTCGAGAGCGGGCAGTTCGGCGAGAACGCCGTCGTGAACCCCGGCTGGGGCTTCCGCCTGCTCTGCATGCTGACGCTGACCACCGGAACCTGCTTCATCATGTGGCTCGGCGAGCAGATCACCGAGCGCGGGATCGGCAACGGGATCTCGTTGATCATCTTCGCCGGCATCATCGTGCGCATTCCGAGCGCGGTCGGGAAGCTCTTCCAGCTGCTGCGCACCGACCAGATCAGCCCGCTCGGGACGCTCTTCTTCGCCGCCTTCGCGGTGCTCGTGGTCGGATTCGTCGTGGTCGTCGAGCGCGGGCAGCGTCGCATCCCGATCCAGCACGCGCGGCGCGTCGTCGGGCGCCGCGTGATGCAGGGTGGGATGAGCTACTTCCCGCTGCGCGTGAACACCGCCGGCGTGATTCCGGCGATCTTCGCGTCGTCGCTGCTGGTGTTCCCCCTCACGATCGGGCAGTTCACCCATCTGCCCGCGCTCAAGTCCTTCATCGACACCTACCTGATCCCGGGCAGCCTCGCCTACGAGACGGTGTTCGTCGGCCTGATCATCTTCTTCGCCTACTTCTACACCGCGGTGATGATCAATCCCGTCGACGTCGCCGAGAACATCAAGAAGTCCGGCGCCTACATCCCGGGCATCCGGCCCGGGAAGAAGACCGCGGAGCACATCGACCGCGTGCTCTCGCGCATCACGCTGATCGGCGCGCTCTACATGTCGGTGGTCTGCGTGCTCCCGACCGTGCTGCTGCAGCGCTTCAACCTTCCCTTCTACTTCGGCGGGACGGCGCTGCTCATCGTCGTCGGCGTCGGGCTCGACACCATCGCGCAGATCGAGGCGCACCTCGTCTCGCGGCAGTACGAGGGCTTCGCGCGCGGCACCCGGATCCGCGGGAGGCTCGCGCGATGACGGCGCGGAGGCTCGTGCTGCTCGGCGCGCCGGGCGCGGGAAAGGGCACCCAGGCGGAGCGCCTGGTCGGCAAGCTCGGCGTGCCGAAGATCTCGACCGGCGACGCGCTGCGCCAGGCCGTCGCCTCGGGCTCCGAGCTCGGCCTGCGCGTGCGCGGCACGATGGAGCGCGGCGAGCTCGTCGGCGACGACATCGTGATCGAGGTGGTGCGCGAGCGCCTCTCGCGCCCCGACGCGCGCGGCGGCTTCGTCCTCGACGGCTTTCCGCGCACCGTGAAGCAGGCGGAGGCGCTCGACCGCATCCTCGCCGAGCTCGGCACCGCGCTCCAGCGCTGCGTCGCGCTCGGCGTCGAGGAGGACGCGGTCGTCGAGCGTCTGCTCATGCGGGCGCGCATCGAAGGCCGCAGCGACGACAACGCCGAGACGATCCGCCACCGGATCCGCGTCTACCGCCGGGACACCGCGCCGCTGATCGACTACTACCGCGTCCGAAGCCTGCTGCGCGAGGTCGACGGCATGGGCCCGGTCGAGACGGTGGAGCAGGCGATCGAGGAGGCGCTCGCGGCATGACGTCGCTCGGCCAGCGCATTCCGATCAAGACGCGCCGCGAGATCGCGCTGATGCGCGAGGCGGGCCGCCACGTCGCCGAGATCCTCCAGGAGCTCGAGGCGCTCGTCGCGCCCGGGATCACGACGCAGGAGCTCGACCGCTTCGCGGAGAAGAAGATCCAGGAGCGCGGGCTCACCTCGTCGTTCAAGGGCTACGATCCCTACGGGCTCCCGCCGTACCCGGGCGTGATCTGCGTCTCGGTGAACGAGGAGATCGTCCACGGCATCCCCGGCCCGCGCACGATCGCCGCGGGCGACGTCGTCAGCATCGACTTCGGCGTCTCGGTCGACGGCTTCCATGGCGACGCCGCGGTCACGGTGACGGTCGGCGAGGTGGCCCCGGAGCGGCGCGCGCTCGTCGACGTGACGCGCGAGTCGCTCGAGCGCGCGATCGCCCAGATGCGCGCCGGGCGCCGGCTCTCGGACATCGGCCACGCGGTGCAGGCGCACGTCGAGGCGGCCGGCTTCTCGGTGGTGCGCGACTTCGCGGGCCACGGCATCGGCCGGCGCATGCACGAGTCGCCCTGGATCCCGAACTACGGCGCGCCGGGCCGGGGCCCGCGCCTCGCGCCCGGGATGGTCTTCGCGATCGAGCCGATGGTGAACCAGGGCGCCCCCGGCGTCCGCATCCTCGACGACGAGTGGACCGCCGTCACGGTCGACGGCGCGCCGTCGGCGCACTTCGAGCACACGGTGCTCGTCACGGAAGGCGAGCCGGAGGTGCTGACCCGCACCCCGGCGGGGAGCGGCGCGCGGCGCTCGGAGCCACGGCCGGACGCGGGGGCGGCGCGGCGCGGGGCGGATCGCGAGCTCGTCGCGGCGACGGAGGGGAGATGAAGGTCAGGGCGTCGGTGCGCAAGATCTGCGACAAGTGCCGGATCGTCCGGCGCAAGCGCGTCGTGCGCGTGATCTGCGAGAACCCGAAGCACAAGCAGCGTCAGGGCTAGGAGCCCGAGGAGAACACGATGGCGCGAATCGCCGGAGTCGACCTCCCGCGCAACAAGCGCACCGAGATCGCACTCACCTACATCTTCGGCATCGGCCGCACCTCCGCGCGCCAGATCTGCGAGAAGGCGGACATCGGCCGCGACGCGCGGATCGAGCAGCTCTCCGACGGAGAGCTCGTGCGCCTGCGCGAGGTGATCGAGCGCGAATACGAGGTCGAAGGAGACCGCCGCCGCACGGTGTCGCAGAACATCAAGATGCTGATGGACATCGGCTGCTACCGGGGCCTCCGGCACCGCCGCGGTCTGCCGGTGCGCGGACAGCGCACGCACACCAACGCGCGCACGCGGAAGGGCCCGGCGAAGACGGTCGCCGGCAAGAAGAAGACACTCGCCAAGAAGTAGCGGGATCAGGAGCGAACGTGAAGAAGGGCCGCAAGAAGGTCAAGAAGAACGTCCAGTCCGGCGTCGCCCACATCCAGTCGACGTTCAACAACACGGTGGTGACCATCACCGACGTGGCGGGGAACGCGCTCTGCTGGGGAACGGCGGGCTCGTCGGGCTTCAAGGGGTCGCGGAAGTCGACTCCGTTCGCCGCGCAGGTGGCGGCGGAGGAGTGCGCGAAGAAGGCGATGGAGCACGGCGTGCGCCAGCTGGCGGTCTACGTGAAGGGGCCCGGGGGCGGGCGAGAGTCCGCCGTCCGGGCGCTGCAGGCGCAGGGGATCCGCGTGACGCTGATCCGCGACGTCACCCCGGTTCCCCACAACGGCTGCCGGCCGCCCAAGCGGCGCCGGGTCTAGGCCGGGAGAAGGCGAATGGCTCGCTACAAGGACGCGGTGTGCCGGCTGTGCCGGCGCGAGGGCACCAAGCTCTTCCTGAAGGGCGATCGCTGCTTCACGCCCAAGTGCGGCATCGAGCGCCGCTCCTATCCGCCGGGGCAGCACGGGCAGGGCCGCCCGCGCTTCTCCGACTACGGCGTGCAGCTGCGCGAGAAGCAGAAGGTGAAGCGCATGTACGGCCTGCTCGAGCGCCAGTTCGCCAGCACCATGAAGAAGGCGACGGCGATGCGCGGCCGCTCGGGCGAGAACCTGCTGATGCTGCTCGAGCGCAGGCTCGACAGCGTGGTCTTCCGCATGGGCTTCGCGACCTCGCGCGCCGAGGCGCGGCAGCTGGTGCGGCACGGGCACTTCAACGTGAACGGCCGCAGGGCGACGATCCCGTCGATGGTGCTGCGTCAGGGCGCCAAGGTGACGGTGCGCGAGGGCTCGCGGCAGGTGGCGCGGATCGCCGGCGCCCTCGACACGCTCGAGGGCCGCAGCGTGCCGCGCTGGCTGGAGACGGACAAGGAGCGGTTCGAGGGCACGGTGAAGGCGCTGCCCAGCCGCGACGACATCACGCTGCCGATCCAGGAGCAGCTCATCGTCGAGCTCTACTCGCGCTGACCCGCGCGCGAGTGAGCCCGATCGGGGGGACCGAGAGCATATGATGGAACAGGAGCTGATTGCACGGAACTGGCGCGAGCTGATCCGGCCGCGCTCGCTCGAGTCGGACGGCGAGTCCAGCGAGACCTACTGGCGCGTCGCCTGCGAGCCCTTGGAGCGCGGGTTCGGCGTGACGCTGGGCAATGCCCTGCGCCGGGTCCTGCTCTCGTCGCTGCAGGGAGCCGCGATCACCGCGGTGCGGATCAACAACGTCCTGCACGAGTTCTCGACGATTCCCGGCGTGATGGAGGACGTGAGCGACATCGTCCTCAACCTGAAGGAGGTGCGCCTCCGCATGCACGGGACGGGGCCGAAGACCCTGCGCGTGCACAAGCGCGGCGAGGGCGTGCTCCTCGCCGGCGATCTCGCCGCCGAGGACTCCTCGATCGAGGTCGTGAACCCCGACCACCGCATCGCGACGCTCTCGCCCGAGGCGGACGTCGAGATGGAGCTCACGGTGCGGCTCGGGAAGGGCTACGTCCCGGCCGAGAAGAACAAGACCGAAGACATGGCGATCGGGACGATCCCGATCGACTCGATCTTCTCGCCGGTGCGAAAGATCAACTACACGGTCACGCCCGCCCGGGTGGGACGCGAGACCGACTTCGACCGCCTGCTGCTCGAGATCTGGACGGACGGCACGATCGCGCCGTCGAACGCGCTGGCCTACGGCGCCAAGATCCTCAAGGAGCAGCTCGCGATCTTCATCAACTTCGACGAGCCGGTCGAGGCGCCGCTGCCCAAGAGCGACGAGCCGATGCCGCTGAACCCGAACCTCTTCCGCTCGGTGGACGAGCTCGAGCTCTCGGTGCGCTCGGCGAACTGCCTCCAGAACGCGAACATCCGGCTGATCGGCGAGCTCGTGCAGCGCTCCGAGGCGGAGATGCTGAAGACCAAGAACTTCGGCCGCAAGTCGCTGAACGAGATCAAGGAGGTGCTCGCCGCCATGGGCCTGCACCTCGGCATGAAGCTCGACGGCTTCCCGGACCGCCGGGACGGCGAGCGCATCGCGAGGGACGTCTGAGCCATGCGCCACCGTGCACGATCCCGCAGGCTCGGGCGCTCGACCCCCCACCGCTGGGCCATGCTGCGGAACATGGTCACGTCGCTGCTCGAGCACGGGCGGATCGAGACGACCGACGCCAAGGCCAAGGAGGTGCGCCGCGTCGCCGAGCGCATGATCACGCTCGGCAAGCGCGGCACGCTGCATGCTCGCCGCAATGCGCTGCGCGTGATCCGCGACCGTACCGTCGCTGCGCGCGTCTTCGGCGACCTCGCCGACCGCTTCCGCGAGCGGCCGGGCGGCTACACGCGCGTCCTGAAGCTCGGCCGACGCGTGGGCGACGCCGCGCCGGTGTCGATCCTCGAGCTGGTCGCCGGCGCCGAGGCGGCGAAGCCGGCGGGCGGTCGCAAGCGGGCGGCGCGCGGGAAGGGCGAGCCGAAGGAGGGCGCCGCGACCGCGCGGCGGGCGGCGTCCGCCGAGCGCAAGGCTGCGGCGAAGCCCGCCGCCCGGGGCAAGGGCGGCAAGGGCAAGGGCGGCGACGTGGCGGCGCGCAAGCCCGCGGCTCCGCGCAAGGCCGGTCGATCGTCGAAGTCCGACTGACGCCGTCCGCGGAATCGCAGCCGATGCGCGAGCGCCGGGGCGTCTGGCTGATCGTCCTCTGCGTCGCGGTCGGGGCCGCCTTCGCGCTGCTCTCGACGCGGACCGAGGCCCCGGTCGACCGCGGCGCGTCCGCCCCCGACTTCACGCTGCCGCGCCTCGGCAGCCCCGAGCCGATCCACTTCGCGTCGCTGCACGGGCGCGTCGTCCTCGTCAACTTCTGGGCCACCTGGTGCAAGCCCTGCGAGGACGAGATGCCGGCGATGCAGCGCCTCTACGACGCGCTGCGGGGCTCCGGCTTCGAGCTGCTCGCGATCTCCGTCGACGCCGAGGCGGCGCCGGTCGAGGCCTTCCGCGAGCGGCTGGACCTGCGCTTCCCGATCCTGCTCGACGCCGACCAGCGCGTCGCGCGCGCCTATCAGACCTTCCGCTTCCCGGAGACGCTGCTCGTCGGAGCGGACGGCGAGATCGTCGAGCGCTACGTCGGCCCGAAGGAGTGGGACGCCGAGGCCT
>Ga0075428_100003055_pt1 | contig 18256 bp, 13 predicted proteins | sample RhiMetdeltSRZDD2_FD_75291 | JGI IMG/M metagenome (GOLD analysis project Ga0075428, IMG submission 75291) | Populus rhizosphere microbial communities from Tennessee, USA - Rhizosphere MetaG P. deltoides SRZDD2 | ecosystem: Host-associated > Plants > Roots > Rhizosphere > Soil | place: USA... | reverse complement strand
TTTTTTGTGAGCTAAAATTTCAACCGCAAGTTTACATACACCTGATTGCTAGGCGTGCGGCACTCAGTAAGTCTCTGCGTTGCGTAGTGCCCGTGAGGGTATAATCTTTTGGCTTTATGAAAATCCTGACCGTTCTTACCTACTACCGCCCTCACACCTCCGGACTCACCATCTACGCGGAGCGGCTGGCGCGCGCGTTTGACAAACGCGGACATCACGTGACTGTGATGACGATGCAGTACGAGCCATCCCTGCCCAGGGAGGAAACTATAGACGGAGTCAAAATCATCCGTGTGCCGGTGGTCGCGCGCGTGAGTAAGGGCGTGATCGCACCAACGATTGGGTTTCTGGCGACAAAGCTTGTCGCTCAGCACGATGTTGTACAGTTGCATCTCCCACAATTCGACGCGCCTGGCATTGCCTTGCGCGGTCGCTTGTTTGGAAGGCCAACGGTGCTCACCTATCACTGTGATTTGCAGTTGCCTCCCGGAATTTTCAATCGCTTTGTCAATACCGTAGTGGATTTGATGAACGATCTGGCAGGGGTATTTTCGAGTCACATTGTGACGTATACACAGGACTATGCCGACCACTCCGCCTATCTCTCTCGCTACGCCTCCAAACTGACCCCGATCCTGCCTCCGGTCGAAATGCCTGATCCACTCCCCGGCGCGATTCAAGCCTTTGCGGAGGAACATCGTGCCAAGGAGCGTCGTCCAGTGATTGGTATGGTGACACGTTTTGCGTCCGAGAAGGGCGTCGAGATCCTACTGGATGCTCTACCCACGATCTTAAAACAATACCCGAAAGCCCAGGTTCTCTACGCCGGACAGCATCAAAACGTGATGGGTGAACAGGCTTATTTTGATCGGTTGTGGCCACAAATTCGCGAATATGAGGTTTCCGGTCATTGGAAGTTCCTCGGGAACCTTGATCCTGTTCAATTATCGGCTCTATATCCCAATCTGGATGTGTTAACGGTTCCCTCCTTGAACTCCACCGAAGCTTTTGGGCTTGTACAGATCGAAGCGATGATGAACGGTGTGCCCTGTGTCGCCTCGGCGTTGCCAGGTGTGAGGCAGCCTGTGAAAATGCATGGTATGGGACAGGTCGCTAAAATTGGTGATTCGGCTGACTTGGCGAGGGCAATTCTCGAAGTGCTGGATGATCCCCAAAAGTTCAAAGGTGATGTAGAGGCGATCAAGCAAGCTTACAATCCCGATTCTGTCGCTCAGGAATATGAAAAGTTATTTGAAAAACTTATGGAATGACTTCGAAGCCTTCATCCGGAAAATGACTGTCAAACGCAAATGCGGTTTGAACCTCATAGCGCCGCATGGTATCGAAACTGGAACGATCCACTAAACTGATTTGACGACGATTATTTTTTAATACGGTCTTGACAATCGCATTATGAAGCTCTTCATCCAGCCAGTCAATCTCGACGAAAGGTAGAATATCGTTATGCAGGATGGATACGGCCCGTAGCCCAAGTCGTCTTTGAATAAGCGCAATACTTTCCACGAGAACATAGTTGTTGGAGATCAATTGTTGCTCATCTTCGATCAGTTTTTTCCAGGTTTGCATGGCTTGATCATGATTTGGATCATCCAAGTGCACTAGCGCAAGAAAGGCTGAGGTGTCGACGAAGATCATGACGCGTAAATTTCATCAAGATATTTGTCGTGATTAGCCGACAAATCCTTTTTTCCTTCGATATCTCGGAATTTTGCCTTTCTGATCTTTTCCAGACCTGCCAAGGCGCGGCGCTTCTTTTTCAACCGTTCCGGGTCTTTGGCGGCAGTGGCAACATAAACTGCCACACTTTCTCGTACCAGCCTCGCGACAGGAGTTTTACGTACCTTTGCCATTTCTTTTAGTGCCTTGACCTGTTCTTCGGTTAGCTGAACCATCATTCGAACCATAGAATCCTCCATTCTGCTATCACTTTTTGAAAAGTGCTATCATTATATCATGCCTGAAAAAGACTTTCTGTTCTTACAACTGCGCGACCTCCCCTACTTCCGCGCGTTTTTGCGTGCGGTGGAGAGCTCCTATTATCAGGATCTGCCCCTGCCCGCGCCGGTCTATGACGTGGGGTGCGGCGATGGCCATTTCGCTTCGTTGACCTTCGACCAGAAAATTGACGTGGGACTCGATCCCTGGCATGGGCCCATCCATGAAGCGAAGAAATTCGGCGCGTATAAATCCCTCGTGGAGGCGGATGGTGCGAAGTCGCCGTTTCCCTCTGAATATTTTGCGAGCGCCTTCAGCAATTCCGTACTGGAGCATATTCCTCATATCGATGCTGTACTGAAGGAAACTGCGCGCGTTTTGAAACCTGGCGCAGTGTTTTTGTTCTGTGTGCCCAATGACCGCTTCAACGACAATCTTTCGATAGCTGCCGCGCTGGAGAAGCTTGGCCTCCATTCGCTGGCACGATCCTACTGCACGTTTTTTACAAAGATCGCCCGTCACCGCCATTTGGACGGTCCAGAAGCTTGGACCAACCGTCTGCAGCAGGCAGGTTTCGTGATCGAGAGGTGGTGGCATTATTTTCCGCCCAAAGCCCTGGCTATTTTAGAATGGGGACATTATTTTGGATTACCCTCCCTGGTCATGCGCAAGCTTACCGGAAGATGGATTCTTATCCCCAGATATTGGAACTTACTGCCTGTCTATCGTTTTTTACAGCCTTATGCATCTGCCGTCCCTGCTGAAGATGGCGTATGCACATTCTATGTTGCCCGGCGAACGGGTGGATAAAAAGCAAATTAAACTATGTTACGCAAGTATTCTTATTATTTGTACTCAATTTTTGAGCTACTCCTTGGTTTTGAAAACCCGCTCCTGATCATAAAAATTTTCTTGCATTTAGCCCAGCCCGGGATCAAAACGATTAGACTCCGTGGTCATAATCTTGTATTTAGGGTTCGCGGCGCCATGGACGTGTGGAGTATTAAAGAGACATTTCTCGACCGTTTTTACGAAAAATATGGCTTTTTAATAGAACCTGGCTGGAACGTAATTGATATTGGCGCCGGTATCGGCGATTACACTCTGTATGCTACCATTAAGCAATCCAATGCCCGTGTGTTCGCATTTGAACCATATCAGGAATCGTTTACGCTGATGCAGGAAAATCTTCGTAGAAACAGGGTTTCCAATGTTCAAGCCTTTGACCAGGCGATTGGCGCCGACACCGGCGACCTCATCCTTGACCTGACCAGCGGAGAACCTTTACAATTTCAAAGCCAGGTAAAGCAAGCGACAAATATAAAAAACAGTCTTTCAGTCAAATCGCTCTCTCTTATCGATGCCCTGGCAAAGCTGGATCTGGATTCATGTGACTTGTTGAAACTGGATTGTGAGGGAGCTGAATACTCAATTCTATTCAATAGCTCCCGGTCTGCCCTGGAACGTATTCAGCGGATTGTCATGGAATATCACGACAATCTTGTCCCACACCATCATGGTGAGTTAGTTCGTTTCCTGCAAGACAGGGGCTTTCAGGTCGAAACGTTTCCAAACCCGGTCCATTCCAACCTTGGGTATTTGCGTGCTCGGCGAAACGATCACAGCGTGTCACATATTTAGCGAATTTGAAATTTGAGTTTTAGTCCGCAAATCGATTCGAAACGTTTATTATTAATGAAACAAATGGCAAGAAAGGTGATTTATGGATCAGGAACCTAGTGTTTTGGATTTCGTTAAGAGTCGCATACACTATTGGCAATATAGAATACTTCATCCCTCTGCCGATGCCGAAAAAATCCAGGAGTCTCAGCTCTGGGTGGAAGTTAAACCTGTTCCTGTTCAGGAGGAAGCCGGCCAGGAATTGGCGGCGACGCCTTTTCGCTTTCCATCGCGCGTATTGCTGCTGCTTACGCTAGGCATCATTGCACAACTTTCCCTGGAGCCTCGTCTGACCTCACCGCGCACCTGGCAGATGGGGGTCATTTTCTACGTACTGGCGTGGCTGTCTCTGCTCTGGTTGCACGCCCGGAGAGAAATCGCATTGCCGGTCTGGGCCGCAAATGCTGAGGAGGTCTCACAGGATACAAGATTTTTGCAGTCTTCGACCACGTTCATCATTTCGCTGGTGTTCACTCTCTTTGCTTTTTTAGCTTTTGGTGGAAATCGGTTTACAACTTTCAATGTCCTGATATGGTTCATAGCAATACTGACGATGATCCATGCCTTCTGGCTGCCTGGCATGAATAGAGTCAGCTGGATCAGCAGGCTTAAAGACTTTGTATTTCGCCAAAAATGGAATATTTCATTCGACCGCTTCACCCTCTTGTTTCTGGCAGTTCTGGGTCTGGTGCTCTTTTTTCGCACCTATCGTTTGCTGGATGTTCCCTCTCAAATGATCAGTGATCAGGCTGAAAAATTATGGGATGTCGGTGATGTACTAAATGGACAGACAGCCATTTTTTTTCAACGCAACACGGGGCGTGAATTCTTTCAATTTTATCTAACTGCCGCAATCATCCGGTTATTTAATACCGGTCTGACCTATCTGAGCTTAAAAATCGGAACGGTCCTGGCCGGCATCATTACACTTTTCTACATTTACCACCTCGGTAAGGAAATAGGAAATAGGCGTATCGGGTTGCTGGCGATGATTTTTGCAGGTATCGCCTACTGGCCTAACATCATCTCACGTTATGGGTTACGTTTCCCTTTCTATCCTCTGTTTTACGCTCCCGCGCTTTTTTTCCTGGTCCGTGGGCTGCAGCGACGGAATCGAAACGATTTCATCTTGAGCGGTTTATTTGTTGGGCTGGGCCTGCACGGATACAGTCCCTTTCGGGTGGTTCCCATTGTACTTGTGTTAGCAGTTGTCCTATACCTGATCCATGCACAATCAAAAGGATTTCGCAGGCAGGCCATCTGGGGATTGTTTGCGCTGGGTGTCATCGCGTTGATTGTCTTTGTACCGCTTTTAAGATACATGACCGAGCATCCAGAAATGGTGCTCTTCCGTGCCATGACGCGGCTGGGGGACCTGGAACAGCCTCTCCCGGGGCCCGCCTGGCAGATCTTCCTTAATAATCTGTGGAGATCATTAACCATGTTTGCCTGGGATAATGGTGAGGTCTGGCCCATTTCCATACCGCACCGACCCGTCCTGGATGTAGTCAGTGCCGTGCTGTTTCATCTTGGTGTGGTACTGATGATTATCCGGTACATCCGGCAGCGTCACTGGTACGATATCTTTACGCTGCTTTCCATTCCTTTGTTGATGCTGCCATCCATCCTCTCCCTGGCTTTCCCGGGTGAGAATCCCTCCTTGAATCGCTCCGGGGCTGCGATTATCCCGGTCTTTTTGATCATTGGTTTGGCATTCGACAGTTTTTTAACGGCGCTAGAGTCTAATGGCAGCCGGCGCTTGGCCTGGACAATGGGTATTTTTCTGCTGGCATGGGCGTCTTTGCAGAATTACGATCTGGTGTTTAACAAATACCGAAAACAATATGATCTATCTGCATGGAATACAACCGAAATGGGGGAGGTGGTACATAGCTTCGCTGAATTGACCGGCAGTTCAGATACTGCCTGGCTGGTTGGATATCCTCATTGGGTCGATAGCCGTCTTGTGATGATCAATGCAGGCTTCCCCCTGAGGGACAACGCCATTTGGCCCGATGGTTTCCAGGGTACGCTTGCTGATCCACGCTCCAAATTGTTTCTGATAAATATAAATGATACGGCGGATATCGAAGCCCTGCAGTCACTTTATCCACAGGGTCAGCTACAGCAATACAAATCAAAATATGAAGGCAAGGATTTTATGCTATTCATTGTGCCCGCCGCACAATGAATTGGTGATTCAGTATGTCTGACCTATCTAAGACTCGCACTATACGTTCATGGATTTATGATCTTCTGTTCCTGCTTGTGCTGGGGTTGGCAGCCTATTTTCGGTTGACGGGAGTGGATTGGGGTGAGGGGCAGGGGCAACACCCGGATGAGAACTTCTTTTCCTCTGTATATAGCAGTTTACAGGCGCATCGGTGCACAGATCGAAATATCCCTGTGGAGGCCTGTCCGCCCGAACAGAGACGTTGGATGAGTCCAGTTGAGTATCTGAATTCAGAGACCTCGTCATTAAACCCCTACAATCGCGGCTATTCATTTTATGTCTATGGTAACCTGCCGATGACGATCGTACGCGTTGCTGGGGAAGCAATGGGCAAACTGGATGGGAGGCTTTTAGGACGCCAGTTTTCTGCGCTGATGGATCTGTTTACTATCCTGCTCTTGTATTTGATCGTGTCGCGCCTGTATGACCGCCGCGTTGCGCTTCTGGCGTCGCTGTTTTCCACGCTGGCAGCCATGCAGATACAACAATCTCATTTTTTCACGCCGGACTTGTTCGTCAACGCTTTTGCATTTCTGGCAATTTTCTTCGCGGTAAATATCCTGACCACTGATTCGGAATCTGAGAACGGAGAAAGAAAAGCTGAGGTCGTAAGGGTCGAGCCAGTAGTTCCTGACTCAGGCTCCACTGAATTGTCGCCTGAACGGGCCACAATGGATAAGCCGCAGCCTGTACACGATCATGTGCCAGCTTTCGACTTACGATCCCTGCTTACGAATCGGCTTTTTCTCTATAGCCTTGGCTTCGGAATTGCCTATGGAATGGCATTAGCCTCAAAAGTAAATATTTATCCCCTGGCGATTCTACTACCTGGCGCATTCCTCCTGCGCTCCTTTATGCACAAGTTCCATTCGCAAAAGGAGGAGGTTGAAGGCGAAGTTCTTTCCGTAGATGATCGTCGAGTGCCAGAAACTAGCTACTGGATGCCCATCATTATCTGTCTGGTGGCAGGTGGACTTGCAGCAGTCATTTCGTTCCGCATCTTTCAACCGTATGCCTTCAAAGGCCTCGGTCTCAATCCACAGTGGGTGGCAAACATCCAGGATCAACGCGCCCAGGCAAACGGCAATACGGACGTGCCCTGGGAACTCCAATGGGCACGGCGCTCGCATCTTTATTCGTTTGAGAACCTGACTCTCTGGGGGCTTGGGCTTCCTCTGGGAATCCTTGCCTGGGCGGGTTTCCTCTATATGGGCTGGCGCATTCTCAAAGGTGAGTGGCGTCATATACTATTGTGGAGTTGGACGGCTCTCTATTTCACCTGGCAGTCGTTTCAATTCAACCCTACCATGCGCTATCAACTGCCCATTTATCCGCTTTTGGCGATGATGGCGGCGTGGTTTGTGTTTGAGCTGGCAGGTTCGAATAGGATCTCCGACCGCGAGCCGCACGCCGCTGTCAGTCCGCTGCGGGTGATTGGCGCGTCGATCCTTGGCCTGACCGTGCTGGCCCTCACAGCCGCCTGGGCGTTTGCCATTCATAGCATTTATATCCGCGATGAACCACGTGTGGCTGCCTCGCGCTGGATTTATCAAAACGTCCCTGGTCCCATCAACATTCAGATCCAAACGGGAGAAGATGGAACCTATAATCAGCCTCTACCGTTTCCAGCCGAGGGGACAATTGATGCCAACGCTCCTTATACATTCTATTTCTCGCCCAGGCAGGCTGGACAAATCACGGGAATTCTCCTGCCGCATGTTTCGAATCAAGTGCCAGCTTCAGAGGCGTCAATCGCAAGCCTCGAGCTGATCCTCTCTGAGACGCCGAATCCAACTCCCGAGCAGATTCTCGCTCAAGCCTCCGCGCCAGTTGATCCGTCATCAACATCCGATCCACGCGGCGTTCCCGTGGAATTCATCTTTGAAGAGCCGGTTCAAGTTTCGGTGGGCACAAGCTACTCGATCAGCATCCAGGCATTGGGTGGAGTCTTTACCCTTCACGCTGCCTCCGTGGCCAACGAGACGGATTATGATTACGGTCTCCCTATGCGCGTGGATGGCTATGACGGATTTGGCGGAATCTATGCCGGGGACTTGAATCTGCAAGTGTATTGGGATGACAACGCGGATAAATTGGAACGTTTCGTTTCCACGCTCGACCAGGCTGACTACATCTTCATTCCCACAAATCACCAGTATGCCCAGATCAGCCGCGTACCAGAACGGTACCCTCTAACGGCCTACTATTATGGTGAATTGATGGGCTGTCCATCTGAACTGGAAACTATCCCGTGTTATCACGAAGCCAAACCCGGTGATTACGAAGGCCGGCTCGGGTTCGATTTGGTGGCCGTCTTTGAAACCTTTCCGAAGCTTGGGGAGTTCGAGATCAATGACCAATATGCAGAAGAGGCGTTCACCTTTTACGATCATCCCAAGGTGTTCATCTTCAAAAAGAATGATGACTTTGATGTTCAGCAGGTACGCGCCTCCCTCAGCACCGTGGACTTGACCAAAGTTGTACGGTTACTGGCGAAGCAATTCTCCGATTATTCCACTCTACTATTGCCACCAGACCGTTTGGCCAGTCAACGCGCTGGCGGTTCGTGGTCTGAGCTTTTTGACTATGACTGGATTCAGAATCGCTATCCGGTCCTGGGTTTATTGATCTGGTATATCTTCATCTTCATCCTGGGTCTCGCCACGTATCCGATTATCCGTATCGCCATGCCCGGGTTGGCGGATAAAGGCTATCCGCTCAGCCGCGCGCTGGGACTGGTTATCTTTGGTTACCTGGCATGGCTGGCTGGCTCAGTGGGAATTCCAGTTACACGGACTTTGATTGCAGTGGTATTTGGTGCGCTCTTCGTAATTGGCGCAGTGCTGGGTCATCTACAGCGCGATGCGCTGATTACCGAATGGCAGACCAAAGGGAAATATTTCCTCCTGGTCGAAGGTCTCTTCCTGCTCTTCTTCCTGATCGACCTCCTCATCCGCATCGGCAACCCGGATATGTGGCATCCCGCCCGAGGTGGCGAGCGTCCCATGGACTTTTCGTATTTCAACGCGGTGATCAAGAGCACTACCTTCCCGCCGTATGACCCGTGGTTCGCAGGCGGGCATCTCAATTACTATTACTATGGTTTTGTGCTGGTTGCCATGCCGGTAAAACTGCTTGGCATTGTCCCGAGCATTGCCTATAACTTTATCCTCCCAACCCTGTTTGCAATGGTGGGCATCTGCGCCTTTTCCATTGGCTGGAATCTGTTGAGTAAGGAGGAAGGTGGAAAGCAGAAGGATGAAGAGACCTCTGCCTTTAATTCAGCTTTTAAACTTGATCCTTTAGCCTTTATCGCGGGTATAGCGGCTGCTTCTCTAGCCATTCTGCTTGGAAATCTTGGAACGATCCAGCTTCTGTATAACAAACTACAACAGCTTGGTGCGCTTGGCACCTTCACCTGGGAATCGACCTTTCCTCAGCGACTGTCGTGGGCCATCGAAGGCATGCAGATGCTTTTCGGCGGTGCTTCGCTCCCCATCGGGTTAGGTGACTGGTACTGGGATCCAAGCCGGGTCATTCCGCCAGGACCAGGCAATGAGATCACCGAGTTTCCGTTATTCACATTCCTCTACAGCGACCTGCACGCGCACATGATGGTTATGCCCGTGGCGCTGCTTGCCCTCAGTTGGGCGCTCGCCGTCCTAGTTGGACGAGCCAAATGGCAGAATAGAGCCTCAGCCGGGTTAGGAATCGTAATCGGTGGGCTGATCATCGGTACGGTGTATCCTGCCAACCTGTCCGATGCCTATACTTATTTGTTGATTGGTATCATCGCGTTAGCCTATTCGATCTGGCGCCATTCCGAAATCGAACCCATCACACGAATCGCACTCGCCATCGGTGGAGCGATCGCACTCTATATGTTGTCCACCTATCTGTATTTGCCATATCGTGCATGGTATGCACAGGCCTATAGCGCGCTTGACCCATGGAAGGGACCATATACACCGGTTGCTTCCTATCTTACACATTGGGGCGTGTTCCTTTTTATCGCTGTTTCGTGGATGGCCTGGGAGACGCGGCAGTGGATGGCACAGACACCTCTCTCTGCACTGAGCAAACTCAAACCGTATCAATTGTTGATCGAGGGCGCATTGATTGGGCTGGTTATTGCGCTTTTGGCGATTCAATTTTTTGTTGGCACAAGCATCCAGTGGATCGCACTGCCTATCGCGGCCTGGGCCGGGGTGTTGTTGTTGAACCCGAATTTACCGGATACGAAACGCCTAGTATTGTTCTTCATTGGAACGGCGATGTTCATTAGCCTCCTTGTGGAGGTCGTGGTGGTGAGGGGCGATATTGGGCGCGCCAATACAATCTTCAAGTTCTATTTGCAGGCCTGGCTAATGCTGGCGGTCAGCGCGGGGGCGATGCTGGCATGGACTCTCTCTGCCTTTTTCAGATGGCTGCCCGGCTGGCGAGCCTTCTGGCAGACTGGCTTGATCTTGCTCGTTGCAGGGGCGGCCTTGTTTACTGTGAGTGGTACGGCTGGCAAGGTCCGTGACCGCTGGGTGGTGGAGGCCCCGCACTCTCTCGACGCCATGACCTTCATGAACTATGCTCAATATGATGACTTTGGTCAGCGACTGGTTTTAAACGAAGATTATCGTGCCATCCGCTGGATGCAGGAGAATGTACAAGGGTCACCTGTGATCGTGGAGACAAATTGTCCTGAGTATCACTGGTGTACACGTTTTACCATCTATACGGGACTGCCCGGTGTAGTGGGCTGGAATTTTCATCAAAGGCAGCAACGTGCCTTTAACTCCACCTGGGTGGAGGAACGCGTCGCTGCGGTTGGAAACTTCTATAACAGCATCGAAGAGAAGTTCACCAGCGACTTTTTGAAAACGTATGACGTGAAATATATTATCGTTGGTCAACTGGAACGCGCGGCCTACACACCGGAGGGGATTGCCAAATTCGAGCAATTGGACGGTACGCTATGGAAGTCCGTGTACAGGGATGGGCAGACGATCATTTATGAAGTAATACAGTGACAGGAGCGTTTAACTAGTAGCCCTGTTTCAGGTGACTGGAGCATCTTATGATCTTTCATATTACATCTCACACGGCATGGGCAGAAGCACAGGCCCAAGGTGAATACACCGCACCGAGTCTCTCTGTAGAGGGCTTTGTGCATTGCTCGACTCATTCACAAGTTCTACCAGTGGCGGAGAACTTTTATAAAGGGCACGAGGAGCTTATCGTGCTTGTGATTGATCCAGCGCTGCTTTCCTCGGCGCTGCACTGGGAATTGCCGTTTGAGCAGATACTGCCTCCTGGCATCGCCGAAGGAGAAAAGTTTCCGCATATTTATGGCCCGATCAATTTAAACGCAGTGATGAAAGTGGTTGAGCTGAAAGTGGATTCCAACGGCGCCTTCACGTTGCCCGATCTCTAATCATCCTATGCTCCCATCGCGATTCACCGATCATCCATGACCTCATTTCTCACCTGGTATATCCTCATCACCCTCCTCGGCTGGATAACTTTCCCTCTGGCGTATCGTTTGTTCCCAGCGTTGAAGGATCGCGGCTATACGTTATCACGCGCGCTGGGTTTGCTGATCTGGGGATATGTCTTCTGGCTGTTTGGGTCACTCGGCATCGCACAAAATGACATGGGCGGCTTGTTACTGGGATTGGTCATACTGGGGGGATTGAGTGCCTGGGGAATCGTAAATCGGAAGTCGGAGGTCATCCATTGGCTTGACGAGAATCGCCGCCTTATCCTCACGGCAGAGCTCCTTTTCCTCTTTGCCTTTGCATTCATGGCCTTTGTCCGTTCGGCAAACCCTGAGATCGTTGGCACGGAAAAACCGATGGAATTGATGATGATTCATGGCATTCTGAACTCACCAGTCTTCCCTCCGCGCGACCTTTGGCTTTCAGGGTATTCAATTTCCTATTATTACTTTGGCTATGTGATGACGTCCATGCTGGCCATGTTCACGGGCACGCCGGCTACGATGGCCTTCAACTTGATGATCGCCCTGGTCTTCGCCCTGTGCGCTCTCGGCGCGTATGGGATTCTATATAATCTGCTGAGAACGGCGCAATCATCCGAGGTCGAGGATCAAACATCTCATCCTCGTTCCTTTTTCCTCTTTCCTCTCCTCGCGCCTCTCTTCCTTCTCCTCGTTAGCAATGTGGAAGGTTTCCTCGAGATGCTTCACGCGCGCGGCCTCTTCTGGAAGGATGGCTCAAACTTCTGGACCTGGCTCGATATCCTTGAATTGAGAGACGCACCCTCGCAAACCCTTTCATGGATTCCCCAACGGGCGGGTTGGTGGTGGTGGCGCGCCTCGCGTGTCATCATGGATTATGATCTCAAAGGCAATTGGACGCTGGATGTTATCAATGAGTTTCCCGCTTTTTCATACATCCTGGGAGATTTACATCCGCATGTGTTATCCATGCCGTTTGTGTTATTAGCCGTGGCAGTCGCGTTGAATCTTTTTCTGGGTGGGTGGCAGGGGAAGATCAATCTATACTTTGGTCAATTGCATGTCAACCTCACGGGTTTTCTCCTCATTGCTCTCATGCTGGGCGGTCTGGCCTTCCTCAACACGTGGGATATCCTCATCGCAGGAGCGTTGATCGTTTTCAGCTACGCGTTGGCGCGGGCCCGCCGTCAGGTCCCCGCTGGGAGCGCGGCGGGCGAATCAGGCTGGGGTTGGGAAAGAATCGAAGATGTCCTGCTGCTGGGAATTCCAGTACTCGCCACAGCCTACGTGCTGTATCTGCCCTTCTTTATTGGCTTCGATTCGCAGGCGGGTGGTCTCATCCCCAATTTCATGTTCCCGACGCGCGGCGCGCAATTGTGGGTCATGTGGGGTACGTTGTTTATTCCAATTTTTGCCTATCTGGTTTATTTGTGGAGGGCTAACGTACCCGCCAATTGGCGTACTGGTTTATTGGCAGGACTGGGCATTGCGGTCCTGTTATTGGTATCCATGTTCGTTCTGGGATTTGTCGCGCTGAGATTCAAGTCCGAGCTTGTCAACCCGATTTTGGCCGCGCAGGGTCGCGACGCCAGTACATTCATTGCTGATAGTATGTCACGCAGGCTGCTGTATATTGGCGGATTAATAACATTACTGGCATTGCTGATTCCCACGTTGTCATTTTTATTCTCAAATCATTCACCGACAGATTCTGACGAACTATACGACCTGGAGCCCTTACCAGCCGTTGACGAACCCTCCATCCCTCATTCCTCCTATTTCATCCTTCTATTGATTACCCTGGGAGCTCTGCTAATTCTCGGCCCGGACTTTTTATACCTCAGCGACAACTTTGGATATCGTATCAATACTGTGTTCAAGTTTTATTATCAGGCCTGGATCCTATTGAGTCTTGCTGCGGCCTATGGCGCGGCCGTTCTACTCAAAAATTTGCGCGGCGCGGCGAACGCGATTTTCAGCGCCATTTTTCTTGTGGTTCTGATTGTGGGTCTGGCCTATCCCGTGCTCGGTGTGGCTAGCAAGACAAATGGCTTTAATCCTCCCTTTGATCTTACACTGGATGATTTTGACCGCGTGCAGCGCGAGACACCTGATGAAGCTGCGGCGATGGCCTGGTTGACATCCGCACCCGATGGCATCGTTGCTGAGGCTACCGGCAACCCCTATTCCTCTTATGCGCGCGTATCCATTTACACGGGTTTGCCAACGGTTTTAGGCTGGGGGAACCATGAAGGTCAATGGCGCGATTACGCCCTGCAAGGCTCGCGCGCACAGGATATTGAAACGCTGTACTCCACGCCCGATTGGGTCACCGCGCAGGATATTATCAAACGTTATAACATTCGATATGTGTATGTTGGAAACCTCGAACGTGTCACGTATCGAGTAAGCGAAGAGAAATTTAGCCTCTTTTTGAAATTGGTTTTTCAACAGGGCAATGTTGCCATCTATGAAGCGCCATAACCTCCTGTCACACCTGCACTCCCGATTTTTGAAATGCTGAAGCATTTCACAGAAAATCAGGCAGGTGTGCGCCAGGTGCAAGTTTTGCAAGGGTTGAGAGGCGCCACTCGCAATGACAGAATAAACACAGGTAAAATACTTCTATGAATTCCTACCAAAACAAATATGAAGGCTGGCTATATGGGTTGGCCTTTCTTATCGCCGTCGCCTTACGCTTCATTCAACTAGGCGCGGCTCCGCTGACCGACTCGGAAGCAACCCTGGCATTGCAAGCTTTCCATCTGGCGAAGGGCCAGGGCGAAATCCTTGCTCCACAGCCTGCCTATATTCTTTTTACCAGTCTGTTCTTCCTGGTTATTGAAAGCACGAATTTTATGGCGCGTGTCATCCCCGCCCTGGTGGGGAGCACATTGGTCTTTGCGCCTTATTTCTTTCGTCAAAAGATTGGTACACGGCCCGCTCTGATTCTTGCCTTCTTATTTGCATTCGACCCGGGCCTGGTGGCCCTCTCACGTCAAGCCAATGGGATGATCCTCGGCGTGACCTTTCTGTTGTTTGCGTGGGGGCTGTGGATAAATCGACGAGAAACCCTCGCTGGAATTTTTCTCGGCCTTGCGCTTCTTTCTGGCCCGTCGGTTTGGTCTGGCGTTCTGATCCTGCTGCTCGCCTCGATCTTTTTGCGCGGCATAAACCTCACACCCACCCGCGATAATTCTCCCGTCAGCGACTCTCCACTTGCGACTAACGAATTTTTGCGAAGCATCGCAATGGGCCGCACTACACTTTTTTCCCTGATCGCCACCCTGCTCCTCGCTGGGACCCTCTTCTTCACAGTCCCCAACGGACTCAGCGCCGCGTTTGACTCCCTGCCTGCCTACTTCTCCGTCTGGGTCGCGCCTTCCACGACAACGGTTTCGCGCACGTTGTTCACATTCATTGCATACGAACTGCTTGGCATCTCCCTCGCGGCCCTATCCATCGTGCGCGGATTTCGTACCAACAGCAAGCGAATTATCCGTTTGAGCATGTGGCTGGGCGTTGCCTTACTGCTGGCGGTGTTCTACCGCCAGACGGATGAACTGGCCTGGGCCATCATTCCGTTACTGTCATTGGCGGCCATGGAACTTTCACGGGCCTTCGATATGTATCGCGAAGAAATTGTGGAAGTGGGTGTGGTAGTCTTTGCGATCTTTATTTTGATGGTGTACATCTGGTACAACATTTCGGGCATTGCCTTGAATCCGGCCTCGACTCCAGCCACAGTGCCAATCTTTGGCGTGGTGGAAAATGCCCGCACCTTCGTTTTATACGGTTCCATATTGATTCTGATCGTCAGCATTGGACTGGTGGCGTTTGGCTGGTCCATGCGCACTGCCAGGTTGGGAGCTGCGTGGTCATTGGCCATTTTCTTCGGCTTGTACAGCCTGGGCGCGGCCTGGGGCGCCAGCGGGCTGCGCCACCCCGGCGGCGTGGAGTTATGGATTGCTGAATCAGCCAGACCCCTGCAGGCGAATTTACTCCTTGCCAGCGTGGACGATATCTCGGAATTCAGCCTGGGGCATATCGATTCGCAGCCTGTGACGATCTATGGACTTTCATCCCCGGCCCTGGAATGGCTCTTACGAAACAACGAAGTAAGCACGGCTTCAACACTTGACCCGCAACTGGCGCCGCCGATTGTGATAACCCCGCAAATGAGTGACTTGGGGTTGCCGGCCGCCTATCGCGGCCAGGATTTTACCTGGAGACAAACCCCTCAATGGGCCGTGACCCAAAATTATGATTGGATCAACTGGCTGGTATTTCGTAAACTGCCACTGGAAAATGAAACCATCATCCTCTGGGCACGCGACGATCTTTTCCCGGATGCGCGTGTGACTCAGCCATAAGGGGTCCTCAAAGCCAAGGGAAATTCACATGACCCCTTCCAAACCACCCTCCATCATCGCCATTGATGGGCCTGCGGCTTCGGGCAAATCCACGTTGGGGTTAAAGCTGGCCAATAAGCTTGGATATCTATTCTTTGATACGGGCGTGATGTATCGCGCCATCACCTGGCTGGCCTTGAAACTAGATATTGACCCCCGCGCCGAGGCCAGGATCACGGCCCTCGCGGAGCAAGTGCAGATCGACATCGCGCCAGCCTCAAAGGAGGATGGACGCGTCTGCGACGTCCTGATTGCAGGAGAAGATATCACCTGGGAAACGCGGCTGCCTGAAGTGGATGCAAATGTATCCATCGTCTCTGCCTATCGTGGCGTTCGTGAGGCGTTGAGCCGGCAACAGCGGCGCGTCGGTCAGCGCGGAAAGGTCGTCATGGTTGGACGCGATATCGGGACGGTGGTATTGCCCGAGGCCGATTTGAAGATCTATCTGGATGCCTCGGCGCAGGAGCGCGCGCAGCGTCGTTATGATGAGATCATTGCGCGTGGCGGGCAGGCCGATTACAACGATATCCTGGCAATGGTCCTCGAGCGTGATCGGATTGATTCCACTCGCGATGTGGCTCCACTCAAGGCGGCGGACGATGCCGTACTGATCGACTCGAATCAGATCAATGCTGAACAGGTTTTTGAGCAGGTACTGGCTTTGTGCAAATGAGTGACACGAAGGTGTACCGCGTGCCATTGCACTATCGCATCATTCGCTTCTTTATGAAGCCAATTTTTCGCGGCATCTTCCACATTTTGGGGAATGTAAAGGTTATTGGCAAAGAGCATATTCCATATGGCAAGCCGTATGTGGTTGCCATGAATCATGTTTCGATCTTCGACCCGCCTTTTGTGGCCGCGTTCTGGCCTGAGCAATTGGAGATCATCGGCGCGGCGGATGTGTTCGATAAGCCCGGCCAGGGAGTTGTGCTAAAAGCGTATGGTGTCATCCCGGTGCATCGCGGCGATTATGACCGCGCCTTGTTGACCAAAATTATTCGCATTATCAAATCTGGTTTGCCTTTGTTGATCGCGCCTGAAGGTGGCCGGTCCCACGTCCCTGCCATGCGACGCGCCATGCCGGGTGTAGGCTATATCATCGAACAGACGGGTGTGCCTGTCCTGCCAACTGCGTTGGTAGGCACCACGGAAGACTTCTGGCAGCGTGCCCGGCGCGGCGAACGCCCTCACCTGGAAATGCGGATTGGCAAACAGATTCATCTCCCCGAGATTACCGTTAGAGGCACCGAGCGACATGCAGCGCGCCAGCACAATGCGGACCTGGTGATGCGTCATCTGGCGGGCCTGTTGCCTGAGGAATATCGCGGCATCTATGCAGACTCCCCCATCTTCCCAGCCTAAACCTGTCACCGATTGGTGGCGACCTGATTTAGTCAGACTGCCCCGTCTTACATGGAGGCGGCGAATCTTTCGCGTTTTTATGCGCGGAATATTCAAATTAACTACTCTCGTGACAATGCGTGTCACCGTGAGCGGTATGGAGAACTTCCCGAAGCGGGGCCCGGCTTTAATCGTAATCAATCATCTTGGCGATGCAGATGTGGTGCTGTTAGGCGCGGCAATTCCCCGGACGATTGACGGAATGGGCAAGATCGAACTGAGCGAACACTGGCTGGTGGGGCCGATCTTCCGAGCCTATGGTGTGATCTATATTCATCGCGGCAGGCCAGATCGAAAGGCCATCCGCGCCGCGCTCGATGGGTTGGCGGAAGGTCGCATGATTGCGCTCGCACCGGAAGGCCGGCAGGCGTTGGATGGCAAGCTGGAGGAGGGCACAGATGGCGCGGCATTCCTTGCAATGAAATCCGGCGCACTAATTGTTCCGATCGCCATGACGGGAACCGGGAACGAAAATATCAATAGTCATTTGCGAATATGGCGGCGCGCGCGCGTCACATTGTCAGTGGGGAAACCGTTCAAATTGCAGGAGCAGGATGATCGTCACAAGACGCTGCGAGAGGGGACATATCAGATCATGGAGGCGTTGGCGAGTCTGCTTCCAGAGTCCTATCAAGGGAACTACAAAAGAAACCCGTCATGAATTGGGGCTATAATCAAATCCTATGCAGTTCATTCCATCGCTCTTGGATAATCTTGCATATGTAAATCCTATTCCAGCAGCGGGGTGGCTGGTGTGGCTTGGTGTCGGTGGAATGCTGGCAGTTTCATTCTATAACTGGCGGACCTATCAACCAAAACTGGATGCACGTGGCTGGGGGCTGTTTGGCGTGTTGTTCTTTGTGACGCTCGCGACTGCATTTTTCATCGGTTTGGAATTTTCAAGCGGCTCCTCTCTACCCGTGCCCGGATTGCCCGAAAAGCCGCCGGGTTCCACTATGATGATTTTTTCTGCCATCCCGTGGATGCTGGCTGGTGGCTTACTGGGTCCATTTGCCGCGGCGGGACTGGGAATGTTAAGCGGGCTGGTGCGCGCCGTATGGGATACCCACAGCCTCTTCACAGTGATCGAGCTGGGCCTGA
>Ga0075428_100003054_pt1 | contig 18258 bp, 11 predicted proteins | sample RhiMetdeltSRZDD2_FD_75291 | JGI IMG/M metagenome (GOLD analysis project Ga0075428, IMG submission 75291) | Populus rhizosphere microbial communities from Tennessee, USA - Rhizosphere MetaG P. deltoides SRZDD2 | ecosystem: Host-associated > Plants > Roots > Rhizosphere > Soil | place: USA... | reverse complement strand
TTTCCCGCGTGGAAAGGCAGCCTGTTTATCGGCGGGCTTCAGAGCACGAACCTCGTGCGGCTGGATATCTCCGGCGAGAAAGTGACCGGCGAAGAGCGGCTGCTCGGCCAGGTCAACGAGCGGATGCGCAACGTCACGCAAGGTCCTGATGGCGCGCTTTACCTGCTTACCGACAATCCGAAGGGACGCGTCTTGAAGGTCGTCCCGAAGAAATAGAAAAGGCGGGTCCGCTTCGCGGAACCCGCCCTACGTACTCGGTAGTAGTAGGCCGGGTTCCGCGCAGCGGACCCGGCTTCCGGCCACCAGCTAGCTGGTGGCCTTCACGTACTTGTTGAACCAGGCGATCGTGCTCTTCCACGCCTGGTCGGCCGCGGCCTTATTGAACCGCTCCGGCGTGGCGTCGTTGTTGAAGCCGTGCACGGCGCCAGGGTAGACGTGTCCTTCGTGGACGATGCCGGCCGCTGTCATGGCCTTGTCGTACTCCGGCCATGCCATGACGAGACGGGTGTCCTCGCCGCCGTGGTGCACGAGCACCGCGGCCTTGATCTTCGGCACGTCCGCGGTCGGCGGCGCGCCGCCGTAGTACGGTGCGACCGCAGCCATGTCGGCGCCCATGCGCACGGCCAGCTGGTTCACGACTCCGCCGCCGAAGCAGAAGCCGGTGGCGCCGAGCTTGCCGGTGCTATCGGGCCGATTCTTCAACCACACTGCAGCCGCATACAGGTCCTCGCCCATCTTCATGCGATCGACCTTACCGAAGAGCTCGCCACCTTTGGCGTCGTCGCCGGGGTAGCCGCCGACCGAGGTGAGGCCGTCAGGCGCGAAGGTCATGAAGCCCTCAAGGGCGATCCGGCGCGCGATGTCTTCGATGTGGGGGTTGAGGCCGCGGTTCTCGTGAACGACGAGGATCGCGGGCAGGCGGTTCGTGCCAGCGGAGGTCGGACGGACGAGGTAGCCGCGAATGGTGCCGTTGCCGTTGGGCGACGGCACCGTGGCGCGCTCGGTCTTGAGGCGCGCGTCAGTCGGCGATACCTGCTGCGCCGCGGCGTAGTTGGGCATCAGCTGGTCGACGATGGCCGCGGCCGCTGCGCTCGAGACGGCCACTTTCTTTACACGGTCGAGGAACGAACGGCGGTCGATGTTCCCGTGAATGTAGAGGTTGTAGGCGTCGATCGCCTCACGCGGAACGGGCTGTTTCGTCGATTCCATACTGGCTCCTGTTTCGAAATTGTCCGGGGGATGAAGACGTGATCGCGGAGGATACCACGACGGGTCCGAAGTCGGATACGATCCGGTCGACGTCGTCACAGAGGAGTCAGCTCATGAAGGCTCTGCATCGCATTTCCGCCACCCTGGCTGTTGGTGTTCTGGCGCTGTGTACCGTGCTTGTCGCGCAGCAGGCTTCGACTCCGCCGCAGCCGCAAGCCCAGCGGTTGCCCCCCATCGGGCCGGCGAGGCCGAATCGCGGCGCGCTTGTCCAGAAGCCCGCCGCCGTTACGCCCTCGGTACCCGCCGGGTTCACGGTGAGCGTCTACGCCGAGCTGCAGGCGCCTCGGATGATGGTCTATGCGCCGAATGGCGACCTGTTCGTCAGCTCGCCGGCGGCCAACAGCATCACGGTGTTTCGTGATGCCAACAACGATGGCGTCTTCGAAGCGCGCGGCGTGTTTGCCCAGGGCGAGGTGCCCGCCGGCCGTGGAGGCGGTGCCCCACCGGCGCCTGCCCCGCCACGCACGCCCCCGCCGGTGAATCCCGCGATCAATGGCCCTATTCTGGGTGCATCCGCCCCTGCCTGCGTACCACCGCCGCCGTTCAACAACCGCGGGCCCGGCACGCTGGCCGCGCCGTTCGGCATGGCATTCCACGATGGATATCTTTACGTCGGTAACACCGGCTCGCTGGTGCGCTACAAGTACTCGAGTGGCGAGCTGCAGGCTCAGGGCGCCCCGGAGAAGCTGCTCGATCTGCCCGTCGGCGGGCATTCCACACGCAACATTGTCTTCAATCGGGCAGGGACGAAAATGTACCTCACGGTGGGGTCGCAATCGAACAACAACGCCGGCGAAGACTGCCGCCGGGCGGCCGTGCTGGAATTCAACCCCGATGGATCCGGCTATCGCGTCTACGCATCGGGCATCCGCAATCCGGTAGGCCTGACGCTGCAGCCAGGCACTGACATCCTCTGGACGGCGGTCAACGAACGCGACAACCTTGGCGACGATCTGGTCCCCGACTATGCGACGTCGCTCAAGGACGGTGGATTCTACGGATGGCCGTATTCATACATCGGCCAGAATTACGACCCTCGCTACGATGGCGCGTTCCCTGACCTGGTCACGCGTGCCTCTGTGCCGGACGTGCTGATCCCGGCACATTCGGCGGCGCTCGGCATCGCCTTCTACACCGGCACGCAATTCCCCCAGCGATATCGCAGCGGCGGCTTCGTGGCGCTCCACGGGTCGTGGAACCGGTCTGTCGCGTCCGGCTACAGGGTGGCGTTCTTCCCGGTGAATAACGGCCGGCCGGGACCGCTCGAGGATTTCATGACCGGGTTCATCGTCAACGACGGATCTGGCGGCGAGGCGATCGAGCGCTGGGGCCGGCCTGTGGGCGTGACTGTCGCGCCGGATGGAAGCCTGCTGGTGTCCGACGACGGCAGCAACCGGATCTGGAAGATTAGCGCCGCGCGCGGCGGCACGCGGTAACTGGCTTCGGCGCTTGCGTGCTGACGTCGTTCTCCGCCGGCGTGACTTCTTGTCCGCAGCGCGAAAGACAAGCCGGCCCTGAAAATGAGGATTGACCGAAATCCGCCAGCCAATGCGGCAAATGCCCATGGCATGGGCGTTGCCTAATTCGTGGACGTATGCTGTTGCAGAGCCGCGGATCGCTGAATTCCGCGGCGATCCTGGAATAGGCGTCCGGCCCTCGCGGCGTATCGTCGCGCCTGGCCCAACTCACGCCCTTCTAGCGGTTCTGCGCAGCGTACGCCCTGCAGGTTGGCGCCCGAAATCTCCCCCGATCTGACGTCAGCGTGAAAGCCGGCGATCGTCGATGCCTCACACTCCGTAACGATCCCGCAATATCCCCAGATGATGCTCGACATGTCCGAGGATTATGTAGGCGAGCGACGCCGTGGTGACGGCCTTCCCGTTCGCCACGCCTCGCCGCGTCCAGCCGTCTTCCGGCAATCCACGGACAAGCGCGATCGTTGAGTCGCGCGTCGCCATCCATTCCTTGATGAGGGCGTTCAACTCGCGGGCGTCGAACGAACCAGCCGGCACGTAGGTGTTTTCGTCGAATCCGGCCAGCGGAGTCTCGTCGCCCCGCGCGATCCGGAGCAGGCGGTAGGCAAATATCCGCTCGGCATCGCAGAGATGCCCGACCACTTCGCGTACGCTCCACTTGCCCGGTGCGTACCGGTGCCCTGCGGCAGTTGCGTTGACGACGGAGAGCCGCCTGCCAACGGCATCTCGCTGGGATATCAACTGAGCCACTGCGTCGGTAATGTCGGGCGCGAGCGCCACATAGCCGGCGGCCGCGGGATCGTAGTCGCCGGCGGCGGGACGCGACAGTGCGGTCACCGGTCTTCTCCAAAGGCTCTGATCATCCGGTACCAGAACTCAGTGGCCTGGTAGAACGCCTCGACGCCGACGCGTTCGTCCTTCCCGTGCGCACGGACGTCGTCCGGATCTTCGGGAAGCGCGGAAGGCGCGTAGGTAGGAATGCCGGCCAGGCGCGTGTGCATCCCGTCGGTGGCGCCGGCCTCCATCACCGGCGACACGGGAACGCCCGGCCACTGCGCCGCAGAGAGCCGTTCGAACGTGGCCAGTAAGGCCTGCGGCAACGGAGACGGTGGACTCGCGGTTGGCGGGTACAGCACGGTCACCTTCACCTTGTCTCCGGCAAGGCGGCGCACGGTGGCCTCGACCGGCGCCGTCGGCTCGCCCGGCAGGATCCGGCAGTTGACGACGCCGCGCGCCATTTGCGGAAGCGCGTTGTTCGCGTGGCCGGCATCCACGCGCGTCGCCACGCACGTCGTCCGGAGCCTGGCATTGTAGAACGGCTGCATCGAGAGGCGCGCAGCGGCGGCTGGATCCGGTGGCGACGCGGCGACCGCGCGCATGTCCGCCGCGACCTGGCCCGATTCGACGAGCGCCGACCGCTCGAAGAACAACCGCGCCGTCTCGGTCACGTTCAAAGGAAACCGATGGTCCGCGAGACGCTGCAGCGCCGCCGCCAGCGTGTAAATTGGATTGTCGGGTCGCGCGAGCGAGCTGTGGCCGCCGACGTCGGTCACTTCGAGCTGGTAATCCGCATAGATCTTTTCGCTCGCCTGGACGCTAAAGAGCGACGGCTTCCCGTCTTTCAAGATGATCCCGCCGGAGTCTGAATTGAGCGCGAACTCCGCATCGACGAGCTCCCGATGCTCCTTCAGCAGCCACTGGATGCTGTTCTGCGTCGTCTCTTCGTCGCCGGTGAAGGCGATGATCATGTCGCGGCGACCCTGCCACCCTTCCCGCTTGAGCCGGACGAAATTGGCGACGAGCATGGCCGCGCCGGCCTTGTTGTCGGTCGTGCCTCGGCCGTAAAACCACCCGTCGCGCTCGGAAAACGTCCACGGATCGACCGACCAGTCGGCGCGGAGCGCCGGCACGACGTCGATATGCGCGAGCATCAGGATGGGACGCGCGGTCCGATCGGTGCCGCGCAGCCGTGCGACCAGCGTGCCGACTCCTGGTTCGGGCGTCAACACGTGCACGTCGTCGCGCGGGAAGCCGGCGGCGATCAGCCGATCCGCCATCGCCTGCGCCGCCTTCGGCGTCGCCTTGTCTGCCAGGGTCGTCGGGATTTCGATCAGTTGCTGAAAGATTTCGCGCGCCAGCGCGCGTTCGGGAGCGGCTTGGCCGTGAACGGCAGCGGCGGCTGCAACCCAAGACAGGGCAACGACCAAGACAATGTGATGGCGCATGTGACCGGTGGCGCGCAGGATAGCACGCGTACAAGAAATGAGGCGGGCCTGGTGGTCCGCCTCACGAGTGAAGTCCGGCTGAAGCCGGACGCTACGGAAGAGGTATCAGGCGCAGCCTGATGTCGTCCCGCAGTTCGTGCACTTGTAGCAGGAGCCGCTGCGGATCATCAGCGAGCCGCAGGTCGAGCAGGGCGGCGCGTCTTCCTGGTTCTGAATCGCGGCGAATTCGGAGGTTCTCGGTCTGGGCGGCGCCGCCGCGACCACCGGCGCCTGAGGCTTCGGCTCGGCCGGTTCGCGCAGGTTCACACCGGCGTTGAACTGGGCTTCGGTCGAGAGGAACTTCGTCGCCATCCACCGGAAGATGTAGTCGACGATCGACTTGGCGAAGCGCACCTCGGGGTTCTTGGTCATCCCCGACGGCTCGAAGCGCGCGTGGCTGAACTTGTCCACCAGCACCTGCAGCGGCACGCCGTACTGCAGCGCGTAGGAAATCGCCTGCGCAAAGGCGTCGGCAAAGCCCGAAATCGTCGAGCCTTCCTTCGCCATCGTCAGGAAGATTTCACCGGGCGTCCCGTCGCCGAAGAGGCCGACGGTGATGTAGCCCTCGTGACCGGCGATATCGAACTTGTGCGTGATCGAGTTGCGCTCGTCCGGCAGCTTCCGCCGGGTCGGGCGTTCCACGATCTTGACGACCTCGCGGACGACCTCGTCGGGCCGGGTGATGCCGGAGCCGATGTTGTTTCGCGTGTCGGCGACGCCGGCCTTGGACGTATTGAGCGGTTGCGTCCGCTTGCTGCCGTCGCGATAGATGGAAATCGCCTTCGCACCCATGCGCCACGACTCGATGTAGGCCCGCTCGATTTCTTCAACCGTCGCCTCGCGCGGCACGTTCACGGTCTTGCTGATCGCACCCGAGATGAACGGCTGGGTCGCGCCCATCATCCGGATGTGGCCCATGTAGTGAATCGATCGCTGGCCCTGCGCCGGCTTGAACGCGCAGTCGAATACGGGCAGATGCTCGTCCTTGAGGAACGGCGCGCCTTCGATCGTCTCGTGCTCGTCGATGTGATGGACGATCGCCTCGATCTCCGGATGGGTGTAGCCGAGCTTTGCGAGCGCCATCGGCACGGTGCCGTTGACGATCTTCATCAATCCGCCGCCGACCAGCTTCTTGTATTTGACCAGCGCGATGTCCGGCTCCACCCCGGTGGTGTCGCAGTCCATCATGAAGCCGATGGTCCCGGTCGGCGCGAGCACCGTCGCCTGCGCGTTGCGGTAGCCGAAGTCCTCGCCGAGCTCCACCGCCTCGTCCCAGGCCTGCTTCGCGCCGGCGTAGAGGTCTGCCGGGACGAACTTCGCGGCGATCTCGCTGACCGCGTCGCGATGTTTGTTCATCACGCGGAGGAATGGCCCGCGGTTCTTGTCGTAGCCGCCGAACGGCCCGCCATGGTCGCGGGCGATCCGCGCCGACTGCGCGTAGGCTTCACCGGTCATCACCGCGGTGATCGCCGCCGCATAGGCCCGCCCCTCGTCGCTGTCGTACGGCAGGCCGCGCGACATCAGCAGGGCGCCGAGATTCGCGTAGCCGAGCCCGAGCGGCCGGTACTCGTGGCTGTTCTTCTCGATCGCCTTGGTCGGATAGCTCGAGTTCGGGACGATGATCTCCTGCGCCGTGATCAGGGTGCGGCAGGCCGCCTTGAACGCGGCGACGTCGAGCTCGCCGTCGCCCTTCACGAACTTCATCAGGTTGATCGACGCCAGGTTGCACGCCGAATCGTCCAGGAACATGTATTCCGAGCAGGGGTTGCTCGCATTGATGCGGTCGCTGTTCGGACAGGTATGCCAGTCGTTCACCGTCGTATCGAACTGCATGCCGGGGTCGCCGCACACCCACGTACCTTCCGCGATCTGCCGCATCAGGTCGCGCGCCTTGTGCGTCTCAACCACGGTGCCGCTCGTCACCGCTTTCGTCTGCCAGTCGCCCCCGTCCAGTACGGCGCGCATGAAGTCGTCGGTCACGCGCACGCTGTTGTTGGAGTTCTGGAAGAAGATCGAGCCGTAGGCCACACCGGTGAACGACCCGTCATAGCCGGCGTCGATCAGCGCCCACGCCTTCTTCTCTTCCTCCACCTTGCAGTTGATGAAGTCGAGAATGTCCGGGTGGTCGGCGTTGAGGATGACCATCTTGGCGGCGCGGCGGGTCTTGCCGCCCGACTTGATCACGCCCGCAAACGCGTCGTACCCCTTCATGAACGAGACCGGACCGCTCGCCGTGCCGCCGCCCGCCAGCAGTTCGCGCGAGGAACGGATCGCCGACAGGTTGCTGCCCGTGCCCGATCCGAACTTGAAGAGCATCCCCTCGGTCCTGGCCAGCGTCAGGATCGAGTCCATCGTGTCCTGCACCGCGTTGATGAAGCACGCCGAGCACTGTGGCGCCTTCTCGAACCCGCAGTTGAACCACACGGGGCTGTTGAACGCCGCCTTCTGGTAGACGAGCAGGTGCTTCAGCTCGGCCGAGAACGACAGCAGCGCGTCCTCGCTGGCGAAGTACTTCTGCTCGCGCGCCCAGTGAGTAATCGTGTCGACGACCCGGCCGATCAGCTGCCTGACGCTCCGCTCCCGTTCGGGGCTCCCGATCTGCCCGCGGAAATACTTCGAGACGACGATGTTCGTGGCCTGCTGGGACCATGACTTCGGGATCTCGACGTCGCGCTGCTCGAAGACGACGTTCCCCTTCTCGTTGCCGATCACCGCCGAGCGGATCTCCCATTCGACCTCGTCGAACGGATCGACGCCCGGCAGCGTGAAATAACGGGGAAACTCGAGCCCCGGCGCAACCAGTGCTCTCGATTCGGCGGTCTTCCGCGCACGGGCCGACCCCTCAGGCGTGGCCGATGCGGGCGTCGCCCCTGATTGCGCCTGCTGAACCGACGCGGCCGCTTCCCGGGCAGGGCCTCTTTCCATGGTTCCTCCGAACGACGAATGCACCCACCCCGGTGGGCATTCGCAAACTCTTGATTGTGATGTTGCGCTCTAGACGACCTGAGGGGGTCATTCGTCATGGGCCTGGAGCTGGGCGATCCGGCCTCACCTCTTCAAGCGCGAGCGACAATATGCGCCCCACGTAACGGCTTTGTCAATAACAAAACCACAACATCTTGCGTTAGTTCGTTAGGGCAGGCGCAATATCTATTGTACGCAATCGCTACTCACCATCGCCATTCGCAAATTTATTTGAGAATCGATGATTTGAGGATTGGAGGAGCGAAGGAGGTGGGAGGGAGTCACTTTTCAGCGACCCCCCCGGGTGCACAGGCAGGTTGCTCTTGCAGATAAGCCCCACCACTTTCGCTGCGGGGCGAGGAAACTGTCGTTCTGCGACCTATAGAGCAGGGGGTATGCCAGCTTCCTCATTGGGCCAGGCTCCGCCAAAAACAGCGATATTTGCTATGTTTTGCGCGTTCAAGCTGGTCCGTCACCTCAAGGATGGGTAACGGGACGGCTATGTGTAAGGTTTCAGTGGGTAGGTCAGCGCCCTAGTAACTCAGCCGCAAGGGTCGCGGCTTTGTCGGCAAGGGTGGCCGCAAAGATGAGGTTGCGCTCACGGAGCGCCTGCTCGGCCTGGATACTGAAGCGCTTGGATTGCTCGTACTGCGACTTCCCTTCAGCGCTCAAGCGGCTGTAATCGACCTGATTGATGTCGCGCGCGGCGCGCGCGAGCAGATCGCGCACGCTGCGCTCGGTGGCGGCGTTGGCCGGTGAAGGGGCCCGAAGGTCGCGCGGCGCCGCCGGCGGGGGGGGCGGGGCGGGGGCTGGCACAGCCGCCGCGGGTGGGGCGGGCGCTGGCCGAGCTTCGCCGGTTGGCTTTGTGGTGCGAGGAGGCGCGACGGCAGCCGGCGGCGTCTCTGGGACTGGAGCTTCGGCCACAACGGCTGGCTCTTCGACCGGCGCAAGCACACGTTCCGGTGGCGCTGGCACTTGAAGTGGCGGGCCCGCGGGCGCGCTCGCAGCCGATGCCTTCGCACAACCGCTCGCACTCAGCACTACCCAAAGCCCGAAGCCCAAAACCCAAATCCCAAAGCGCAGTCTTCCCCAATTCATCCAAACCGGTATCTCCGCGAGTTGGGAACTCTTTGCGATTTGGGAGTTGCTCATGGGGGGATTTACAGCTCGTGCGCCCGTGGCAAGAGGACTCGGAAGGTCGTCCCGCTGCCCGGCGTCGACTGCACCTCTAGCTCGCCGTCATGCATCTGAATGATGCGGTAAACCATCGAGAGCCCGATCCCGGTTCCATGATCCTTCGTCGTGAAGTACAGGTCAAAGATCTTTTCCAGGTGCTGGGGCGGTATGCCGACCCCCGTGTCCTCGACGCGAACCTGGACGCGGTCGCCGGCCGCTGGCGCGCAAACGAGCCGAAGCGTCCCGCCGCTGGGCATCGCCTGGCAGCCATTGATCGCCAGGTTGAGAAATGCCTGGCGCAGCATCGAGGAGTCCCCGTTGACCGGCGGCAGCGACGCGGGTACGTCCACCACGACCTTGACGTTGTTGGCCCGCGCCTCGGGCTCGACGACGGGCATGATCTCGGCAAACAGGTCGTTCATGTTGACCGGGCTGAGCCTCAGCTCCTCGGGCCGCGTAAACTTGAGGAACCCCTGCACCACCTCGTCGAGACGACGGATTTCACTCTCGATAATTTCGACGTGCGCGAGCACGCCCTGGACCTCGGCCGACGGACCGGGCTCACGCTCCGCTTCGGCCAGCCCGATGACGGCGCCCGCCGCCACCACCGGCTCGCGGCGCGGTTGGCCGGCCAGCGCGCCGTTGCGGATCTTGGTTCGCAACAGCTCGAGGTGGATCATCATCGCGTTCAACGGGTTTTTCACCTCGTGGGCGATGCCCGCCGTCAGCCGCCCCAGCGCCACCAGCTTTCGTGAGTAGGCCATCGCCCGCTCGACCGCCGACTGCAGGTTCGAGTCCTGCGTGCCGAGCTGGGTGCGATCGGCTGACAACTGCTGACTGACGGTGTTGAAGAACGCGCCGAGATCGCCGAACTCATCGCCGGGGGGCAGATCGACGGTGGCGCCGAACTCCCCTTTGCCGAGGCGCGTCAGCCCGCTGCGGATCACATGGATCGGCCGCAGCAGCAGCTGCGCCAGCAGCGCCGCCACGAACACCGCCACACCCATCGCAATCACGGCGGTCAGGAGCGCGGGACGCAGCGATGCGTTGAGCTCCTGCCGCATCAGCAAGGTCGACACGCCGATCTCGATCGATCCGAATGCCTCTTCGCCCAGCGTCATCGGCTGGCGCACCTCGAGCGTCCGGCCTTCGTCCGAGTAGATCACCCGCAGCTGCTCGAGCGGATCCTGCGCCAGCAGCGCGCCAAGATCGCCGCCCCCGCTGCTCCGCAGCCCGACCCGTGACGTATCGCTGCTGGCGATGATCGTCCCTTTGGTGTCGAGAATCGACGCGCCGGTAACGCTCTCGCCGTAGATGGTCGACTCGAGGATGGCGCGCAGGCCGGGATCGGTGCGAAGCGCGGCGTACGGGTCGGGGCTCGCGGTGACGAGCTCGCGGGCGCGGTGGTAGATCGCGTTCGAGAGCAGCAGACCGCGGCCGTAGCTTTCCTGGAGCACGACCTCAGCAAGGCGGGCGACGTACAGGGCGCTCAGCGCCGCGACGGCGACGCCGACAATCGCCGTCACTCCGGCGATCTGCTTCCCCTTGATTCCCAGCCGCATCTAGGTCCTTTGCGCCCGGCAGTTCGAGCGGCCCACTACGACTCGCTGAGCGCCTTGCCGGGCACCTTGCCGCGGAGGCGGTTCAACTTGTTGTGCAGCGTCTTCAGGCTGATGCCGAGGATCTCCGCCGCGCGCGTCTTGTTGTCGCGCGTGTGCTTCAGCGTCATCAGGATGAGCCGCTCTTCCGCTTCCTCGACGGTCGTCCCGGGCTCGAGCGAGATGGCGGGCCCGGCCGCGGCCGGCGCCGTTTCGATCACCAGCGGCGGAAGGTGTTTCGATTCGATGAACTCGCCGGAGGCCAGGATGACCGCGCGCTCGATGACGTTGCGCAGCTCGCGCACGTTGCCGGGCCAGTGATACTGCTCGAGCGTCTTCATCGCCGCCGACTCGACACCGTTCACTGCCTTGCCGTTCCTGGCGTTGAACTCGGCGAGGAACGCCTGGATCAGGAGCGACAGGTCGTCCTTGCGCTGGCGGAGCGGCGGCAGTTCCATGGCGAAGACGTTGAGCCGGTAATACAGATCTTCGCGCAGCTTGCCGTTTTTCACCGCCTCGGCCGGATTGACGTTGGTCGCCGCAATGACGCGAACGTCCACGGTCTGTTCGGCGCGGCCGCCGAGCCGGCGGAACTTCCGCTCCTGAAGCACGCGCAGCAGCTTCACCTGCGTCGCCGGCGTCATTTCGGCGATCTCGTCGAGGAACAACGTGCCCCGGTCGGCGAGCTCGAAGCAGCCTTCGCGTCGCTCGGCCGCGCCCGTGAAGGCGCCTTTCTCGTGTCCGAAGATCTCGCTCTCGAGCAGCGTTTCCGGAATCGCCGCGCAGTTGATCGGCACAAACGGCATCTGCGCCCGCGGCGAGAGCTGGTGGATCGTCTGCGCGACCAGCTCCTTGCCGGTACCCGACTCGCCCCAGATCAGCACCGACGCGGCGGTCGGCGCGGCCTGCTCGACCACCTGGTAGACCTTCCGCATCTCGGCGCTGTTGCCGATCATCTTGCCGAAGGTGCCGTGGTCGCGGAGCTGGCGCCGCAGCACCTTCACCTCGCGCCGGGTGTCCTGCCGCTCGACGATCTTGTCGAGCAGGATCTTCAGCCGCTGCGGCTCGATCGGCTTGGTCAGATAGTCGTACGCCCCTTCCTTGATCGCTTCGACAGCCGTCTCGACCGTACCCTGCGCCGTCAGAATCACAATCGTCAGCTCGTTCCCTTCCTCCTTGAGCGCGCGGAGCAGCTCGAGGCCGCCCATCCGCGGCATCACGAGGTCGCTGATGATGATGGAGGGGCGGAAGGCGGTGATACGCTGGAGCGCTTCTTCGCCGTCGGGTGCGGCCTCGGTAGTAAACCCCCACGTACGCACGAGCTCGGTGAGACCGAGGCGGGTCGTCGGGTCGTCCTCGACGATCAGGACGCGGTCGCGGGATGTTGTGCCGGTCACATGCACCTGAGCCGATGTTAGCCTGTCGTTTTTACACGGTCTAGCTCATCTATGAGAGTCGACGGCCTATCTCAGCGAATGGCGGCGATTGCCGAGATCATCGTGTGTTCCAGCGTCCCCACTCAGCTTCTGATCGCCTCACTGCTCCGGACGGCCGGATTGATGCCGTTTGATGAGTCCGGACGGCTGTCGCTCGCCTTTGTCGTTACGCTGTCGGCCGCAGACACGATCATCCTGATCGGCCTCATGGTCATCCTGACGATCGCGCGGGGCGAACGGGTCTCTGAACTGTGGCTCGGGAGTCGGCCGTTAGGACGGGAAGCGGGCATCGGCGCGCTCCTCGTTCCAGTGGTCTTCTTCCTGGTCGTGCTGTTGTTGAGCGCGCTGATGGCGCTGGCGCCCTGGCTCCACAACGTACCGACGAACCCGCTCGAGAACATGGCGACCACGGCTGCGGGAGCAGCCGTGCTCGCCGTGGTGGCGATCTTCGCGGGAGGGGTCAGGGAGGAATTGCAGCGCGCCTTCCTCCTGCGCCGGTTCGAACAGCATCTCGGCGGCGCCGTCGTCGGGGTCGTCGTGCTGAGCGTCGCGTTCGGTCTCGGCCACATCGTGCAGGGATGGGATGCGGTCGTCACAACCGGCCTGCTCGGCGCGTTCTGGGCGGTGCTGTACCTGCGCCGCGGCAGCGCGGTTGCGCCGCTCGTCAGCCACGCCGGATTCAACACACTCGAAGTCCTTCGAGTGGCCATCTGGGGGGTCTGACCCGGGGTCAGACCGGGGGTCAGACCGAGGGTCAGACCCCGTTCAGAATTTGCCGACTTCTCGGCTTGCCGGGAGTGAAATTTCTGCGCGGCCGCGCAGATCGCGCATCCACTGAGCCACGGTCACCGCGCGCCGCTCGGCGCTCGCGCGCTCGCGCGCGAGGGGCTCGGCTTCCGTGAACGGCATCAGCGTGCCCGCCCGTGTGAACTCCTCTGGGTGGATACGGTAGTACTGGGCGACTTCTTCTTCCGTCAGCTGCACGTTCACACCAAATCGTTGATTCAGGTACGCCTGGATTCGCAGGTTCTCGCGCGCGATCTCGCGGATCCGGGGCTCGTCGATCCCCGTATCGGCCATCACCTCCGGCAGTGTCGCCCCGGCGCGCGTCATCAACGACCCGGCCTCGACGGCAACGGCAGCCGCCGCCGGCTCGGGAGGGACGAAGCGCGCCACTTCGTTCAGCACGAGCTGCCGATCGATCAGCTGCTCAATCGCTACCGAGTCGGGCACAGCGACGATGCCAAGAGCCATCGCGGCCTTCACGTCGGTGAGCGTAATAGCCACGCCGTTGACACGCGCGACGATACGGTCGAGGAGCTGCTGAGCGCCAAGCGGCAACAGCCAGACCAGGAGCAGAACGACCTGCGTTGCCGCGACCCGGAGGCGACGACGCATCAAAAGGCCTGGCCGAGCGAAATATGCAGGACGCTGCGGCGCTCGAGGCGTCCGGGCGACAGCTCGCGTCGATCGAGCTTGAATCCGAGATCGATGCGAATCGGGCCAACCGGCGACTGATAGCGGATGCCGGCGCCGGCGGCGGCGCGAAGCTGGCCCAGGTCGAGGTCCGTCGCCTTCAGAAACACGTTGCCAGAATCGATAAACGCAACCGCGCCAAAGCTGCCGATGAGTGTGGCTCGAAGCTCGGCGTTCAGGACGACAAGTCCGTTGCCGCCGGTGGGGAAGCCGGTCGGGCTGATCGTCGCGTCCGTGCCCAGCCGGTCGAGCGAGAAGCCGCGAACCGTGGTGTCGCCGCCGGCAAAGAAGCGCTCGCTCGCGGGAAGGTCCTGCACGACGTCCACGATCGACTGTCCGTCCGGTCCGAGGATTGGCTCTCCGTCGGGCCCCTCGCGCACGACGGTACGGCGAAACCCGTGCGCCAGGCCGAGGCGCGCGCCGAATGCGAGCACCGTACGCCGCGGCGCCGGCACACGGTGATAGGCGAAGCCCTGCACGAACGTTCGGATGAAGCCCACCTCCGAACCGACAAGGCGTGGCGCCAGCTCGGTGTCGAGGATGACGAACGTGCCGCCGTCGGGATCGATGACGTCGTTGCGTGTGTCGCGAATGAACGACCCCGAGAACTTCGACAACCGCACCTGCGGGAACAGACGGTCGATGAGCGGCTTCTCCTGCTCGGTGAATTTTTCGTCGAACAAGCGTGTGTGCTCGTAGGAGTAGCGTCCCGCCAGGCTGTATCGAGTGGTGAAGCGCATGCCCGCCTCGGCGCGCGCCTCGCGCCGCACGAAGTTGAAGCTCGATCGAATGGCCTGATCGAGAATTCCGGTCACCAGGCCGTCGGCCGGCGTGTTGAACAGACGCGGTTCGCGGAAGGTGCCGACCACGCGGTACTCGTTGAACCCGTAGCTGCTCTCCGCTGGCTGCGCCAGCCGGATGCCATCACCCGAGAGGACGATGTCGCGCGATCGAAGGCTGACGCGGGTGAACAGCGTGACCGCCCGGTTCTTGCCCCACAGGTTCCGCCGACTGATTTCGACGAACCCGCGCGGCGCAACCTCGAAGCGCTCCTCTGCCTGACCGCTGTCTCCCGTCGGCCGCAGACGCGTGCCACCCTCGACGCCGCCGCCGTAGCCGATTGTCGTCGGCGGCGCTTCCTCGACCTGAATCAGCACGTCACGGCGCGCCTCGCCGCTGTGGCGCAGTTCGTCGACGGCGACGCGGCGAAACAGACCAAGCGCGGCCAGCCGCTGCTGCGTCTCGATGCGGGCGGAATAGCCGAGCGGCTGTCCCGGCTTCAGCAGCACCTCGCGCTCGATGGTTTCGGTGCTGGTCCGCTGGTTGCCGATGATGATGACGTGATCGACAAGCACCTGGGGACCTTCGGTGATCTCGAAGCGCACGTCGGCGCGGGTGCCGCTGTCCGCCAGCTCGATCACCGGGGTGACGACGACCGACTCGTAGCCGCGATTGCGATATTCCAGATCGATCCGATCGCGGTCGATCGCGATCTCGCCCTCCGAGTACGGCTGCCCGGGGACGGTGGTCATGAGCGCGCGCAGCTGAGACTCGGCGAGCACAGTGTTGTCGGCAAAGCCGATCGACCCCACCAGGGTCCGCGGTCCTTCCGTGACCGTGTAGCGGACGTCCACATGCCGATCGATTCCCGGAGCCGCGTCGTCCTCGCGGGGAAGTTCGGTAACGGTCGTCCTGACGTCGATGCGGGTGAAGCCGCGGGCGCGATACGCATTCCGGATCGCCGCGGCGCCCGTGCCCGCCGCGGTCTGGACGTAGGGCTCACCCACCTTGACCTGCAGAAGCTCGACGAGATCCGTTGTCGGGACAGCCGTGTTGCCGGTGATCGCGACGGCATCGACGACGTAGCGCGGGCCGCGGGCGATCTTGTAGGTGATGGTGACGGCCGCTTCCCGTTCGGTTCGCGCATACTCGACGGCCGCGTCGCGGTAGCCACGTCCCTGGAGGTACTCCTCGATCGCCGCGTTCGCGTCCTCCAGCAGATCCTCGTCGGCCGATCCCTCCGCGCGGACCGGCACGAGGCGCTCACGATCGGCCTCCGGCAGCGGGTCGCCGGCAAACGCGATGGAGACCATCGGCCCGCGGTCGATATTGATTCTCACGGTGGCGCTGCCGTCGGGCTCGAAATCGAAGCTGTGAACGGCGCGCGCCTCGTAGAAGCCGCGCGCGTGCAGCAGGGCGACATAGCGATTGAGCTCGCGCAGGATTTCGTCGTTGTCGAACGGATCGCCGACCCGGATCGGCACGCCGCCGGCGACGGCCCGGCCGCTGCTGTCGACTTCGTCCACATCCACGGCTCCGATCGACGATCTCGGGCCGGCGCGGATCTCGAAGATCATCGTCGCGCGATCGGGATTGTGCGTCTCCTCGATCCGCGGCATGACCTCGGCCGACGCGTAGCCGCGCTCGCGGTAGAAGAGACGCACCGCGTCGGCGACCTCTCCGGCTCGTCCGGCGGACGGCGCCGCGCCGAAGCGCTCGGTGAACACGCGCCGGAGCTCGTCCTGCGAGAGGCCGAGGGCACCGCGAAAATCCATGCGATCGACCGGATGGAGTGGAAACAGGACGTATCGCAGCCGGACGCCTGCGCCCGCCGGCTCCTGGAACACCTGGACGTCCTCGAAGCGGTTCAGGCTGGTGAGGTGCGTCAGGGTCTCGCGCACCTCCCCCATCGAGAGCGGTTCGCCCGGCGTGGTTTCGATCAGGCTCTCGATGACGCGGTCATCGAGCACGCGGCCCTCCTGCTCGACGCGAACCTCGGAGATGACCTGGGGCGCCTGGGCGAGGACCACTGCCGCCCAGAGGACGACCGCGATCATCAGAACGCGTGCCGGACGCGGACGTCCAGCGCGTAGGTGCGGTCCTCGTTGCGCGACAGGATCCAGGAGAAGCGATCGGTCTGGTCGTATTCGAGCAGGATGATCTGGTCGCGGGTGGAGGACGACAGGCTCCGCGAATAGGTCAGGTAGATGCGCTCGGAGAGCCGCTTGCCAATCGTCAGGCGCGCCGCCGGATCCAGCCGCGACGACTGTGCGTTGGGATCGACCAGCGACGGCGTCAGCTGAAACGTATCGACGCCGAAGGTCTGCTCGACGACCCGGCCCACTTCCGACGAGAGCGACCCGGTGATGGCGCGGGTGGCCCGCTCGCGCAGGAGCTGCTGCTGCGGGGTGATATTGGTGTTGTACTGCACGAACTCGACGTCCTGGCCGGGCGCGACGTCGCCGAACAGCAGGCTGAGGACTTCGACTTCCGCCAGCGGCGGATCCGCCTCGAACGAAGGCGTCAGTCGATCGAGGGTGCCCGCGGCGCGCGCGATCACGCGGTAGGTCTGGCCGGGCACCCGCACGCGCGTTTCGGTCTCGATGTCGAAGAACGGCTCGATCCGCGTCGGATTGTTGAAGTCAATTGTGCCGCGCGTCACTTCGTAGCGCCGGCCTTCGAAGATGAATTCGCCGCGGTCCACTTCAGCGCGGCCGAACAGCAGCGGCCGATCGTAGGTGCCGCGCAGCTGCAGATCGGCGTTCGCGAACAGCCGTGCGGTGCTGTTTCTGACTTCGAGCGTGGACGGCGCGACGATCCGCACGTCATACCGGAGCGGCAGGGTCGTGGAGGCGAGCGTTCCGCCGCCGGCGCCGGCAGCGCCGGTCGAGGTCAGGCTGAACAGGCCGCTGCCTTGATCGAAGGCCCGCGTGTACAGCGCGTTTCGCACTTCGACGGTGCCTGCGAGCGTCAGGGCGTCAACCGGACCCTGCACGGTAAGGTCCGCGTTGACGAGCGACCGCATGCCCTCGGGGAACCGCAGGCGCATGTTGCTGCCGGAGAGCGACACGTCCACCCGGGTCGGCTGGTACCCCTCGATCTCGATCCGGCCGCCGAAACGGACCGGGCCGCCGCCAAGTCGTGCCGTCACTTCATCCAGGCGAACGCTGCGAGTGTCGAAGCGCAGCGGCCCGGAAATGTTCTCGAGCGCGTGCGGCAGGTCGAAGTGGCGGATGCGGCCGTTGTCGACGTTCATCGTGCCGCTGACGATCGGATCGCGGATCGGACCCTCGAGCGTCGCCTGCAGCGTCGCGCGCCCCGAACTGCGCATGTTCGGCACGAACGCCTGCAGGATGCCGAGCCCCGCGTCCCCGGTTGCGCGAATCGCCATCCGGTCGTTGTGGAGGTCGATCTGCCCTTCGATATCGAGCTGCGTCTCGTCGCCGACGAGGCGCATCTCCGTGATCCGCGCGGTATGCCGATCAAGCGCCAGGCGAATGGGCGTGGCGTTGCGCACACGATAGTCGAACAGCCGCAGGTCGAGCCGCTCGACCGATGCCTCCACCAGCAGCTCGTCGACATTCGCGAGCTGCCCGACCACGCGGACGTTGCCGCTGGCGATCGCGGTCGTGTACGGCGAGAGCGCTGGATCGAACGCGCGCAGATAGGGATCGAGCGACGTGTCGGAGACGGTGAACGTCAGGTCCGCGTCCATCTGCTCGCTCAACGCGACGGTGCCGGTGCCCGAGACCGCGAGACGCGGCGATGCCGCTTCCAGCTTCAACGCCATCACGTCATTGGCGATGTTGATGTCGCCCGT